>Ga0209207_1000833_pt1 | contig 16507 bp, 15 predicted proteins | sample SaghotsprinmetaG_FD_184140 | JGI IMG/M metagenome (GOLD analysis project Ga0209207, IMG submission 184140) | Hot spring microbial communities from South Africa to study Microbial Dark Matter (Phase II) - Sagole hot spring metaG (SPAdes) (version 3) | ecosystem: Environmental > Aquatic > Thermal...
TCCAGTCGATCTCGACCGGCTTGGGCGGCACGTCACGCAACGTGAAGTAGAGGCTGTCGAGCGAACGCTTGGCGTCGTCGAGATGGGCGTCGGAGTAGTTCAGCGGACTGCGGTAGTGCGCACGCAGGATGAAGAAACGGACGACTTCTGCGTCGTAATTCTCGAGCACGGTGCGGATGGTGAAGAAATTGCCCAGCGATTTCGACATCTTCTCGTTGTCGACCCGCACGAAGCCGTTGTGCATCCAGTAATTGACGTAGCTGCAGCAGTTGGCGCCCTCGGACTGGGCGATCTCGTTCTCGTGGTGCGGGAATTGCAGATCCTGGCCGCCGCCATGGATGTCGAAGTGCTTGCCGAGCAGCGACGAACTCATCGCCGAGCACTCGATGTGCCACCCCGGCCGACCGTCGCCCCAGGGCGATTCCCAGGCCGGTTCACCCGGCTTGGCATGTTTCCAGAGCACGAAATCGAGCGGATCCTGCTTGGCGTTATCGACCTCGACCCGCTCGCCGGCGCGCAGGTCGTCGAGCGACTTGCCCGAAAGCTTGCCGTAGCCGGGGAACTTGCGCACCGCGTAATTGACGTCGCCGTCTGCCGCCTGGTAGGCCAGGCCCTTGCGCTCAAGCTCGCGGATGATTTCCTGCATCTGCGGCACGAATTCGGTCGCCCGCGGTTCATGATCGGGCCGGAGCACGCCCAGCGCATCGGCGTCTTCATGCATGTAGGCGATGAAGCGATCGGTCAGCTGCTGGATGGTTTCGCCGTTTTCGAGCGCCCGCTTGATGATCTTGTCGTCGATGTCGGTAATGTTGCGGACATAGGTGACATCGTAGCCGGACGCCTTCAACCAGCGATAGACCATGTCGAAAACCACCATCACCCGTGCATGCCCGAGATGACAGTAGTCATAAACCGTCATCCCACAGACATACATGCGAACCTTTTTGGCCTCGATCGGTTCGAAAATCTGCTTCTCGCGCTTGAGTGAGTTGAATATCTTTAGCATGACGGAATGAAAAGAAGTATCGGGATACCTTTGAAACCTATGGCATCGCGCGCTTCTTTGATAGAATTGGGCGATTGAAAACCTCGGAAATTATAGCACGGCGATGACCACCAAATCCTTGTTCCAGCCTCGCTTCCGGGCACTTCGCGCCCTGGCCTTCGGTCTCTCCATCGGCTTTGCCGCCCCGGTTTTTGCCGATAACCTGCCTGATATCCAGCGCCTGATCCGCCAAGGTCAGCATGCCCAGGCACTGGAAAAGGTCGATCAATATCTGAGCAGCCGCCCCAAGGACGCTCAGGGCCGCTTCCTCAAGGGACTGATCCTGACCGAGATGAACCGCCCGGCCGACGCGATCGGCGTGTTCACCAAGTTGTCCGAGGATTACCCGGAACTGCCCGAACCCTACAACAATCTGGCCGTGCTCTACGCCCAGCAGAAGCAGTACGACAAGGCCCGCACGGCGCTGGAAATGGCCATCCGCACCCATCCTTCCTACGCCATCGCCTACGAAAACCTTGGCGACGTCTACGCCAAGCTGGCCAGCCAGGCCTACGACAAGGCATTGCAACTCGACGGCGCCAATGCCACGACGCAGAACAAGCTGGCCCTGATCCGCGACCTGATCAGCACCTCCGGCAAGGGCAATGTTCGCCCGCCGGCTCCCGTGCCGTCGCCGGCACCGGTTGCCGCCGCCATTGCCCCGCAGCCGAAGCCGGCCGCCCCTGCGCCGACGGCGACTGTCGTCGCGACGACGCCGGCCGCTTCCAGCCCGGCACCGGTGGCTAGCGAACCGCGTCCGGCACCGGCCCAGCCGGCACCTGTTCAGGACAGCGCCCGCGACGATGTGGCCAAGGCCATTGCCGCCTGGGCGCGTGCCTGGTCGCGCAAGGACATGAAGGGCTATTTCGCGGCCTACACCAGTGATTTCACCTCGGGCAAGGGCGGCCGCAAGGCCTGGGAAGCGGAACGCCAGCAGCGCATCGGCGATCGCCCGGGCAGCATCTCCGTCACCTACGACGAACCGCGCATCACCATCGACGGCGATCGCGCCACCGCACGTTTCCGCCAGCACTACAAGGCCCCCGGCCTGAATAGCTCCAGCAACAAGACCCTGGTCTTTGTCCGCACCGGTGGCAAGTGGTTGATCAAGGAAGAAAACGCTCGCTGATGCAGAAGTTGAAGCTGGTCCTGCCCGCCCTTCTGGGGCTGGCAGTCGTTGTTGCGATGGTGTTTTTTTTCCAGGGCGAGGAAGAACCCGATACTGCTGCGGCTGCACCCGCCAGCCATGCCGGCGAACTGCCGGTGTGGCCGGTGCGTGCCGACACGGGGGCCGAGCCCACCGGCCTTCCGCCCACGCTTGGTGACGCCGGACCGGAATCGCAACTGGCCCGGATTTTCCGGGAGATCGAGGGACGCAATCTGGGCAACGCACTGCAGTTGACCGAGTCCCTGCTCCAGCAATATCCCAACTACCGCCTGGCCCATCTGATCAAGGGCGACCTGCTGCTGGCCAGAGCGCGTCCGCTCCAGGACTTCGGCGGCCTCAACGGACTGCCTGCCGAGCAGGTCAACGACCTGCGCGCGGAGGCCTTGAAGCGCCTGCAGGCCTACCGGGAGAAGCCGCCCGCCGACTACGTTCCGCGCTATCTCCTGCAGATGCGCCCGGATCAACGCTACGCAGTGGTCGTCGACACCGAACGCTCGCGGCTTTACATTTACGAGAACGACCTGAGCAGCGGCCGGCCGCGTTTCGTTGCCGATTACTACGTCACTCAGGGCAAGCTCGGCGCCGACAAGTTTGTCGAGGGCGACAAGAAGACCCCGATCGGCGTCTATCACGTCACCGCCGACCTCTCCCGGCAAAAGCTGCCCGACCTTTACGGCAACGGTGCCTTCCCGATCAATTACCCGAACGAATGGGACCGGCGCCAGGGGCGTGGCGGCAGCGGCATCTGGCTGCACGGCACGCCGTCCGATACCTTCGCCCGCCCCCCGCTGGCCTCAGACGGCTGCGTGGTGCTGACCAACCAGGACCTGGAAGCCATCCGGGCAAATCTGCAGGTCGGGCTGACGCCGGTCATCATCAGCAACAGCGTCGATTGGCTGTCGCTCGACGACTGGGCCCGAGAACGCGACGAACTCAACCGCAGCATCGAGAGCTGGCGTGCCGACTGGGAAAGTCGTGACATGAAGCGCTACCTGTCCCACTACTCCCGGGAGTTCAAGGCCGGTGGCCAGGATTACGCCCAGTTCTCCGCACAAAAACAGCAGGTCAATGCCGCCAAGGAGTGGATCAAGCTGGAACTGAAAAACCTGTCGGTATTCCGCAATCCGGGCAAGGAAGAGGTCGTGGTCGTGACCTTCGACCAGGATTACCGCAGCAACAATCTCAACAACCGGATGAAAAAACGCCAGTACTGGCAGCGCGAAGGCGGCCAGTGGAAAATCATCTACGAAGGAGCAGCCTGAGCATGAAAAAACTGATCGGCATCATCGCCGCACTGACGCTGTCGAGTGCATCCGCCTGGGCCGCCCCAACCCTGGAACTGCAAACCAGCATGGGTCGCATCGTCGTCGAACTGGACGCCGAGAAGGCCCCGAAAAGCGCGGCCAACTTCCTGCAATACGCACGTGACGGCTTTTACAACGGCACCGTCTTCCACCGTGTCATTCCCGGTTTCATGATCCAGGGCGGTGGTTTCGACGCCAGCATGAACAAGAAATCGACCCGCGAGCCGATCGAGAACGAGGCAAAGAACGGCCTGAAAAACCGTCGTGGCACCATCGCCATGGCCCGCACCATGGACCCGCATTCGGCGACCGCCCAATTCTTCATCAACCACAACGACAACCTGCCGCTCGATTATCCGAGCCGCGACGGCTGGGGCTACGCCGTCTTCGGCAAGGTCACCGAAGGCATGGACGTGGTCGACAAGATCGCCAAGGTGCCGACCGCCAATGTCGGCATGCACGGCGACGTGCCGCGCACGCCGGTCGTCATCCAGAACGTCAGAATCATTTCCGAAAAATAAGGACTCCCCATGATCAAGCTCACCACCAACCACGGCGTCATCACCCTCGAACTCGACGCCGAAAAGGCGCCGAAGACCGTCGAGAACTTCATTGCCTACGTCGAATCCGGCCATTACGACAACACCATCTTCCACCGCGTGATCAAGAACTTCATGATCCAGGGCGGCGGCATGGAGCCGGGCATGAACCAGAAGGAAACCCGCGACCCGATCGAGAACGAAGCCGCCAACGGCCTGAAGAACGTCCGCGGCAGCATCGCCATGGCGCGTACCAACGACCCGCACTCGGCCACCGCCCAATTCTTCATCAACGTCGTCGATAACGACTTCCTCGATTTCCGGGCACCGTCCGGCCAGGGCTGGGGCTACTGCGTCTTCGGCCAGGTCGTCGAGGGCATGGACGTGGTCGACAAGATCCGTGCCGTCGCCACCGGCAACAAGGGTTTCCACCAGGATGTGCCGAAGGAAGACGTGATCATCGAAAAAGCGGAAGTGGTTTGATCCTTTTCATTTCCGACCTGCACCTGTCGCCCCGGTCACCCGGGGCGACTTGTTTGTTCCTCGACTTTCTTGCCGGCCGCGCCCGCCAGGCCGAGCAGCTCTACATCCTCGGCGACCTCTTCGAAGCCTGGATCGGCGACGATGACATCGACGACCCCTACCACGCGCCCATCGTCGCTGCCTTGCGTGCCGCCAGCAATGCCGGCCTGGCCATCAGCGTCATGCATGGCAACCGCGACTTCCTGCTCGGCGAGGGCTTTGCCGCGCGCGCCGGCGTCCGCCTGATCGCCGAGCCCTACATCCTGTCCACCGCCGAATGGCAGTTCGTGCTCGCCCACGGCGACGCGCTCTGCCTCGACGACACCGACTACATGGCATTCCGTGCACAGGTCCGCGACCCGGCCTGGCAGGCGGCCCTGCTGGCCAAGCCGCTGAGCGAACGGCGGGCAATCGCCGCGCACATGCGCGAAGTCTCCGAAACCAGCCAGCGCGCCAAGGAAAACCCCTACACCGACCTGCAACCGGCAGCGACCGAGGATTTCCTGCGGACCCACGGCTACGCCACCTTCATCCACGGCCACACGCACCAGCCGGCCACCCACGACCACATCGTCGACGGCATCCACGTCGAACGCTGGGTGCTCGCCGACTGGCACGAGGACCGCGGCGAATGCCTGGCCTGGGACGGCGAAGCCCTACACCGCGAAATCCTGCGCCCGGTCGCCCAATGAAGCAGAACGGCAGCGCCCTCGACATCCTGCGCGATGTTTTCGGCTACCCCGCCTTCCGCGGCGAGCAGGCCGAAATCATTGCCCACGTTGCCGGGGGCGGCGACGCCCTGGTGTTGATGCCGACCGGCGGCGGCAAGAGCCTCTGCTACCAGATTCCGGCGCTGCTGCGCCCGGGTTGCGCCATCGTCGTCTCGCCACTGATCGCGCTGATGCAGGATCAGGTCGACGCACTGACCCAGCTCGGCGTGCGTGCCGCCGTGCTCAACTCGACGCTCGACCGACGTGAAGCGCAGGCGGTCGAACAGGCGATCTTCGCCGGCCAGCTCGACCTCGTCTACATCGCCCCCGAACGGCTGATGCTCGACCGCACGCTGGCCATGTTCGATGCCCTCTACGAAGCCGGCAAGCTCGCCCTGTTCGCCATCGACGAGGCGCACTGCGTATCGCAATGGGGGCACGATTTCCGCCCGGAATATCTGCAACTGTCTGCGCTGCACGAACGCTACCCGCGGGTGCCGCGCATCGCGCTCACCGCCACCGCCGACCGGGCGACGCAGAACGAAATGCTTCAGCGCCTCGGCCTGGGCGAAGCGCGCGTCTTCCTGTCGAGTTTCGACCGCCCGAACATCCGCTACACCGTCGTCGAGAAGGACAACGCGCGCCAGCAACTGCTCGCTTTCCTCGGCGGGCGTCAAGGCCAGGCCGGCATCGTCTATTGCCTGTCGCGCAAGAAGGTCGAGGAAACCGCTGCCTGGCTATCGACTCAAGGCTACCCGGCGCTGCCCTACCACGCCGGCCTGCCGGCCGACGAGCGCGCCGCCAACCAGCGCCGCTTCCTGCGCGAGGACGGCCTGGTCATGTGCGCGACAATCGCCTTCGGCATGGGCATCGACAAGCCCGACGTGCGCTTCGTTGCCCACCTGGATCTGCCCAAGAGCATCGAGGCCTACTATCAGGAAACCGGCCGCGCCGGCCGCGACGGCGAGCCGTCGGAAGCCTGGATGGCCTACGGCATGCAGGATGTCGCCCTGCAGCACGCACGCATCGCCGAATCGGGCGCCGGCGAGGGCCAGAAAATCCTCGAATCGCAACGCCTGACCGCCCTGCTCGCCTATTGCGAGGCGCCGCGCTGCCGGCGCCAGGTACTGCTCAATTATTTCGGCGAGGAGCGTCAGCCCTGCGGCAACTGCGACGTCTGCGCCGAGCCGCCGGAACTGTGGGACGGCACCCAGGCGGCGCAGAAGGCGCTGTCGGCGATCTACCGCACCGGCATGCGCTTTGGCGTCAGCCACCTGATCGACGTGCTGCGCGGCAAGGCCAGCGACAAGATGCGCCAGTGGGGCCACGACCAGCTGCCCACCTTCGGCGTCGGCGGCGAACTCGACGAACGCGAATGGAAGAGCGTCTTCCGCCAGCTCGCCGCTGCCGGTCTGGTCCATGTCGACATGACCGAGCACGGCGCCCTGCAACTGACCGAAGCAGCACGCGAAGTGCTCAAGGGGCAGCGCACGGTGCAACTGCGCCGGCCAACCAAGAAACGCAGCGCACCGAGCAAGACCAGCCGCGCCCCGCTGGTCGACCTGGCACCGGCCGACGCCGCGCTGTTCCAGCGTCTGCGCCAGTGGCGCGCCGACACCGCCCGCGAACAGGGCGTGCCGGCCTACGTCATCCTGCACGACAAGACCCTGCGCGAACTCGCCGAATGCCGCCCGGTCAGCCACGGCCTGCTCGCCGGCATCACCGGCATGGGCAGCGCCAAGATCGAGCATTACGGCGAGGAACTGCTGCAACTGATCCGCCAGGAGGGCTGAAGCATGCACGCACAGGACCGCATCAACGCCGGACTCGCCGCCATCGTCGTCGGTGCCCTGATCGCCTCCGGCGTCGCCCCCTACGACCGCATCACCTGGTTGATGGAAGTGGCACCGGTACTGATCGCGCTCCCCCTGCTCTATGCGACCCGGCGCAGCTACCCGCTGACCGCACTACTCTACGTGCTGATCGCCATCCACGCGCTGGTCCTGATCGGCGGCGGCGCCTACACCTACGCCCGGGTGCCGCTGGGCTTCTGGTTGCAGGACCTGCTCGGCACCATGCGCAATCCCTACGACAAGATCGGCCACTTCCTGCAGGGCTTCGTCCCGGCGCTGGTCGCCCGCGAGATCCTGCTGCGCGGCGACTGGGTGCGCGGAGCGAAGATGACCGCCTTCCTCTGCGTCTGCGTGGCGCTGGCGATCAGCGCCTGCTACGAACTGATCGAATGGGCGGCGGCGCTGTTCATGGGCCAGGGAGCCGACGAGTTCCTAGGCACCCAGGGCGACGAATGGGATACCCAGTCGGACATGTTCATGGCGCTGCTCGGCGCCAGCACCGCGCTGGCCGTGCTATCCCGCTGGCACGACCGGCAACTGGCCCGTTTGCGTTGAAACTCAGCGGTGGCGGCTGCCACTGCGATGTTTCTGCGGCCCACCCGGCTTTTGTGCCGTTTTTGCCGCCGGTGCACGGCCCGGCTGAGGCTTGCGCGGCCCGCGCGGTGCTTGCGGCGGCCGCGGTGCGGCATGCGCCGATTGCTCGAAACCCTCGATGGTGACGCGTTCGAGATTGCGTTTGATCAGCTTCTCGATGTCCTTGAGCTGGGCCCGCTCGTCGTGGCAGACCAGCGAGATCGCCTCGCCGACCATGCCGGCACGGCCGGTGCGGCCGATGCGGTGGACGTAGTCCTCGGGCACGTTGGGCAGCTCGTAATTGATCACGTAGGGCAGCGCGTCGATGTCGATGCCGCGCGCCGCGATGTCGGTGGCCACCAGCGCAACCAGCTTGCCTTCCTTGAACTCGGAAAGGACGCGGGTACGCGCGCCCTGCGACTTGTCACCGTGGATCGCCGCCGCCTTGATGCCGGCCTTGTCCAGCGTCCGTGCCAGCGCATCGGCGCCGTGCTTGGTCCGGGCGAAGACCAGCACCTGGTGCCAGCCGTGCGTCTGGAACAGGTGGCAGAGCAGTTCCTTCTTGCGTTCGCGGTCGGTCTCGATGACCTTCTGGGTGACCGTCTCGGCCGCCGTGTTGCGCGGCGCGACATCGACCGACACCGGCTGGTTGAGCAGGCCAGCGGCGAGTTCGCGGATTTCCGGCGAGAAGGTCGCCGAGAACAGCAGGTTCTGTCGTTGCTTGGGCAGCAGCGCGATGATCTTGCGGATGTCGCGGATGAAGCCCATGTCGAGCATGCGGTCGGCTTCGTCGAGGACGAAGATTTCGATCGCCGAGAGGTCGACGGTTTTCTGCTGGACGTGGTCGAGCAGGCGCCCCGGCGTCGCCACCAGGATGTCCACGCCACGGCGCAGATTGGCGATCTGCGGGTTGATGCCGACGCCGCCGAAGACGGCCAGCGAATTGATCGGCAGGTGCTTGCCGTAGGTGCGCACGCTTTCCTCGACCTGGATCGCCAGTTCGCGGGTCGGCGTCAGCACCAGCACGCGCGGCGTCTTGGCAATGCGCGTCAGGCGGTCGTTCGGCCCGCTCGCCAGCAGGTGCAGGATGGGCAGCGTGAAACCGGCGGTCTTGCCGGTACCGGTCTGCGCCGTGGCCATCAGGTCGTGGCCGGCGAGCACCGCGGGAATCGCCTGCTGCTGGATCGGGGTCGGCGTGTCGTAGCCCTGTTCGGCGACGGCACGCTGGATTTCGGCCTTCAGGCCGAGTTCGGAAAAATGCATGGACAACTCCAAAGGCGGACGCCCGGCCGCAGCCGGGTGCCCGCACGGAAAATCAGATCAGGGAAAGGCCGCGCTCGAGGTCGGCCTGCAGATCCTCGACCGCTTCCAGGCCGACCGCGATGCGCAGCAGGCCTTCGTTGATGCCGGCGGCGGCCCGGGCTTCCGGGGAAATGCGGCCGTGCGTGGTCGAGGCGGGATGGGTGATGGTGGTCTTGGTGTCGCCAAGATTGGCGGTGATCGACAGCAGGCGGCAGTGGTCCACCACCGTCCAGGCCTGCTCGCGGGCGCCCTTGACCTCGAAGGAGACGATGGCGCCGCCGCTGGCCTGCTGCGTCTGTGCCAGCGCATATTGCGGGTGCGACGGCAGCCCCGGGTAGAAGACGCGGGCGACCTTGGGGTGCGCTTCCAGCCAGTTGGCCAGCCGGGCGGCGTTGGCGGCCTGCGCCTCGATCCGGATCTTCAGCGTTTCCAGGCCCTTGAGCAGGACCCAGGCGTTGAACGCCGACAGCGTCGGCCCGGCGGTACGCAGGTACTTGAAAACTTCCTCGGTCAGCTTCTTCGGCCCGCAGACGGCGCCGCCGAGGACGCGCCCCTGGCCGTCGATGTACTTGGTCGCCGAATGGACGACGAGGTCGGCGCCCTTTTCCAGTGGCTTTTGCAGGATCGGCGTGCAGAAGCAGTTATCGACCGCAACCAGGATGCCGCGCGCGTGAGCGATTGCACTCAGCGCCCGGATATCGGCAATTTCGGTCAGCGGATTCGACGGCGTTTCCAGGAAGAACAGCTTGGTTTCCGGGCGGATCGCCGCTTCCCAGGCCGCCGGGTCGGTATGCGAGACGAAGGTGGTGGTGATGCCGGTACGCGACAGGATGTTGTTGAACAACTGCACGGTGGCGCCGAACAGGCTGTTCGAGGCGACGATGTGGTCGCCCTGCTTGAGGTGCGCCAGGCACAGCGCCATGATCGCCGCCATCCCGCTGGCGGTGGCGACGCAATCCTCGGCACCTTCGAGCGCCGCCAGGCGTTCCTCGAACATGGTCACGGTCGGGTTCGAGAAGCGCGCATAAACATTGCCCTCCTCCTCGCCGGAGAAGCGCTTCGCCGCCTGCGCGGCACTACCGAAGACGAAGCTCGACGTCAGGTAGAGCGCCTCGGCGTGCTCGCCGAACTGGCTGCGCTCCTGGCCGGCACGTACGGCCAGCGTTTCCGGGCGATAGTTCGGCAACCCAGCCATCATTCCTGCCCGCCGTTGGCCAGGCCGAGAACCATCTGCTGCGATTCGCGACCGTCGCCATCATCGTCGTTCTTGTCGTCGTTCTTGGCGGGCTTCTTGCTGCGCTTGCCCTCGACGGCATCGAGATAGTAGTCGTCGATGTCGCCGGTGATGTAGCAGCCGTCGAAGCAGGAGGCGTCGAACACGGTCAGGTCGGCGCGCAGCTTGGTGATCGATTGCTTGAGCGCCTCGATGTCCTGATAGACCAGCGCATCGGCGCCGATTTCGGCGGCGATCTGGGCGTCGTTACGACCGGTGGCGATCAGTTCGGCACGCGTCGGCATGTCGATGCCGTAGACGTTCGGGAAACGCACCGGCGGCGCGGCGGAAGCGAAGTAGACCTTGGTCGCGCCGGCAGCCCGGGCCATCTCGACGATCTCGCGGCTGGTCGTGCCACGGACGATGGAATCGTCGACCAGCAGCACGCGCTTGCCCTTGAACTCCTGGCCGACGGTGTTCAGCTTCTGGCGCACCGATTTCTTGCGCATCGCCTGGCCGGGCATGATGAAGGTGCGGCCCACGTAGCGATTCTTGACGAAGCCTTCGCGGAACGGAATGTTCAGCACATGCGCCAGTTGCATGGCGGAAGGACGGCTGGAATCGGGAATCGGGATGACGACGTCGATCTCGTCCACCGGAATCGCCGCCCTGACCTTTTCGGCCAGCAACTCACCCATCGCCAGACGCGCTTCGTAAACCGGCACGCGATCGATCACGGTATCCGGACGGGCAAGGTAGACGTATTCAAAGATGCACGGTGCGTACATCGGCTGCTGGGCGCATTGGCGGCTGTGCAACTGATGGTTGAGGTCGATGAACACGGCCTCGCCCGGCTCGATGTCGCGGACGACCTGGAAACCCAGCGTATCCAGCGCCACCGACTCGGAGGCGACCAGATACTCGATGCCTTCCGGGGTTTCGTTCTGGCCGTAGATCAGCGGCCGGATACCATGCGGGTCGCGGAAAGCGAGCAGACCGTAGCCGGCGATGATGGCGACCACGGCGTAGGCGCCGCGGCAACGGCGATGGACGCCGGCTACCGCCTGGAAGATGCTGTCCACGTCCAGTTCGTAGCCGTGCGCCGCCGACTGCAGTTCATGCGCCAGCACGTTGAGCAGGACTTCGGAATCGGAATTGGTATTGATGTGCCGGCGGTCAAGGCGGAACATCTCCTCCTTCAACTGCTCGGCATTGGTCAGGTTGCCGTTGTGACCGAGCACGATGCCGAACGGCGAATTGACGTAGAAAGGCTGCGCCTCGGCGAAGTTGTAGGCCGAACCGGCGGTCGGGTAGCGGACGTGGCCGATACCGCAGTTACCGGGCAGCGCCCGCATGTTGCGGGTGCGGAAGACGTCGCGCACCAGCCCCGGCCCCTTGTGCAGGTGGAAGGTATTGCCTTCCGCCGTGGCAATGCCGGCCGCATCCTGACCGCGGTGCTGCAGCACCATGAGTCCGTCGTACAGCAATTGATTGACCGGAGTGGTGGCCAAGACGCCGAGAATCCCGCACATGATATTTTCCTGATTAACTGAATCGAATACGTTTGGCCAGATCGTGTGGCAACATCGGTTTCATTGCCAGCACAGCCGTTTCCAGCGGCGGCGCCAGTGCTGCACCGCGCCACCATGGCTGGCTCGGGGCGGCCGTCATGCCGCCGAGCGCCACCAGCAGCAGGGTCAACAGCAGGCCCCGCGCCAGACCGAAGAACATGCCCAGGAGGCGGTCGGAAACCGACAGCCCCAATGCTTTCACTGCCTTGAGGATGAGCAGGCGGACAATCGCCATCGCCACCAGAACGCCGACGAAGATCAGCGTACAACCGATCAGCGCTCGCACCGTCGGATCCTCGATCCCCGCGGGCAGCATCGCGCCGAGTTCGGGGCCGAAACTGAATGCCGCATATATGCCCAGGCCCCAGGCCAGCAAGGCGATGACCTCGCTGACCATACCTCGCCACAGGCCGAAGCCCAGGGAAAGCAGGACGATGGTCACGGCAATGTAGTCGAACAGGGTCATGGCTTGGGTGCAATGACACCGGAAACGCCAATGCGTTTCATCTTTTCCAGTGCCTTTTCAGCCGCATCGCGGTTCGGGAAGGGGCCGGCGCGGACCCGTGTCTTCTTGCCCTGAGGCGAATCCAGCGGTTCGGTATAGGTCTTGATGCCGAGTTCGCCAAGTTTCTTGCGCAGGCTGACAACGTTGGCCTCGTTGGTGAAGGCACCGATCAGGATCAGATGCTGTGCGCCGGCCGCTGCCGGGGCTGGCGCCGGCGACTGTCCGGCAAGGATCGCCGCTGCCCGGCGGGCCTCGTCGTTGGCCGCCGCAGTGGGCGCCTCGGGCTTTTTCTCGACCACCGGCTTTTCCGGCGCCTTGGCCACCGGCTTATCGGCAGGCTTGGCCGGGGCCGGCTGGGCCACGGCGGGCGCAGGCGCCGGCGCGGGTGGCGGACTGGCCTCGACGACGCGGGCAGCCGGTGCAGCGGGCGCCTCACTCGCCGGCACGGGTTTTTCGGGCGGGCTCTCGACGGGTACGGCGACCATCGCCGGCGCGAAGGGTTTGTCGTCCTGGCCGGGGATGCGGATTTCGACGTCCTGTACGGGTAGCCGCGGATCGTGATCCATCAGCATCGGCAATACCAGGGCGACGAGCGAGACGAAGAAGACGGCGCCGACCAGGCGGCGGCGGGCGCGTTTCTTGAGCTGCAGCTGAACGTCGTTGTCTTCCATCAATCAGGCTTTCCTGCCCAGCGCTTCGAGCGCGCCGGCCACCGTGTAGAACGATCCGAAGGCGAGGATTCTATCACTTTCCCCGGCTGCCTCCCGGGCCGCCCGCATTGCCTCGGCCGGCGTGTCGTGGCAGACGATCTCGCCGCCGACCCCGGCATCGCGCACGATCTGCGCCAGCGCCGCGGCGGTCGTGCCGCGCGGCCCCGGCAGACTGGCCAGATGCCAGACGTCGACGCGATCCTTGAGCGGCGCCAGAGCACCGGCGATGTCCTTGTCGGCGAGCATGCCCAGCACCGCCCGGGTGCGGTCGAAGAAACCCATGTTCGAGAGGTTGTCGGCGAGCACCTTGACCGCCTGCGGATTGTGGCCGACGTCGAGGACGATTGCCGGCTTGCCGGGAACGACCTGAAAGCGCCCGCTCAATTCGGTTTCGATCAGGCCCGGACGGATCGCCTGCATGGTCACCGGCAACTGGTCAGCGATGGCCTCCAGCGCTGCCAGGGCGACGCTGGCGTTGAACAACTGGGTCGGTCCGCGCAGCCCCGGATAGGCCAGCGAGCGGCGCACGATCTGGTCGCCGCTACGGCACCACCAGCGCCACTGTAGGCGGTTTTCGGCGACCTCGGCGCCAGGCCGTTCGAAACCGAAGTCGCGGCCGACCAGGCGCAGGTCCGCGCCGATCTCCACGGCGTGGTCGAGCAGGCGTTGCGGCGGCTGCGGGTCGGCGCACAGCGCAGGCTTGCCGGCGCGGAAGATGCCTGCCTTCTCGAAGCCGATCGATTCGCGATCCGGCCCCAGCCAGTCGGTATGGTCGAGGGCCACGGTGGTGACGATGGAGACATCGGGTTCGTAGGCGTTGACCGCATCAAGGCGACCGCCCAGGCCGACTTCGAGCACCGCCGCCTCGACACCGGCGGCGGCGAAGACTTCCCAGGCGGCCAGCGTGCCGAATTCGAAATAGGTCAGGGCGACACCGGTCGCCAACCGCGCTGCCTCGACCTTGGCGAAGGCGGCGCAGAGCGCGGCATCGTCGACCGGCACGCCGTTCAGGCGGACGCGTTCGTTGTAGGCGAGGATGTGCGGCGAGGTGTAGCAGCCGACCTTGTAGCCGGCGCGATCGATGATGTTCTCGAGGTAGGCGCAGGTCGAGCCCTTGCCGTTGGTGCCGCCGACGACGATCACCGGGCAGTGCTGGACCTGGCCGAGCGCCGCCTTGACCTGGCGGATGCGTTCCAGGCCGAGCTCGATGCCGGCCTGCCCCTTCGGATGCAGGCCTTCGAGATGGACCAGCCAGTCGGCGAGAGTCTTCAAGCGGCGGCCGGCTGGTTGAGCAGCAGCGCCAGCGTCCGCGCGACCTGGTCGCGCATTTCGCGGCGATCGACGATCATGTCGATGGCGCCCTTGTCGAGCAGAAACTCGGCACGCTGGAAGCCTTCCGGCAGCTTCTCGCGCACCGTCTGCTCGATGACGCGCGGGCCGGCGAAGCCGATCAGCGCGTTCGGTTCGGCGATGACGACGTCGCCGACGAAGGCGAACGAGGCCGAAACGCCGCCCATGGTCGGGTCGGTCAGGATGGAGATGAACGGCTGACCGACCTGCGACAGGCGGGTCAGCGCCGCCGTTGTCTTGGCCATCTGCATCAGCGAGAACAGGCCTTCCTGCATGCGCGCACCGCCGGAAGCGGCAACGCAGATGAACGGCGTCTTCTGCTCGATCGCGACGTTGACCCCGCGCACGAAACGCTCGCCGAGGACCGAACCCATCGAACCGCCCATGAAGTCGAATTCAAAGGCAGCGGCAACCGCCGGAATGTTCTTGATCGCCCCCTGCATGACCACCAGCGAATCGCTTTCGCCGGTATCGCGGTTGGCATCCATCAGGCGATCCGGGTACTTTTTCGAATCCTTGAACTTGAGGCTGTCCACCGGCACCACCTCGGCACCGATCTCGAAGCGGCCTTCCGGATCGAGCAGCAGGTCGAGGCGCTGGCGGGCATTGATGCGGTGGTGATGACCGCACTTCGGGCAGACCTGCAGGTTGTTCTGCAGATCGGTCGCGTAGAGCACCGCCTCGCAGGCCGGGCACTTGCTCCACAGGCCTTCGGGCAGATTGCCGCGGCGCTGCTGGGCGCCCTGTTCGCGCTTGATCTTCGGGGGTAGCAGTTTGGTCAGCCAGCTCATTTCTTCACCTCATCCACACCGCGACGAATCTCTGCAACCAGCGCCTTGACGTTGGCACAGGCAGTTCCCGCGGTTGATTTCTCGATCTCTTCGATAATCCGGCTGCCGACGACGACGGCATCGGCAAACGCGGCGATGCGCGCGGCGGTGGCCGCGTCGCGGATGCCGAAGCCGACACCGACCGGCAGACCGGTCTGTTCGCGGATCAGCGGCAGCTTCTGCGCCACCGCCTCCACATTCAGCGCGCCGGAACCGGTCACGCCGGCCAGCGACACGTAATAGACATAACCGCTGGCGATCTTCGCCGTGTGAGCGATGCGCTCGGCGCTGGAAGTCGGCGCGATCAGGAAGATCGGATCCATGCCCTGCGCCTTCATCGCCGCGCCGAATTTCTCCGCCTCTTCCGGCGGATAATCGACCACCAGCACGCCATCGACGCCCGATTGCGCGGCCTTCTCGGCGAACGTCGTCAGGCCCATGGCTTCGATCGGATTGGCGTAGCCCATCAGCACCACCGGCGTCTTATCGTCCTCGGTGCGGAAGCGGGTCACCAGTTGCAGCACCTTGCGCAGGCTCATGCCCTTGGCCAGCGCCCGCTCGGAAGCGCGCTGGATGGTCGGGCCGTCGGCCATCGGGTCGGAGAAAGGTACCCCCAGCTCGATGATGTCGGCGCCGGCCTCGACCAGCGCGTGCATCAGCGGCACAGTCAGGTCGGCGTCGGGATCGCCGGCGGTGATGAAAGGAATCAGCGCCTTGCGGCCCTCGCCATTGAGGCGTGCGAAAGTTTTTTGAATGCGCGACATCAGAATACGATCCCGGATTTCTCGGCCACGGTGTGCATGTCCTTGTCACCCCGGCCGGAGAGGTTGACCAGCAGAATCTTGTCCTTGGCCAGTGTCGGCGCCAGCTTCATCGCGTAGGCGATGGCGTGGCTCGACTCCAGCGCCGGGATGATGCCTTCCAGGCGGCACAGGTCGTGGAAGGCCTTGAGCGCCTCGTCGTCCTTGATCGGCTGGTATTCGGCGCGACCGATGTCCTTCAGCCAGGCGTGTTCCGGGCCGACACCGGGATAGTCGAGGCCGGCCGAGACCGAATGCGTCTCGATGATCTGGCCGTCTTCGTTCTGCAGCAGGTAGGTGCGGTTGCCGTGCAGCACGCCGGGCACGCCGGCGGTCAGCGAAGCCGCGTGCATGCCGGTCTCAATGCCGGAACCGGCGGCTTCGACACCGATCAGGCGGACATCCGGCACATCGATGTAAGGATAGAAAATACCCATCGCGTTGGAACCGCCGCCAACCGCGGCGATCACCGCATCCGGCTGGCGCCCGGCCATTTCCGGCATCTGTTCGAG
>Ga0209207_1000834_pt1 | contig 16501 bp, 14 predicted proteins | sample SaghotsprinmetaG_FD_184140 | JGI IMG/M metagenome (GOLD analysis project Ga0209207, IMG submission 184140) | Hot spring microbial communities from South Africa to study Microbial Dark Matter (Phase II) - Sagole hot spring metaG (SPAdes) (version 3) | ecosystem: Environmental > Aquatic > Thermal...
CGAAGGGCAGCACAACCCGTCCGCGGTAGCGGGCATACTTTCCTTGCGAAGCCAAACTCGTTGGATGCCCGAAGGGCAGCACAACCCGTCCGCGGTAGCGGGCATACTTTCCTTGCGAAGCCAAACTCGTTGGATGCCCGAAGGGCAGCACAACCCATGGTGGTCCTTCGTTTTTTTCTGAGCGCGCGCGACGCAGCGATGTACCCGCGCAGCCGTAGATACAGAGTTCTCGTCGGGGAGCCGGCGTGCGCTGCGGCGCCCAGTGAGTGCAGTGCAGCATCGAAAGTTCCGTTCTGGAGCATGCTTTATTGACCCAGATCAAGGAATCGTCCGGCAGTGAATCCATACTGTCGCCGTAGTTTTGTCAGGGTGCCGGTCTCGCGCCGTCCGCCAGCACGGTGGGCGATGTGACCGGTGCACTGGGTCAGAGTTTTGACGTCTCTCTGTTGGGGTTGGGGGTGCGCGCGAGCGCACCCTTTTTTTTTGGAAACGCTGAATATGTTGCTGCGCGGGGGGTACAGCGACTGCAGTCTGTCCCGCATGCGGCGCAGCCTCCCGTTCGCGGTTTCCCCGGAGTAGTCTGTGGTCCGCCGTGCGCGCCTGAATAAGAAATCGTGACGCAAGTATCGCGCCCCAAATCATGCTGATGGTGGGATAGATTATTTCTTCGCGCGATAGGGTTGATATGGATCAAAATCCCGCCGCCGTCGGCGTGTAATCTCGCCCGCGGCAAATTGTCGCAACGGAGGCGTGTGCGCGACATTTTCCGCATTGCTGGCAGCGTGGCCATGTCTCGGTCGTTGTCGGTTCCATTGGCGACGGTCGCCGGGGCAGGGCTGTGCGGTTAAACCCGGTTTTCTTCATACTGTGAGGTGAATCCATTATGCAATCGCAAGCGACTTACAACTATAAAGTCGTGCGCCAGTTCGCCGTGATGACCGTCGTCTGGGGCATCGTCGGCATGCTGGTTGGCGTCATCGTCGCCGCCCAGCTCGTCTGGCCGCAGCTCAGTTTCGTCGAATGGTTGAGTTACGGGCGTCTGCGTCCGTTGCACACGAATGCGGTGATCTTTGCCTTCGGCGGATGCGCGCTGTTCGCGACCTCCTATTACAGCGTGCAGCGTACCTGTCACACGCCGCTGTTCGCGCCGGGTTTGGCGGCTTTCACGTTCTGGGGCTGGCAGCTGATCATCGTCCTGGCGGCGCTGTCCCTGCCGCTTGGCATTACCTCCGGTAAAGAATACGCCGAGCTCGAGTGGCCGATCGACCTGTTGATTGCCGTCGTCTGGGTGGCCTACGCCATCGTGTTTTTCGGTACGTTGATGAAGCGCAGGACGCCGCACATTTACGTCTCGAACTGGTTCTTCGGCGGCTTCATCCTCACCGTCGCGCTGCTGCACATCGTCAACAGCATGGCCATACCGGTGACGCTGACCAAATCCTACTCGGTTTATGCCGGTGTGCAGGATGCGATGGTGCAGTGGTGGTATGGCCACAATGCGGTGGGTTTCTTCCTGACTGCGGGCTTCCTCGGCATGATGTATTACTTTGTGCCGAAGCAGGCCAACCGTCCCGTCTATTCCTACCGTCTGTCGGTGGTGCACTTTTGGGCACTGATTTTTACCTACATGTGGGCCGGCCCGCACCATCTGCATTACACCGCGCTGCCTGATTGGACCCAGTCGCTGGGCATGCTGTTCTCGCTGATCTTGCTCGCGCCGTCCTGGGGTGGCATGATCAACGGCATCATGACGCTGTCGGGGGCCTGGCACAAGCTGCGCGACGATCCGATCCTGAAGTTCATGATTACCTCGCTGTCCTTCTATGGCATGTCGACCTTCGAAGGTCCGATGATGTCGATCAAGACGGTCAATGCGCTGTCGCATTACACCGACTGGACTGTGGGCCACGTGCATTCCGGCGCGCTGGGTTGGGTGGCGATGATCTCGATCGGCTCGATCTACTACCTCCTGCCGCGTGTCTATGGCAAGACCGAGATGGCTTCGACCCGTCTGATCAACGTCCATTTCTGGATCGCCACCATCGGCGTCGTGCTCTACATCGCCTCGATGTGGATCGCCGGCGTGATGCAGGGTTTGATGTGGCGCGCCACCAATCCGGACGGCACGCTGACCTACTCGTTCGTCGAGTCCGTCAAGGCGTCCTATCCGTTCTGGACGATTCGCGTCGTCGGTGGGTTGCTCTATCTCGTCGGTATGTTGATCATGGCCTACAACATGTTCCTGACGATGGCTGCCGGTCGCGCCGTCGATGACGCGCCAGTGCTCGAACCGGCACATGCGCACTGACCTACAAGGAGATAAAACAACATGTTGACTCATGAGCAGATTGAAAAGAACGTTGGCTGGCTCATCGTTCTCATCGTTCTGGTGGTGAGTGTCGGGGGTCTCGTCGAGATCGTGCCGCTCTTTTTCCAGCATTCGACGACCAAGCCAGTCAATGAACTGGTCAAGCCCTACGATGCCCTGCGTCTGGCAGGCCGGGACATCTACATCCGCGAAGGCTGCTACAACTGCCACTCGCAGATGATCCGTCCCTTCCGTGCCGAAACCGAGCGCTATGGTCATTACTCTGTCGCTGGCGAATACGTCTATGACCATCCGTTCCAGTGGGGCTCCAAGCGCACCGGTCCTGATCTCCATCGTGTTGGTGGCCGCTATTCCGATCAGTGGCACAAGATCCACTTGTTGAACCCGCGCGACGTGGTGCCTGAATCGAACATGCCGGCTTACTACTGGCTCGATCGGCCGCTGAACGATCCGCACATCTCCGCCAAAATGGAAGCATTGCGCAAGATCGGTGTGCCATACACGGACCAGGAGATCGCTGAGGCACCGAAAGCGTTGGCGGGCAAGACTGAGCTCGAAGCCGTCGTTGCCTACCTGCAGGGCTTGGGTACTGCGCTCAAGCAAACGAGGTAAGTGACGGTGGATATCAACGACCTGCGCGCGCTCGTTACGGTGCTGGCGTTCATCGCCTTCATCGGCATCGTTGGGTGGGCTTATTCCGATCGCCGCAAGGCGAGCTACGAAGAGGCCGCGCGCCTGCCGCTGGAGGAGGAGGACGATCTGTCCTCCGGTAGCGGGCGCAGCGCAGGTCAATCGAACACATGAGAGGAAACCGATAATGGATTTCAATTACACCAACGACTTCATCAGCGGCTTCTGGAATCTTTACGTCGTCGTTCTGGTTGCGCTGAGCGTGCTGGGCTGCGGTGTGTTCCTGTGGCTGCAAGACAAGGCGCGGACCTCGGCCGGCAACACGACAGGCCACGTCTGGGACGAAACGCTGCAGGAGTACAACAATCCATTGCCGAACTGGTGGCGCTGGATGTTCTACATCACGGTGATTTTCGCCATCGTCTATCTGGCGCTGTACCCCGGTTTGGGCGGCTTCGGCGGCTCTTTTGGCTGGACCATGCGCAATCAGTACGATGCTGAGATGAAGAAAGCCGAGGAGACCTACGGCCCGATCTTCAGGAAGTACCAGAACATGGACATCCATGCCGTCGCCGCGAACTCGGAAGCGCGTGAAATGGGGCAGCGTCTGTTCCTGACCTACTGTGCCCAGTGTCACGGTTCGGATGCGGGCGGTGCGATCTCCTTCCCGAATCTGAAAGATGGCGACTGGCTGTGGGGGGGTACCGCCGAGCAGATCCGTGCAACGATCGAGCATGGGCGCATGGGAGTGATGACGCCGAAGGGCACTAAGCCGGACATGGACAGTGAGCAGATCAAGGATGTCGTGCATTACGTGCGTTCGCTCTCCGGGCTGAGTGCCGATTCGGTGCGCGCCCAGCGCGGCGCCGAGCTCTATCCGCAGGCGTGTGCCGCTTGCCATGGTGCCGACGCCAAGGGCAGTCCTGCAGCGGGTTATCCGAATCTGACAGACAAAATCTGGCTGCATGGTTCGTCCGAAGCGAAGATGATCGAGATCGTCACCCATGGCATACAGAACCAGATGCCGGCCTTCGGCGAATTCCTTGGTCCCGCCAAGGTTCACCTGCTGACCGCTTACGTTTGGGGTCTTGGTGGTGGGCAGAAGGATGAGCCGAAGCCGCGGCAGCCATTGGCAGAAGCGGCGGCGCCAGCCGAGGCTTCCGTCGGAGCCGGTAATGAGGCGGCCGCATCGGCGGCAGCTTCGACCGAACAAAAACAGTAATCCGTCGCAAGGCTTCCCGGCACGTTCGGTGCCGGGAAGCGATTTTGCGGTCGTCCCCTGTGCGTGGCACAATGAGCCCAGCGAGAACGCGTGGCTGGGGTTACACGTGGGTGGCTGGTTCTATCCGCCCGGATCGACGCAACCCGGCGATATCGGTCACTGCGCTGTTCCGCGCTCACGCTCATGGCGGCGGAGGATTCCTCTGACCTTGAAAATAGGCTGTGCCCGATGAACGGTCTTGGCCGCGAAGGCAGCGGTTGCAGCCAGCTCGACCGCCCATCGCGGGCAAGCCCTCGCAGGGGGCTCCTTGATAAGTCTTATGACCTCACCCCGTAGAACTCGCTGCGCTCGTTCTACCCCTCGAGGGGTAAGACGGCACGTTCGTGGCAGCGACTGTTTTTTCCCGGCGCAGCCAGACTCGTCGGATGTCCGAAGGGCAGAAGGGACGGCCCTTCGTTTGACGGCCCTTCGTTTTCTTGAGAGTGAGTTCGACGCTACCGGCGCATGCCTCTCAGTTTTTCCGCGCAGTGAGATCAGCGCGTTGGTGATCATGGACTTTAATTCCCTGCGCAGCCGAGTCCGCTGGACGCGTGAACGCGTCACAATGCAGGGCGGCCCTGCGTTTTCACGGAAGTCATGAGCGCGAACCAGCACGGCCCATCCCCGCAGCAGACCCAACCCGGCGGAGAAGAAGAAATATCGCTGTACGAGGTGCGCAAGAAAATCCATCCGCGCACCATCAGTGGTCGATTCACCACCTGGCGTTGGCTGGTCGTCTGGCTGACCCAGATCGTGTTTTATGGCTTGTGCTGGGTGCCGTGGAACGATCGGCAGGCGGTTTTGCTCGATATCGCCGAGCGCAAGTTTTACTTTTTTGGTCTCGTGTTGTGGCCTCAGGATGTTTTCCTGCTGGCCATTCTTCTGATCATATCGGCATACGCGCTGTTCCTGTTCACCGCCATTGCTGGTCGGCTATGGTGTGGCTACAGTTGTCCGCAAACGGTCTACACGGAAATGTTCCTGTGGATCGAGAGGCTCGTCGAAGGCGACCGTCCGGCTCGGATCAAACTCGATGCCGCGCCGATGAATGCGCAGAAATTCGCCCGGCGTACCCTCAAATATGCTCTTTGGGTGTCGCTGTCGCTATGGACGGGATTTACCTTCGTTGGGTATTTCACCCCGATCAAGACGTTGTGGGCCGAGTTGATGAATTTTTCGCTCGGGCCGTGGGAGTGGTTCTGGTTCTTGTTCTATTCGGCCTTCACTTACCTGTTGGCGGGTCATCTGCGCGAGCAGGTATGCAAATACATGTGTCCCTACGCCCGTTTTCAGGGTGTGATGTTCGACCCCGACACGCTCGTCATTACCTATGACAGCGAGCGCGGCGAGCCGCGTGGCGCACGCAAGAAGGAGATCGATCATCGGGCCAAAGGATTGGGCGATTGTGTCGATTGCGGCATCTGCGTTCAGGTTTGTCCCACTGGGATCGACATCCGTAACGGATTGCAGTACGAATGCATTGGCTGCGCCGCCTGTATCGATGCGTGCGACGAAGTGATGAGCAAGATGGGCTATCCGCTAGGATTGGTGCGCTATTCGACCGAAAATGCGATCAATCAGCACTGGGGCTGGCGTGAGATCGTTCGCCACGTCGCCCGGCCACGCGTCGTGCTCTATTCAGTCATCCTCGGTGCCATCGTCACCGCATTCGTCTGGGGTGTGGCGACAAAACCCGACCTGCGCGTCGATGTCATCCGTGATCGGGCGACATTGGCGCGCGAAGTCGAAGGTGGAATGATCGAAAATGTCTATCGTCTGCATGTGATGAACGTGACGGAGCGGCCGCAAAGCTATGTCGCCAGCGTCGAGGGTCTCCCCGGAATCGAGCTGCTGATCGAGACGAGCCCGATTGACGTCGGGCCCGCTGCGACACGTGCCTTCAGCGTTTTGGTCCGCGTACCGGTCGACGCGGTGGCCAAAGGTTCACATACCATCCATTTCAATGTTCGTTCGACTACCGATTCGTCGCTATCGGTGCGCGAGAAAGCCAGTTTCCTGATGCCATGACGACCTCACATGAAAATCCCCGCCCCTGGTTCCGCGAGCCGGGCCCATGGTTGCTGATGCTTGGCCCTTTTGTCGTCGTGTTGGCCGGCTTTTATACGGCCTATCTCGCCGTCGTCAGCAACGACGGTCTCGTGACCGACGATTATTACAAGAAAGGTCTGGCCGTCGATCAGACCATCGCCCGCAACGAACGAGCCCGGGCCTTGGGCATCGTTGCCGGCGTGCGTCTGATCGCGGATGACGGACTCAGCGTCCGCCTGCAGGTGCGCGATCCCGGTTATGCGCTGCCACAGAAGCTTCACGTCGCTTTGTCTCATCCGACGCGCGCCGGGCTCGATCAGGAAGCCTACGTCGAGCGTGATGGCGAGGTGTATCGTGGGCGGATGCGGTTGCCGGCTTCCGGGCACTGGCTGGTATTGATCGAGGACGAACAATCCAGCTGGCGGGTGCTGGGCAACGTGGTACTGCCCGCGCAAGGTGAAACACTGATCGGAGCCGAGTCGAACGTAGCGCCCACTCATTGAGTTTCTCGCCGACGAACCCGCCGTGTCTAATCGCGGGCCTGCGGTCCATCCAACCACCACTGAAGGAGAGCATCATGGCATTGGAGATCCTGTTTGGCAGTGACATCGGTCTGTTGAGCCTGTTTACGATCGGGTTCGTCATCGTCATGGCGATATACCTGATCAATTTCTTCAGCAAAAAAGTGGAAGAAGACGCGCGCAACGCCAAGTAATGCGTGTTGGCGCAGCCAACTTTTTCGGCTGCTCTTCGCCAGTCCCGACCGATCCTTGTTCCGTTCCGCCAAGGCGAAAAACCGCTCGTTTCTGCAGCGACAGCGAGGCATAGGCCGGTATGGTCAGGTGTAGCCTTGACCGGTTAGGGGAACGCTGAAGAAAGCCGCGAACGGGGGGACGCAGGAGGTGCGTATCAAGCAGCAACCGCAGCCGATCAAGTAGATCGGCGAGGGAGCGAGCACCGCGCACCGCCGCCCAAGCCCCCGTGCAGCAATTTATTCAGCGTTTCCTTGACAGGCCGTTGAAAAACGTAGCGAGGATGGCCCGTGCACGGCGCACGGAGCGCAGCGACCGAGGCCTATCAAATAGGTCGGCGAGGGAGCGAGCACCGCGCAACGCCGCAGAGGGCCCACCGCCGTAGTTTTTCAACGGCCTGTTAAACAGCCACAACTGGCCAAGCGTCGCTGGGCGATGAGGCGGATTCAGCACAGCGCCATCGGTTTGTTGCGCGGCGTGCGTTCTTTGGCTGTGCCGGAGCGTGGCACGGAAGAGGTAAGCGGTTTGTCGTCAAAGTCAGCCCCGTTGGCACGGCGTGTGCCGGAGCGATACGTCGAGGAGAAGAGCGCTTGGGGGGCGTGGGGGAAGCTAGATGGTTGGAAGAGGTCAGGCGCGTCGCCAACGGGTGCCGTTTGGCCCGTCTTCGAGAACGATGCCGGCGGCTTTCAGTTCGTCGCGCAGCCGATCGGCCTCCGCCCAGTTTTTTAGCTGCTTGGCTTGCGCGCGGGCGACGATGCGCGCCTCGATTTCGGCTTCGGTGAAGCCCGAGGCCGCCGCGGCGCCGGCACGGAGGAAATCGCGCGCATCGCGCTGCAGCAGGCCAAGGATCGACCCCAAGCCCTTCAGTTGTGCTGCTCGCCGGGCTTCTCCGCTGCGGTTGTACTCGGTGGCGAGTTCGAATAGCACGGCGATGGCCTCGGGCGTGTTGAAGTCGTCGTCCATCGCGTCGCGGAAGCGACACGCATAACCATCGTCCCAGTCGATGTGACCGGCGCCATCATAGGTTTGCAGTGCGGTGTATAGCCGTGTCAGCGCCAGGCGGGCCTCTTCGAGGTGGGTGTCGGAATAGTTGAGTGGACTGCGGTAGTGGGCGCGCAGGATGAAAAACCGTACGACCTCTGCGTCATAGCGAGTCAAAACGTCGCGAATGGTGAAAAAATTGCCCAATGATTTGGACATTTTTTCGTCGTCGACCCGTACAAAGCCGTTGTGCATCCAGTAATTGACGAAGGTTTGGCCATGCGCGCCCTCGCTCTGGGCAATCTCGTTTTCATGATGTGGAAATTGCAGATCCTGACCGCCGCCGTGAATGTCGAAGTGCGGACCGAGCAACTCACTGCTCATGGCCGAGCATTCGATATGCCAACCTGGTCTTCCCGCGCCCCAAGGTGAGTCCCATTTGACTTCGTCGGGTTCATCGGCACGGGCGCTTTTCCAGAGCACGAAATCCAGCGGATCGCGTTTGCCTTCCCGTACCTCGACGCGTTCACCGGCGCGCAATTCATCCGGCGACTTGCCGGAAAGTTTGCCATAGCCGGGAAAGAGACGTACCGCGTAACAGACGTCGCCGTTGTCGGCGACATAGGCCAGCTGGCGCTTTTCCAGTGTGGCGATCAGCTTGAGCATCTGGGGAATGTAGTCGCTGGCCCGGGGTTCGGCATCCGGGCGCAGTATGCCGAGTGCATCGGCATCGGCGTGCATCGCGGCGATGAACCGGTCGGTCAGTGAACGGATGCTTTCACCGTTTTCGTTCGCTCGATGAATGATTTTGTCGTCGATGTCGGTGATGTTACGCACGTAATAAACATGATAACCGCTGGCGCGCAACCAACGTACGACGCAGTCGAAAACAACCATCACGCGCGCGTGGCCGAGATGGCAAAAGTCATAGACGGTCATGCCGCAGACGTAGATGCGCACCTTGCCCGGTTCGATGGGCGAAAATTCCTGTTTGCAGCGGGTCAGCGAGTTATGGATTCTGAGCATGGCGGCATGGGGACGGAGTAAACATTGAGGACGGAGTAAACATTGAATAAATTGCAGCGCGGGCGCATCGCGGTGCTCGCTCCCTCACGGATTTACTTGATCGGCTGCGGTCGCTGCGCGCCGCGCGCCCAGCTCTATCCCGCTCACGGCCTACTTCAGCGTTTTCTAAACGGAGTGGTCTGCTGATGATGGGGCACCAAACCATCGTCGGGCAGCGCCGGTGCCACCGAAGGCAGCGCGCACGGAATGTCTCCACCGCCGGGCGGCAGACGCCTGAACGGCTGGCGGCGGACGTGGGAACGCGAGTTCCGCGTCGCGCTCGAAGTAAAAGCGCGGTTTTTGCGGCTGTTTTTCGCTGCTGGCAGCGCCGGCGTGCGGTTGTGAAGGCTGCGCGCTTGTTGCTAGAATTGCGACGCATTGCACCCGGCGATTCTAGCATGACCCTTCAATGTTCCTCCCAGGCGCGGTTGCTCGCGATCGTCGCTTCGGTCGCCGTCAGTGCCGTGACCTTTTCCCCGTCGGCGCATGCCGATCCCTTGCAGGATGCGAATCGGTTGCTGCGTCAGGGGCAGCCAGCGCGGGCGCTCGAGATGGTCGATCGCTTCCTGGCCAGCAAACCCAAGGATGCACAGGCGCGATTCCTGAAGGGGCTCATCCTCACTGAAATGAACCGTCAGGCGGACGCGGTGGTCGTGTTCATGCGTCTGACCGAAGACTATCCGGAGCTGCCCGAGCCATACAACAACCTCGCGGTCATCTACGCCCAGCAAAAGCAGTACGACAAGGCCAAGCACGCGCTGGAAATGGCCATACGGACCCATCCCGCTTACGCCACTGCGCACGAAAATCTGGGCGACATCTATGCCCGGCTGGCGAGTCAGGCTTACGACAAGGCCTTGCAGATCGATTCGTCCAATACCAGTGCCCAGACCAAGCTGGCGATGATACGCGACCTGATGAGCGCAAGCCGCAATGCGCGTTCGTCTGTGCCGGCGCGTGGCGGTGAGGTCGGGTTGGCCGATGCGCACTCGACCGTAATCGCCGAGTCGCCGCGGAGTAACGAGACGTCACGCCCGGTCGAGGCGGCGCGGCCGGTCGTGGTGGAGCCGGCAAAAGCAGGCGGTGGCGCCGTTACCGCGCCCACAGCGGCACCGGCGGTGGCCAGTGTCGGTCGTTCGCTTCCGTCCGTCGCGGCGCCCGCGCCGACTGCCCCGGCCCCCGCAGCGCCTGTGGTGCCAACGGCGCCTGCGGCGGCCACTGCGGCCGTCGAGAAAGCAGCCGAGAAAGTCAGTCCGGTGGGCACGGCGGTCAAGGCCGAGACGCCAGCGGCGCGCCCAGCTCCAGCCCAGGCCGAAGTGATCAAGGCCGTCGAGTCCTGGGCGGCCGCATGGTCGCGCAAGGACGTGCGTGCCTATCTGACCCATTATTCCAGGGATTTCAAGACGCCCGGCGGTCAAAGCCTTGCTGCTTGGGAGGCGGAGCGTCGCCAGCGCATCGACAAGCCAGGAAGAATTCAGGTGACGGTGGAAAATCTCCGTGTCGATTTCGCTGGCGATCAACGCGCCACGGTGCGTTTTCGCCAAAACTATCGCTCGGCGGGGTTTAAGAGTTCGACCGGCAAGACCCTGGAGATGGTGCGCCGCGATGGCCGCTGGCTGATCCAGCAGGAGAGGGTTGGTAGCTGATGATCGCTCGTCCATCGCGTCCGCTGCGCGCATTTGCCCTTTGCGGTTTGCTGACGATCGCCAGCATCGTCCAGGGGCAGCCGAGCTGGTCCGATTCCGGCCCGGAGCCGATGCTGGCGCGCATCTTCGCCGATATCGAGCGCAACCGCTGGGAGCAGGCCCTGGCTCAGACCGAGGCCTTGATCAAGGCCTATCCGAATTTTCGCCTCGCCTATCTGATCAAGGGGGATCTGTTGCTGGCGCGCGTCAAGCCGCTGGCGACCTTCGGTGGCGGAGCGCCGGAAAGCGAAAAGGTGGCCGATCTGCGCGAAGAGGCGATTGTCCGTCTGCGCGCCTACAAGAACCGGCCGCCGGAAAATTATGTCCCGCGTTATCTGTTGCAGATGCGGTCGGATCAGAACTATGCCGTCGTTGTCGATACGCAGAAGGCGCGCCTGTATCTGTATCAAAACGACAACGGCAGGCCGCGTTTCGTCGCCGACTACTATGTTTCGCACGGCAAGCTCGGTGCCGATAAGTTGCGCGAAGGCGACAAGAAGACGCCGGTCGGGGTCTATCACGTCACCGCCAGTTTGCCGCGCCAGAAGCTGACCGATTTTTATGGCAGTGGCGCCTTCCCGATCAACTATCCCAACGAGATGGATCGGCGCCAGGGGCGTAACGGCTATGGCATCTGGCTGCATGGCACGCCCCCGGACACTTTTTCGCGGCCACCGAAGGCGTCGGATGGCTGTGTCGTGCTGTCGAATGAAGACCTTGACGCCATAGCCAAGAACCTGCAGGTCGGGCTGACGCCGGTGATCATCAGCAACTCGATTGAATGGTTGTCGCTCGACGACTGGCAGGCCGAGCGCAGTGCGCTGCTGGCGATGATCGAAGAGTGGCGACGCGACTGGGAGAGCCGCGATTTCGAGCGTTACGCCCGTCATTATGCGCGCAGTTTCATGGCCGATGGCCAAAACCTGAAAGCCTGGCTCGATAGCAAACGACGGATCAATGCCGGCAAGACCTGGGTCAAGGTCGCTACCGAGAACATCAGCATGCTGCGTAATCCGGGGCGTGAGGAATACGTCGTCGTCACATTCGAGCAAAACTATCAGAGCAACAATCTGCAAAACGTTATGACCAAGCGCCAGTACTGGATCAAGGAAGACGGGCGCTGGAAGATCGCATATGAGGGAGCGGCCTGAACCAGGGACGCACGGCTGATTCGGGCTTCACCGGCGGCGGGGTGTGGGCGATACCATTCCAGGCGTCGTTTGAGCTCGCCGTTCATGGCAGCGCAGATCGCCATCGGCCCATGAAACTCGGCAGTGCCGTCGGGGCGGCCCTTGCCGAGAGGGATTTTTGCCCTCAGCCAGCCCCAGTCAGTTTCGTTGCGTGCGTTCCATCCTTTCGGGGAAGCGCGCCACGTTCGTGGCGGCGAGCGATGATTTACCCATTCCTGAGGAAACGCTGAAGAAAGCCGGGAGCGGGAGGAAGCAGGAGGCGCGCGGCGCACAGCGACCGTAGCCTATCGATAGGGTAGGCAGAAGAGCGCGCACTGCGCAACGCCGCGATGCGCCCGCGCAGCCATTTACTTAGCGTTTTCGTGATCGCCCAAAGCGCGAGCGCCGCGACCGTGGGAGACGGCCCCATCCATGCCGGCGCGTGCCGCCGTACTCGCGCCGCGCGATCGATTTTTACTGTCATCCTGCGAGGTCATCCAATGAGCATTTCGCTGCGTTCGCCGAAGGCACTGCTGCTGATCGTGCTGTGTGCGCCCCTATTGGCGCTCGCTGCGCCGCAGGTCGAGCTGAAGACCAGCATGGGAACCATCGTCGTCGAACTGAACGCCGAAAAGGCGCCGAAGACGGTCGATAATTTCCTCGCCTATGTGCGGGACGGGTTCTATGATGGCACCATCTTCCATCGCGTCATCGATGGGTTCATGATCCAAGGTGGCGGTTTCACGGTGGGCATGAAGGAGAAGCCCATCCAGCGGCCGGCGGTCGAAAACGAAGCGAAGAACGGTTTGCGCAATGAAGTCGGCGCCATCGCGATGGCGCGCACGCGCGACCCGCACTCGGCGCGTGCGCAGTTCTTCATCAACCTGGTCGACAACGACCGCCTCGACTACCCCTCCTTCGACGGTTGGGGCTATGCGGTATTTGGCAAGGTGGTGCAGGGCCTGGATGTCGTGCAGAAGATCGGTAAGGTCGCCACGACGCAGGTCGGCATACATCGTGATGTTCCGCGTGAGCCGGTAATCATCGAATCGGTCCGTCTATTGCCGGAAAAAGCTTCGCCGACGGGCCGACGTTGATGTTCGTTGCACGCCGGGCCAGACTTTTCGGCGTTTCCTAACAGGCCGTTGAACAACGCAGCGAGGATGGCCCGATGCACGGCGCACGGAGCGCAGCGACCGAGACCTATCGATCGGCGAGGGATTGAGCACCGCGCAACGCCGCAGATGGTCCACCGCAGTAGTTTTTCGACGGCCTGCTAAAGCTTTTTCGTGCTTTTGCCGTTAAAATGTTCGTCGTGCGCCTTACGTACTGGAGCAGGCGGTCCTGGGCTTGGAAATTGCTTGCGCTTGCTCTGCTCCCTGCGGGTGTGGCGTCGCGGTGATCGCCGAGTAGGCCGGCCTGGCGGTCAGCGCTGGGGGGAGAGACCCGTTTCAACCGGCCATTTTTTCGAGGAGTCTCATCATGAACCAACATACCTTGATCCGCACCGGCGCTGGCCTCGGTCTGCTCGCCGCTTCCTGCGCAACGATGGCCGACATCTCGAGTTTCGGCCGTCCGATGGCCTTCATGCGCATCGAGAGCGGCAAAACGAGCTACGCAGCCTTCATGCCCTGGTTTACTGCCGGGGCCGTCGGCGGTCCGGTGATCTATCTCGATCTTGGCCAAAGCGGCACGCAATCGACCTGGGCCTTTGGTGTCGCCTACGCTGCATCATCTAACTCGAATTCTTGGGCTGGGTCGAGTGGTGGCTGGCCTGTAGCGAACAGCATGACCTATTGGAACGAGATTCTGAATACCACGGCAACGCAAACGGGCACGTTCTCGTTCTTGGGTGGCGATACTTACTCGAAGCGACTCGACGGCTTTAACTACAGCACGGTGGTCTCCAGCGTCTCATGCAATGTGTCGCTCGATGCCTATATCGGCTCCGATGGCTATCTTCTCTGGACCGGCATCATGGCCGAGCCGTCGAGGTGGTCCACCTGGACGAGCAGTGTAGCTCCGCTGTTATCAGGAGCAAACTCGTTCGTGCTTTTCCCGACCTCGACGAGCGGTTCCATCTATCTGCTCGCGAGCAGTAATCGTAGCCAATACCTCAGCGCGATCACGGCGGATAGATCGATGCCCACGGTCACCCGTGTCTTTACTTCCAGCACGACCCAATCGACTTGGGCGACGAGCAATAGTACGCTGAGTTCGATCGCGGTGCCATCGGGGATTCCGAAGGCTTATAACGCTTGTCTGGCGGCCTGGCAGGGTCGCAACGCGCAGAACCAGCCTTCGGCGGCCTTGGGCGGCAAGAGCGGCTTCATGCGCATCTGGTAAGCGCCGTCAGGCACTGTGACGAAAAGGCCACCTGCGGGTGGCCTTTTTTCCCCGCGCCGCAGGCTCGGGTTCAGCCCCTGCCGCCCGCCGCGGCGAGGTTTTGCTGAACGGTAAGCTCGACGACGATGAAACGCCAGTCTGCTCAGACAGCCCCGCTGGCCCAGCTGTACCGCCTGAACGATCGCGGCGAGGCGCTGCTCGCCCGTGGCCAAGCCCGCGAGGCGCTGGCCTGTTTCCGTCAGGCCCTGGCGCTGGCACCGCAACTCCCGCCGCTGCATGCCAATCTCGGCAAGGCGCTCGGAGCGCTAGGCCGTCACGATGACGCCGAGGCTGCCTTCCGTCGGGCGATGGCCCTCGATGCGCAGGCGGCCGAATTTCCTTTCCTGCTCGGCAATCTGTTGCTGGGATGCGGCCGGACGGCCGAGGCGATGGATTGCTTTCGCCAGACCGTCGAGCGCACGCCGCGCAGCGCCGATGGTCCCACGATCATGGGCATCGCCCTATGTCATCTCAAACGCTGGCGCGAAGCGGTGGCTCATCTCGAGCGCGCAGTGGCACAGCAACCCACTGCGATCGAGGTCCGGCAGTTTTTGGGCCTGGCCTTGGCGATCGGCGAACGTCGCTATATCGAGGCAAGGCAGCAGCTTTCCGAGGTGCTGGCCGCCATGCCCGAAAACATCCTGGCCCTTGATGGACTGTCTGCGACGCTGGCCAATCTCGGCCTTTGGGATGAAGCCCTCGCCTACGCGCGCCAGGCCGTGGCGCTGATCCACGACCAGCTCAAGGATTGGTCGGGGATTTATAACAACTTTTTGTTTAAGATCAACTATCATCCCACGTTGCCGGCCAAGGCCATCTATGCCGAGTTCGCGCGTTTTGGCGCGAAGCTTGCGCCACTGCAGCGCTGGCGTTCCTGGCCGAATGAGCGCGATATGGAGCGCCGGCTGCGCATCGGCTATGTTTCGCCGGATTTCAATAGACACTCGGTGCGCTTTTTTCTCGAACCGCTGCTCGCCGCGCATGACAAGGCGGCGGTCGAGGTCGTCGCTTATGCCCAGGTTGCCCAAGAAGACGAAGTCACCGCACGCTATCGCGCAGTGGTCGATCGCTTTGTGCCTACGGTGGGCATGAGCGATGAAGCGCTCGCCGAACGCATCCATGGCGATGGCATCGATCTCCTCGTCGATCTCGCTGGGATGACGGCCAACAACCGCCTGGGCGTCTTTGCCCGCAAACCGGCGCCGGTTTCGCTTTCCTGGCTCGGTTTTGGTTACACGACCGGCCTGAGCGCCATCGATTACTTTCTCGGCGACGAGGTGATGACGCCGCCCGGTTGCGAGCCGCTGTTTGCCGAGCAGGTGTTTCGCATGCCGGCGCCCTGCTTCGTCTTCCGCCCGGAGCAAGGGATGGAAGGCTACGAGGGCTTGCCCGCCAACGACAATGGCTATCTCACCTTCGCTACGCTGAGTCGCGCCATACGCCTGAACGAGCGCGTCGTGCGCACCTGGGCCGAGATCCTGCGGCGCGTCGATGGCGCCCGCTTGATCATCGATACGGACGATTTTCGCGACGCCAAAACCGTCGATTTCTTCCTGGCGCGCTTCGCCGCTTACGGCATCGGCCCGGAGCGGCTGTTGATCGGTTTTCACACGCCGCCCTGGGAGCTGTTGCACCTGATGGTCGACATCGGCCTCGACTGCTTTCCACACAACAGCGGCACGACGCTGTTCGAGATGGCCTATCTGGGCATTCCGTTCATCACGCTCGCCGACCGGCCGAGCGTCGGCCGCATCGGCAGCACGATCGCGCACGGCATCGGCCATGCGGAATGGATCGCGCAGAGCGAGGAAGAGTACATCGACAAGGCGGTGGCGCTGGCCAGCGACTGGGGGAAACTTGCTGCCCTGCGCGCCGGGCTGCGCGACGAGATGAAAAACAGCCCGCTGATGGATGAGGCCGGCTTCGCGCGCAAGGTCGAGGCGGCTTACCGCACGATGTGGCAGCGCTGGTGCGCAAGCGCGGGCTGAGCGACCCTCGCCGGGCGAAGGCGCAGGCACACGCCGTGCCGACCGGGCTGGCTCCTGTAGGCCGCTCAGTCACGCCCCTTGCTAACGATCATGGTGGTTGCCACCACCCCTGGAAGATGAAAATCGGCGCTGCCGTGGGAGCGGCCCCCGGGTCCGGGGGCCTCGATGACGGTGGTGGCAGCCTGTTCGATCGCCGCCGCGCTCGCG
>Ga0209207_1000836_pt1 | contig 16493 bp, 15 predicted proteins | sample SaghotsprinmetaG_FD_184140 | JGI IMG/M metagenome (GOLD analysis project Ga0209207, IMG submission 184140) | Hot spring microbial communities from South Africa to study Microbial Dark Matter (Phase II) - Sagole hot spring metaG (SPAdes) (version 3) | ecosystem: Environmental > Aquatic > Thermal...
GCCAAATTTGCTCAAAATCGCGGCAAACCGATCAACACCTGTTGTTCAGGAATCGACCGTAACTCTATGACGCGAATAGATTTTATCTACACTGTTCAACAGGGGTCAACCACCATGATAACGGACTCATAATCCGTTGGTGCTGGGTTCGACTCCCAGGGGGCCCACCAAGACAAATCAAGCGCTCACCGGCCAATACGGCCGGTTTTCCATTCTCCTGATTACCGTCAAAGTCGCGAGTGAGCTTCCCTCGGTTTTTCGCCTTCCGACCTATTGGCATTACCCTATTCATCCGAAATACAGGTACATGAAACCCCTCCCCCCGAGGGGGAGGGGGGCGTCGTGAGTCGGCTGCGCGACTCTCACGATAATGGCGAAGTCGGGCGGCTTACCGTGCGCCTACCCGGGTGGCGGTCAGACGCAGGAGTAGGCGCTCACCGTTGAGCGGGTATTGGTTGCGCCAAGCCTTCCCCCGGCCTGAGTAAACCCTTGCCTTTCCCAAAAAGGTATCTATCATTGGTGGATATCATCCAACCCGGAGACTGCTGATGGAAACGGCTCGCCTCTTTCAATCCGGCCGCAGCCAGGCGGTGCGGCTACCCAAGGAATTCCGCTTCGCCGGCAGCGAAGTGGGGGTCCGGCATTTCGGCAACGGGGTTCTGTTGCTGCCGGTTGACGACCCCTGGGGGACGCTGGAAGCCGCCTTATCGTTGTTCGAGCCCGGCTTCGTGCTGACACGGGATCAGCCCGAAGCGCAGGACCGCGCCGATATCGCGCCATGATCCTGCTCGACACGAACATCTGCATTTACATCATCAACGCCAGGCCGCCTGAGGTGCTGGCGCGCTTTCATCGTTTCCGTCTCGGGGAGATTGGCCTGTCCGCAATCGTGGCCGCGGAACTCGCCTATGGCGTTGCCAGAAGCGGTTCAGCCCGCAACCGAGCCGCGCTGGAAATGTTCCTCGCCCCGCTGGAGGTTCTGCCCTTCGACGATAAGGTCATTTGGGCCTACGGCGACCTACGGAGCAATCTGGAGCGCAAGGGCGCCTCGATTGGCGCGATGGACACCATGATCGCCGCCCACGCTCTCGCGCTCGATGCCATCCTGGTGACCAATAACGCCCGTGAGTTTGCCCGGGTGGACGGCTTGCGACTCGAAAACTGGGTCGATTGAACTGGCTTCAATTCCGCCTGGTGCCCGTGTGGAAAAGATGCGCGCCGGCGCCCACCTTGCCGCGTGTCGCGCCGGGGTGAGATCCGCAGTTCGGCCAGCAGGCTGCCGGCGTGTGCTCAGCCAACCGTTTGGCCATATGGCCGCCCCCTGCCGATGAAAAACGTCATTAGCGACCTTGAACGGTCCCTCACCCCCAGCCCCTCCCCCCGAGGGGGAGGGGAGCGTCGTGAGTCGCTCCAGCGACTTTCAAGGTAACACTTGGGTCGGCACTAAAACCTTCCTGAACCGTGCGTCGATTTTTGTGCCGTGCTGGAACTTAAGCTGGCCGACCGCCCACGCGACTGGGTCCGTCACGCCCCCATGTTCGGAAGGGGCGCGTGCGAGGCGTTGAGGGGAGGTACGCGCGCGCCACTTGCGGATGGTGGCCTCGGTGACGCAGCAGCGTCGCGCCAGCACCGCGACCGATTCCCGGCTCGCCGCGATCTCGGCGCGGACCGCCGGCGTCGTGCGCGCTTGCTTGCGCAGGGCACTCGACATGGCGCGTGCGCACCTCTCAATCATTCGGGCGCGACCGCGTTCTCCGCCGGCAACTGGGCGACCAATACTTGCAAAACGGGCGAAGCATAGCGGGAAACGCCGCTTGTCGATATGATCGTCCGAGAGTACCAACACCAAACAGCCTCGTAATCATCCGGGAGCTGACACAACTGCGGCTTTTAGGATTATCGTATTCATCTTCCCTGCTCTCCTGGAAGACGAAATGTCGGGGTAGGCTCGGTTGGGATTAGACTGCAAATTCCGCTCTGACACGGCACGCGTAAATTGGCTCACAAGTCCTTCGTCCAGATCCGTCACCTGCGTTTCGCCTATGGTGAACGCCAGATCCTGAAGGACATCAGCCTCGACATTACGCGCGGCCAGGTGGTGGCGGTGCTGGGCGCGAGCGGTTGCGGCAAGTCCACCCTGCTCAAGTTGATCGGCGGTGAGGAAAAGCCCGATGGCGGCGAGGTCGTGGTGGACGGGGAGATCGTACACAGGCTGGACAACGACGGTCTGTACCGGCTGCGGCGCAAGATGGGGCGCATGTTCCAGGAAAGCGGCCTGTTCAGCGACCTCACGGTGTTCGAGAACATCGCCTTTCCCATGCGCGAGCACACCGATCTGCCGGAGGAGATGATCCGCGACCTGGTGCTGATGAAACTGCACGCCGTGGGCCTGCGCGGCACGCACGGCATGACGACGGGCGAGCTCTCCGGCGGCATGTCCCGCCGGGTGGCCCTGGCGCGCGCCATCGCCCTCGACCCGATGCTGATCATGTACGACGAGCCCTTCGCCGGCCTGGACCCGATCTCGCTCAACGTCATCGCCAACATCATCCGGCGCCTGAATGACGCCCTCGGGGTGACCAGCATCGTCGTCACCTATGATGTGGCCGAGTCCCTCAAGATGGCCGATTACGTCTACTTCATCAACGACGGGGTGGTGGTGGCCCAGGGCACGAGCGCGGACATGCTGCGGTCGGAACATCCCTTCGTGCACCAGTTCGTGCACGGGCAACCGCACGGGCCGGTTCGCTTTCATTACCCGGCGCGGGCACTGGCGCAGGACCTGGGCCTCTAGGCCGGGCTGCGCCCAAACGGGCGCGGTGTCGGGCCGAAGCCCGACCTTGTGTCCAATACCGGTGCGTGCCTGTCGTGCGCTACCGCAGTGACATCTGCATGGTATGGACGCACAGGGCCATCAGCGGCTGGGGCAGGATGCCGAGCATCAGCACCCCCAGGCCGTTCACCGACAGCAGCAGCCGGGCATCACGGGAGGGGGGCGCGAGCTGTTCCTGGCTATGGGGGCTGTCGAAGTACATCAGCTTGACCACGCGCAGGTAGTAGTAGGCCCCGATGAGGGAGAACATCACCGCCACCACGGCCAGCCACACCCAGCCGGCCCCGACCAGGGCTTGCAGGACGGCGAGCTTGGCGTAGAAGCCGACGAAGGGGGGCAGCCCCGCCATGGACAGCATGAGGATACCCATCAGCGCCGCCAGCCAGGGCGCGCGGGCGTTGAGGCCCTTGTAGTCGTCCAGGCTTTCCGCCTCGTGGCGGGCACTTGAGAGGTGGACGACCAGGCCGAAGGCGCCCAGGCTCATGATCACATAGGCGATGACATAGTACAGGGCCGAGGTGTAGCCGGAGACATCACCGGTGAGCACCCCCAACAGCAGGAAACCCATGTGCGAGATGGTCGAATAGGCCAGCATGCGCTTGATGTTGGTCTGCATGATCGCGGCCAGATTGCCGATGGCCAGCGAGAGCACCGCCATCACCGCCAGCATCTGCTGCCAGTCGCCATGCGCGGGCTGCAGGCCGTCGGCCAGCAGCCGCATGACGAAGGCGAAGGCGGCCAGCTTGGGGGCCGAGCCGATGAACAGGGTCACCGCCGTCGGGGCGCCGTGGTAGATGTCCGGCACCCACATGTGGAAGGGCGCTGCGCCGAGCTTGAAACCAAGACCGGCCACCAGGAAGACGAGGCCGAAGGCGAGCACGACCTTGTTCTCCACGCCGTCGCCAACGACCTGGGCCATCTTTGCCAGCTCCAGCGTGCCGGTGAGGCCGTAGAGCATGGACATGCCGTAGAGCAGCAGGCCCGAGGCCAGGGCGCCGAGCACGAAATACTTCATGGCCGCCTCGACCGCCTGGGCAGAGTCCCGCTGCAGGGCGACCATGGCGTAGAGCGACAGCGACAGGAGCTCCAGGCCCAGATAGAGGGTGAGGAAGTGGCTGGCGGAGATCATCACCATCATGCCGAGCACGGCGAACAGCAGCAGGGCGAAATACTCGCCGCGCATCAGCGCCCGGTCGGCCAGGTACTGACGTGAATAGATCACGGCGGCGATGCCGGCCAGATAGGTCATGAGCTTGAGCAGATCGGCCATGGCGTCGTCGACGAACATGCCGCTGAAGGTGTAGGCGGGTGCGCCGCCGCCGGTGAAGGCGGTCACGCCGGCCGCCGCCAGCAGGGTGATGAGGGTGAGCACATAGCCGGCGGCACGGGGTTCGCCACCCTCCCCCGTCGCGGCGGCGAGCCGGGCGCGCGGGTCATAGGCCTCGACCATCAGCACCACGCAGGCCATCACGAGCACCAGGATTTCCGGCGCGGCGGGCAGGAGGTCGGGCAGGGGGAAGTTCATCGCTAGGCTCATGCTCGAAAGGGATTCAATAGACCAGCTTGCTGTGCGCGACGTGGGTGAGCAGGTTGTCGACCGAGGCGTGCATCACCTCGGTGAGCGGCAGCGGATAAAGCCCCAGCGCCAGGACACAGATGGCCAGCAATGCCAGCACCAGGAATTCACGCCCGTCGATGTCCTCGAGGGCGGCCACATGCGGATGGGCTACCGGCCCGAAGATGACGCGCTTGTACATCCACAGGGTGTAGGCGGCGCCGAAGATGAGGGTGAGGCCGGCGGCGAGCGCCCACCAGAAGCTCACCTGCATGGTGCCCAGGATGACCATGAACTCGCCGACGAAGCCGCTCGTGCCGGGAAGGCCCGCGTTGGCCATGGCGAAGAGCATGAAGAAGGCGGCGAAGCGGGGCATGGAGTTCACCACGCCGCCGTAGTCGCTGATCTGGCGCGAGTGCACACGGTCGTACATGACCCCGACGCACAGGAACAGCGCGCCGGAGACGAAGCCGTGCGAGATCATCTGGATGAGACCGCCCTCGATGCCCAGCGGGTTGAAGACGAAGAAGCCCAGGGTGACGAAACCCATGTGGGCGATGGAGGAGTAGGCGATGAGCTTCTTCATGTCCGCCTGCACCAGGGCCACCAGGCCGATGTAGACGATGGCCACCAGCGACAGGGCCACCATCAGCCAGGTGAGCTCGTGGGCTGCATCCGGCACGATGGGGAGCACGAAGCGCAGGAAGCCGTAGGCACCGACCTTGAGTGTGATCGCCGCCAGCACCACGGAACCGCCGGTGGGGGCCTCGACGTGGGCGTCCGGCAGCCAGGTGTGCACGGGCCACATCGGCACCTTGACCGCGAAGGCGAAGAAGAAGGCCACGAACAGCAGCAGCTGCGCCGCCATGCTGAGCGGCAGCTTGTGCCAGGTGAGGATGTCGAAACTGCCGCCGGCCTGGAAGAAGAGGTAGAGCACCGCCACCAGCATCAGCAGCGAGCCCAGCAGGGTGTAGAGGAAGAACTTGATCGCCGCGTAGACGCGGTTCGGCCCGCCCCACATGCCGATGATGAGGTAGAGCGGGATCAGCATGGCCTCGAAGAAGACGTAGAACAGGATGCCGTCCAGGGCGGCGAAGACGCCGTTGAGCAGGCCGGACTGGATCAGGAAGGCGGCCATGTACTGCGCCACCTTGTGCTGGATCACCACCCAGCCCGCCAGCACCACCAGCACGGTGGTGAAGCTGTTGAGCAGCACCAGCGGCATGGAGATGCCGTCCACCCCGAGGTGGTAGTGGATGTTGAAGGCCGGGATCCAGGGCGTGCGCTCCACGAACTGCATGGCGTGCGTGCCCGCATCGAAGCCGGTCCAGAGCGGGATGGCCACCGCAAGCCCCAGCACGGCGCCGACCAGCGCCAGCGCGCGCGTGCCGTCGGCCCGGCGGTCGTCGTTGCCGAGGGCGAGCACCAGGAGGCCCGCCACGATGGGCACCCAGATGGTGAGGCTTAAGATTCCGATTCCTTCGAGCATCAAGTCTTCCTGAGCGGTCTGTTCTTATCGAGTCGCTGACCTCAATCCACGAACCAGGTCACGAGCAGCGCCACGCCGATGATCATGGCGAAGGCGTAGTGGTAGATGTAGCCGGATTGCAGGTGACGAGCCACGGCGGCAAGCCTGCCCACCAGCCGAGCGGAGCCGTTCACCACCACGCCGTCGATGGCGAAGACGTCGCCCCAGCGCCACAACCGGCCGCCCAGGAGGCGCGCGCCGCCGGCGAAGAACCAGTCGTTGAAGTCATCGAAGCCGTACTTGCGCTCGAGTATGGTGTAGAGGATGCCGGCCTTCCTGCGGATGGCCTCGGGCAGGTCGCGGCGCACCAGGTACAGGTACCAGGCCGTGGCCACACCGGCTACGGCCAGCCAGAACGGCAAGCTCACGAGCCCGTGCAGGACCATGGCGCCGGCGCCGTGGAAGTGCTGCGCCAGGCTCTGCATGGCGGGGTGTGCATCGTGGTCGACGAAAATGGCGGCACCGAAGAAATCCCCGAAGAGCATGGGTTCGATGTAGGCCCAGCCGGCGTAGACGGAGGGGATGGCGAGCAGGATGAGCGGCAGGGTCACCACCCAGGGCGATTCATGCGGCGCGCTGTGCCCGCCGCCATGCCGACCGTGGACGTCGTCGTCTTTGCCGCCTTCCTGATCGTGGCCGGCATGGGCGTGGCGGAAGCGCTCCTTGCCGTGGAAGACCAGGAAGTACATGCGGAAGGAGTAGAAGGCGGTGACGAACACGCCCGCGGTGACGGCGAAGGCGGCGAAGCCCGACCCCCAGAGGTCGGAGGCGTAGGTCGCGAGGATGATCGAATCCTTGGAGAAGAATCCGGACAGGCCGGGCGTGCCGATCAGCGCCAGCGAGCCGATGAGTAGGCAAATCCAGGTGATGGGCATGTACTTCCTGAGCCCGCCCATGTTGCGGATGTCCTGGTCGTGGTGCATGCCGATGATGACGCTGCCCGCGGCCAGGAACAGCAGGGCCTTGAAGAAGGCGTGCGTCATGAGGTGGAAGATGGCCACCGAATAGGCCGACACGCCCAGGGCGACGGTCATGTAGCCCAGCTGCGACAGGGTGGAATAGGCCACCACCCGCTTGATGTCGTTCTGCACCATGCCCAGGAAGCCCATGAACAGGGCGGTGATGGCGCCGATGACCATGACGAAGGACAGGGCCGCGTCCGACAGCTCGAACAGGGGCGACATGCGCGCCACCATGAAGATGCCGGCCGTGACCATGGTGGCGGCATGGATCAACGCCGAGATCGGGGTGGGGCCCTCCATGGAGTCCGGCAGCCAGACGTGCAGCGGAAACTGCGCGCTCTTGCCCATGGCGCCGATGAACAGCAGGATGCAGATCACCGTCATCAGCTCCCAGGGATAACCCTGGATCAGGGTGATCGTCTGCTCGGCGAGCCGGGGCGCTTGCTGGAACACCGTGGCGTAGTCCAGCGTGCCGAAATGGACCCAGATCAGGCCGATGCCCAAGAGGAAGCCCAGATCCCCCACCCGGTTGACCAGGAAGGCCTTGAGGTTGGCGTAGATGGCCGATTCGCGCGTGTACCAGAAGCCGATCAGCAGGTAGGACACCAGGCCCACCGCCTCCCAGCCGAAGAAGAGCTGCAGGAAGTTGTTGCTCATCACCAGCATGAGCATGGCGAAGGTGAACAGCGCGATGTAGCTGAAGAAGCGCTGATAGCCGGGATCGTCCGCCATGTAGCCGATGGTGTAGACGTGCACGCAAAGCGAGACGAAGGTCACCACCAGCATCATCACCGCCGTGAGCGGGTCGATGAGGAAGCCCACCTCCAGGCGCAGGTCGCCCGAGGTGAGCCAGGTGTAGACCGGGCCGTTGAAGGTGTTGCCGGCCAGCACGTCCTGGAAGATGACGATGGAGGCAGCAAAGGCGATGGCCACGCCCAGGATGGTCACCGTGTGCGCCCCGACGCGCCCGATCGCTCTTCCGAACAGTCCGGCGATGACCGCACCGGCGAGCGGCGCCAGGGGGACGAGGAGGTAGAGCGTCTTCATGTCCATGGCCGTCATCCCTTGAGGCTGTCGAGGTCCTCGACGTTGATGCTGCGCCGCGCGCGGAACAGCACCACCAGGATGGCGAGCCCGATGGCCGACTCGGCCGCCGCCACGGTGAGGATGAAGAAGACGAAGATCTGGCCCGCGGTGTCGGCGAGGAAATGCGAGAAGGCGACGAAGTTGATGTTCACCGCCAGCAGCATCAGCTCGATGGCCATGAGCAGGATGATGATGTTCCTGCGGTTCAAAAAGATGCCCAGCACGCTGATGGCGAACAGCACCGAGCCGAGCACGAGGAAGTGGTTCAAGCCGATCATGGCGTAAGCGGTGACGGGTGAGGGGTGAGGGGTGAGGCGTGCACGCCCGCCGGCATGGTGCCGTAGCGGTGGACGTGGAGCGCAGGCGCTGGCAGGGACATCGTCATTCCTCCTCTGCCTTTGCTTCCGGCTTCTGGGGTTTGAGATTGACCATGCGTATCCTGCCCTCGCGCTTGACCTTGACCTGCTCACCCGGATCCACCCACTTGAGTCCCTGGCGCCGGCGCAGGGTGAGGGCGATGGCGGCGACGATGGCGACCAGCAGGATCACGGCCGCGAGTTCGAAGGGATAGACGTAATCGGTATAGAGCAGCCGGCCCAGTTCCTTGGTGTTGCTGTAGTCCGCCGGCTTGGGTTCGGGCGCCGTCAGGCCGAAGGTCTCGCCACCCAGCACCAGTATCATCTGCACCACCATGAGCCCCGCGACCAGGACGGCGATGGGCAGGTAATCCCAGAAGTGCTGGCGGATCTGCTCGATATTGATGTCCAGCATCATGACCACGAACAGGAACAGCACCATCACCGCCCCGACATAGACCAGCACGAGCGTGATGGCCAGGAACTCGGCCTCGAGCAGGATCCACAGCCCGGCGGCGGTGAAAAAGGCGAGCACCAGGGCGAGCGCCGCGTGCACCGGGTTGCGGGCGGTGATGACCCGCACCCCGGCAAGGAGCAGGATGGCGGCGAAGAAATAGAAGACGAGGGCGGAGAATTCCATTGTCGAGCGGGTTGTTCGTTATCTGATCGGGTTGGGTGCGCGCTATCGGTATCGGGCGTCCTCGGCCTTGGCGCGGGCGATCTGGGCTTCGTACCTGTCGCCCACGGCCAGCAGCATCTCCTTGGTGTAGTACAGGTCGCCGCGTTTCTCGCCGTGATAGTCGATGATGTGCGTCTCGACGATGGCATCCACCGGGCAGGCCTCCTCGCAGAAGCCGCAGAAGATGCACTTGGTCAGATCGATGTCATAGCGGGTGGTGCGGCGGGTGCCGTCGGCGCGCTGCCCCGACTCGATGCGGATGGCCAGCGCCGGGCAGACCGCCTCGCACAGCTTGCAGGCGATGCAGCGCTCCTCGCCGTTCGGATAGCGGCGCAGGGCATGCAGCCCGCGAAAGCGCGGGCTCATGGGCGTGCGCTCCTCGGGGAACTGGATGGTGATCTTGCGCGCGAAGAGATAGCGGCCGGTGAGGGACATGCCCCTGAGCAATTCCGTCAGCAGGAAGGTGTCGAAGAACTGCTTGATGCGGCTCAACATGATCTGCCTCCTCAGTGGAACAGGGGCTTGAGCGGCGTCTGCATGGCCAGGCCGACGACCAGGATCCACACCAGGGTCACGGGAATGAACACCTTCCAGCCCAGACGCATGATCTGGTCGTAGCGGTAACGCGGGAAGGTGGCGCGGAACCACAGGAACAGGAGCAGGATGAAGCTCACCTTGGCCGCCAGCCAGAAGAAGCCGTCAGGCAGGCCCGGGATGGGCGAGAGCCAGCCGCCCAGGAACATGATGCTGGTGAGCGTCGAGACCAGGATCATGTTGGCGTATTCGGCCAGGAAGAAGACGGCGAAGGCCATGCCGGAGTATTCGACGTGGAAACCGGCGACGATCTCGGACTCGCCCTCGGCCACATCGAAGGGGGCGCGGTTGGTCTCGGCCACGCCGGCGATGAGGTAGACCAGGAACAGGGGGAAGAGCGGCAGCCAGTACCAATGCCAGAAACCGCCGGCCTGGGCCTGGACGATCTGCACCAGATTGAGACTTTGCGCGGCCATCAGCACCCCCACCAGGGCGAAGCCCATGGCGATCTCGTAGGAGACGATCTGGGCCGCCGAGCGCAGCCCGCCCAGGAAGGCATACTTGGAGTTGGAGGCCCAGCCGGCGACGATGATGCCGTAGACGCCCATGGAGGTGATGGCCATGATGTAGAGCAGCCCCGCGTCGATGTTGGCCAGCACCAGGCGGTCGGTGAAGGGGATGACGGCCCAGGCCGCCATGGCCGGGGCGATGGCCAGCACCGGCGCGAGCAGGAACAGACCCTTGTTCGCCCCGGTGGGGATGATGATCTCCTTGGTCAAAAGCTTCACCGCGTCGGCGATGGGCTGGCCCAGGCCCCAGAGCTTGAAGCCGAAGAAGCCCACCCGGTTGGGGCCCATGCGCACCTGCATCCAGCCGATGACCTTGCGCTCGGCATAGGTGAGATAGGCCACGGCAATGAGCAGGGGCAGGACGATGGCGGCGATCTTGACCAGGGTCCAGACCGGGGTCCAGGCCGGTCCGATCAGGTCTTGGAAGAATTCCATCACATCTTCTCCAGACTCAGCGTGCCGTAGCGCGGACCCAGACGGGAAGTCAGGGGATGGGCGCCGGCCACCCGCACCACCTCCTCGGGCAGGCGGTCGTCACGCTGCAGCTTGAGGATGGTCTCACCCTCGCCTTGCCTGACCTTGACCGGCCTGTCCACCGTCAGGCCCAGGCGTTGGATCAGGGCGCCATGGGCCCAACAGACCGCGGCCGCCTCGCCGTCACGGGTGGCCTGCAGGGCGGGGGCACGGCGCGTGAGGGCATCCGACTGGTAGATCGGGGTCTCGCCCAGGCGCTCCAGCCCCGGCATGGCCGACAGGGACCCGATTTGCACGGCACCGATGGCGTTGTCGAGACGCGCCCGAAGGCCGGCCTCACCTCCGGGCAGGGCCTCGGCCAGGACCGCATCGGCCGTGTCGTGGTCGAAGCCGGCCAGACCGAGCAGATTGCCCAAGACACGCAGCACCTTCCAGGCCGGCCGGGTCTGCCCAAGCGGCGGCACGCAGGCGTGGAAGGACTGCAGCCGACCTTCCATGTTGACGAAGCTGCCGGCGGTTTCGCTGAAGGGGGCGATGGGCAGCACGACATGGGCGTAGGCGGTCGCCCGATCCTTGAACGGCGTGAGTGCGACCACCAGCTCGGCCGACGCCAGGGCCCGGCGCGCCTGCACCGGGTCGGCTGCGTCGAGCTCCGGCTCGGCGCCCAGGATCACATAGGCCTTGCGCGGCTGGCGCAGCATGGCGGACGCATCGAGACCGCCCGCGCCGGGCTGGCAGCCGACCACGCCGGCGCCGACGGCGTTCGCGCCAGCTGGCAGGAAACCGAGCGTGGCACCGCTCGCGCGGGCGATGGCCTGGGCGAGCGCATGCAGCTCGGCCGCCGCCGGATGCTGTTGCGCATAGGCGCCCAGCAGGACGGCCTTGCGGCTGCCGGTCATGAGGCTCTGGGCGATCGCCCTCGCGCTCTCGGAGCCGATGACGCCGTCGAGCGTCAGGGCACCGACATCCCTGCCCGACTCCGCCAGGGCCTTGGCCACCTCGGCGAGCGCGGCGACCAGGCCCGATGGCTTGGCGATCAGGCGGTTGGCCACCCGGCAGAGCAGGTCGTCGTCGGCCGAGTGGACGACATTGAGCTCGGCCCCGGCCTTCACCGCCTTGCGCAGGCGCTGGGCGAGCAGAGGCTGCTCCTTGCGCACGGTGGATCCGATCAGCAAGACCCGCTCCAAGCCTTCCACCTCGGCGATGGGCATGCCCAGCCAGGGCACCCCCGCAGTCGCGGGGGCATTGGCGCGGTCGAGCCTATGGTCGATGTTCTCGCAGCCCAGCGCACGCGCGAGTTTTTGCAACAGATACAGCTCTTCCACGGTCTGGTGCGGCGAGGCCAGGAAGCCGACCGCATCGGGCCCATGGGCGTCGATCAGGACCTTGAGCGCGCCTGCGGCCTGGGCCAGGGCCTTCTGCCAGTCGACCTCGATCCAGTCGCCGCCGTCACGCACCAGGGGTCGGGACAGGCGTGCATCGCTGTTCAGGGCCTCATAGGCGTAGCGGTCACGGTCGGCCAGCCAGCATTCGTTGATCGCCTCGTTTTCGAGCGGCAGCACGCGATAGACCCGTTTGTCCTTGACGTGCACCTCCAGATTGGCGCCCAGGCCGTCGTGCGGGCTGATCGACTTGCGGCGGGATAGCTCCCAGCTCCGGGCCGTGAAGCGGAAGGGCTTGGAGGTCAGCGCACCGACCGGACACAGGTCGATGACATTGCCCGAGAGCTCGGAGCTGACCTGGCGCTCCAGGAAGGGCATCACCTCGGTGTGCTCACCGCGGCCCGGCATGCCCAGCTCCATCAGCCCGGCGATCTCCTGGCCGAAGCGCACGCAGCGGCTGCAGTGGATGCAGCGCGTCATGTCGGTGGCGATGAGCGGCCCGAGCGCCTTGTCTCTGACCACCCGCTTGGGTTCGGCATAGCGCGAGGCACTGCCGCCATAGCCCACCGCCAGGTCTTGCAGCTGGCACTCGCCGCCCTGGTCGCAGATCGGGCAGTCGAGCGGGTGGTTGATGAGCAGCAGCTCCATCACCCCCTTCTGGGCGCGGATCGCCTTATCCGAGTGCGTGCGCACCACCATGCCGTCGGTGACCGGCGTCGCACAGGCCGGCAGCGGCTTGGGCGCCTTTTCCACCTCGACCAGACACATGCGGCAGTTGGCGGCGATCGAGAGCTTCTTGTGGTAGCAGAAGTGCGGGATGAAGATGCCCAGGGCATGGGCCGCATCCATCACGGTCGCGCCCTGGGCGACCTCCACTTGCTTGCCGTCTATGGTCAGATGGGGCATGTCACACCATGCATTTCTTGTGCTCGATGTGGTATTCGAACTCGGGGCGGAAGTGGCGGATGAAGCTCTGCACCGGGCCCACCGCGGCATCGCCCAGGGCGCAGATGGTGCGCCCGGCGATGTTGTCGCCCACGCTCATGAGCAGGTCCAGGTCCTCGGGTCGGCCCTTGCCGTGTTCGATACGCTGCACCACGCGGTACATCCAGCCGGTGCCCTCGCGGCAGGGTGTGCACTGGCCGCAGGACTCCTCGTAGTAGAAGTAGGCCAGGCGCTCCAGGGCGCGCACCATGCACACCGTCTCGTCCATGACGATGACCGCGCCGGAGCCGAGCATGGAGCCGGCCTTGGCGATGGCGTCGAAGTCCATGGTCAGATCCATCATGACGGACGCCGGCAGGACCGGCGCGGAGGAGCCGCCGGGGATGACGGCCTTGAGCCTGTGCCCGTTGCGCACGCCGCCGGCCATCTCCAGCAGCTCCGCGAAGGGCGTGCCGAGCGGCACCTCGTAGTTGCCCGGCCGGTTGACGTGGCCGGAGACCGAGAACATCTTGGTGCCGCCGTTATTGGGCTTGCCCAGCTCCAGGAAGGCCTGGCCGCCGAAGCGCAGGATCCAGGGGATGGAGGCCAGGGTCTCGGTGTTGTTGATGGTGGTCGGCTTGCCATAGAGGCCGTAGCTCGCCGGAAAGGGCGGCTTGAAGCGCGGCTGGCCCTTCTTGCCCTCCAGCGACTCCAGCAGGGCGGTCTCCTCACCGCAGATGTAGGCGCCGTAGCCATGATGGGCGTGGATGTCATAGTCCCAGCCGCTGCCGAGGATGTTCCTGCCCAGAAAACCCGCCCGCCGGGCCTCGCCCAACGCCTGCTCGAACAGCTCGTAGCAGTCCCAGATCTCGCCATGGATGTAGTTGTAGCCCGCCTTGGCGCCCAGGGTGTAGCCGGCGATGATCATGCCCTCGATCAACTGGTGCGGGTTGTAGCGCAGGATGTCGCGGTCCTTGAAGGTCCCCGGCTCGCCCTCGTCGCTGTTGCAGACGATGTATTTGTCGCCCGGGAAGTTGCGCGGCATGAAGCTCCACTTGAGCCCGGTAGGGAAGCCCGCGCCGCCGCGGCCGCGCAGGGCGCTCGTCTTCACTTCGGCGATGATGTCCTCGGCCGGGGTCTTTTCAGTGAGGATCTTCTTCAGGACCTCATAGCCGCCGTTGGCGACATAGGTCGCGAGCGAGCCCGGATTGGGGTACTCGAGGGTCCAGGAACAGACCTTGGTGTCCTTGCCGTTGAACTTCATTTCATCTCGTCCAGCAGCTTGTCCACCTGCTCCGGGGTGAGCTTGACATGCATTTCATGGTTGTTGTGCAGGCACAGCGGCCCGTCACCGCAGGCGCCCATGCACTCCCCCTCCTTGAGCGTGTAGCGGCCGTCGGGCGTGGTCTCGCCGAAGTCGACCCCGAGCCGGGCCTTGAGATGCTCGGCGATCTCGCCGGCGCCCTGCAACTGGCAGGGCAGGTTGGTGCAGAGCGTGATCTTGTGTCGACCCACCGGCTCAAGGTCGTACATGTTGTAGAAGGTCGCCACCTCGTAGACGGCGATGGCCGGCATGCCCAGATACTGCGCCACGAACTCGATGGTCTCGGGGGCGAGCCAGCCCTTCTCCACCTGGGCGATGCGCAGGGCGCTCATCACGGCGGACTGCTTGTGTTCGGCCGGATATTTGGCGACCTCGCGGTCGATCCGGGCCAGGGATTCGGGGGTCAGCATGGTCTGAACCTCAACGGTCAACGTCGCCGAAGACGATGTCGATGGTGCCGATGATGGCCACCACGTCGGCGATCATGTGGCCGCGGGACATCTCGTCCACCGCGGCCATGTGGGTAAAGCCGGCCGGGCGGATCTTGAGCCGGTAGGGCTTGTTCGCCCCGTCGGAGATGAGATAGATGCCGAACTCGCCCTTGGGATGCTCGACGGCGGCATAGGCCTCGCCCTCCGGCACATGCATGCCCTCGGTGAAGAGCTTGAAGTGGTGGATCAGCTCCTCCATGTTGCTCTTCATCGCCTCGCGCGAAGGCGGCGCCACCTTGTGATTGTCGACCATCACCGGACCGGGGTTCTGCCTCAGCCAGTCCACACACTGCCGGATGATGCGGTTGGACTGACGCATCTCCTCGACGCGCACCAGATAGCGGTCGTAGCAGTCGCCGTTCTTGCCGACCGGGATCTCGAAGTCCATGCGGTCGTAAACCTCGTAGGGCTGGTGCTTGCGCAGGTCCCACACCACGCCGGATCCGCGCAACATGGGCCCGGTGAGCCCCAGGGCCTTGGCCCGCTCGGGCGTGACCACGCCGATGCCTACGGTACGCTGCTTCCAGATCCGGTTGTCGGTGAGCAGGGTCTCGTATTCGTCGACGCAGGCCGGGAAGCGGCGGGTGAAGTCCTCGATGAAGTCGAGCAGACTGCCTTGCCGGTTTTCGTTGAGCCGCTTCACCTCCGTCTCATTCTTGTAGGCGGTGACCGTATATTGCGGCATGCGCTCGGGCAGGTCACGGTAGACGCCGCCGGGGCGGTAATAGGCGGCGTGCATACGGGCGCCGGAGACCGCCTCGTACATGTCCATGATGTCCTCCCGCTCGCGGAAGGTGTACAGGAACATGGTCATGGCGCCGATGTCCAGCCCATGGCTGCCGAGCCAGAGCAGGTGGTTGAGCAGCCGAGTGAGCTCGTCGAACATCACCCGGATGTACTGGGCGCGGATGGGGACCTCGATGCCCAGCAGCTTCTCGATGGCCATGACATAGGCGTGTTCGTTGCACATCATGGACACGTAGTCCAGCCGGTCCATGTAGGGCACCGACTGAAGAAAGGTCTTGTGCTCGGCCAGCTTCTCGGTGGCGCGGTGCAACAGCCCCACGTGCGGGTCGGCGCGCTCGATGACCTCGCCGTCCAGCTCCAGCACCAGCCGCAACACGCCGTGGGCCGCGGGGTGTTGCGGACCAAAGTTGAGCGTGTAATTGCGAATCTCAGCCATGCTCAGCCCCTCTCCCGGACACCTCGCAGGCCCGACTGCAGGTCGGGCTTCAGCCCGACATGAAGACCGACCGCCATTTCATTCACGACCGGCATCCCCGTAATATTCCTCGCGCACGATGCGTGGCGTGACCTCGCGCGGATCGATGCTGACCGGTTGGTAGATCACCCGCCTGAGCTCCGGGTCGTAGCGCATCTCCACTTTGCCGGAGAGGGGGAAGTCCTTGCGGAAGGGGTGACCGATGAAACCGTAATCCGTGAGCAGTCGGCGCAGATCGGGGTGACCGTCGAAGACGATGCCGTACAGGTCGAAGGCCTCACGCTCGAACCAGTTGGCGGCCGGCCAGGTCTCGACCAGGGAGGCGAGCATGGGCAGATGATCGTCGGCGCAGAAAGTGCGCACACGCAGGCGATGGTTGCGCATCACCGAGGTCAGGTGCAGCACCACTGCAAACCGCCGGCCATCCCAGCTGCCGTCCTTGTAGGCGGAGTAGTCCACGCCGCACAAATCGATGAGCATATCGAATGCCAAGGCGGGCTCGTCGCGTAGTCGTCGACATACATCCAGCCAGTCCTCGGCTGCGACCTCGATGGTCACCTCGCCCAGGGCCACG
>Ga0209207_1000838_pt1 | contig 16471 bp, 14 predicted proteins | sample SaghotsprinmetaG_FD_184140 | JGI IMG/M metagenome (GOLD analysis project Ga0209207, IMG submission 184140) | Hot spring microbial communities from South Africa to study Microbial Dark Matter (Phase II) - Sagole hot spring metaG (SPAdes) (version 3) | ecosystem: Environmental > Aquatic > Thermal...
AGGGCAGCAGTTCAATGCTGGCCCTGTCCCCGGTGCGCGCGATCAGGGCCCGCACCACCTCCACGGCAAAACCATCCAGCTCGCCGTCGCGGCTGAAGCTGGTGGGCGGTGCCTCCTCGGTCAGCAGCTGTAACTCGGCCGCCTGCGCAGCGCCCGCACTCAGCAGCAACACCAGACCAAGCCAATAACGACGCAGCATGATGGGCCTCCACTGCGCCAAGCCTAGCAGGCCGCCGTGCAGCCGCCCGGCGTGTCGATAATTTCCGCCAGATCCGTCTCATCCGCATGGGGGAACCAGCGCCGGTGAATACGCGCCAATTCGCCATTGCGCCGCATATTGTCCAGCGCCTGCTGCCAGCGCTGCACCAAAGCAGGGTCGGTGCCCAGGGAGAAGGCGATATAGGTCTTGTGGTCCATCAGGCTGTAGTGCAACTGCAATTCTTCGCGACGCATGCCTTGAGTGGCCAGCAGGGCATCCAGAGTCAGACTGTTGGCCAGCAGCAGGGCGACTCGTCGGTGCTTGAACATACGCATCATGTGTTCCGGGGTAGGCACTGCGTAGAGGGTCTTGAGCCCCATCTCGCTGAGCATCTCATGGGAGTACCACTGCTTGGGTACTGCCAGGGTGCCCAGGCGCTCCACATCCTCCAGATTGTGTACCTGCAAGCCATCCTCCTTGCGGCTGTAGAAGCTGGTATGGCCGGCGGCAATGGGCCCCACCCAATGAAACTTGACCTCCCGCTGGGGCGTGCGCACCGTGGGGAATATCCCGACATTGGCCTCCCGCTGGGCCTGCTGATAAGCCCGAGTCCAGGGCACCAGTTCGATTTCCACAGCCTGTCCGCTCTCGCGTAACAGCGCCTCGACCACCTCCACCGCCATGCCACTGAGCACGCCATTGTCGAGATAGCTAAGCGGATGGTAGTCCTCGGTGTACAGGCGCAAATCCGCGGCACCGAGCAGCGCGCAATAGCAGGCTCCAGCCAGGGCAAGCAGCGTTCGCCTGATGACCATGGACGGTTCTCCACCATCGTTCGATAAAGTGCCGTGCCACGCAGGCCGCTCAGGGCTGCGGCGGCACATCCCGCAGCGTTTCGTACAGATCCAGCATATTGCTCCGGGTGATCAGCCGCGCCGGCAGCAGGGTATGGGCGGGCCGCGCCGGTGTACCCGCCACCATGGCCTGATGCGCCAGCAGCACGGCCTGATAACCGATCATCCGCGGCTGCTGCACCAGCAGCGCCTGCATATCGCCCAGGCGCAGAGCCTCCAGCAGCACCTCGTCGCCATCGAAGCCGATATGCACGCGCTGTCCGGCCTTGTGCAGGCGACGCATGGCCGCCAATGCCGCACGGGAGCTGGTGCTGTTGGGGGTGAACAGACCATCGAGCTGCTCCAGCTGCTCGCCCAGCGCCTCCACCACCCGCTGGCTGTCATCGCCGACATAGCGGTCGATCAGCACCTGCAGGCCACCATCCTCGGCGCCCTGACGAAAACCACGCTCGCGCTCACTGGTCGAATGCAGCCCCTGACGCAACCGCAGCAGCGCCACCTGCCCCTCCCCCTGGAGCAACTCAACCATATGCTGGCCGGCCAGATAGCCGGCGGCGAAATTGTCCGTGGCCACCAGACCCAAAGGGGCCGGCTCGCTCAGACTGCGATCGATATACAGGGTGGGAATGCCGCCGGCCTGCAATTGCCTGACCCGGGCGGCGATGCTCTCATCGCTCGGGGCGATCACCAGAGCCCTGCAGCCATGCCCCAGCAGCCGCTCAATCACCTGCAACTGGGTTTCGACGCCCCCCTCGCGCAGGGGGCCGCGGTAATAGACCCTCAGGTTCAGCTCACGGGCAGCCTGCTGGGCGCCGATCTCCACCTGGCGCCAGAAGGCCGTATCGCCAGCCGGCACCATGCCAATGCAATTGGCCGCCTGGGCCTGCAGGCTCAGGCAGAGCAGAGCAAAAGCCCCCAGCAGATGACGGAACCGCGACCTGATACACATCTGAACGCTCCCGGCGATCAGCCCTGGCAACCCACGCCATGCCCGGCAAGGGCCAGCGGCGCTGGCCCTCCGTCCTTGTGTGATCCGATACTGTCACTTTAGCATCGCCGACCTGGCCCCACCGGCCAGAACACGACCGCTTATCCGCCAGATTTCCAGCGCCCCCTCCAACCTTCACACTTTTTCACATTCCAGACGACCGCCGGGCTGGTAGCCGCCGCCCAGGCAGGCGATCATCTGTGCTCAACTTCCCATGCTGAACACCATGACCGACATCACCCAGAGCAACCACCCCACCCACAAGCCCCGCCCGCTGGTCGATCTGCTGATCAGCCTGCTGATCCCCTCGCTGATTCTGATGAAACTCAGTGGCGACGCGAACCTCGGTGCCGATGGCGCCCTGCTGCTGGCCCTGGCCTTCCCCTTCAGTTGGGGCGCCTTCGAGCTGATCAAATACCGCAAATTCAACTTTATCGCCCTGCTCGGCCTGATCAGCGTGCTGCTCACCGGCGGCATCGGCCTGCTCAAGCTGGACAACCAGTGGCTGGCGATCAAGGAAGCGGCGATTCCCGGCTTGATCGGCATTGCCGTGCTGGTATCCACCCGCACCCGCTACCCGCTGATCCGCACCCTGCTGTTCAACAAGGCGGTACTCAATGTGGACAAGATCCATGAACGCCTGGAGCAGAGCGGCAATACCGAGCAGTTCGAAGCACGCCTGCTCAAGGCCACCTACTGGCTGAGTGGCACCTTCTTCTTCTCCTCGGCGATGAACTATGTGCTGGCCAAGTGGATCGTGGTCAGCCCGGCCGGCAGCGAAGCCTTCAACGCCGAACTGGGGCGGATGAACCTGCTCAGCTACCCGATGATCGCCATCCCCTCGATGATCATGCTGATGCTGATCTTCTATTACCTGTGGCGCACCATCCATGGCCTGACCGGGCTCAAGCTGGAAGAGGTGATGGCGAACGCCGAGCAGGATTCGGCCTCCTGATCGCCCGCCGTAACCCATGCTGAGCCTGTCGGTCTACCTGGGGCTGTTTCTCTCGGCCCTGGGTGCGGCCAGCCTGCTGCCCCTGCAATCGGAAGGCGTGCTGGTGGCGCTGCTGCTCAGCGGCGCCTACCCGGTCTGGGTCCTGGTGCTGGTGGCCAGCCTGGGCAATGTGCTGGGCTCGCTGCTCAACTGGTGGCTGGGCCGCTATATCGAGCACTACCGTGATAAATCCTGGTTCCCTGTCAGCCCTCAGCGCCTGCAGCAGGCCCAGGCCTGGTACACCCGCTACGGCCGCTGGTCGCTGCTGCTAAGCTGGGTGCCGGTGATCGGCGACCCCCTGACCCTGGTTGCCGGCGTAATGCGCGAGCGTCTGTGGGTATTCGTGCTGATCGTCAGCCTGGCCAAGAGCGGGCGCTATCTGGTGCTGACCGCCCTGACCCTGCAACTGTTGCCCAGCCTGTAAGCGCTACCCCCCGGATTGCGCCAAGGCTTATCCGGGCTACCCGGCTGCGGCTAAATTGCCCACGATGCGATACGCGGTGCAGCGCCAGCAGCGACTCTGCCCAAGCAGGCCGTTGAAGAACGTAGGCGAGGCAGCCAGTGCAAGGCAAAAACAGGCGAAAAAGCGGAGTTTACGAGCTGTAAATGAGCATTTTGAGCCTGTTTTTAACGCAGCAATGGCAACGCAGGTAGTTTTTCAACAGCCTGCTAGAATGCGCGGCCGTTTTTAACCAGTAGCCCGTCCATGACCCTTTCCGCCCCTGCCCGCGCCTGCGGTATCGACTTTGGTACCTCCAACTCCACCGTCGGCTGGCTGCGCCCGGATGCCGAGCCGCTGATTGAACTGGAAGACGGCAAGATCACCCTGCCCTCCGTGGTGTTCTTCAACAGCGAGGAGCGCCGCCCGGTCTATGGTCGCCAGGCCCTGCAGGAATACCTGGAAGGCTACGAAGGCCGCCTGATGCGCTCGCTGAAAAGCCTGCTGGGCAGCAAGCTGCTGAAAAGCGAAACCACGGTGCTGGGCAGCGCCCTGCCGTTCAAGACCCTGCTCGGCTTCTTTATCGGCGAACTGAAGGCCCGCGCGGAAAGCCTGGCCGACCGCCCCTTCGAGGAAGTGGTGCTGGGCCGCCCGGTGTTCTTCGTCGATGACGACCCGGTGGCCGATCTGGAAGCGCAGAACACCCTGGTGGCGGTGGCTCACAAACTCGGTTTCAAGGAAGTCTCATTTCAGTACGAGCCGATTGCGGCGGCCTTCGACTACGAATCCGGCATCACGCGCGAGGAGCTGGTGCTGATCGTCGATATCGGCGGCGGCACCTCGGACTTCTCCCTGGTGCGCCTGGCCCCGCAGCGGCGCGCCATTGCCGACCGCCATAGCGACATCCTCGCCACCGGCGGCGTGCATATCGGCGGCACCGATTTCGACAAGCAGCTCAGCCTGCAGGGTGTGATGCCGCTGTTCGGCTACGGCAGCCGGATGAAAAGCGATGCGCCGATGCCCACCAGCACCCACCTCAACCTGGCCACCTGGCACACCATCAATGCGGTGTATTCGGCGCAGTCCCAGCGCCAGCTGCAGAGCATGCGCTACGACATTGTCGACCCCACCGGCATCGACCGCCTGTTGCAGCTGATCGAGCGGCGCGAGGGCCACTGGCTGGCCATGCAGGTGGAAGCCAGCAAGATCGCCCTGAGCGAGCAGGCTGCCAGCCCCATCGATTTGGGGCGGATCGAGGCGCAGCTGGTCGCCGAGCTGACCCGCGAGCTGTTCGAAGGTGCCATCGAACCGCTGCTGGCGCGCATCCGCGTCAGCATTGAGCAGTTGCTGGCAGACGCCGGGCTAAAGGCCGAGCAGGTCGATACGCTGTTCTTTACCGGGGGCAGCAGCGGCGTGCCGCTGCTGCGCCAGCGCGTGGCCGCTCTCTTGCCCAATGCGCGCCAGGTGGAAGGCAATACCTTTGGCAGCATCGGCAACGGCCTGGCCATCGAGGCGCATAAGCGTTATGGCTAAGGCCGTAGGGTGGATGGCGCTTTTTTCATCCACCCTACACAAGGGATCAGCAGCACTACCTCCAGCATAAAAAACGCCAGCACGATGCTGGCGTTTTTATTCCCGCAGAATCAGCGCGGCACGGCCGGCCGCTTGGCCGGCTTCTTGCCTTTGCCCTTGCCGCCGGCGGCGCCTTTCTTCTCTTCCTGCAGCTTGGCGAAGGCCGCGGCCTTGGCCTGCTCGCGCTTGTCCCAGGGGTTGCCGCCGTTGCTCGCGCGCGGCGGCAGGCCGCTGTGCTGGGTGAGAATGCGGGTGCTGTCCTTGCCGACCTTCTTGCTGCCGGCCGGAGTGGAGTTCTTGCGCCGCGCACTGTGGTACTCGTCCACCTTGGGCTGGTGGGCCGGAATCAGCTGATGCTTGCCCGGGCCGATCAGATCGCTGCGCCCCATGCGTTCCAGCGCCTCACGCAGCAGCGGCCAGCCCTTGGGGTCGTGATAGCGCAGGAAGGCCTTGTGCAGGCGCCGCTGCTGCTCGCTCTTGACGATCTTCACCGCGTCGCTCTTGTAGGTGACCTTGCGCAGCGGGTTCTTGCCCGAGTGGTACATGGCGGTGGCGGTGGCCATGGGTGAGGGATAGAAGGCCTGCACCTGGTCGGCGCGGAAGTCATTGCGCTTGAGCCACAGGGCGAGGTTCATCATGTCCTCGTCCGTGGTGCCCGGGTGCGCAGCGATAAAGTAGGGGATCAGGTACTGTTCCTTGCCCGCCTCTTTCGAGTACTTCTCGAACATGCGCTTGAACTTGTCGTAGCTGCCGATGCCCGGCTTCATCATCTTGTTCAGCGGGCCTTCTTCGGTATGCTCCGGGGCGATCTTCAGGTAGCCGCCGACATGGTGGGTGACCAGCTCCTTGACGTACTCAGGCGACTCCACCGCCAGGTCATAGCGCAGGCCCGAGGCGATCAGGATCTTCTTCACCCCTGGCAGGGCGCGGGCCTTGCGGTACAGCTCGATCAGCGAGCTGTGGTCGGTATTGAGGTTCTCGCAGATACCGGGGAACACGCAGGATGGCTTGCGGCAGTGTTTCTCGATTTCCGGGTCCTTGCAGGCGATGCGGTACATATTGGCGGTCGGCCCGCCCAGGTCGGAGACCACGCCGGTAAAGCCCGGCACCTTGTCGCGCATCTCCTCGATCTCGCGGATGATCGAGTCATGGGAGCGGTTCTGGATGATGCGGCCTTCATGCTCGGTGATGGAGCAGAAGGTGCAGCCGCCAAAGCAGCCGCGCATGATATTGACCGAGAAGCGGATCATCTCGTAGGCCGGGATCTTCTCCTTGCCATAGGCCGGGTGCGGCACGCGCGCATAGGGCATGCCGAACACGTAGTCCATCTCCTCGGTGGTCAGGGGGATGGGTGGCGGGTTGAACCACACATCCACCTCGCCATGCTTCTGCACCAGGGCGCGGGCGTTGCCCGGGTTGGTTTCCAGGTGCAGCACGCGGTTGGCGTGGGCATAGAGCACGGCATCGCCGCGCACCTTCTCGAAGGACGGCAGGCGGATCACCGTCTTGTCGCGCTCCAGGCGCGGGTGCGGCAGCAACTCGACCACCTTGGCTTCGTTGGGGTCGTCCTGCGGGCCTTTTTCCTGCTCGATGGCGCAGGCGGCGGTGTCCTGGGTGTTCACATAGGGGTTGATGATCTTGTCGATCTTGCCCGGACGGTCGATACGGGTGGAGTCGATTTCCAGCCAGCCCTCGGGGGTGTCGCGGCGGATAAAGGCGGTGCCGCGCACATCGGTGATGTCAGTGATCTTCTCGCCGAACGCCAGGCGCTGGGCCACCTCGACGATGGCGCGCTCGGCGTTGCCGAACAGCAGGATATCGGCGCAGGCATCGATCAGGATCGAGTGGCGCACCTTGTCCTGCCAGTAATCGTAATGGGCGATACGGCGTAGCGAGGCCTCGATGCCGCCGAGCACGATCGGCACATGCTTGTAGGCCTCCTTGCAACGCTGGCTATAGACCAGGCTGGCGCGATCCGGGCGCTTGCCGGCCAGACCGCCAGGGGTGTAGGCGTCATCCGAGCGGATTTTCTTGTCGGCGGTGTAGCGGTTGATCATCGAGTCCATGTTGCCGGCCGCCACGCCGAAGAACAGATTGGGCTCGCCCAGCTGCATAAAGTCGTCTTTGCTGGTCCAGTCCGGCTGGGCAATGATGCCCACGCGAAAACCCTGGGACTCCAGCAGCCGGCCGATAATGGCCATGCCAAAGGACGGATGATCCACATAGGCATCGCCGGTGACGATGATGATGTCGCAGCTGTCCCAGCCGAGCAGATCCATCTCTTCCCGACTCATCGGCAGGAAAGGCGCCGGGCCGAAGCACTCGGCCCAGTATTTTGGATAATCGAACAACGGCTTGACTGCTTGCATGGACAATGACCGACAGGGACAGGTTTTAACGGCCGCGGAATATAGCACAAAATTTAACCAAACCCGACCGATTCGCTAGGGTTTGCCCAGGTACCCTGTCGATAAAAGCCCTTAGCCCCTGTGATCACAGATCAGGCCATGGCTATACTGATGGCAATATGGCACCAGGCCAATGACGAGTAGTAAAGGGGCGCATGCGGTGCACGGCTTACTGGGCAGGATCATGCTGTTGTTGGGACTGTTGGGGCACAGCCTGATGGCAGCCGGCGGCGTTATCGTGCTGGACGAGCACAGCAGCGGCCAGTCCCTCAACCCGCAGATCGAGTTGCTGGAGGATATCGGCGGCCAGCTCGGCATCGCCGACATGGCCGACCCTGCCGTGCAAAGTCGCTTCCAGCCGGCCGCTGGCCGCGCCAGCGTGGGCCAGAGTCGCAACCCCTGGTGGCTCAAGGTCAGCCTGCAACGCGGCCACACGGCGCCTGCGGCCTGGTGGCTGGAAGTCGGCGCCGTCACCCTGCTCGACCTGCAGTTCTACCTCCCGGATGCCCAGGGCCACTGGCAGGCACGCCAGGCTGGCGAACGGGTCGGCTTTGCCGAAGGTCGCGATCACCCTTACCGGCGCACCGTCTTTCGCCTGCCCGAGTTGCACGACCAGCCCCTGACCTTCTACCTGCGCACCTATGATCCGGCCGGCAACTCCTTCCCCCTGCGGATCTGGCAGCTGGCAGACCTGACCCAGACAGCCACCCAGGAAAACCTCGGCCTGGGCCTGGTCTACGGGGTGATCCTGGCGCTGTTGCTGTACAACCTGTTTATCCTGGCGGCCCTGCGCGACAAGGCCTATCTCTGGTATGTGCTGACCACCGCCTTCGCCCTGGTCTTTATCCTCAGCATGACCGGCCACGGCGCCCAGTATCTCTGGCCGGGCCAGGCCGTACCGGTATGGCTCGACCGCATCACCCTGCCCTCGCTCTGGGGCCTGTGTGCCAGCCGCTTTACCCAGACCCTGCTGCAGACCCGGATGCACGTACGCTGGGCCCATCACCTGCTGAGCATGGCGTGCGCCATCTATATCCTCGCCATTGCCCTGGCCTTCCTCGACCAGCGCTATTACGCGGCCTGGCTGATCGCCCTGCTGTCACTGACCAGCATCCCGGCCGCCCTGGGCGCGGCCCTGATCCGCTGGCGCCAGGGCTTCTTCCCGGCCCTGCTGTACCTCTGCGGCTATGGCCTGGTGCTGGGCAGCGTGGCTATTCTGCTGCTGCGCGCCACCGGCGTGCTGCAACCCTCGGCGCTGAATGCCTATATCTTCCCCGTGGCGGTGGCGGCCGAGTCCATTCTGTTCTCCTTCGCCCTGGCCTACCGCATCCAGATTCTCAAGCAGGAGAAAGCCAACGCCATCCTCCAGGCCGACCGCGAGAAGACCGCGCGCCTGGCCATGATCCAGGCCAGTGCCGACGACCTGCAGCGCGCCGTGACCGAACGCACCGCCGAGCTGGCCGCCGCCAACGAACGCCTGCAGCAGCGCGAGCTGGAATTGCGGCATGCCGCCTTCCACGACCCGCTGACCGAACTGCCCAACCGCCGCTACCTGATCGAACGCTGCGAGGCGGCCCTGGCCCATGCCAAGCGCCACCAGGAGTCGGTGGCCCTGCTGCTGATCGACCTGGACCACTTCAAGCCGATCAATGACCGTTTCGGCCACGACGCCGGCGACCTGATGCTGCAGGCCATCGCCCGCCGCCTGCGCGAGCATGTGCGCGCCGGCGACAGCGTGGCGCGCCTGGGCGGCGATGAATTCGCCGTGCTGATCGGCGGCGCCGATGCCCAGCCCCATGCCCGGGAGATCGCCCAACGCCTGCTGGCCGAACTGGCCCAACCGGTGCTCTATGGCGCCGAGCCCCTGACCGTGACCATCAGCATCGGCGTGGCCCTGTACCCCCAGCACGCCAGCAACTTCACCAGCCTGTACAAGGCCAGCGATGAAATGCTCTACCAGGCCAAGAGCCGCGGCCGCTCGGGCGCAGCAATCTGCGGCGAAGACAGCGCCAGCATGCCCTTGCCGCCAGGCGTGCTCGACAGTTAGCACAGCAGTCGCTACGCCTGTCCGCCATTTGACACCGTTTATCGCCCCCTGCCCGCCTTAGCCTGAGCGCCCATGGGGCAGTCATAGGGCCGTGCCTATACTCGGGCACAAACCCTTGTCCGGAAGCTCGCAGTGCCGCGACTGATCCTGCTGCTCTCACTTCTGCTGGGCCTGGCCAGTGCCCAGGCCAGCGCCAGCGTCCTGCTGACCCCGGGCAGCAGCGGGCTGTCGCTCAATCAGGCTATCGAGTTGCTGGAAGATGTCGGCGGCCAACTGAGCATCGCCGATATGGCCGACCCGGACGTGCAAAGCCGCTTCCAGCCGGCCAACGGCCTGGCCAGCGTGGGTCACAGTCGCAACCCCTGGTGGATCAAGGTCAGCCTGCGGCGCAGCAGCGACGCGCCCCGCCAGTGGTGGCTGGAAAACGCCGGCATCACCATCTATCGCCTGCAGCTCTATCTCCCCGACGGCGAGGGTGGCTGGCACGAACGGCAAAGCGGTGTCGGCACCAGCCATGCGGCCGGCCGCGACCATCCCTACCGGCGCATGCTGTTCAAACTGCCGGAGCTGGGTGACGAGCCCCTGACCCTGTACTTTCGCAGCTACGACCCGGCCGGCAACTCCTTCCCCCTGAAGATCTGGCAGCTGCAGGACCTGGAGCAGCAGGCCAGCCGCGAAAACCTGGGTTTTGGCCTGATCTACGGGGTGATCTTCGCGCTGCTGCTGTACAACCTGTTTATCCTGGTGGCCCTGCGCGACAAGGCCTACCTCTGGTATGTGCTGGCCACCGCCTGCGTGCTGGTGTTTATCCTCAGCATGACCGGGCATGGCTTCCAGTACCTCTGGCCGGGACAGGCCGTGCCGGTATGGCTGGACCGCATCACCCTGCCGGCGCTGTGGGGCATCTTCGTGATCCGTTTTACCCAGGAACTGCTCTATACCCGCCAGGGCCTGCGCTGGCCCCATCGCATCCTCAATCTTGGCGCCCTATGCTACGCCGCCGCCATGCTGGTCAATGCCGTCGGCTACCGCGCCGAAGCCGCCCTGATGATCGCCCTGACACCCATCTTCAGCGTGTCCATGGCCCTGCTCAGCGCGGCCGTGCGCTGCTACCAGGGCTTTATCCCGGCGCGCTTCTACCTGCTGGGCTATGGCGCGGTGCTGGGTAGCACCGCCGTGCTGGTGATGCGTGCGGCGGGGCTGATCCAGCCAAGCAACTTCACCGCCTACCTGTTCCCCATCGCCGTGGCGGCGGAAACCATCCTGTTCTCCTTCGCCCTGGCCTACCGTATCCAGATGCTCAAGCAGGAAAAGGCCGATGCCATCCTCCAGGCCGACCGCGAGAAGACCGCGCGCCTGGCCATGATCCAGGCCAGTGCCGACGAGCTGCAGCGCGCCGTCGATCAGCGCACCGCCGAGCTGGCCGCCGCCAACGAACGCCTACGCCAGCGTGAACTCGAACTGCAGCATGCCGCCTTCCACGACCCGCTGACCGAACTGCCCAACCGCCGCTACCTGATCGAACGCTGCGAGGCGGCCCTGGCCCATGCCAAGCGCCACCAGGAAGCGGTAGCCCTGCTGCTGATCGACCTGGATCACTTCAAGCCGATCAACGACCGTTTCGGCCACGACGCCGGCGACCTGATGCTGCAGGCCATCGCCCGCCGCCTGCGCGAGCATGTACGCGCCGGTGACAGCGTGGCGCGCCTGGGTGGCGACGAATTCGCCGTGCTGATCGGCGGCCCCGAGGCCGAACCCCATGCCCGGGAGATCGCCGAGCGCCTGCTGACCGAACTGGCCCAGCCGGTGCTCTATGGCGCCGAGCCCCTGACCGTGACCATCAGCATCGGCGTGGCCCTGTATCCGCAACATGCCGGCCAGTTCGCCAGCCTGTACAAGGCCGCCGACGAGATGCTCTACAAGGTCAAGGCCCGCGGTCGCTCAGGGGCCGCGGTATGTGGCGATGATGGCGAGCTGAGCAGCAGCACGCGCCTGCATCTGGATGTACTCAACGTGCCCAGCGGTCTGAGCTGAGCCACAGCTGCGCTCAACTGCGATAGCGCCGCGGCACCCGCGCGGTAACCTTGCTCAGCAGCTCGTAGCCGATGGTGCCGGCGGCCTGCGCCACCTCATCCACCGGCAACTGCGCGCCCCACAGCTGCACCGCGTCGCCGACCCGGGCCGCCGGCAGATCGCTCAGGTCGACACACAGCATATCCATCGACACCCGGCCGACCAGGGGTACCCGCTGCCCGCGAACCAGCACCGGTGTACCGCTGGGGGCATTCCGCGGGTAGCCGTCGGCATAGCCGCAACTGACCGTACCGATGCGCGACACCCGCTCGGCCACCCAGCTTGCGCCATAACCAACCGTCTCCCCCGCCGCCACCTCGCGCACGGCCAGCAGCCGGGCATCCAGGCTCATGGCCGCCTGCAGGCCCAGTTCGGCGGCGCTCAGCTCGACACAGGGCGAGGCGCCATAGAGCATGATGCCGGGTCGCAGCCAGTCCATATGGGCCGCCGGAATGGTCAGCACGGCGGCGGAGTTGGCCAGCGAGCGCTGGGCGAAATCCAGATCCAGCACGGCGAGAAAATCCCCCAGCTGCTGCTCGGTCAGTTCATGGCCGCGCTCGTCGGCACAGGCAAAATGGCTAAGCAGATTCAGCTCCGCGACCTGTGGCGCCCCCTGCAACCGCCCATGCCAGGCGCGCAGTTGCGCCTCGCTAAAGCCCAGGCGATGCATGCCGCTGTCCAGCTTGAGCCACACCGCCAGGGGCCGGTTCAGGGGGTGCGCCAGCAACTGCTCGGCCTGCCCGTCATCATGCAGCAGTACATCCAGCTGCAACTGCGCGGCAAAGGCATATTCCTCGGCCTCGAAGCAGCCCTGCAGCAACAGGATGCGCGCCGTGCCGTGCAGGGCGCGGACCTCGGCGGCCTCCTCCAGGCTGGCCACGGCAAAGCCATCGGCCTCGTCATGCAGGGCGGTGACCACCTCGCGCACGCCGTGCCCATAGGCATTGGCCTTGACCACCGCAAACACCTGCCGCCCAGGGGCGCAACGCCGGGCCACGGCCAGGTTGTGACGAATGGCGGACAGGTCGATGGTGGCAAGCAGTGGGCGCATGGCGAAACGTCCTGAAAGCGAAACGGGCGCCCAGTTTACTCACTGGGCGCCCGTTTATATTGATCTGCGCCACACCATTGTTACCTCGAAAACCGTAGCGAGCGCTGCACAAGCAAGAAGCCCGGAGCACAGCAACCGGAGTGAACTTCTGTTCATGAGGATTGCGCGCACCGCGTGACGCAGCTGGTGCTGCGCGCAGTAGGTTTGCGAGGTGACAATTTATTCGTCGTCGAACTGATAACTACCCGGCGCCAGGTTCTCGAAGCGCGAATACTTGCCGAGGAAGGCCAGCCGCGCGGTGCCCAGCGGGCCGTTACGCTGCTTGCCGATGATGATCTCGGCCACGCCCTTGTACTCGGTCTCGGGGTGATAGACCTCGTCGCGGTAGACGAACAGGATGATGTCGGCATCCTGCTCGATCGCCCCGGATTCACGCAGGTCGGAGTTGATCGGGCGCTTGTTGGGGCGCTGCTCCAGGCCGCGGTTAAGCTGCGACAGGGCGATCACCGGGCAGTTGAACTCCTTGGCCAGGGCCTTGAGCGAGCGGGAGATCTCGGAGATCTCGTTGACCCGGCTGTCGCCACTGGAGCCGGGAATCTGCATCAGCTGCAGGTAGTCGACCATGATCAGGCCGATCTCGCCATGCTCACGGGCCAGGCGCCGGGTACGCGCACGCATTTCCGAGGGAGAAATACCGGCGGTGTCGTCGATAAACAGCTTGCGGTCGTTGAGCAGGTTGACCGCACTGGTCAGGCGCGGCCAGTCGTCGTCATCCAGGCGGCCGGCGCGCACCTTGGTCTGATCGATACGACCGAGGGAGGCGAGCATACGAATCACGATGGATTCCGAGGGCATTTCCAGGGAGTACACCAGGATCGCCTTGTCGCTGCGCATCAGGGCGTTTTCCACCAGGTTCATGGCGAAGGTGGTCTTACCCATGGACGGACGGCCGGCCACGATGATCATGTCCGCCGGCTGCAGGCCACTGGTCAGGTTGTCCAGATCGGTAAAGCCGGTGGACAGGCCGGTGATCGCATCGCCGTTGTTGAACAGCTCGTCGATACGGTCGATGGCCTTGACCAGAATGTCGTTGATGCCCACCGGGCCACCGGTCTTGGGCCGCGCCTCGGCAATCTGGAAGATCAGCCGCTCGGCCTCATCGAGGATTTCCTCGCCGGTACGGCCTTCCGGGGCGTAGGCGCTGTCGGCGATCTCGTTGCTGATGCCGATCAGTTTGCGCAGGGTGGCGCGCTCGCGAATGATCTGCGCATAGGCCTTGATATTGGCCACCGACGGGGTGTTCTTGGCCAGCTCGCCCAGATAGGCCAGGCCGCCGACCTGGGACAGCTGCCCCTCCTTGTCCAGCTGCTCGGACAGGGTCACCACATCGAAGGGATGATTGCGTTCGGCCAGCTTGTGCACGGCGCGAAAGATCAGGCGATGGTCATGCCGATAGAAGTCGCCATCAGAGACCTGATCGAGCACCCGCTCCCAGGCATTGTTGTCCAGCATCAGGCCACCCAGCACTGCCTGTTCGGCCTCGATGGAGTGCGGCGGCACTTTCAGGGCAGAGGTCTGCAGGTCGTATTGCTCGGGCAGGCGGATATCGTTCATAAGGCTCTGGGCAGGATGCTGTGTTCACAAAACAAAAGGCACGACATCACTCGCGCAATGTCGTGCCTGATTGTTAGTGGGCCGGCAGCGGAGTGCAAGCCCACTTGGTCGCAAGCCGCTTAGGCTGCTACCACTACAACCTTGACGGTTGCTTCAACGTCGCTGTGCAGGTGCACGGCCACGTCGTATTCGCCAACCTGGCGAATGGTGCCGTTAGGCAGACGCACTTCGGCCTTGGCCACTTCAACGCCAGAAGCAGTCAGCGCTTCAGCGATGTCGTGGGTGCCGATGGAGCCGAACAGCTTGCCTTCATCGCCCGCGGTAGCGGTGATGGTGACTTCCAGTTCAGCCAGCTGAGCAGCGCGGGATTCGGCGTAAGCCTTCTTCTCGGCAGCCAGCTTTTCCAGCTCGGCGCGACGGGCTTCGAAAGCCGCGATGTTGGCCGGGGTAGCGGCAGTGGCTTTGCCTTGCGGCAGCAGGTAGTTACGGCCGTAACCGGCCTTAACGCTCACTTTATCGCCCAGGTTGCCCAGGTTGGCGATTTTTTCCAGCAGGATCAGTTCCATTTGGTAATAACCTCTTAACTTTTAACCTTCACCGTCCGCGGAGCCCGAACCCGGCTTGCGTGCCAGGCGACCACGGAAATCAAACAGACTGTCGACAATGGCCAAAACCATCAGTAACGGATAAGTCAGCTGCATAAACAGCAGCAGCGTCACGTACATCCCGATCAGCCAGAACTTGGCCAACCCACCCTGGGCCACCAGCCCATGCAGCAGGGCAATGCCTGCAAACATCAGCGGCACACTGCACAGCGGTGTCAGCATGGCCATCTGGGCGCCCATGTTGGGCCCCAGCAGCATGCCGACAAACAGCAGCAGCGCCAGCGGGATGGGCAGTCGCAGGGCGTGAAATTCACGACCAAAACCACCCGGGTTGTACAACAACGCCTGCCAGTAACGCCCAAGCATCAGGCACAACAGGCTGACAATCTGCAGCAAAGCGGCTATCAATCCGGTCAGCACCGGTGCAATCAGGCTATCCAGGCGCGCTCGCTCGTCCACCGACAACTGCTGGTGAACCCCATCGAGCATCTGCGGCATCAGCTTCTGCAGCTCAAGCGCCATGGCCTCGATGGGTTCGCGGAACACCGCGCCCAAAATCAACCCGTACACCAGGCCCAATGCCACGCTGCACAGCAGCACACGACCCCAGGACAGATTGGCGCGCAACAACAGCGCCAACCCCAGCGTGCCCAGCAACACCAGCAAGGTGCGCGGTTCGCCGAAATACCACCAGCCAATGGCCGGCAGCATGGCCCAGACGAGGATGCCCAGGGCATCACTCAGGCCGCGCCGCAGCAGCACCAGGCTCCCTGCGGCAGCACTCAACCAGAACAACAGCGGCAACGCCGCCGATCCGACCACCACCAGGGTGGCCTGCACACGTCCGCGCATGATGAATTCAGCGATGGCGCGCATGCCTTTTATCCTTACTTCTTGTCGAACATCCGGTCTTAGCGGCCGTGGCTGTCGGTGTAGGGCAGCAGGGCCAGGAAGCGGGCGCGCTTGATAGCGGTAGCCAGCTGACGCTGATAACGAGCCTTGGTACCGGTGATACGGCTAGGAACGATCTTGCCGGTTTCCGAGATGTAGGCCTTCAGAGTGTTGAGATCTTTGAAATCGATCTCTTTCACGTCTTCAGCGGTGAAACGGCAGAATTTACGACGACGGAAGAAACGTGCCATGGGATTGGCTCCTCAATAGATCCGTGGATTACTCGTCAGCGTTATCGCTGTCGCTGTTGTCGCTGTCATCGCCTTCGGCAGAATCGGCGCTTTCAGGACGCTCACGACGCTCACGACGCTCGCTACGATTTTCCTCAGCTTTCAGCATTTCGGATTGCTCGGTAACGGCTTCGTCGCGACGGATGACCAGGTTACGGATCACGGCATCGTTGTAACGGAAGTTGTCTTCCAGCTCGGCCAGGGCCTTGCCGGTGCACTCTACGTTGAGCATCACGTAGTGGGCTTTGTGGACGTTGTTGATGGCGTAAGCCAGCTGACGACGGCCCCAATCTTCCAGGCGATGTACTTTACCGCCGTCTTCTTCGATCAGCTTGGTGTAACGCTCAACCATGCCGCCGACTTGCTCGCTCTGGTCCGGGTGAACCAGAAAGATGATTTCGTAATGACGCATAAATGCTCCTTACGGGTTGTAGCCTGCCGCCAAA
>Ga0209207_1000839_pt1 | contig 16463 bp, 13 predicted proteins | sample SaghotsprinmetaG_FD_184140 | JGI IMG/M metagenome (GOLD analysis project Ga0209207, IMG submission 184140) | Hot spring microbial communities from South Africa to study Microbial Dark Matter (Phase II) - Sagole hot spring metaG (SPAdes) (version 3) | ecosystem: Environmental > Aquatic > Thermal...
AGGGCGCGCAACCGGTTCGACCGCCCAATTGCCGCGCTCGCGCCGGGAAAAAATGTTCGCTACCGCGAACGTGCTGTCGCGGGCGAGCCCGCTCCCACGTATGCCTTTCGAGTGATTTTCACGATAATGCGGCCGACGGTGACGCCGAGACGGGCGGCGATTTCGGCCATGCTGTGCTCTTCGATGTAGTAGGCGGCGAGCACGCTGCTTTCGCGCTCGTTCAATTCGCTGATCGCGGCGAGCAGGCGGCGTTGCAGAGCGCGCCTTTGCAGCGGCGAGCGGGTCGCTGCCGGTACTGGCGCACCAGCCGATGAAATCGCGCTCGCCCTGCACTTCATCGAAGTCCTCCAGCGACCGCAACGTATAGTCCTGAGCTTCCTGCAGCAGGCGCTGGTCGTCGGCGAGTGGCATGTCGAGCTGGGCCGCGACTTCGGCTTCGCTCGGCTGACGGCCGAGTCGATGGCTCAGCGCGCCAATGGCCTGCTCGATGCGCCGCATCTCGCGGCGCGCGCGTCGGCTGGCCGGGTCGGTGGCACGCAGGCCATCGAGCATCGCGCCGCGGATGCGTTGGGCGAGATAGCTGCGGAATTCGCTTTCCAAGTTTTTCCGGGCGGCCTGCAGCCGCGCGAGCAGCAGGCCGACATAGCCGTCCTGCATTGGGTCGTCGAATTCGGCGCACGCCGGCAGCTTGCGCATCAGCGATTGTGCCACCGCGCGCACCAGCGGTTCGTAGCGCTCGATGAGCTGCTGGCTTTCCTCGTGGGATAGAGGAGGCATCGCGGCGGCGGCTGGGGGGCGCTGGCGTTCGGCGGGGGGACCGTCGGGGCATGGCCTATGAAACAGACGGCGATGGGTTCCCTCTTTTTACGGTCGTGCGGCCGGAAAATTGATGCCCGAGTGATGCCGCTATTACGGCGGGTGCGTTTCAGCCTGCTTCCGGCGTGCTGCGCCAGCGTTCGCGTAGCGCGACGAAATCGGCGGCCGGCAGGGCGGGCGAGCACAGAAAGCCTTGATAGGCATCGCAGCCGGCCTGGAGCAGGAATTGGCGCTGGGCATCGGTTTCGACGCCTTCGGCGATGACGCGCAGTCCGAGAGCGCGGGCGAGCTGGATGACGGCGCCGACGATGGCGACATCGGATTCGTCGTCAGGTAGGCCATCGACGAAGGAGCGGTCGATCTTCAGCTTGTCGAGCGGGAAGCGCTTCAGGTAGCCCAGACTGGAATAGCCGGTGCCGAAGTCGTCGATGGCCAGACGCACGCCGAGCGCCGCCAGGGCCTGCAGCCGGTGCAGCGCGTCGTCCGCATCGCGGATCAGGATCGATTCGGTCAGTTCGAGTTCGAGCAGCGACGGCGGCAAGGCATGGCGGGAGAGGGTTTCGGCGATGCCATCGACGAAATCGGTCTGCTGGAACTGCAGCGCCGAGACGTTGACGGCCAGCGGTAAGGATCGCCCTTCGCCATGCCAGCGCGCCGCCTGCGCTACCGCCTGTTCCAGCACCCAGCGGCCGATCTGGACGATCAGGCCGGTCTCTTCGGCCACCGGGATGAAGCGTCCGGGTGGGACTTCGCCCAGTTCGGCATCGCGCCAGCGGATGAGCGCCTCGGCACCGTAGATGTGGCCATCGACCAGATCGACCTGGGGCTGAAAGTGCAGCACGAAGGCGCTGGTGCGCAGGGCCTGGCGCATGGCGTGATCGAGCTTCATGCGCGAGAGCAGATCGATGTTCATCTGCCGCTGATAGAAGCGGAAGCCAGCGCGGCCGCGCTCCTTGGCGTGGTACATCGCCGAATCGGCGTTCTTGATCAGATCGTCGAGCGTCGTGCCGTCGTCGGGGTAGAGGGCGATGCCGATCGAGCAGGAGAGCGTGAAGCTCATCTCGTCGAGCTGGAAGGGGCGGGAGAGGGCGTCCATCGTCCGGCGGGCGATGGTCTCGGCGGCACGTGCGTCGGCCTGATGCAGTAGCAGGATGAATTCGTCGCCACCGAGGCGGGCGGCGGTGTCGACTTGCCGCAGGCAGCCTTTCAAGCGCTCCGCCACTTCGAGCAGCACCCGGTCGCCAAAGACATGGCCAAGCGAATCGTTGATGTGCTTGAAACGGTCCAGGTCGAGGAAAAGCAAGGCGAAGCGGCCGTGATCGCGCCGCGCCAAGCTGATCTCGAACTCGATGCGCTGGGCGAGCAGCAGACGGTTGGGCAGGCCGGTGAGCGCGTCGTTGTAGGCCAGTTCCTCGATGCGCTTCTTCGCCGCCAGCGTTTCGCTCAAATCTTTGAAGAAGGCGACGTAATGCCCGGCCTGACCCTCGTCTTCGCCGACGCGCACGATCGACATCAGGCAGGGATGGGCACTGCCACTTTTGTGACGGCGCCAGACTTCACCCTCCCACAGGCCGTTGTCGCTCAGGCCGGCCTCGATCTGCGGCCTGCGGTCCTCGACCATCGGTTCGAGCAGTGTTTCGAGAAGCGGTTGGCCGATCAGTTCGCCGATCCTGTGGCCGGTGAGCGTTTCGCAGGCCGGGTTGGCGGTGACGATGCGCCGTTCGGCGTCGGCGACGAAGATGGCGTCGAGGCTGGCGTTGAACACCTTGGCGGCGAGTTTCAGCCGCGCCTCGTCGGCCAGACGCTGGGTGATGTCGCGGAAGGAATAGACCCGACCGGTCGGCTGGCCGCGCACGTACTGCGGCAACGTCACACGCTCGACGATCCTGCCGGAACGCAGGCGCAGGATGTCGGTGGCTTCGAGCAGCGGCGAACGGACGATGGCCGACAGTCGCGCCGCATAGCGGTCGACGTCCACGACATGGTCGGCCATCCAGGCATGGACGGCGCCATCGTCGCGCCGGGTGAGCAATTCCTCCGGCAGTTGCCACAGCTCGGCGAAACGGCGGTTATAGCCCCGGATCGCGCCATCCAGATCGGTGGCGAGGATGCCATCGGCGGTCGATTCGAGCGTGGCGCGCAGTTCGGCAACCAGCCGTTCGAGCTCGTTCTCGACCCGCAGCTCCTCGCTCTGGTCGCGCAGGCCGACCAGATAGCAGTGCACATCCTCGAGCACGATGGGCGTCACGCGCCGCTCGACCGGGACGGTCTCGCCGTCGACGCGCTGAAGCAGCGTTTCGGAAAAGATGTGATCGGACAGGCCGGCGGCGACGTCCTCCCAGAAGAAAACGTCCTCGGGCGTGGCCGCGAGGTCGATGACCGGCCGGCCGGTCAAGGCGGCGGACGGCAGGCCGAGCAGCGTGCCGGCGGCCGCGTTGGCAGCGACGATGCGCAGTTCCAGCGGGTCCACGAGCCAGACGCCCTCGATCATGCCTTCGATGAGCGGCATGACTCTGCTGATGACGGCAGCAAGTGGCGGGCTGGTTTTCACAATGGTCCGTCATCCTCGCCTGCCTCGCGGGCGCGTTCGAAGAAATAGCACATGCGCTGGCGCGGCGACAGGTAATCGAAGGCGGCGCGCGGTAGCTGCAGCGGCTTCAGGCTACGGCGGATGCCTAGCTCCGGGGTTTGTTCCATATCCACGACCAGCGCTTCTTCCGGTGGCACGTGCGTGTCGTGAATGACGATACGCGGCTTGAGCGGTCGCGACGAATTGACCGAGACCACCAGCGCATAGCGGCCATCGTTGAGTTCGACCACCGAGCCGGGAGGATAGACACCCATCATGCGGATGAACAGCCCGAGCAGTCTGGCATCGACATGGGCGCGGTGTTTGGCGAAAATGACCGACAGCGCCTCATGGGGGGTGAGGGCCAGGGCCGGGTTGGTCGGATTGCAGAGATTGTCGTAGTGATTGACCAGCGCGACGATGCGCGCCGCCGGATGGATCTGTTCGCCGCGCAGTTTGAGCGGAAAGCCGCTGCCATCGGCGTGCTCGTGATGCTGGGTGATGACCAGCTGCACATCGCGCGCCAGACCCATGCGCGCGGCCAGACGCACGCCGTGGCCGACATGTTCCCGATAAAGCTGTTCCTCGGCAGCGGTGAAACCGTCGTCGCGCCAGCGCAGACGGTCGGGCAGTTCGATCTTGCCAATGTCGTGCAGCAAGGCGCCGAGACCGACCGTGGTCAGCTGCTCGGCCGGCAGATCGCTCGCCTTGCCGCAGAGCAGCGCGATGACCGCGACGTTGACGGCGTGCAGCGAGGTGCGCTCGCCGACCTTCTCGGAAAGCAGGCGGATCGAGGATTCGCGCTGATCGAGCATCTGGCCGATCAAGCCATCGACGAGTGCGTGCGCCTGTTCGTGTGCCTGCGCCGGTTGCTGGCGCGCCGCGTCGAGCAACTGGCGGTAAGCGCGCGACGCCGCGGAAAATTGTCGCTCGCAGAGCTGGAGTGAGGCGCGCTGGCTGGCGAGCAGTTCGCGCCGCTCCTCACGGGCGAGCGTTACGCCGGGCAGCGCAGCGGTCGGAGAAGGGACCGCCGTCGCCCCGTCGTCCGTGGCTCCGTCTCCGGCGGTGTGGGCTGCGGATGTTGCCGTCTCCGCCGCATCGCCGCCGGTGAGCGATGCGGCATCAGCCTGTGGTGGATCGCTTTTTTCCGGCGAATAGCGCAGACGCTTCAGCCCCAGACCGCGGATGACATCGATCTGGTCGTGGGAGGTGATCTTGAAACTGTTGAGGGCGAAGGGATGGCCCATCCACCCGGTATCGAGGTAAACGAACAGGCCGATACGCAGCTGCGCGACGTCGATGAAGCAGGCGGTGGTGTCGCTCATGACGATCACTATAACGCAGGCTAACGCAGCGCGGTGCACTGCGCCATCACAGTGGAAGTCGGGAAGCGCGGGCCGGGGATCCACCGGCAGAACGAAGGTGCAGTCGGGAGCCGGGCCGGGTTTACCAACTGCCGATGCGACGGGCGCCGTCGAAGCGCTTGACCCAGTAGCGATCGCGCATGTCCTCGATGCGCACCACGCCGCCGACACGCGGCGCATGGATGAACAGATGATCGCCGAGATAGATGCCGACGTGCGAGAAGGCGCGACGCATGGTATTGAAGAACACCAGATCGCCCGGCTTCAGCTCCTGCTTGTTCACCGTTTCGCCGACTTGGCTCATTTCGCGCGCCGAGCGCGGCAAGTAGAGACCGAGACCCTCGCGGAAAATGTGGCGCACGAAGCCGGAACAGTCGAAACCGCTTTCAGGATTGCTGCCGCCGCGCCGGTAGCTGATGCCGAGATAGTCGAGCGCGTTATCGAGGACCTGTTCGATCGATGCCGCCGCCGATGCCGACGCTGCCGAAGCGCGGTCGAGCGCGCGACCGAATATCGTGCCGGTTTCAGCCGCCACCGGCTCGGCGAAGGCCGGCGGCATAGCCAGTAAAGCCAGTAAAAAGAGGAAAGACGGCGTTGTGCCGAGGAGGTTGGTTCGGCTGCTGCGGAAAAAATTCTTGGCGCCGGAAAACATGGGCGCGGACTATAAGCCATGCTATCGCGAGGTGTAAACCCCCCGTGGGAAAAAATCGCGGCAAGGAATCATGCTGCGGCTTGATTTATCCCCTTCACGGCCGCATATCAGTTTTTTTCCAGGAGAAAAATCGTGGCTGCTTACGCTTTCGACGTGACGACCGCCGACTTCGATGACAAGGTGCTCGCCGCCTCGCACGAGGTGCCGGTGGTCGTCGATTTCTGGGCGCCCTGGTGTCAGCCTTGCCGTATCCTCAAGCCCCTGTTCGAGAAGCTGGCGGCCGAGTATGGCGGCCGTTTTCTGCTGGCCAAGGTCAATTCCGACGAAAACGGCGAACTGGCCATGCGCTACGGCGTGCGCGGCATTCCGGCGGTGAAAGCTTTTGTCGCCGGTCGTCTGGTCGATGAATTCACCGGCGCCCTGCCGGAGGCGCAGATCCGCGACTTCCTCGATCGCCTGATCCCGTCGCCGGCAGCGCCGCGGATCGACGCTGCCCGCCAGGCCCGGGCGCGCGGCGATCTGGCCGAAGCATTTGCCTTGCTCGGCGAAGCGATCGGGCTCGATCCAGCCAACGATGAGGCCCATCTCGACTATGCCGAATTGGCTCTGGCTTCCGGTCGGCTCGACGAGGCGCGCGAACGGCTGGAAGCGATCGCCAGCCGCTGCCGCGACCAGGAGCGTGTCGCGGCGCTGCAGGCGCGTCTGGAACTGGCGATGCGCGGCGCCGGTGTCGATGTCGCGGCGCTCGAAACCCGTCTGGCGGCTGACCCCGGCGATTTGCAGGCGCGCCTCGATCTGGCCAATGCGCTGGCTTTGCAGCACGACTACCGCGCCGCCTTCGATCACCTGCTGGAAATCGTCCGCCGCGATCGCCACTGGCAGGAGGAGGCCGGACGCAAAAGCATGCTCAAGCTCTTCAATCTGTTGGCCTTGCATCCCGAGCACGAGGATCTGGTGCGCGAATGCCGGTTGGCCTTGGCGCGCACGTTGAACTGATCCGACCATCGGCGGGGCGCAGGACGCCGTGCCAGCGCGGCTGACTTTCAGGGGGTTGCGGCGGCGCGTTGAAGCGCTGCTTGAACCGCTGCGCCGGCGGCGTGCCCGGCCCGATTTCCCGCTGCTCGCTGTGCTCGAAACGGCTCGCGCCCCCGGGCCGGATGATGCTAAAATGGCTCACTCGTCCGATTCGCTGTGACCCGTAGTGACCGGTTCGTCCGACAGGATCGCCACATTGCTGGAACGATCCGATAGGCGTGGGTGTTTAGCTCAGCTGGTAGAGCGTCGCCCTTACAAGGCGAATGTCGGCGGTTCGATCCCGTCAACACCCACCATGCTTACCCATCGCTCGGCCTACGCATCGCTGGGCGAGTGAACGCGCCACGCCGCGCGGCATCCCGCTCGCGGCTTTCGTCAGCGTTTCCTTCACGAGCGTTCAGCTGCGGTAGTCGGCGTTGATGCGCACGTAATCGTAGGAAAAATCGCAGGTCCATACCACCGCTTTTTCCTGACCGCGGCCCAAATCGACGCGCACGCGGATTTCCGCCGGCTGCATTGCCGCGGCGCCGTCTTCCTCGCGATAGCTTGCCGCCCGGCCGCCGTTTTCGCTGACCAAAGTGTCTCCCAGCCACAGGCGCACGCCGGTGACGTCGAGATCGGCGATGCCGGCATAACCGATGGCGGCGAGGATGCGGCCGAGGTTGGGATCGGAGGCGAAGAAAGCGGTCTTGACGAGCGGCGACTGGGCGATGGCATAGCCGACGGCGCGGCACTCGTCGCGGTCGCGGCCGCCCTCGACGGCGATCTCGATGAATTTGGTCGCCCCCTCGCCGTCGCGCACGATGGCCTGTGCCAGATGGCGCGCTACCTCGATCAGCGCCGCGCGCAATTCCCCGTAGCCGGCCGACGCCGTGTCGGCGAGGCTGACTTTGCCGACGCCGCTGGCGATGAGGATGAAGGAATCGTTGGTCGAGGTATCGCCATCGACGCTGATGCAGTTGAACGACGCGTCGGCCACTTCCCTGGTCAGTGCGCCAAGCAGCGGCGGCGCGATGGCGGCATCGCAGGCGATGAAGCCGAGCATGGTGGCCATGTTCGGTCGGATCATGCCGGCGCCCTTGGCGATGCCGGTGATGGTGACCATGCCGGTGGGTAGGACGATGCGTTTCGATATCGCCTTGGGCAGCGTATCGGTGGTCATGATCGCTTGGGCGGCGGTGAACCAACCGTCCTCGCTCAGCGCGGCGTGACAGGCCGGCAGGCCGGCGATCAGCCGCTCGACCGGCAGCGGCTCCATGATGACGCCGGTCGAAAACAGCAGCACTTCCTGCGGCGTGCAGCCGAGCAGCGCGGCGACGGCCTCGCAGCTGACCCGTGCCGCGGCGAGGCCCGCTTCGCCAGTACCGGCATTGGCGTTGCCGGTGTTGATGAGCAGCGCACGGCAAGCGCTCGAGTGGGCGAGATGGCTGCGGCAAAGCTGCACCGGCGCGGCGCAGAAGCGGTTCTGCGTGAACACGCCGGCGACCTGGCTGCCGGCCGCCAGTTCGATCAGCGTCAGATCGAGGCGATCGGCCTTGCGTATGCCGGCTGCGGTCGAACCGAGGCGCACGCCGGCCACCGGCAGCAGATCGGCGGCAACGGGAGGAAGAAGATTGACGGCCATGGGAAAAACCTCGCGGGGACGGAACGCCGGGCAATCGCGGCGAAGGCTGGCGAGTCTAGCATGTGCTTTCGGCTGGCTTGGCCGGGCGCCCGCGCTGCGTGGTGATTCGGCTCGCGTTGTGGCACAAATCCGCAGGTGAAGCGCAAGTCGGCTAAAATCGCTGATTTCCCACATTCTGCGGAGCAAAAGCAATGGCTGTCGAACGCACCTTGTCGATCATCAAACCCGATGCCGTGGCGAAGAACGTCATTGGCCAGATTTATGCCCGTTTCGAGGCCGCCGGCCTGAAGATCGTCGCCGCCCGCATGGCCTGGCTGTCCGAGCGCGAGGCGGCCGGCTTTTATGCCGTGCACAAGGAGCGGCCCTTTTTCCGGGACCTCGTCCAGTTCATGACTTCCGGACCAGTGATGATCCAGGTGCTCGAAGGCGAGAACGCCATCGCCAAAAACCGTGAGCTGATGGGCGCCACCGACCCGAAGAAAGCCGAAAAAGGCACCATCCGCGCCGACTTTGCCGAGAGCATCGACGCCAACGCGGTGCATGGCTCGGATGGTCCGGAGACCGCGAAGGTCGAAGTGGCCTACTTCTTCCCTGAGCTGTCGGTGTTCTCCGGTCGCTGAAGCAGCCTGGTCGGTGCGGCGTGAAAGTCAATCTGCTCGGTTTCGATGCGCAGCAGCTCGGCGACTGGTTGGTCGGACGCGGCGAAAAGCCGTTTCGCGCCCACCAGTTGCTGCGCTGGATCCACCGTTTCGGCGCCGACGATTTCGCGTCGATGAGCGATGTCGCCAAGGCCTTGCGCGCCGATCTGACGACGGTCGCTGAGATTCGCGGCCCGCGGCCGTTGCGCGACACGCTGGCCGCCGACGGTACGCGCAAGTGGCTGCTGGCCGTCGATGAGGCGGGCGGCGGTGAAATGAGCAATGCCGTCGAGACCGTCTTCATCCCCGAGGCCGGACGAGGCACGCTCTGCGTGTCGACCCAGGTCGGCTGTGCGCTCGACTGTGCCTTCTGTTCCACCGCCCGCCAAGGCTTCAACCGCAATCTGACCGCTGCCGAGATCATCGGCCAGCTCTGGCTGGCCAATCGGCTGCTCGGCGCGGTCCAGGTCGCCGGCAGTAGCGAGGAGGGCGAGCGCAGGATCAGCAACGTCGTGCTGATGGGCATGGGCGAACCGCTGGCCAATTACGACAACACCGTCGCCGCCTTGCGCCTGATGCTCGACGATCGCGCCTATGGGCTGTCGCGCCGGCGCGTGACGGTGTCGACCGCCGGCCTCGTGCCAGCCATCGACCGGCTGCGCGATGACTGCCCGGTGGCGTTGGCCGTTTCGCTGCATGCACCGAACGATGCGCTGCGCGACGCGCTGGTGCCGATCAACCGCAAGTACCCACTGGCCGAATTGATGGCCGCCTGCCGGCGCTATCTGGCGCAGGCGCCGCGCGATTTCGTCACCTTCGAATACGTGCTGCTCGCCGGCGTCAACGATGGTCTCGAGCAGGCGCGACAGCTGATTGCGCTGGTCGGCGATCTGCCCTGCAAGTTCAACCTGATTCCCTTCAATCCTTTTACGCGCAGCGGTTTTGCCCGCCCCTCGGCGGCGCGCGTGCGGGCCTTTCAGCAGGCGCTGATCGAGGCCGGCTTCGTCACGACGGTGCGCAAGACGCGCGGTGACGAGATCGATGCCGCCTGCGGTCAGCTCGCCGGCCAGGTGCGTGACCGCAGCCGGCGCACGCTGACCCGCTGGTCCAGCGATTGCACACCGATGACGACGAATTCATTGGAGGCAGCCGTATGAACCCGACCCGGAATCGCTACCGGGCGGCGGTCTTGCCCCGCTGGGCTGCAGTGCGCGCGTCGGACTTGCTCGACAGCTTGGCGCGGGCCAGGAAAACGCTGAATGAATTGCTGCGTGGGCGCTTCGCGGCGTTGCGCGGTGCTCGCTTCCTCGCCGATCTGCTCGATCGGTTGCGGGCGCTGCTTGATACGCGCTTCCTGCTTCTTCCCGCTCGCGGCTTTCTTCAGCGTTTCCCCAGGTATTGGGGGCTGCTGGTGCCCCTCGTCGTGCTGAGTGGCTGCGTCGACAACCCGACGCGCGGCGGCAACGAAGGCATCGCGCCACCGGTATCGCAGCAGCCGGCGACGACCGAGGCCGAACGACAGGCCAAGGCGCACACCGAACTGGGCACGGCTTATCTCGCTGCCGGCCGCTTTGCCGTCGCGCTCGAGGAGGCGCGCATCGCGCTCGCTGCCGATGGCCGTTATGCGCCGGCCTACAATCTGCTGGCCCTGGTGCACATGGAACTGCGCGAAAGAAATCTGGCCGAAGAGAATTTCCGCAAGGCGCTCGCCCTGGCCCCCAACGATCCGGAAATCAACAACAACTACGGCTGGTTTCTCTGCCAGAACGGGCGCGAGCGCGAATCCTTCGCCCATTTCCAGCGCGCCGCGCGCAATCCTCTCTACCCGTCGCCGGCGCGGGCGCTGGCCAACGAGGGCGTGTGCCGGGTGCGCGTCAAGGACGATGCGGGCGCCGAGGAAGTGTTGGCGCGGGCCTCGTTGCTCGATCCGACGACGCCGGTGCCGCTGTTCTGGCTGGCCGACATTCGCTACCGTCAGGGACGTTACAACGACGCGCGCCGGCTGCTCGCCGAAGTGCATCGCCTGATCGAGCCGAATGCCGAATCGGCCTGGCTGGCGCTGCGCATCGAGCGCAAGGCGGGCGACCGTGAAGCCGAGATGCGCTGGCTGCGCGAGATGCGGCGCAGGTTCCAGGATTCAGCCGAGTATCAGAAATTGCAGCAGGGACAGTACGAATGAGCGAGGCTCAGGACGTAGCGCAAAACTGGGATTCCGTGTCGCCGGCGCCGCAAACGCCTGGCCGGCTGTTGCGCGAGGCACGCGAGGCGGCTGGCCTGAGCGTCGAGGATGTGGCCAAGGTGACGAAGTTTGCGACGCGCCAGATCAAGGCCCTCGAAGCGGACGATTATGCGGTCTTGCCCGGCGCGACCTTCGTGCGCGGCTTGGTGCGCTCCTATGCCCGTCATTTGCGCCTGAGCGAGGCCAGCCTGCTCGCTGCTCTCGATGCCGTCGTTCCCGCGGCGCTGCCCGACGTGCGTGAGCCGTCGAACATGGGACCGGTCGCACCCAAGGGCGAGCATGGCCCGACTGTGCTGACCGCCATGGCCATCGTGTTGAGCATCGCCGCCTTGCTCATCGGCGCCTGGCATTTCTTCGGCGATCGTGTGCCGTCGGCGCTGTCGCAGCGCCGCGTGGAAGCGGTGCCGGCCACGGCCGCCGTCTCGCCCGTCGCACCGGTGGCCGACGGGAAATCCACCGTTGCGCCCGGCAACGCCGCCGTGCCGGCTCCGCCGGTCGCGCCGCATGCCGCCGTGTCAGCTCCCGCTGCAGCCGTGATGCCGGCGGCGCCGGCCGTGGCGGCGACGGTGCCATTGCCAGCCGTCTCGCCGGTGGCCGAGACCGCCTCGCCTGGGGACGATCTGCGGCGGCTGACCTTCGTCTTTCGCGACCGGGCCTGGATCGAGGTGCGCGATGCCAACCAGAAGGTCGTGCTCGCCGGTGAGCAGCCGGCCGGCGCACGGCAGACGCTGTCCGGCCGGCCGCCTCTGCATCTGGTGATCGGCAATGCCGCCCAGGTCGATTTGTTCGACGGCCAACGGCGCATCGACTTGACCCCGCACACACGCGCCGAAGTCGCGCGCCTGCGTCTGGATTGAGGGCGCATGAACGATACGAAGTCAGCCCCGTTGGCACGGCGTAGCACGCGCCGCGTGCGCGTCGGCGACATCGCGATCGGCGGCGGCGCGCCCATCGTCGTGCAGTCGATGACCGATACCGACACCGCTGATGTCACCGCCACCGTCGAGCAGATCGTGGCGCTGGCCGAGGCCGGCTCCGAGATCGTGCGTCTGACCGTGAATACGCGCGAAGCAGCCGAGGCGGTGCCGCGCATCCGCGAACGCCTGTCATCGCGCGGCTGTGAGGTGCCGCTGGTCGGCGATTTCCACTTCAATGGCGACAAACTGCTCGCCGACGTGCCGGCCTGTGCCGAGGCGCTGGCCAAGCTGCGCATCAATCCGGGCAACGTCGGCCGCGGCGCGACGCGCGACGAACGCTTTGCGCGTCTGATCGAATTCGCCTGCCGTTTCGGCAAGCCGGTGCGCATCGGCGTGAACTGGGGCAGCCTGGATCAGGAACTGCTTGCCCGGCTGATGGACGAGAACGCGCGCCGGGAGCAGCCGGCCGCCGTCGAGGCGGTGATGCGCAAGGCGTTGATCGCTTCGGCCCTCGATTCGGCGGCACGCGCCGAGGCGCTCGGATTGCCCGGCGATGCCATCGTACTGTCGTGCAAGGTCTCCGGCGTGCAGGAGCTGATCGCTGTCTATCGCGAGCTGTCCCGTCGCTGCGACTACCCGCTGCATCTGGGGCTGACCGAGGCTGGCATGGGCAGCAAGGGCATCGTCGCTTCGACCGCGGCGCTGGCCGTGCTGTTGCAGGAGGGCATTGGCGACACGATACGCGTTTCTCTGACGCCGGAGCCTGGTGGCGCCCGCACCCAGGAAGTGGTGGTGGCGCAGCAGATTCTGCAGGCGCTGGGGCTGCGCTCGTTCACCCCTTTCATCGCCGCCTGCCCCGGCTGCGGCCGCACCAGCAGCGTCGCCTTTCGCCAGCTGGCGGCCGAGATGGAGGACTGGTTGCGCGCCCGCATGCCGCAGTGGCGTCGGCGCCATGCCGGTGTCGAACGCATGACACTCGCCGTCATGGGCTGCGTCGTCAATGGTCCGGGCGAAAGCCAGCACGCCAACGTCGGCATATCGCTGCCGGGGAACGGCGAGGCGCCGAGCGCACCGGTCTATGTCGATGGCCAGCGCGTCGCCACGCTGCGCGGCGAGAAACTGGCCGAGGAATTCAAGCGCATCGTCGAGGACTATGTGATCCACAAGTTTCCTGCCCGGGAGAGCCGGAATTGAGCAAGAATCTGCAGGCCGTGCGGGGCATGAACGACATCCTGCCCGACGAGGCCGAGCGTTGGGAAGCGCTCGAGGCGCGCCTGCGCCGCTGGCTGGCCGCCTATGCTTACCGGCCGCTGCGCATGCCCATCGTCGAACCGACGCCGCTGTTCGCCCGCGCCATCGGCGAGGTCACCGACATCGTCGAGAAGGAGATGTATTCCTTCATCGACACGCTGAGCGGCGAGCCGCTGACCTTGCGTCCGGAGGGGACAGCCGGCTGCGTGCGCGCCGTGTTGCAGCACAACTTGCTCTACGACGGTCCGCGCCGGCTGTGGTACTTGGGGCCGATGTTTCGCCACGAGCGGCCGCAGAAAGGGCGTTATCGTCAGTTCCACCAGCTCGGCGTCGAGGCTTTGGGCTACACTGGGCCGGACATCGATGCCGAGCAGATGGTCATGATCGCTCGCCTGTGGCGCGAGCTCGGCCTGGCGGGGACGATGCGTCTGGAGCTGAACTGCCTTGGCCAGCCGGAGGAGCGGGCGCGTCATCGCAGCGCACTGATCGCCCATTTCGAGCAGCATCGCGACTCGCTCGACGAAGAAGCCAAGCGCCGGCTGCCCAGCAATCCGCTGCGCATCCTCGATACGAAGAATCCGGCCATGCAGCCCATCGTCGAGACCGCGCCCAGGCTCTATGACTACCTCGGTGAAGCCTCGCGGGCACATTTTTCCGGCGTCTGTGCCTTGCTCGACGCGGCCAAAATCCCCTGGCGGTTCAATCCGCGCCTGGTGCGCGGACTGGACTATTACAACCTGACCGTGTTCGAATGGGTCACCGAGCAGTTGGGGGCGCAGGGTACCGTCTGTGCCGGTGGTCGCTACGATGGGCTGATCGCACAGCTCGGCGGCAAGCCGCAGCCAGCCTGCGGTTTCGCCATCGGCCTCGAGCGCCTGCTGGCGCTGACTGAGGGCCGCGATGGGGAACGGCAAAGCATCGCACAAGTCTATGTGCTGCACCAGGGCGAGGTGGCGCAGCGTCTGGCCTTCGTGGCGGCCGAGTCGCTGCGCGACGCCGGACTCGCCGTGCAGCTGCATTGTGGCGGCGGCAGCTTCAAGGCGCAGATGAGGCGGGCCGATCAAAGCGGCGCGCGCGTGGCGGTGATCGTCGGCGAGGACGAAGCGGCCGCCGGCGAGGCCAGCGTCAAGCCGCTGCGCGCCGAGGGCTCACAGTGCCGGGTCGGCATCGCAGCGCTCGTGCCTGCGGTGCAGGTCTGGCTCGACTAGGAAAACGAGATGGCAACCTACGATCTGGAAGAACAGGAACAGCTCGACGAGCTGAAAACCTGGTGGAAGATGTATGGCAACTGGGTCGCCGGCGCGATCGGCGTACTGGCGATTGCCGTCGTCGGCGTGCAGGGCTGGAGCTGGTGGCAGCGGCAGCAGGCCAGCGAAGCTTCGGTGCTCTACGGTGGCTTGCAGCAGGCCGTGACGCAGCAGGACGCGAAACGGGCGCGCGATCTGGCCGGCGAGCTGATCGACAAATATGGTCGTACGGCCTATGCGGCGATGGGCGCTCTGCTGGCGGCGAAGATCAACGTCGACCAAGGGGAGAGCAAGACGGCGCGCGCCCAGCTGCAATGGGCGGCCGAAAAAGGGGGCGATGAAACGTTGCGTGCGCTCGCCCGCCTGCGGTTGGCGGCGCTGCTCATCGACGAGCAGGCTTACGACGAGGCGCTGAAGGCGCTGGCCCATGATCTTCCGATGCCGTTTCAGGCCCGCCAGGCCGAACTGAAGGCCGATGCGCTGGCGGCGAGCGGCAAGAAGGCTGAGGCGCGCGCCGCCTACGACACGGCGCTCGAACGTCTTGCGGCGGCCAAGAAAGACGGTACGGATGGGCGGATGGATGACGGCCGGCATCAGGCCTATCGTGAGTTGATTCGCGTCAAGCGTGATGCGCTGGGAGTGACGGCATGAGGCTCGACGCGCGCGCGTTGCCGCAGCGTGCGGCCGGACTGGTCGTCGCGGGCCTGATGATCCTCGGTCTCGCCGCTTGTTCTTCGCTCGATCGCCTCAATCCTTTCGCCAGCGGCGAGGCGAAGTGGCCGGAGCTGCCGCCGCTGGCCGGCGGTCTGCCGCTGGCGCCGGTTTGGCGGGTCGATCTCGGCGAAGTTGGCGATCTGGGCTATACGCCGGCCGTGGTTGGTCAGACCGTCTTCGCCATCGCGCGTGCCGGTACACTGGCGCGCATCGAGGTGGGCAAGACGCTGTGGCGCGTCGACGGCCTGGGCCGGCTGGCCGGGGCGGTGGCCAGCGATGGTCGGATCGTCGTCGTCAGTACCGCCCAGGGCGAGGCCATCGCCCATGCTGCCGCCGATGGCCGTGAGCTGTGGCGCGCCCGCCTGGGCGCCGAGGTCATCGCCCCGCCGGCGATCGGCGAAGGCAAGGTCTTTCTGCGCGGCAACGACGGTCGGCTGTTCGCGCTCGATGCCAGCGATGGCAAACGGCGCTGGGTCTATCAGCGCAATCTGCCGCCGCTGACCCTGCGCTCGGCCGCCGGCCTGACCCTCGCCGATGGGCGTCTCTATGCCGGTTTCCCCGGCGGCAAGCTGGTCGCGCTCGATGCAGCCAGCGGCGCACTGCTCTGGGAAGCCACGGTGGCGACGCCGAAGGGCACGACCGAACTCGAGCGCGTCGCCGACGTCGTCGGCAACCCGCTCGTCGGCGCCCACGAGGTCTGTGCCGTCGCCTGGCAAGGACGCACGGCCTGCTTCGACCGGCGCTCCGGCGCGCCGCTGTGGCTGCGCGAGCATGCTTCGAGTGTCGGTGGCATGCTCGTCGGCAAGCAGCTGGTGCTGGTCGACGATCAGGGCTTGGTGCTGGCCCTCGACGTCGGCAACGGCGCCAGCCTGTGGCGGCAGGATCTGTTGCGCGGACGGCAACCGGGCCGTCCGCTCGTCGTCGGCGAGCATCTCGTCGTCGCCGACGGCCAAGGCGTGCTGCACGTGCTGCGCGGCGCCGAGGGCGCAGCGGTTGGCCGGTATCGCCTGGAGGCCGGAGGCGTGACCGGCGTGCCGGTGGGGCTGACTTTCGCGCAAGACCCGTCGAGACCAGCGTCCTCGGCACTTTCCGGTTTCGTCGTGCAGACCCGTCTGTCCGGCCTCGTTGCCTTCCGTCTGCCGTGAAGCCGACGCTCGTGCTCGTCGGCCGATCGAATGTCGGCAAATCGACGCTGTTCAACCGTCTGACACGCTCGCGCGACGCGCTGGTGGCCGATCAGCCGGGGCTGACGCGCGACCGCCTCTATGGTCACGGCCGCTTCGGCGAGCGGCCCTTTCTCGTCGTCGATACCGGCGGTTTCGAGCCGCAGGCGAAGGAAGGCATCGTGCATGAGATGGCGCGTCAGGCCGAGGCCGCGATTGCCGAAGCCGACATGT
>Ga0209207_1000842_pt1 | contig 16428 bp, 18 predicted proteins | sample SaghotsprinmetaG_FD_184140 | JGI IMG/M metagenome (GOLD analysis project Ga0209207, IMG submission 184140) | Hot spring microbial communities from South Africa to study Microbial Dark Matter (Phase II) - Sagole hot spring metaG (SPAdes) (version 3) | ecosystem: Environmental > Aquatic > Thermal...
CTTTTCATCCCCACCGGTATAACCCGAAATGACTTTTATAACACCCGGTAACTTCTCAAAATCCGCTTCTGTGCACCAGAAACAGCCTCCAGCAAACGTTGCCACCTGCAATCCTTTAATCTCCTTAGACATATATCGTACCTCCGTCTGCTCTGAATCCACTTTCTGACAACCACTCAAGACAAAAATGAACATCAATGCTCCAATGATTAAGTGCCTATTCACCCATACCACCTCCAAATCGGCATTTCTAAAAATATAATCATTCTAATACTAAAAATCTTCTCCGCTCTTTATTTAGGAAAAAGAGAGTTCGGAGATTTATGGACTTTGTTGACGATGTCCGCTTTATGAAGGAATCTTTTTTGGGGTGTGACTAATCAAAAAGGATAAAAAGAGAGGCCTAAAAATTGAGATAGGCCGTTGATGTCTATAATAAGGTGGAATCGCATGTAGGGGGAAGTTGTAGCCTTATGGAAATAAAAACCGCAAATACGGTGTATAATCCACTCGAAAATAGACGACCCTAAAAAGATAAAGAGAGGCTCAATCCTTTTCAACCCTGGGCTTGGCGGGCCTTCTTAATATCCTCCAGATAGAACTTGATCAGAGGTGACATCTCGGGTGGTTGCCAATCGGTCTTCTTCGGGTCTTCGGGCCAGGTGAAAGGAAGATGAATGACTTCACCTGGTCTTTTGGCCTTTTCAAAGACCGAAAGGGCTTCAAGAAGAACCTTTCTCTGCCCTTCCCTGTCTCCAATCTGTCCCACTGGCCTTCCATAAGGGTATTCAATCGCAGCGATTCGAGGAATACCTTCAGCCCGTGTAAACTCCCAGGTGGGACTGAGAAGCAGTGTCGAGAATCCTGCCTCTTCCAACTTCCTTGCAGCCAGTCCAACGGACTGACAGCAGAAAGGTCAGGCAGGTGTGAGCAAAACTGCGTCCACTTCTTCGGCTCTCATATGTTTTGAAATCGGCTCAATGGCCTCCTTGAGAAAGTCGGTATTCTGCCACTGAAATCCATAGAAGGAGTATGCAGTTGGAGCAAGACGACCGATGATCTTCTCCTCTTCAAACTCGGCCATCCTGGTCAAGGGAAGGATCACATTGATATCTTGTTTAACATGGTTGGTGTTGATATGGAGATGATTGCAATCGATCTCCTTCTCGGTGGTTCCCCGGGGAATCTTCCTATAGGACCGATCGCCCCAGAGTGGCTCTCTCTTCTCCTTCTCCATATCAAAAGGAGGATCCGTTTTTAGGCTGATGCCTGCGCTCGTCACAAGAGCAAGAGTCGCTTGACTCAAAGGTTTTTTCATCGGTATCCAAGGAATGGTTCCCTTATACGCCTCGTCCGGAATAAATGTCTTCACCCATGCCTTAAGCCCAGGCGGTAGAAACCTGAATCCGTCTACAATCTTCTGTTCCATATGGCCCTCCTGTGGTAATGAAATTTTTAGGATGTTCAGAAAATAACGGTTGTGTTTAACGGTGACGGTAACGATGCCCGTATCGTATATAAAAGGCCGCGTCTTTCGTATTTAATTCTTTTAAACGTAACCGTTACCGAATGACGAAACGGGCTTCGTTGCCGTAACCTTAGCCCAGCCCACTAAAGCATTTTATCCTTTGTGGGTGACTAACCCTCCATCAAGAATTGATCAATTTATATTATGCCTCCCATCCAATAATCAAGTAAAAGTGCAGACTCTCATTATGTATATACCACCCCTCCTTCAAAAACCTTGACAATAGAGTGTGGTCTGACTTATATTTTGGCTTAGATTTCAAATATTTATTTGATACCAAAAGGAGCGACCTTGTCTCTCTTTATCACGTTTGAGGGAGTGGAAGGAAGCGGAAAGACCACTCAGATCCAACGTCTGAAAAGATACCTGACCCGAAAGGGATTCCTTTGCAAAGTGACACGCGAGCCTGGAGGGACTCCAATCAGCGAGAAGATCCGAAAGATTCTTCTCGATCCAGACCATCGGGATCTAATCCCTCTGAGTGAACTCTTTCTTTATGAGGCCGCAAGGGCGCAGCATATCCACGAGGTGATTACCCCCCTTCTGAAACGGGGTGTGGTCGTCCTTTGCGACCGCTTCAGTGACGCCACGCTCGCCTATCAGGGTTACGGTCGAAAGCTTGACCAAAACCTAATTAGGAAACTGAACCGCCTTGCCTCTCGAGGGATAAAGCCTGATCTCACCTTCCTGCTCGATTGCCCTTCCGATCTGGGACTAAAGAGGGCCCTCCAAAGGAATCAAATATCGAAAAATGAGAAGGAAGGCCGTTTCGAGAAAGAAAAGATTCAGTTTCATCACAGGGTGAGAAAGGGCTACCTCACCATTGCTAAAAAAGAGCCGAAGCGGGTCAAGTTGATCGACACTCGGGTTGGCGAAGAGAAGGTATTTGAGCGGATTCGTCGAACCGTCGATGAATTATTAACTCGGAGTCATCAGTCTCATAGTCGTTTAGTCCTATAGTCTTATCGATTTCTAATTTTCGACTATACGACTAAAAAAATAACAGGCCAGGTGACTATAATACCATGTCCTTTAAAGATATTTTAGGTCATCAGAGACCCATTCGTCTGCTTCAGAGGGCGATCCAAAATGAGAAGGTGGTAAACAGCTACCTCTTTCTGGGTAGCGAGGGAATCGGAAAGAGCCGTGTTGCCCTTCAGTTTGCCAAAGCCCTCAACTGCCTCGAAGGAGAACATCAGATCGATGGTTGTGATCGCTGTATCTCCTGTAAAAAGATCGACCATCGTCTCCATCCCGATGTCTCGCTCATCGAACCAGAAGGTCAGACCCTCAAGATAGATCAGGTAAGAGAGATGCAAAGAACACTCGCATACCGACCTTATGAGGGAAGAAGGAGGGTTGTCGTCCTGACGGCAGCCGACCGGATGATGCCCCATATGTCCAATGTGCTTCTTAAGACTCTGGAAGAACCTCCACGCCATACCGTTATCATCCTCCTGGCAATTAGTCCTAAGTGGATTCTGCCTACGATCCTCTCCCGATGCCAGTCAATTCGCTTCAATCCACTTCCCTCCTACCTGGTCTCTGACTGGTTGATAAAGGAGAAAGGTCTCGAAGAGAGTGAAGCCCATCTCCTGGCTTCGCTTTCCGAAGGAAGTCCAGGCAAGGCATTGGAAATTAAAGAAGAGATCGCTAATATCGAGAGAAGAAAACTTCTTAAGTCATGGGTGGGATCGAAATCGCTCTCCATCGAAGAGAAAGAGGCTTGGATTGAATCTCTCCCTACCCAACCCTCCGAGAGAGAGAGTCTTCATCTGATCCTTGAGATGGCAAAAACCCTTTTAAGGGACCTCATCGTATTGAAGACATCCGATAAAGGCTTCGGAATGATCCATTCTGACCTGATCGAAGAGATCAAAGAGGTAGCCGAGCGATGGAATCTCTCTTCTCTTCTAAAACGAATGGAGATCCTCCACCAAACCTCTCAGGCGATTCGAAGCAATGCCAACCCAAGACTCTCCCTGGAGGCGATGATGCTCTCCTGGGCTAAAGGATAGAGATAAAGGACAGAGAAGATGATTCGAATCGTATCTGTTAGAATGGCCAATAATAAAGTGGAAGAGTTTTATGCCGGAGAACTCTCACTGAACCCTGGGGAGCCGGTCATTGTCGAATCCGATAAGGGATTGGTGCTGGGAAAGGTCCTCTCTGCACCAAAGGAAAAGGAGAAAAGGTTCATTATCAAATCCCCTAAAAAAGTGATCCGACAAGCAACCCCGGAAGATCTGGAACAATTCGAGAAAAACAGTCAATTAGAAAAAGAAGCCTTTCAATTCTGCCTCGAAAAGGTGAATGAGAAGAACCTCCAGATGAAACTGGTCAGGACTGAGATTCTTCTGGACCGCTCCAAGATCCTCTTCTACTTTACGGCTGAAAAGCGAGTTGATTTCCGAGAACTGGTTAAGGACCTGGCCGCTCAGTTTCGAATGCGGATCGAGATGAGACAGATCGGCGTTCGAGATGAAGCCAAGATGCTCTGTGGCTTAGGGAGTTGCGGAAGGGAGCTCTGCTGTGCCAGATTTATGAACAAATTTGAGCTGGTCTCTGTCAAAATGGCTAAAGAGCAGAATCTCGCTCTCAATCCGGCAAAGATCTCAGGTATCTGCGGTCGTCTCATGTGCTGCTTGGCCTATGAGTATCCGACCTATATGGAACTGAAAAGGGATCTCCCCAGAGTGGGGAAACACATCGTCACCCGCTCCGGCAAAGGAAAAGTGATTCGCCAAAACGTACTGAACCAGACGATTACCATTCAATTAGAAGAAGGAGGGGAGATCTCGATCCATGCATCCGAAATCTAAGGGAACTTTCTATATCACCACACCGATCTACTATGTCAATGATGTTCCTCACATCGGACACGCCTATACAACCGTAGCAGCTGACATCCTCACCCGATTCAAGCGGCTTGAGGGTTATCAGGCCTTCTTTCTCACTGGCACGGATGAGCATGGCCAGAAAGTGGAAAAGGCCGCGCAGGAACGGGGAGTCGATCCAAAATCGCATTGCGACGAGATGGTCAAAAGGTTCCAGTCTCTCTGGCAGAGGCTCAACATCTCCAACAACGATTTCATTCGTACCACTGAGCCCCGACATAAGAAAGTAGTCCAGCAGATCCTTCAGGATCTTTACGATCGCGGTGAGATCTATCAGGCGAATTACGATGGATGGTACTGTGTTCCCTGTGAACGATTCTGGACCGAAAAAGACCTCTCCGAAGGAAAATGTCCGGACTGCTTCCGGGAAGTCAGCGAAATTTCTGAGAAGAATTACTTCTTCCGGATGAGCAAATATCAATCCTGGCTTATCGAACATATCGAAAAAAATGAACGTTTCATCCTGCCCCCGTCGCGAAGAAATGAGATCCTCGGCTTTCTCCAAGGCTCCCTTGAAGATCTTTGCATCTCAAGGCCAAAAAAGCGACTGAAATGGGGAATCGAAATCCCCTTTGATACAGACTATGTGACCTATGTCTGGTTCGATGCCCTGATCAACTACGTGAGCGGGATCGGCTATGGTTCGGGAGAAAACTCCTTTTCCGACTACTGGCCCCAGGCCATCCACCTCATTGGAAAGGACATCCTCACGACCCACACCGTATACTGGCCCACCATGCTCCAAGGCATTGGCCTTTCCCCTCCGAAGATGGTCTTTGCCCATGGATGGTGGACGGTGGAAGGCAAGAAGATGTCCAAATCTTTACAGAATGTGGTGGAACCGAATCGTTTGATTGATACCTATGGCGTGGATGCGGTCCGATATTTTCTCATGCGGGAGGTTCCTTTCGGATTAGATGGAGACTTCTCCCACTCCGCCATGGTCCAACGGATCAACAGCGATTTAGCAAATGATCTGGGCAATCTCTTCAGCCGGGCACTCAGCATGGTGATCCGGTATTTCGAAGGCATTATTCCAGCACCATCCGTCCTGAAAGAGATTGATTTCCGACTTCAAGAAGTCTCCGCAAAAGTCCTCACTCAAATTCCCGAGCAGATGAATGATCTCTCTTTTAATAAAGCACTGGCATTGATCTGGGAGATCATCAGCGCTTCGAATAAGTATGTGGATGAAACCGCTCCCTGGTCTCTGGCTAAAGAGGAGAAGGATCGTGGTCGCTTAGCTACTGTCCTCTATCAGACGCTTGAATCTCTCCGCATCATCGCCCTCCTCCTGGCTCCTTTTATGCCTTCCTCCTCAGAAAGGATGTGGTTTCAACTTGGCATGGAAGGTAATCTCTGGGAAAAGCGTCTTGAGGAAGACGGAAAGTGGGGAGGGCTCAAGCCTGGTAAAAAAGTGGTTAAACCCACACCTCTCTTTCCGAGATTGGATCTGTCTAAGATCTCGCAGGGCGCTTAGCGCAAGGCGAAAAAAATTTAATGCTATGCTCTATGCGCTCTGCTCTATGCCTCACTTGACCATGAAGAAACCCCAGTCCATCCGTTCAATTTTAGAGCAGACCTTTAAGGGTTTGGAGCTCGATGTCCCCATAAGGACCTACTCCATCTTCTCTGCCTGGAAAGAGATCGTGGGCGAAGCGATCGCCCAACAGACGCAACCCCGTACCATACGGAATCGCATCCTCTTTATGGATGTCTCCCATTCGACCTGGATGCAACAACTCCAATTTCTTAAACCCACCCTTCTGGAAAAGATCAATGGTTTTCTGGGAGAGCCTCTGATCGAGGACATTCGATTCAAAGTAGGGAAAATCCCTCAGGCCAACACTCCTAAGGTGCGGAAGTTGGAAAGAGAAGAAAGGCTTGATCGGAAGACAATGGATCGGATTGAACAACTCATCGAGAACATCAACGATATGGAATTGAAACGGAGATTTCGGGAGATCTTGATTAAAAACGCCAAAGTGGAACGATCGAGAAAGAAATCTGGACAGGAAAGCTAAATTCCATCGAATCCTTTCGCGGATACTGAATCAACATCCGTGAAAACGGAGCCCAACGGGCAAAAGTCCTTAATCCACTTGGTTTGGGATAGAGGAATAATCGATGTTGATTCAAGTCCAAATGACAAAGACCAAATTAAGCTCAAAATCCTATTGTCTAAAAAGCTTCGATATTAAGCCATTTAACATCCATTTGGACTTTGGATTTTGACATTTGAAATTTTCACCTTTAACCTTAAACCTTTTCCAGGGTGATCTTCACTCCATCCCTCACCTTCCGAAAGGCTTTGGAGTTTCCTAAAACCTTTCCAATCACATTGACCGCACTGGCAGCCCGAATCTCGTCACCCCGACTCGCAGGTGTTGGACCAAAAAAGATACAAAAGGCATGGCCGGTTGGCCAGTATCCTAATTCACCGGAGAAGACCACTTCTCTCGCTCCCTGTTCCAATCCGGTTTTAACGGGTATACCAAAATAGATCTCTTCACCCCAGGTGTTGACCTTCGCCTCAATGGGCAAAGCTTCCCAGATCAATTGGGCTGTTTTCGATTCATTCAACTCTGCTTCGACTTTCAGATCGTCAACAAGGATCCTAATCTTTTTTCCCATCTCCTACCCTCACCTCCTCCAGAGGAGAAAATTCATCGTAAAGCATCTCTTTCTCTCCAATCTCGGATAAGCTATTCGAATAAAAAAGAATCTCCTTTTCCATCTTGACCGGTTCACCCTTGCGGGAGAGATACCGGCGGGTCTGGGACCTCAACAATAAGAAACTGAGGATGACCAGAACATAATTGGAGAGTTCTTTACCGGCCACATAAAAAAAGCGGGAATGGATGCCAAAATAGAAGTACTCTTCGATGAGAAGCCTGGCACTGTTAATCAGTAGGCCAACGGTGAGAAGCTGGAGACCTCGTTTGATCTTCGTGGTACTCTGGGATAGAGAAAGAAGATACTGGTCGTAGGTTTTTTTAAAGTTCTTCCAACTTTCTGATAGATTTCTCAAAAGTTCCTGATAGTTCCTCTCGTCATCTCCAAAAACCTTCAGACGAACCTGAATATCACCACGAAAGATGAGGTAGCGTTTCAGTAGCTCCTCCCTCTCGGCAAGGAAGCCTTGATTTCTTTTAAATCCTTGATAAAGAACAAAGCCAATACCAACCAGAAGGAAGAAGGAAATCGCCTCATTTAAATATTTAATCCACATCGCTTCATCCATCGACATCCCATATCCAAGTTCATTCAAACTCGCTTCATTCGTTTTAGGACTTAAAGCCGGTTGATCAGACTGGCGATGTAGCCTGCACCAAATCCGTTGTTAATATTAACTACCGCCACTCCTGAGGCACAGGAGTTGAGCATCGCCAGTAGAGCAGCTATGCCTCCAAAGCTGGCTCCATATCCAACGCTCGTAGGAACAGCAATCACGGGTTTATCCACCAACCCTCCCACCACACTGGGAAGCGCTCCCTCCATTCCTGCCACCACAATGAGAACCCGCGCCTCATCCAATTTTTTCTTCTGTGAAAATAGCCGATGAATTCCTGCCACGCCCACATCATAAAGAACCTCCACACGATTGCCCATGACCTCAGCAGTGACCGCTGCTTCCTCAGCCACTGGAATGTCCGTTGTACCGGCGGTAATGACAAGGATGGTTCCCTTACCGACCAAACGGACTGGATGGGTGAGAAAGGTGAGTGTCCTCGAAAGGGGATAGTAATGGCTTTTTCGAAAAACCGCCTTAATCTTCTTTGCTTTCTTCTCTTCGAGACGGGTGAGAAGAATGTTCTGCCCTTTATTCCTCAATTCCTTCATGATCGAAAGAATCTGCTCGGATGTCTTTCCTTCTCCCCAGATCACTTCTGGGAATCCCTTTCGAAGACTTCGGTGGTGGTCCACTCTGGAGTGGCCCAGATCTTCGAAAGGAAGCGATTTCAATCGGATCAAGGCTTCTTCAATCGAGATTCTACCTGTCTTCACATTTCGCAAAAGGGATTCAAGCTTCTGTGGGTTCATCTCTTTGGAAAATCATTCTATTCAGTCAACCCATCAAAAGTCAAGAGATCAGGGTTTCTCAATGGTAATTTGACATTTCTCCTGTCCACTGCTATCTTCTCATTGAAAGCTAAGAAGAGAGGGAGCGGGACAGATGGCAGAGAGGGATCCAATCGATTTGATTAAAGACCAGTTAAACCGTCTGGAAGAGATTACCACTCTTCATCCTGATCACGAGCATTTTAAACAATGGCATGCGGATACCCGAACGATTTTGGAGAAAGTATTCAGTACCCGATCGACTTACTGCCAAAATTTTATGGCTCTCCGATTTAAAGAACTCACCACTAAGGCATTTGCGTCTCCCGAGATTGATAAGATCAACGCAGCCCGCTACAAGCGGGATCTTGAAAGTGCCAAGCTCGTCCTTCAATCAGCCCTTAAGGAACTGAATGTGGACCGCACGCTCTTCAAGAAGATCCAAACGACCCCAAAAACAGTGGAGGTCTCGCTAAAAGGAGAATATTTCCTCTCCTCTGGAATAGTCGACACCGATATACGAAACGCCATCCAATCCGCTTTTGAAGGGAGCGGATTCAAACCCATTTGGGGCGCAGGATCGCTTGAGAATCGAATTGCACAGATCCGGCGTGCAAAATTTGGGATTTTTCCATTCCCTGACACTGGAACGGGTGATGTTTTCCTCGAACTCGGAGTCGCCTTTGGCCTTGAAAAAGAGGTTGTCATTATTTTCAAAAAAGGCATCTCCCTTCCTGAAAACCTGAGGGGACGTTCGAATATTGAGTATGAAAATCTATCCGAACTCACCGATAAATTAAGAAAAGTCAATTAATTCGATTAACTGTCACCCATAGATTTCTGAAAAAAACAGAAATCTCTAATCAGGGAGCGAAAGGCAGTTTTTCAAAGCTCTCTCCTAAAATTCTTGACAAGACCAGCCGGTTGGGGATATAAGTTTTTCTGTATACAGTATCCAATTTTTTCCTTGGGAGGTGTTTAGGATGGAAGAGATAAATCTTTTTCAAAATATCACGGTCTTAAGTCTGGAGCAGGCAACGGTCCTTCCCTATCTGACGCTCCGTTTAGCTGAGGACGGAGCCAATGTTATCCGAATGGAACATCCGATTTATGGTGATCCTAACCGGCGAGTTGGAGATGATGTTCTTAAAGAGGACCGGATGTTCTCCTATTATCTATCCATTAATGCAGGAAAGAAAGCGATCACTCTGGACATAGGAACTCCAGAAGGACAAGAAATTTTAAAGAAATTGATCGTCCAATTGAAGGTTGATATCTTTGCGACCAATCAACTGCCGAGAAATTATGCCAAGCTTGGCATCGAGTACGAGAGGCTCAAACAGATCAAGGAGGATATCATCTGGTTGGGAATGACCGGTTTCGGACCACAAAGCAACGAAGCAGCCTACGATCCCGTCCTGCAAGCCAGAGGTGGATTAATGGAGCTAACCGGCGAGAAGGACGGAAGCCCACAAGTGATGGGAATTCCTCTTCCGGACATGGGTGCAAGCGAGCATGGTTATGGCCTCCTGATGAAAGCCCTTTACAAACGGGCGGTCACCGGTAAGGGAAGCCGAATCGATCTGTCTATGTTTGAAAGCACAACCTCCTGGCTCACCCAGGCCATCACTCACACTGTTACATTTAAGAAAAAGGTCAGCAGAAGAGGAAACACTCACGAGTTCTTTGCTCCGGTTTCGGTTTACGAAACCAAGGATGGTTATGCTTATATTGCCTTAGGGAATGATAAACAATGGGAGACACTGACGAAGATTCCTGGATTCGAATCGCTTGCCACAAAAGAATACGAACGCAATGCTGGTCGCATTGCCGATGTGGAAAATCTCAATCGGGCCATCAATGCCATCACTAAAAAATTTACCACCAATGAGCTGATCGACATTTTCAACAAGGCCACGATTGCCATTTCCAAAGTGAATACGATTGCAGAAGTAGTCGAAGACCCACTGGTGAAACCGAATCTCATCCGATGTAAAGACCCAAAAACTGGCCTTGAAGTTACGGTAGCACCCCCTCCCTTCATGACCCCCTATTTGAAGTCAACCAATCGGACTCTCAGTTTTCCCCCTCGCTTCGGGGAACACAATGAGGAGATCTACGGTGGACTTTTAGGATATAGCCCAGAACAGTTAAAGGAATTGAAGGAGAAGAATATCATTTAAAGAAAGTTTTGAGTTCGGAGTTCGGAGTTCGGAGTTTAGAGAATAGATGCTCCGAACACCGAACTCATCATTCCGAACTATTGCGACGAAAGGAGCAATGTATGGCTCTTGATTTCTCTTTTACTGAAGAACAGGAATTTTTCAGACAGACCGTGCGCGATGCGGTGAACCGTTTGATCATGCCCCGTGTCAAAGAACTCGACGAAAAAGAGGAATTCCCCTGGGATCTCTGGAAAGAATTTGCCAGCCTTGGATATCTCGGTTTGAGGCATAAGGAGAAGTATGGAGGAATGGAGACCGATACGATCACCCAGATGATCTTCTATGAGGAGCTCGCCAGAGGTTCCTGCGGGTTTGCCATGTCAGCCATCATGCAGATTCTGATGGGAACATATTTCATCGGGCGCTTTGGTAATGAGGAGATCAAACAGAGGATTCTGGTCCCCGCCATCAAAGGAGAAAAGATCGGAACGATCTGTTTTACCGAAGACCAGTCTGGCTCTGATCTCGGCGGCACAAGGACGCTCGCCACCAAAGTGGACGGGGGCTGGAGGATCAATGGACGAAAGCAGTGGGTGACGAATGGCCCCATCGCCTCTTTTGCTACGATCTTGGCAACGGTAGACCCGAAGTTAGGGCTTAAAGGTCTCAACTTCTACCTGGTTGAAAAGAAGACGGAAGACCGCGATGGATTTACGGTTGGTCAGAGGCTCCATAAACTGGGATCCCGCTGTTCAGTGACCGGAGAGCTTGTCTTGGACAATGTCTTTGTTCCTGATGAGAATTTCTTAGGTGAAGAGATCGGCAAGGGAGTTCAGTATGCTGGAGAGATCCTCAATGAAGTCAGGGTGATGACTGGGATGAATGCATTGGCGATCGCCAAAGAAGCGATGGAGGATGCAAAGCAGTATGCAAATAACCGGATTGCCTTTGGAAACCCGATTAGTAAATATCAGCTGATTCGGGAAAAATTTGCCAAATACTGGGCCTGGTATGAGGCCTCACGAACCTTCCTCTATCGCTGTGCGTGGATGATCCAGAACAATATTCCTTGCATCAATGAATGTATGCTGGCCAAGTATCATGCAACGGAAATGTGCATGTATGCGGTAGAGGAAGCGATGAGGATCTATGGAGGAAACGCATTCTGTAGCGAATATCCTGTTCAGCGATACTGGAGGGACGCTAAGTTTCTGCTCTATGGAGGTGGTACCCACGAAGTCCTGTGTGATTACTTAGGAAGAGTATATTGCAAAGATTGAAATCCGAAGCACGAAATCCGAAATTCGAAACAATTTCGAAATTCCAAATTCAAATGTCCTAAACCTATTTTGATTTCTGTCATTTGACATTTGAACATTGGGATTTGTTTCGGATTTCGATATTCGGATTTCGGAGTTTGGAGGTTAGGATGGAAATCTATGTCCTGGTTAAACAGGTCCCTGATCCAGAGGCCATGATTAAGGTCAAATCGGATACAGAGCTGGAGATCGAAAATAAGTACTTTACCAGCTATTTCGATGAGGTCGCAATCGAGGCAGGTTTGAAACTGAAGGAGAAGTTTGGTGGAAAAGTGACGGTTCTGACCGTTGATAACCGGCGTGTGGACGCCCTCAGAAGAGGAATCTCCATGGGAGCCGACGAGGCCCTCCAGATTACAGACCCTGCTCTGGAAGGCTCAGATCCGTTTGCCATTGCTCGAACCCTCTCAGCTTATCTCAAAGAAAAATCCTTTGATCTTATCTTAGCCGGAAGGCAGGCGATGGACGATGATGCAGGTATTGTAGGCCTTGCGGTTGCCGAATGTCTGGGGATTCCTCATATCCATTCTATCATCGGCCTGGAAGTGGACGATCAAAAGAAAGAGGCAAAGGTCGTTAGGGAAGTGGAGAACGGAAGAGAAAACCTGACTTGCCCTCTTCCCGCCCTCTTCACGTGCCAGAAAGGTTTGAACACGCCCCGAATTCCTTTAGTCATGAATGTGATGAAGGCGATGAAGGCACAGATTAAAAAGGTAGATCTTGCTACCTTAGGTTTAAAACCCGCGGATGTGGGTTCTCAGGCCGCTCAGATAAAGGTTCAGAGATATCTTCCTCCTCCAAAGCGACCACCTGTCAAAATAATCAAGGAAGACTTCCCTGATAATGTGAAGGCGCTGGTCAAACTCTTGAGGGAGGAAGCCAAAGTCATTTAAATTTCAAATCGCAAATTGCAGATTTCAGATTGAAAAAACCAAGAAATATTCAATTTGAAATTTAAAATCTTAAATTTGAAATGAGGGTATGATCATATCTAACGACATTTGGGTACTTGCAGAGCATCAGGATGGAAAGATTAAGAAGATCGTCTTCGAGCTTCTTTCTGCGGCGATCGATTTTTCGAAAAAGACCGGACAGGAGGTTGCCGCCCTTCTCCTGGGAAGTGGCCTTGAGGAAGCAGTAAAAAGTCTGACTCCTTTTGCTGATAAAATTTATTTGATGGAAGATCCCGTCTTCATACCCTATACATCGGATACTTATTTAACAGGTATCGCCCCTCTCATAAAAGAACATCAACCCTCCATCCTTTTAGGAGGTGCTACTTCCACCGGAAAGGATCTTTTCCCGAGACTGGCCATGCATCTCCAAACAGGCTATGTACCGGATTGCACGGGCTTATCCATTGGAGAGAATGGAAAGCTCGTAGCGAAACGGCCCCTCTTTGGAGGAAAAGTCTTTGCCGAAATAGTTTTTTCTGAAGCTAGACCTCAGATGGCAACCGTAAGGAATAACACCTTTCTTGTCAATGATAAACCTGACCGATCAGCAAAAGTCATTTCCGTCTCTGCTCAAATCGCTCCGTCCATAATCAAGAAGAAGGTAACTGGATTTGAGAAGGCAGCGGGTGCCAAACTCGATATCACCGAAGCGGATATTGTGGTGGCAGCAGGCAGAGGGATCAAAGCCCCAGAGAACTTTAAGATTATCGAAGACCTCGCGGAAACAATTCATGCCTCGGTGGGAACAACCCGTGCTACAGTGGATGAGGGATGGAGGGATTTGAAAGACCAGATCGGAAAGAGTGGAAAGAACATCTCGGCAAAACTCTATATGGCGTTCGGAATCTCAGGCGCCATTCACCATGTCCTGGGCATTAGTACCTGTAAAACGGTGGTCGCCGTGGATACTGATCCCAATGCCCTTATCTTCAACTATGCCGACTACGGCATTGTCGGCGACCTCTTCCAGATCGTGCCCGCTTTAACGGAAGAGTTAAAAAGAGTTTTGGCCTCTGAATAGTTTTGTAATGCCGAGAACCACCTCTTCTTGTACCCCTGATGCCTTGTCAGTTGATGAGCTATGTGATAAATGGGTAATTTATGGAAAAAGTGGATGTGATCATTGTGGGGGGAGGACTGGCAGGGCTCTCCTGCGCCTATGAATTGGCAGATACGGGAATGACCGTTCTTGTGCTGGAACGAGGCGATTTCTCAGGAAGCAAGAATGTAACCGGTGGAAGGCTCTATCTCCGCCCCATTCTTCCTTATCTTCCCGACATCTGGAAAGAGGCCCCCTTCGAAAGGCATGTGGTCAAAGAGATCTTCACAGCCATGGGAGAGCATAACTCCACCACATTTGAATTTTACAGCGACCGGTTTAATGAGGAACCATACCCAAGCTACACGATTCTCAGGGCAAAATTCGATCGGTGGTTTGCTGAGCTCGTTTCCGAAAAGGGAGGCTTTGTCATTCCTCAGAAGACTGTAGATGATCTCATCAAAGAGAACGGAAAAGTCATCGGAGTAAAATCCGGTGATGAGGAGATCGGCGCAGACTGTGTGGTGGCGGCAGATGGGATTCTTTCTTTCCTTTCAGAGAAGGCAGGACTTCGAAAACCCTTTCAACCCAAACACTTTGCCCTGGGATTTAAGGAAGTGATCCAACTCGACCCCAAAACGATTGAAGATCGCTTCCGAGTGGCTGAGGGTGAAGGAGCTGCCCAACTCTTCTTTGGTGCTCTCACTCAGGGAATGATGGGTGGAGGTTTTCTTTATACCAACAAAGATAGCCTTTCCCTTGGTCTGGTCATTGGCCTCCATGCGCTCAATTCGAAGGCAACCCGTGAGGAAGTTTACAAACTCCTGGATCGGTTTAAGGAAAGGCCTGAGATCAAAAATATCATCCGAGGAGGCGAGACGGTTGAGTATTCAGCTCACTTGGTCACCGAAGGCGGAATCTATAATATGCCCAAGCTCTATACCGATGGAATGCTCATGGTGGGTGATGCTGCAGGCCTGGGTCTCAATATGCTCTTCACAGTGAGGGGGATGGAGTACGCGATAGTCTCAGGCGTCTTAGCAGCACGCACCATCAAAGAGGCCAAAGCCAAAAACGATTTTTCTGCCTCCTCCCTTGCCAAATATGAGAAACTTCTCAACGAGAGTTTCATCTTGAAGGAGATGCATACGTTCAAAAACACACTTGCCGTCCTTGAGAACGAGAGACTCTTTACGAAATATCCTCAGGTCATCTCCGACCTCTTTGAAAAAGTGATGTGGGTGGATGAGAATCCAAAAGAAGAGATCTATAAGACCAAAATCGCGGAATTGAAGAAGCAATTTTTTAACCTCGAGACCCTGAAAGATTGGTGGCAGTTCAGGAAAATATAGGAATTCGGTAATGATGGAATGATGAATATTGGGAAATTGGAGGCCTAATGAAGATCACTGAAAAGTTAGCTCTGGATGCTTTTAAAAATGACAAGGAAACTCATATCCTTCTCGATCAAAAGATCTGCAATACGTGCAGAGAGAGATTCTGCATCTACGCCTGTCCAGCCAACCTCTACTCCCTGAATGAGAAGGGAGAGATGATTGTAGAATTTGCCGGTTGTCTCGAATGTGGCACCTGCATGATTGCCTGCATTTACGGCTCTGTCAAATGGAAATATCCTCGCAGCGAATACGGCGTCCAATACCGTTTCGGTTAACAGAAACCCACCTTCATGTTCTTTCATTTGATTTTTTTATCTCAACTTGCGATTTTTGAGAAGACCGTTTTTTGTTATCTGATCAGAGATTTCCGGCCTTTTTCAGAAATCTCAATTGAGATTTCTGAAAAAGTATTTAAAAAAGTATTTTTAGACTGGGGAGGTGGGGTGAAAAAGTCTTCGAGCGGATGCCTTCAATAGTTTGGCACTATCGATTAATACCCTTAAAATGCTTTGTTTTCTATAAAATGATTGTTAATTATTTAACTTCTAGGTTCTTCCGGGTATTGAGTGGGTAACCTCCCCTTATGTTAAGGGGAGGTGGGGAGGGGTTATCTTATTTCAGGTGACCAGGATACCCCTCTCCGTCTGGGCATGATGACACCTCAATTCCCATCCATTTTGATTTAATATTGGTTCGTTATGAAGGGATTTTCTAAACCCTTAACCCCCCTTAATCCCCCCTTCATTTAAGGGGGGAATGGTATGGAAGTACAGTTTAGGGGAAAAAATACCCACACGAAAGCCAGATGAACCCAAAATTCTTATATGCTATGGCAGAGTGTAACGAAACGATCGTTGGCATGGAAATGTGCAAGGATATCTTTGGAAAATATGTTGACAAAAAATTGTGTGAGGAATTGGTCAACATCTATGACGTATGTGGAAGACAAATTTACAGGTTGCAGGATGCGTGGGGAAAGTTTCCGAAAGAAACAAGAGCTTTAGGTCTAAAGGTTTAAGAGCCTTAACCCATTGACCTAACCTAAACGGGCTTCCTAACCTTCGC
>Ga0209207_1000843_pt1 | contig 16424 bp, 16 predicted proteins | sample SaghotsprinmetaG_FD_184140 | JGI IMG/M metagenome (GOLD analysis project Ga0209207, IMG submission 184140) | Hot spring microbial communities from South Africa to study Microbial Dark Matter (Phase II) - Sagole hot spring metaG (SPAdes) (version 3) | ecosystem: Environmental > Aquatic > Thermal...
AAACCTGCCCATCCTGTCTTGCTACGGTGAGCAAAGGGTTAGAAGTTAGAGAGCATCATTGTCCTGAGTGTGGGTATCGGACGCATCGGGATCATGCCGCCGCAGAGATGGTTTTGCATTGTGGACTAGAGAACGTAGTAGCCCAGGGACACTGGGGAAGGGAAACCGCCTGCCAAGTCGGTCTGTCGGGGGTCGATGACCTAGATAAGTGGCGTGGGGCAGGAATGCCTAACCGTGAGGTTGGGAAGCCCGCGCTGTACCCGTAGAGTCAGCGTCGGGAGGATGTCACGATAGAAGCAGGTGGCGATCTGTTCCTGAACCGTTAGGGGTGTTTTCACAAACTGTGGAGGTGGGTTCAAAACCCGCCTGGTAAACCGATCCCGTTCCTGCAATCCGGCTTCGTCTATGGCACTGGCATTCTTGGGTAAATCGAAACTAGCCCCGCACTGGGGAGCCGCGATCGCCGCTACCCTGTTGGTTTTAACCACTACCGCAGTCGGCGTGGGCGTTTGGCAGCGGACCCGTCCCCAGGAAGCCCTGGCTAACCTGACCGTGCCCGTCACCGCAGAAGACTTGACCCTACGCATTACCGCCAGCGGCACGATCGTACCCATCCAAACCGTGAACCTGAGTCCCAAGACGGCAGGACGGTTGGCTGAACTCTATGTCGAACAGGGCGATCGGGTGCAGCAGGGCCAGGTGATCGCCCGCATGAATAACGACGAACTCCAAGCCCAATGCCTGCAAGCCGAGGCCAACCTCAAACGTGCCCAAGCCAATCTGGCCGAACTGCAAGCGGGCAGCCCCACCGAAGAAATTGCCCAGGCCCGCGCCAACCTGGAACAAACCCAGGCTCAGGTGAACGCCGCCCAGGCGCGACTGGATTTAGCCACCGAGCGGGTCGCCCGTAACCAGGCCCTCTTTGACGACGGCGCGATCGCCCGCGATCGCCTGGATGAAATCATCAGCGAAGCCGACAGTGCCCGCGCTAACCTCGCCCAAGCACAAGCCCAGGTTCGGCAGGCCCAACAACGCCTCACCCAGTTGCAAAATGGCACCCGATCGGAGCAAATTGCCCAGGGCGTGGCCCAAGTGCGGGAAGCCGAGGCTCGTCTGAAGGCGATCGCTGTTCAACTGGACGACACGATCATTCGCGCTCCCTTTGCCGGGATCATCACCCAACGCTACGCCGAACCCGGCTCCTTCGTCACCCCCACCACCTCCGCCTCAACTACCGCCTCGGCAACTTCGACCTCGATCGTGGCCCTCGCCAATGGCCTGGAAGTCCTCGCCAGGGTGCCAGAAGTCGATATCGGCCAAATCCGCCTCAACCAGACCGTGGAAATTGTCGCCGATGCCTACCCCGATCGCGTCTTCAAGGGCCGGGTGCGCTTGATTGCCCCAGAGGCGATCGTGGAGCAAAACGTGACCTCGTTCCAAGTGCGGATTGTGCTGGACAGTGGCCGGGATGTGCTGCGATCGGGGATGAATGTGGATATCACCTTCCTGGGAAACCAAGTGCGGGATGCGCTGGTCGTGCCTACCGTAGCGATCGTCACCCGCGAAGGCCAAACCGGGGTCCTGCTACTCGACCCGAAGAATAAACCCAAGTTTGTGCCAGTGACGATCGGCCCCACGATCGGCAATCAAACCCAAATTTTGTCCGGGGTTCAGGCGGGCGATCGGATTTTCGTGGATTTACCCGATGAGGTGAAGCGACAAGCATCGCAAGACTAACCACGAAACCGAGCTATTCCCCCGCCGCCTGAATATCGTCATGGCACGGATTTAGCCAAGCTGAAACTCAAGTAAAGAGCTATGGATCTGATGGACAATATGGCAAAGTGCTCTGATGAGTCAAATTAACTATGCTGCTATTTAATTATGCTGCTATGTCAGATCAGGAGTTAAGACAACGTCAGTTCGATGACCCTCACCCCAACCCCTCTTCCCTAGGGAGACGGGCCTAAAACCTTGATGATGCTGGACTCCCCCTCGCCCCGTTTGGGAGAGGCTGGGGGGTGAGGGCAATGGGGCTGTGATCGAACTCACGTTAAGACAATAACCCTGGACCTCTGGGGTCCCCCCTTACTTATTAAAAATCCCGCGCTTCCCATCCGGGCGCACCGTAATCCAATTCGTCTTCGCCACTGCCAACTGTTCATCCGTCACCTTGGCCCCCGTCAGAATGGCCCCACACAGATTGGCCCCCCGCAGATTCGCATGGGTGAGATAGGCCCCCGTCAGATCGGCTCCCCGCAAATCCGCTCCTTGTAAATCCGAATGATTCAGATAGGCTTTTGTTAATACCGCATCTCGCAGAATGGCCTGGTTCAAATTCGCTTGACTGAAGTTGGCCTCCGACAGACACGCCCCTTGCAAATTTGTTTTCAAGAGTTTGGCATCGTGGAACATGGCACTTTCCAGATTTGCCCCTTGCAAATTGAGATTAGAAAGGTCCTGGGCAGCAAAATCGCGCCGCCCCTTCGTGTAATAGGTGACCACATCATCGGCAGTGAGCTTACGGGGAGGAATGGTTTTCTTCCCACCACTGATCGGCTGCCCCGTCGTTAATGCCCCTGACATCGATCGCGCCGCCGTCGTCCGTCCCCCCGCCAAGCGGGTCGTGGGGGCAGGGTCCAGCTTAGCCCGCCGTGCGCGAATCGCCTTAGCCATTTGGGCCGTGCGCGACAGAGAACTTCCCCTCTCGGACGGGGTCTCATCACGGGCGATCAGTCTTCCTGGCCCGATCGCCCCATTCGTGGGGGCCGTAGGGGCATTGATCATCCCTTGGGCCAAACTGTCTAGGTACGGCTCCAGATCCAGGGCACGCAACACATCCTCCGCCGATTGGTAGCGATGGCGGACAGACACCTCCAGCATTTTTGACAACACTTCGGCAAAGTGATCGCTGACATGAACATGATCACGCCACAGGGTTTCCCCCGTGGCCGGGTTATAGTTCATATCCTTCGGGGTTTTGGCCGTCAGCAAGAAAAGACAGGTCACCCCCAGGGCATAAATATCACTGGCGTAGACCGGACGCATCGCCATCTGTTCCGGTGGGGCATAGCCCGGTGTCCCGATCGCATAGGAAGTGAGGGCCGTCTGATCCGATAGGCTAGCGGCCTCTGGGTTAACCTGATCTTTCACCGCGCCAAAGTCGATCAGCACCAACCGCCGATCCTGGTCGCGCCGGATCAGGTTAGCCGGTTTGATATCTCGGTGAATCACTTCCTGGGAATGGATGTATTGCAGAATCGGCAAGCACTCACTGAGAAACTGCTTCACCCCTTGCTCGGAAAACGGCCCCGACTGCTTCACCTCCTGCTGCAAGGTGAGACCACTGATATATTCCTGGACCAGGTAAAACTCGGTCGTAGCCTCAAAATAGTCCAACAAGCGCGGGATTTGGGGATGGCTACCAATTTTCCCCAGGGTTTTGGCTTCCCGGCGGAACAGGTCACGGGCCATCTTCAGCACATGGGGAGCCGTTGAAGTGGGCCGCAGTTGCTTGACCACGCAATGGGGCTGTCCGGGTAGAGCTTCGTCCCGGCCTAGGAACGTCGCCCCAAATCCCCCCTGCCCCAGCATTTGCTCCATACGGTAGCGATCGCGCAACAGCAGCTTGGCACCACAGGCTAAGCAGGTCAGGGCATTGGCTGGGTTTTCTGGCTTGGGACAGACTGGGTTAACACAGTAACTCATGCACGGCCACGCTCCTAGGGCGTTTAGTGGGCGTTCGGCGTTTTTACAGTTTTACGGTTTGACACAGTTTTTGACACAGGTTTTTGTCACAGTTAGTTTTTGGCAAGGCAGACTTTAAAAACAGAATTGAGATAAACAAATTTAATCACTGAGGGATCGTCTGTCTCTTATTATCTATATTTACCTCCCCTTGTCTGGGGTAATTCTGCGGAAATTTCATAAAGCGTTCTTGAAGCTCTCACCCTTTGTCTTAAAGTTTGCCTTAACAACCGTATAAATACTGTTCACAGGATTGGGAGACATCGGGCTGGGGAGGACCGGTCAAGGACTCCCATTCTCTACCTTTAGAGTACCCTAAGATCTCGCTAGGGGCATCGCCCATTCGCATTAGATCCCGCTAGGGCAGGGGCAGGGGTGGCCCAGTTACCACAAGCACCGTCACCACAAGCCTGGAGGGTTAATCATCCTCAGTCGCTCACACATTGAACGTGGGATAGCCATCAGAGGCGATCGAAGGCGCGGCTGGCTCAGGGGCAGTCAGGATACTTACCCCACCCTTGCTTTTCGATCGGCTCAGCCTCATTATCCCTGATCTCCCCTATCTGGCCAGATGCCCTCCCCCCTCCCCCCGTGACCGTGGGACCGATCCGGGCAACGGTAGAATAGAAACGCTCCATCGATCGAAACAGACCCAGGCTGGCTATGCGTATTTCCTTGAACTGGTTGCGGGAACTGGTTGCGAGTTCACTTCCGCCGGAAGAATTGGCTGAAACCTTGACAATGGCAGGTTTTGAGGTCGAGGCGATCGAAGACCGCCGCACTTGGGCAGCGGGGGTCGTGGTGGGGAAGGTGGTCAGTTGTGAGCGCCATCCCAACGCCGATAAGCTGAGTGTCTGTCAGGTCGATATTGGGACCGAAACCCTGGGGATTGTCTGTGGTGCCCCCAATGTCCGAGCGGAGATTTTGGTCCCGGTGGCCACGATCGGGAGCTATCTGCCCCAGGTGGATCTCAAAATTAAGGCCACGAAACTGCGGGGGGTGCCTTCCCACGGCATGATCTGCTCCCTGGCCGAATTGGGTCTGAGTAAGGAGTCGGCGGGTATTCATATTTTTGATCCCGTGCTGCTGGGGGAAATGCCGGCGGTGGGGGCTGATGCGCGGCCTTTCCTGGGGTTGGACGATGTGGTCTTTGATCTCACCTCGACGGCCAACCGGGCCGATGCCCTGAGCATGATTGGCATTGCCAGGGAGGTGGCGGCGTTGACGGGGGGCACCCTGACCCTGCCGACGGTGCCCGATGCCCTACCCACCCCCACGACCGATCGCCTCCAGATTAAACTCTCGGAGCCAGCAGCGTGTCCCCTGTATATCGGCACCCTGGTCACTGGGGTCCACATTGCGCCCTCGCCCCTATGGTTACAGCAGCGCTTACAAGCAGCGGGAGTCCGACCGATTAATAATGTGGTGGATGTGACCAATTATGTGTTGTTGGAGTGGGGACAACCCCTCCATGCCTTCGACTACGATCGCCTGCTGGCGACGGTGGGTGAGTTGCCCCCGTCTACACCGCTGACGATCGGGGTACGCTATGGGCGATCGGGGGAAACCCTGACCACCCTCGACGGTCAAGCGCGCTCCCTGCAATCCCAAACCCTGCTCATTACGGCCCAGGATCAGCCCGTGGCCCTAGCCGGGGTCATGGGGGGGGAAGCTACCGAAGTTCATGACCAGACCCAAAATCTGTTGCTGGAGGCGGCGATGTTCGAGCCAGTGGCCGTCCGGCGATCGGCCCGCACCCAGGCATTACGGACGGAAGCCTCGACCCGTTATGAGCGCGGTGTCAATCAGGTGGAACTGCCCATAGCCTGTCGGCGTGCCCTGGATCTGTTGACCACGATCGCTGGGGGGCAAATCCAAGCCCAGGCGATCGCCAGCCCGCGATCGGGACCGCCCACCGCCGCAACGATCGTCCTGCGGTTGGCGCGGGTGCAGCAGGTGTTGGGCCTGGTGGATACAGGGGAAGCCATGCGTGACCTGCAAGCCGAGGAAGTCGAGCGGATTCTGACCTGCCTGGGCTGTACCTTAGTGCCGGGGGAAGCACCGGAGACTTGGCAGGTGACCGTTCCCCCCTATCGCTATCGGGATTTGGAACGGGAGATTGATCTGATCGAAGAGATTGCCCGTCTGTATGGCTACGATCGCTTTGGCGAAACCTTGCCTGATAAAACCGAAGCGGGCTTTTTACCGATCGATGCAGTGGTGATCCGCCAGGTGCGCTCGGCACTCCAGGCCACGGGCTTGACGGAAGTGGTGAACTATTCCCTGGTGAAAGCGGGGGATACCCACAACTTGGCCCTGACCCCCGATGGTCGCCAAATTGCGATCGTCAACCCCTTACTGACCGAATATTCGGCCCTGCGCACCGAACTGGTGGCCGGTTTAATCGACAGTTTCCAGTACAACCTAGCCCAGGGGAATGGGCCACTGAATGCCTTTGAACTGGGGCGAATCTTCTGGTGTGATGAGGAAGGACTACAAGAGGCCGATCGCCTAGCCGGGATTATGGGTGGTGACCCCAGCCAGGGCAAGTGGCAGCGGGGGGGCCGGGAACAGCCCCTCACCTGGTTTGAGGCGAAAGGCGTGTTGGAAAGTGTTTTCCAGTCTTTGGGCTTGACTGTGGAATATCAACCGGACCAGCGCGATGCCCGTTTGCATCCGGGGCGAACCGCCTCCCTCTGGCTCCAGGGCGAACGGTTGGGTACCCTAGGGCAACTCCATCCCCAATTCCGCCAAGCGCGGGATCTGCCCGATGCAGTCTATGTGTTTGAGCTAGATTTGGATGTGCTCCTGAATGCCCTCTGTGACGATGAGGCCCTCAGTCGGCATTTTCAACCCTATGCCACCTACCCTGCCTCTGATCGCGACATTGCCTTCTATGCCCCCCTGAAGGTATCCGTGCGAGATCTGGAGCGGGTGATCACACGGGCCGGTCAGCCCTTGCTGGAAACGATCGAACTTTTTGATGAATACCGAGGAGAAGCGGGAACCGGTCAACCGGTGGCCAATGGTCCCCAACGCAGTTTGGCGTTTCGGCTCGTCTATCGGGCCAGCGATCGCACCCTCACGGACAGCGAGGTGGAAACGGTCCATCAAGCAGTTCGTGATGCCCTCGTTGAAAAATTCGGGGTCACCTTGCGCAGCTAGTACGGGAACAGGACTAGAGAACTTTCCCAAAAACAATAAAAATGGGGCCTAACGGCCCCGCCATTCTTAAGGTTCTTCAAAGTCTTAAGCAGCCTGTAGGTTGGGGGTGAACCCATTGATGCCCTCATGCTTCAAGCAGGGGTGAGGACGGTTGGGTTGCCCTGCGCTTGATCAACCTACCCAATAGACCAGCATGATCCCACGATCGCGCGATCGCTAGATCGATGAGCCAAGACCAGCATACGCGCCGTAGAAAAATAGCCCAACCACGGCGATCACACCTAACCCAGCGATCGTCGCCACTAACCAGAGAGGAATTCTACCCGACTGAAGCATTGCATCTACCTCCTAACAGGATCTAAAACCAACTCAAACCAACTCAGCGATGCCGTACTCCTCAGAGAGCTTCTAAGGATACCCATATCTTGTTCCGGATTCCGGTTCAGGTTGCGCCCTGGGTGGACCCGATCGCGGCTCTGGTCTCAGCCGATCGCAAAACAGTTATGGGGTAGGCATCCTGCCTGCCCGCAAGATAGCCAAGTCTTCGATTGACTGGGACGGCCATCCCACGTTCAATTTGCGATCTACTGAGTCCAGCCAATCCTCAAGGCGGGGTTGTCAATCCCCATCATCAGACCCACCCAGACCCTCACCCTTAGTTGAAGAAATAGCTAGAGAATAAAATCCCCAGCACAAAGATCAGCAGCAAACCCAAATAGAGCGAAGTCCGGTTCAGCTCAACAGGTTGCCGGTTGGGGTTTGGAGACCGTTCTGCCATGAGTTTCTTGTTTACCGTTGAATAAACTGCATTGCGGCGATCGCGCCGAGGAAAAAGACCGTAGGCACAGCCAGGGTATGCACCGCTAGCCAGCGAACGGTAAAAATGGGATAGGATGTCGGTTGATTAGGATTATTGCTGACCATAGTTTAAACACAAAAAAGGGATCAAATCAAAGACATTTGCGCAGGCCGTGATGTCCGTTACTTCATGAACTGCTCAATTTGTTGCTTGCTCTCAAAGCGATCGGAGACGATCGGTAACTCTTGGCGAGTTTGGGTGAAATATTCATCGGGGCGGGGTGTGCCAAACACATCATAGGCCAGCCCGGTGCTGACAAAGAGCCAACCAGCAATGAACAACGCGGGGATCGTGATGCTGTGAATCACCCAGTAGCGAACACTCGTAATAATGTCCGAAAAGGGCCGCTCACCCGTAGTACCAGCCATGTAAAAACCTCCTCTCTTCAGGTTTTATAAGAATTCAGATCCTATTATCTAATACTCCTGTTACTCTTTAGCCCTTCTCTGGCAACATCTCTCCGGCTCCTCCCAGTAACCGGTCCCCAGCCGCAGCTAGGGACACCAGTCAACCGGTCTCCCTAGGCCGCTTGGTAACGGAGAATAATGCCCCGTTGCCCCAGGATAAAGCCCTGATCCGCATTTAAGAAAATGATCCGGTTCAGGTTGGAGGGAACATTCTCCACCTCGGTATCCTTCTGCCAGGTCTTGCCCCCATCCCGGCTACACAGCAGGTTGCCACTGCCCCCCGCCACCCAAATTTCATTGGGAGTACGATAGGCCAGATCCAGCAGGCCCCAACTGGTGGCAAACTCCGGCGTGAGGGGATCGCTCCAGGAACCTTCCTCGCCCGTTGGACTGAATTGAATCTGCCCCCCACGCCCTAAGAGCCAAACCCCGCCATCCTGGGTGAAGCCCATATTTTGGACCCGTCGCGAGGAACTACGGTTATAGGGTTGCCACCGTTGTTGACCCGGCTCCCAAATCGAGTAGAAGCTCCCCCGCGATGACACGGCAATATAGCGACCATCGGGCGATCGGGCCAGGTTCCGGAATACCCCCACAGCTTCCTGGACTAGGGCCTGCCAGGTTTGGCCGCCATCCTGGGTTTGGTAAATGGCCCCCACATCGGTGGTCATTTCCGCCCGTCCGGGTCCCAGCGCTTTGATCTGGCTAGGGGAACCGGGCAAGCGGGCGCTCAAACTGATCTGGGTCCAGGATTTACCGCCATCGCCCGTATGGAGAAGAATCGACGGTTCCCCGACAATCCAACCCTCTTCGCCCGCAAAGCTCACCGAGGTAAAGGTAAATTTTTCATCTAAATCAAGATGCTGCTCCTGCCAGGTCTGGCCCCCATCCTGGGTTTCAAACAGGGAGGTATTACTGCCCACCAACCAACCGTGGGCGGGGTCACTGGTAAAGCTGACATCCTGGGGGGTGGCATCCGTGGGTAGCTGGATCACCTGCCAGGGGTTACTGTCCAGCGGGGCCAGATAGGCCGGATTACAGCCCACACACAGCACCAAGCTTAAGCAAAAAGTTACGATTTTTAACAGATTTCTCACGACCATCCTCCTGGGCGGACCCTTACTGAAGGCCATAAAGGCTAAGCATTAGGAAAAAGGCGATGGCCAACCCCCCAAAGATCAGGAGGTTCTTTTGGCCAGGTGTTAGGGTATTTACCCCCAATCCATAATTGAGGTTTTCCTGGAAGCCGGAGGGGGTTCCCTGGGGACCAATATTCTTGAAGGCGGTTTTACGCGCGCCGCAGACGGGACACCGCCAATTGGCTGGCAGATCGGTAAACAGGGTATTGGGCGGCACCTGCTGGCCGCTATCACCTGCGCTGGGTTCATACACATATCCACACGATCGGCATTCGTAGCGATCGTAGGGGGTTGCATCTACCGTCTCAGAGGTCATGACTCCCACTTAGCCGTGCCGGGGCTATTTTCCTTAAAGTACACGTTACAAATTATGACATAACGATCGCGCCTGCTTAACCTTCCCCCCTGCGTCATCCCCCATCTCCCCCTAGGCGCAAGTATGCGATCGCGATCGGGATGACAGCCGGGAATCCTCAGGGTTAGATTTCCCTGTAATTTTTTTACTTCCCTGGGTATTTGCGGACAAACTTGGTTAAGCTGATCATCAAACTTGTCAATCTGTCTGGGCGAGGAGATGGCTAGGCGGCATCGACACCTGTCGTCATGGGTTGCAGTCATCGGTCGTTATCGGTCGTCATCGCTCATCGGTCGTCATCGGTCGTCATCGCTGTGTAGTCGTCTGTAATCGTCTGTTTCAGTCACCTGTGCCTGGGGACTGCGATCGCGGGACCAGCAGAAGCCACTGGTGCCAGCGTCAGAAATGGGATCGAGCGCAGAGAGTCCTGTTATTGGGAGGAATAGGGTAGTGTCGGACGATAAGCAAAGAATTATCGGTTTCTTCCTGGAGGAGGCGAAAGAACACCTCGAAACGCTCGAATCAGGTCTGTTAAATTTGCAGGCGACAGTGGAAGACTCTGAACGCGTCAACGAGGTTTTTCGGGCCGCCCACTCGATCAAGGGGGGAGCCGCAATGTTGGGGTTTAGCAGCATCCAGAAGACAGCCCACCGCCTAGAGGATTGTCTTAAGGTTCTCAAGGAAAACCCGGTCAGTATCGATCAGCAGATTGAATCCCTTTTCCTCAATGGCTTTGACACGCTGAAAGACCTGATTGACAAACTCCAAGGTCCCTTTGGCCTGCGTGAAGAGGAAGGCGAACAGGCGGTCAAGGTGGTGGAACCTACCTTTATCCAACTACAAGCCTATTTGGATCGTTTGGTGGGTGGAGCCGAGCCAAGTGCAGCCCCCAGACCAGCCCCCGTGACGGCTCCGCGCGTTGCCCCTGCTGCCCCTGCTGCTGCCCCTGCTGCTCCCCCGCCGAGCAACTATGCTGCGTTGGTGACGGCGATCCTGCGGGAAATGCTGCCCCTCTTTAAGCAAACGGCTACAGCCCAGAACCGTCAGCAATTGGTGGGTCTGTGCGATCGCTTAGCTAAGATTGCCGCCAATACAGGAACGTGGCAAACTCTGATTCAAACGGCTAAGGTGGCGATCGCCAATCCGAATAATGCTTACCAAACCCTTGCACCGCTGGTGGTTAAGGATCTTAAGCAGGCGGGGGATCTTCTCCAAACGGATCGGGCAGCAGAGATTAAGGCCAGCCCTAGCCTGCAAAAGTTAGCGGTTCAGCCCCCGATGGAACCAGCTCAACCCCAATACATCACAGTGCCCCTAGAGCCGCGAGCTGCCGCCCAAGCATTGGTGAAGGCCTTCAACCGCCAGCAGTTGGTCCAACTTGCGCAAATTCTGGTCAAGGTCATCAAGTCCTAAATGTCAAGCGGACTCCTCTATTTGGATGGCGGCAGCAACGGAGCATTCAAGCGCGAGATGCGCCAGGTAGGCCCGGATTTCTGGTGCGCCCATATCCTTGGGATGGCGTTTGCCATGAAACAGGATGAAGTCGCGGATGTAGTAAATGTAGGACTTCTCGGTCTTTAAGCTGAAGTGCTTAAGGCGAATGGCTTGCCTGACCTGATCCAGCAGGTGGGGTGGCGGTGGCTGACTGTCCAGCATAAGACAATGACGGATAACACCCAGATTCAGGGTATTATCACTTAAAAGTGACGGATAACACCCCAATTTCCCCAACTTAAACATCAAAAGTGACGGATAACACCCTGAAATCCCGGACTTAAACGTTAACTTTGATGAATAACACCCCAGAAACAGGTATTATCACGCGGATCTGCATGATAAGATCCCAATATTCGGACTTATCCATCAGATCTGACGTTGAATACATAGTTAGCCTGCTCATCCCTCTTTTCCTCCAAATGTGTCAAATCCCTTTGGTTGAGCTATGATCTGCCCAATATGGACACGGGTCTAACAGTAATCCACAAACATGGTGATTTCGCTCAACAAGTTCCTAGAAAAAACTGATCTGCTTACACAAACAGAAATTGACAAAGTTAGACTGCTAGCGTTTTATCACCACAGCTATCAGGAAGATTTTGAATTTTCGGTGGATTTGGTGTGTGATTGGTTTGAGAAACTAGGCTTGCATAAGCCAAATAAGTCCCGATTGAAGCAGAATTTGAGCAAGTCTCGATCTTTCGTAAAAGGTAGAGAGCAAGAGTCCTTTCGGCTTCATGCTAATGAGTTAAAGTCTCTAAGAATAGAGCACTCATTTATAGATGAAAAGAGTGAAGAGATTGAAGCAACAGATACAATTTTGCCAACTTCACTTTATGAGAAAACTCGCGGTTATATAGAGTCGTTGTCAAAACAGATCAATGCTTCATATGAAAATAACATTTTTGATGGCTGTGCAGTCCTAATGCGAAGGCTATTAGAAATTTGTTTGATTCATTCCTATGAACATCAAGGTATAGATGCTGAAATAAGAGATTCTAACGGCAACTATAAAATGCTTTCTGACATAGTTTCAAATGCGATTAATAATCCAAAGCTATCGTTGTCTAGAAATACAAAATCCTGTTTAGAAGACTTTCGAGCGATTGGAAACTTTTCTGCCCACAAAATCTATTACAACGCAAGAAGGGCGGACATTCAAAAAGTGATCTTAGAATACAGAGCAGCTATAGAGGAGCTATTGTACAAAAATGGAATTAAGAAGTGAAGATGTAGAAATGAATAAGCCAGCAAAAGCTAGGATCAACTTTAAGACAGGTGAAGTCGAGTTGGAAGGTTCAGAACAATTTGTTGAAGGTCAGCTTGCCAACATAGATGCCATTGCCGATTACATAGCATTATTGTCAACAAATAACTCATTGGATGAAGAGAGTATTGTTGAGCAGGAGGAAATTGCTGCTGTAGCAGAAGTGGAACAAGAGAAACTTGCATCTACAAGCGAGAGAGAACTCCAAGTTCCTAACACCTTTGGTGAATGGCTTCACGGATTCAAGGATGACATCAATGATCTAGAAAAAGCGCTCATTACAGCTTACTACGTCCAGAAACAGTCACCACAAAACGACTTCAAGACTTCAGAGGTTAACAAGTCTCTATTAGAACATGGCATCAAGTTGTCAAACCCTTCCCGATCCTTACAAAATCTCTCTGAAAAGAAACTACTTTTTCAAACACGCAAAGATGGAAAATTAAAGTATATGAGAGTTTCTTCTGATGGTGTCAATCACCTTAAGTCGTTACGGAGATAAATTTCTTTGATACACCTTAACCAGAAATTATATGCACTAGCTTGAGTTGGAGGATGTCAATGCTTATCACTTTAGATCTGCCCTCAGAACTGGAAGATGAACTATCTCTTGAAGCAACCCAGCTAAAGCTGCCTTTGGCAGAATATATTCTACGAGTCCTCTGGTTTCGTCCATTTCTTCAAAACCCTCCAAAAACAGGTGCAGAACTCGTTAGCTATTGGGAAAGTGGCGGAGTCATCAACTCGCGTCCCGATATCACCAATAGCCAAGAATATGCTCGTAGGTTACGACGTGAAGCTGAAACCCGTGAGTGAATCTAGGTGACTTCATGTATCTACTTGATACCGATATTTTTATTGATATTCAAAGGGGCTTTACACCTGCTTTAAGTTGGTTTGCCTCTCTTTAAGAACTGCCAAGTGTTCCTGGCTTCGTTGTTATGGAGCTGATTCAGGACGCACAAAACAAGCAACAAGTTCGTAAAGCCTTGCAACTTGTCGCACCACTGGCTGTAATCTGGCCTACTGAGATTGACTGTGCGCGTGCTCTATCTGATTTCACGGCTTACCATTTGTCACATAAGGTAGGGTTAATTGATTCTTTGATCGCTGCCTGCGCTATAGGTCAGGGCTTTACTCTTTGCACTTTCAATATTAAGCATTATCGAGTTATACCAGGGCTGAGAATGGAGCAACCATATAATCGCTAGGCACAGGCTAACACTGCGTTGGTGCGGACGGCATAGAGGTTATCGGTAGGAGTTCGAGGTTGTCTGCCGCCGCACAACTTCACCGTTATGCCGCTTCCTTCGTCTTGGTCGGTGGGGCGTAGTTTTTTACTTACCCATTTACCAGTATTCGATACCCAGATAATATAATAAAACGAACTTAAATCTATGGAAAAATAGTAGGTGTTAAACTGGCTTCAGATCAATGTGAGAAAGCGTTTATGTTGTGGCAACCGATAGAGGATTTACCGTCAAATTGGCAGGATTTAGCAAGTGCTGAATTACCGCCTCTGGTGACGGTTTGGAACGAGCAAGCAGATCGCTTACGTCAATCTGGTGAATTTCAATCTTTCAATGAGAAACTCCGCAGAGAAATAGCTATTGAAACTGGGATAATCGAGCGTCTATACACCATTGATCGAGGAATTACTCGTTTACTCATTGAGCAAGGAATTAATGAAGCATTGATTCCTCATGGCGCAACAGATCGTCCTATTAGGCAAGTAGTCTCACTTATTAAGGATCAAGAAGCGGCAATCGAAGGATTATTTGATTTTGTAGGTGGGCAGAGAATGCTATCAACTTCTTATATAAAACAGTTACATCAACTCCTGACGCAGAGCCAAGATAGTACGGAGGCTCTAGACCCGCTGACAAGCAAGATATTTCGTGTCTCTCTAATCAAAGGGGATTGGAAACGTGAGCCTAACAATCCCTTGAGACAAGATGGCACCATTCATGAGTACTGCCCTCCTGAGCAAGTCACATCTGAGATGGATACATTGATCGCAATACATCATCAACATCGCGACCAAAACATTCCTCCTGAAATCGAATCAGCATGGCTACATCATCGATTCACCCAAATTCATCCATTTCAGGATGGTAACGGTCGTGTCGCACGTTGCTTGGCTAGTCTAGTGTTCATTCAAGCTAATTGGTTTCCTCTAGTACTCACTCGTGATGATCGAGCAGTATATATTGAAGCCTTAGAAGCAGCAGATCAAGGTGATTTATCTGCTTTAGTTAATTTGTTTGCAAAAAGCCAAAAGAAAGCTTTCTTGAGAAGTCTTGGTTTATCAGAGCAAGTTCTATCTGAGGCACGACGAACACAAGTCATCATTTCCTCTATTGCTGATAAATTAAAACAGAACCAGTCAGCATCTATTCAAGAACGGTGCAAAAAAGTTGAAAGTTTTGCTGCAAACTTATTTGACATTGCTTCTGAACGGTTACAAGATGTGGCTGAGGAGATTAGGCTATCCGTTCAAAATTTTGTAAGTTATGCACAGGTTTTCACAATTTCTGCCCCTACTGGTGATGCACGTTCATACTATCATCGCTATCAAGTTGTGGAAACAGCGAAGCAGTTAGGTTATTTCGCTAATCTTCGGAACTATCATACTTGGATTCAATTAGTTATTAACGTAGAGTCTTCAACAACACTTCTCATTTCATTTCATGCTCTTGGGCATGAATATCGAGGACTACTTGTATGTACCGCCTGCGCTTATCATCGAGATGACGCTGAGGAGGGTGAACGTAACATCAGCGATATACAGACTTTGGCTGATTCTCCATTCCAATTTTCTTATGCAGATACAGAAGAAAATTTGGTAGAGCGTTTTAAGCAATGGCTAGAAGATATCATTTTGACTGGTCTAGAATACTGGAACAAAAGCATTTAGACGGAAGGTGTTAATTGTGCGTGACGCGGCACAACAACCCCCTTGCAGCGGACGGAATGGAGATCTCGGTGGTGAGGCGAAAGTTACTAGCCGCCGTTGAACTAAGCCGTTGGGCAACTTCGTGCAAAACATAAAAGCGTATGAGCAATAAGAAAAAATCAATCTACGTTGTTGTAAATGGGCGAAAGCCTGGGATTTATTCAAAATGGTTTGGTGTTGGTGAAACCGCCGAACAAGTTGAAGGATTCCCCAAAGCAGTTTATAAAGGTTTTTATACCCGTGATGAAGCCATAAATTGGCTTAATGAATTTTCACCAGAAACCTTGCTAAAACTTGCGCCAAATTTGGTTGAATATCTTGATGAAAAAGATGATACGTCGCCAACATTAGCGGAAACTATTGCAGAATTGCTGAAATCAGGAAAAGTTGTAATTTTTACTGATGGTAGCGCAAACGCTAATTCAGGTGCAGGTGGTTATGGCGTTATTTTGAAATACAAAGAGAATGTAAAAGAATTGTCTGGTGGTTTTCGTAAGACGACAAATAATCGCATGGAAATTACCGCTTGCATTGAAGACTTGCGAGCCTTGAAAAAGAAATCAGACGTGGTTATTTTTAGTGATTCGCAATATGTCGTTAGTAGCATATCTAAAGGTTGGGCTAAAAAATGGCAGGCGCAGAATTGGATGAGAAACGATAAAGAAAAAGCCGAAAATCCCGACTTATGGGCGCAGTTATTAGAACTTTGTAATCAACACAATGTAGAATTTCGATGGATTAAGGGTCACAATGGCACAAAAGAAAACGAGCGATGTGACCAATTGGCATTGGAAGCGGCACAAAAAACAAATTTGCCAGCGGATGAAGATTTTGAAAATCTAAAACCCATAAGTCCAGCGCCGCTTTTTTCGGCAATGGAGTCTTAAGGCATTGGCGTTGCCCAACATCGGGAGCAGTTTACTTTTTTGAGAGAAAAATGAGGATAGAGAGAAGTGTCTAAATTATAGAGCTAAGCCCCATGATGTCTGCCGAAGACCAGCAAGAACTGAAGGCTTGTGTCCAGCGTCTTGC
>Ga0209207_1000844_pt1 | contig 16387 bp, 17 predicted proteins | sample SaghotsprinmetaG_FD_184140 | JGI IMG/M metagenome (GOLD analysis project Ga0209207, IMG submission 184140) | Hot spring microbial communities from South Africa to study Microbial Dark Matter (Phase II) - Sagole hot spring metaG (SPAdes) (version 3) | ecosystem: Environmental > Aquatic > Thermal...
AGGATCACCGCATGCATTATGCCGCCTGCGTCCAGCCGGTGTTCCGGTCCGGGCTGCGCTGCGTCGTGATCCGCCGTGAGCTGAAAACCCAGGCCCCCGAGATCTACCGTTTCCTGCTCGACTTTGCACGGGAAAACGACCTCCAGGTGACCGAAGGCCGCGTCCGGCCGCGCGAGAACTGACCCCCCGCAGAGGGGGGCAGGATCAGACCATCGCCTTGATGGCGGCGGACAGCCGGCTCTTCTGGCGGGCCGCCTTGTTCTTGTGCACGACGCGCTTGTCGGCGAGACGGTCCATGATGCTGACGCATTCCTGGAACACACTCTGGGCGACGGTCTTGTCGCCGGTCTCGACGGCCTTGCGCACCTTCTTCACGGCAGTACGGTAGGCCGAACGCTGGGCCATGTTGTGCAGGCGCTGCTTGGCGTTCTGGCGGGCGCGCTTCTTGGCCTGGGCGGTGTTTGCCATGGGGCGACTCCTTCAACGGATCCTGGATTTATGAAAAGGGCGCGATTATATCCTGTCTGCGCACCGATGCTCAACCCGGATTTTCCATTCGGTGGCCTGACGGCCCGCACCAGCGCTGGCGCTCGCTTTGGGGGGCTTCAGACCTTGGCTGTCGTATGCGTGGAGACCGGTCGGCCGATCCACCACAACCAGACGCCGATCACGATCATGGGCAGGCACAGCCATTGCGCGGTGGACAGATCGAAGGGCAGGCCGCTGAAGATCCCGGGGTCGGGGGTGCGAAAGAATTCGGCGATGAAACGCAGCACGCCATAGCCGAACAGGAACAGGCCGGAGACCTGGCCGACGCCGCGCCGGCGGCCGGCATAGACCCAGACCAGGACGAACAGCAACAGTCCCTCGCCAGCGGCCTGGTAGAGCTGAGAAGGGTGGCGCGGCAGTTCGTCGACGAATGGGTAGACCATGGCCCAGGGCAGTTCGGGACTGGCCGGACGGCCCCACAGCTCGCCGTTGATGAAATTGCCGATACGGCCGAACATCAGGCCGGTGGGCACCAGGGGGGCCACGAAATCGCCCACTTCGAGGAAGCGGCGCCCGCTCTTGCGGGCATGCCAAGCGAGAGTCACCAGCACACCGATGAGGCCGCCGTGAAAGCTCATGCCGCCCTTCCAGACCGCGAGGATCTCGGCGGGGTGGCTGAAATAATAGTCCGGCTGGTAAAACAATACCTCGCCCAGCCGACCGCCGAGGATGACGCCAATCACGCCGTAGAACAGGAGATCGTCGATCTGGGCCTTGTCCCAGCCCAGCTCGGGCCGACGGCGGGCATGGATGCGGCCCAGCCCAATGAAGAACAGAAAGGCGGCCACGTACATCAGCCCGTACCAGTGCACGGAGAGTGGACCGATCGTCAGGGCGACCGGATCGAATTGCGGGTGAACGAGCACGGGGACGACCGGGAAGTTAAAATCGCGCCGATTATAGCCCCGCGAGGTTCACGCCATGCCCCAGTACCGTTCCCGCACCACCACCCAGGGTCGCAACATGGCCGGCGCGCGCGCCCTGTGGCGCGCCACCGGCATGAAGGACGAGGATTTCGACAAACCCATCATCGCCGTGGCCAACTCGTTCACCCAGTTCGTGCCCGGCCATGTGCACCTCAAGGACCTCGGCCAGATGGTGGCGCGCGAGATCGAGGCGGCCGGCGGCGTGGCCAAGGAATTCAACACCATCGCGGTGGATGACGGCATCGCCATGGGCCACGGCGGCATGCTCTATTCCCTGCCCAGCCGCGACCTCATCGCCGACAGCGTCGAATACATGGTGAACGCCCATTGCGCCGACGCCCTGGTGTGCATCTCGAACTGCGACAAGATCACCCCCGGCATGCTCATGGCCGCCCTGCGCCTGAATATCCCGGCCGTATTCGTATCCGGCGGGCCGATGGAAGCCGGCAAGGTGGTGTGGGACAACAAGACATTCAAGCTCGACCTGGTCGATGCCATGGTGCAGGCGGCCGATGCCCAGTGCTCCGACGATCAGGTGGCGGCGGTGGAGCGCTCCGCCTGTCCGACCTGCGGCTCCTGCTCGGGCATGTTCACCGCCAATTCGATGAACTGTCTGACCGAGGCGCTGGGGCTCGCGCTGCCGGGCAACGGCTCCCTGCTCGCCACCCATGCCGAGCGCCGCCAGCTGTTCCTACGCGCTGGGCGCCTGGCGGTGGAACTGGCCAGGCGCTACTACGAAGAGGACGACGCCAGCGTGCTGCCACGCTCGATCGCCAGCTTCCAGGCCTTCGAGAACGCCATGGCGCTCGACATCGCCATGGGCGGCTCGACCAACACCGTGCTGCACCTTCTGGCCGCCGCGCGCGAGGCCGGCGTTGATTTCACCATGCGCGACATCGACCGGCTCTCCCGCCGGGTACCCAACCTGTGCAAGGTAGCGCCCTCCACGCCGCTCTATCACATGGAAGACGTGCATCGCGCCGGCGGCGTCATGGCCATCCTCGGCGAGCTCGACCGGGCCGGGATCATCCATCGCGACTGTCGCACCGTGCACAGCAAGAGCTTGGGCGAGGCGCTCGCCATCTGGGACGTGATGCGTGCGCACGACCTGTCGGTGTTCGAGTTCTACAAGGCCGCACCCGGCGGCGTGCCCACCCAGGTCGCGTTCTCGCAGGATCGGCGCTATCCCGAGCTCGATCTGGACCGGGCCCGGGGCTGCATCCGCGATGTGGCGCATGCCCATTCGCAGGACGGCGGGCTGGCCGTGCTGTATGGCAACCTGGCGCGCGACGGCTGCATCGTCAAGACCGCCGGGGTGGACGAGAGCATCCTCCGCTTTTCCGGTCCGGCGCGCATCTTCGAGAGCCAGGAAGCCGCCGTAGAGGCCATCCTGGCGGACCGCATCCGGGCCGGCGACGTGGTGCTGATCCGCTATGAGGGGCCGCGCGGCGGACCCGGCATGCAGGAGATGCTCTATCCGACCTCGTACCTAAAATCGAAGGGCCTGGGCAAGTCCTGCGCATTGATCACCGACGGCCGTTTCTCCGGCGGCACCTCGGGGCTGTCGATCGGCCACGTATCGCCGGAAGCGGCCGAGGGCGGGCTCATCGGCCTGGTCGAGGAGGGCGACACGATCGAGATCGACATCCCGGCGCGGCGCATTCATCTCGCCGTGTCCGAGGATGAGATCGCCCGCCGCCGCGTCGCCATGGATGCGCGCGGCAAGGACGCATTCAAGCCAGTCGGGCGCGAGCGCGTGGTCTCGCCGGCGCTGCGCGCTTATGCCGCCATGACCACCAGTGCCGCCAACGGCGCGGTACGGGACGTTTCGCAAGTCGAGCAACACGGATGACGGCGGCATCGCATCCCGCTCCCGGGTCGCATCCCCGCCTGAGCATAGGTATCTACAAGACTCTTTTCCCTCTCCCCGTGGGAGAGGGCAGGGTGAGGGTGGCGCCCGGAGCCGTAGGGCGAGGGGCCCCGCATCGCGGGGATCGCCCCGGCGGAGGGCGGCCAGCGACCGCGCTGCGGGCGCCTGCATCCCGCTTCGGGGTCGCATCCCCAAAGGGGCCCCTGCTCCGCCCTTCGCGGTCGCCGCCCGATAGCGGTGCCTTGGTTTTGTCGCAGCGGTCGATGAAGCGGCTTGCGCCGCACCCCCATCCCAACCTTCCCCCTGCTGGGGAAGGCGCATGATTTCCCTCATCCCCGGGGGTTGGCAGGGCGCTGCATTCGGTGCCGTGCGCGACGTGACGCAGGTGGAAAGGCAGCCTTGATGGCGGCGTCAAACCCGGCCTCGCCCCGGATTCGCGCCGGCCTGGCCGGGCTGCTGTTCGCGCTGGCCTCGACGTCCGCGGCAAGCGCGCCGCGTCTCGACGACGTGGGCGCCGTACCGCATCTGGACGCCCGCGGCCAGGTCGGCTACCGCGATTTCCTGGCCGCTGGTCCGCACCGTGCATTCGCCATCGCCCCGGGCGGCGCCTGGGCTTGGCGGGGCGAACTGCCTTCGGCGGAGGCCGCAGAGCGCCATGCGCTTGCCGATTGCCGGCGTCACGCCGAAGCGGGCTGCCAGGTGTATGCCGTCGATGAGCGAGTGGTGTTCGACGCACGGGCCTGGGCCGGCGCCTGGGGGCCCTATGCCGATGCCGCCCGCGCGGCGCGCGCAAGCGAGGGCACACGGCGCGGCGAGCGTTTCCCCGATCTCGCCTTCACCGACCCGCGCGGCCGGCCCTTTGCACTGTCCAGTCTGCGCGGCAAGGTAGTGGTGCTGCATTTCTGGGGCACCTGGTGCCCCACCTGCCAGCATGAACTGCCCCAGTTCGTGACCCTGAAGAATGCATTGCGGCGTGATCGCGACATCGTATTCGTCCACACCCAGGTACGCGAGCCGGCTCGGGCCGCGCGCGACTGGCTCAAGGCCCGTGGCCTGAACCTGCCACTCTACGACTCCGGCGCGCGCGGGCCGCGCGACGAACACTTGCGGCTGGCCGATGGTCGCACCCTGCCAGATCGCGCCGTGGCGCCGGTGTTTCCCAGCACCGCGGTGCTCGACCGGCATGGCATCGTGGTGTTCACGCAGCGTGGCTCGGTGGCCGACTGGTCGCAATTCATTCCCTTCCTGCGCGACGTGGCCGCCCGTTCCGGGCGTTGAGTGGCGCTCGCCACGATTTGTCCTGAATTTCACCGCCTGTGCAGCACGGTCTCACTCGGAACGTCGGAGCAGTGCCTGCTGGGCAGTCGCGCGCAAGTTGGCGGCCAGTTTCTGGTCGCGCGTCAAGACGTGGTCGACGCGGGCGAATTCGGGGATGTCGTCGCGGTTGCTGGTGAGCAGGACGGCGGTGATGTTGCGGTTGCGTGTTTGCGAGGCGCGCAAGGCGGCGAGCACGGCGACGCCGTCGAGCTCCTTCAGTTCGCGCCCCAGGATGAGCAGGTCGAATGGCTCGTGCAGCAGACGTTCCAGCGCCGTCAGGCCATTGTCGACCGGGGTGATTCTCACCGGCAGGCCTTCGAGGGCTTTCTGGCTGATGCGCTTCATCATCGCCGAGGTCTCGGCGATGAGCACCGCGTGACGGCTTTCCAAGGTGGCCAGGCGGAGCTGTTCGAGGTCGGCCTCGATCATCGAATAATCAGGATTTTCATCCCGCCCAGGACCCTCTACCCGGCGCAGCAGATCGACGTAGGCCAGGGCCTGGCTGGCCACCGCCCCGCTGAATCCACCCCCCCCATTGGCCTCGGTGAGCAGGTTTTCGAGCTGGTGGCAGATGCTGGTGAGAATGGGCAGACCGTGCGTGCCGCCCGATCCCTTCAAACTGTGCACGCCGCGATAGAGCTCGTCGAATGCATTGTGGTGGGCGGGATTGCGTTCCAGGGACAGGATCAGATTATCGAATTTGTCGCAGCGCTCGCCCAGTTCGTCGAGGAAGCGTTCGCGCATCCCCTGCAACAGGTACTGGAATGCGGCGAGGTCGACGCTCATGGCCGGATCAGTCCTCGCCGAGGCTGGGCATTTTGCCGTCGGCCAGGCAGACCTGATTGCGGCCACCACGCTTGGCGGCATATAGCGCCTCGTCGGCGGAGATCAACAGGTCGCTGCCCTTGGCCTCGGGATAACGCGTCGAGCAGGCCAGTCCGGCCGACAGCGTGCAGGCGAATTCCTCGCCTTCGTGCTGGAAGCGCAGGCCAGCGAAACGTGCTCGGATGTCCTCGATCACCGCTTGGGCGGTATCGCAATCGCAGTCGGGCAGGATGGCGATGAACTCCTCGCCACCATAACGGCCAATGGCGTCCGACAGACGCAGGCGTTGGCGCATGAGATGGGCGACGGCCTTGATGACTCGATCGCCGACGGCATGACCGTAGGTGTCGTTGATCGACTTGAAATGGTCGAGGTCGATCATCGCCACGCTCATCGGCTTGCCGCCGCGCCGGGCGCGCGCCAGTTCGATCTCCACCTCTTCCTTGATGCGGGCGTGCTTGAGCAGGCCGGTGAGGCTGTCGCGCGCCATCAGGTTGTCGAGCTGGCGGGCGCGCGCCACACGAACCCGTACCGCGGCGACCAGGTGCGCGTCGGAGATCGGCTTGGCGAGAAAATCGTCGGCGCCATGGCCAAGCGCCTGGATCTGGGCGTCGAGATCGGTCTCGGCGGAAAGATAGACGATGGGCAGGCCGACCCAGTCGTCGTACTGGCGGATCACCGTGGCCAGCTCGGGACCGGTGTAGCCGGGCATCATCAGGTCGAGCAGGATCAGCTCGGGGCGGAACGCCGCCACGGCATCGATGATGGCCTCCGGGTCGGTGATCACCTTCACATCGATGCCAGCGCCGCGCAGGACAAGCCGGAAATGTTCGGCCAGGGTGATGTCGTCATCGACGATCAGCACCCGGTGTGGGGTGACCTGGCGCTCCTCGAACATCCGCTCCAGGCGATCGACCAGGCGCGGCACGTCGAGCGGCTTGGTGAGGAAACCCTCGGCGCCGAGACGGGCAGCACGCACCCTGGAATGGAAGTCGCCCTGGGCGGAGATGAACAGGATGGGGCAATCAAGGGCACGGAAGGCCGGCCGGCTGGCCACGGCCTCGGTGGCATTGAGACCCTCCTCGGGAAACAGCACGTCCATGATCAGGATGTCGGGCCGCTCCCTGGCGGCGGCCTGCTCGGCGGCATCGAGACGGGTGAACAGCCGGGTCTGGTAGCCAAACTGGTCGAGCAGGCGCACGATCTCGCGTCCGAGCAGGGCATCGTCCTCGACGAGCCAGATGTCGATACGGCGGCCGAGCGGGGCGTGCGGTTCGGACTTGAGCGGTGGCGCAGGCCGGCTCTCGCCCTGCCGGAGGGTGGCGGCCAGGGCCTGCGTGCCGCGGACGAAAGCCGCCAGCGCGCCGGGGTCAATGCGCTCGATTGGTCCGGCCAGCCAGGCACGCGCCTGTTTCTCCAGAACGCGCGCCTCGCGACTGAGGTCATCCAGGCCGAAGGTACTGCCCGAGCCGGCCAGCTTGTGCAGGCGGTGATGCAGCTCGTCGAGCAATGGGCGTTCGCTTTCTCGTCCGCTCAGGCTGGACGCACAGGCGGCGATGCCCGCCAGTTCTTCGGGCAGATGTTCGAGGTAGGCGCCGCGCAGCTTGGCGAGTTCGGCGGCGAATTCGGATTCAAGGTCATCCATGGTGTTTCTCCCACACCGCGCGCACCTGGCTCGCCAAGGTCATGGGGTCGAATGGCTTGGCGATCACGTCGAGCGCCCCCAGGCTGAGGTAACGCGCGACATCTTCCGCTTGCGCCCTGGCGGTCATGAGCACCACCGGGATGGCCGCCAGGGCCGGCTGTTCGCGCAATGCGGCGAGGGTGGCCGGGCCGTCCATGCCTGGCATCATCACGTCGAGCAGGATCAGGTCGGGCGCGAATGCGGCGGCCTCGCGCAAGGCTTCCTCGCCCGAACCGCACAACTTCACCGTGAAGCCGCCCACCATCTCCAGGGCCAGCTTGGCGACGGACTGGATCCCCGTTTCATCATCGACATACAGTATGCGTTGCAGCAAGGACATGCCGGCTCCAGGCAGAATGGCGAAGATCAAGGCATGCATTATCGCTCGCGGCGCGCCCGGCGTTAACAGCCTGTTAAGTAGATCCGGGACGAATCCTCGACAGTGGAAACAACCCGGGTTTCGGGCTGTCAATCTTTGCGTGCGGTGCGAGAAGGGCTAACAGCCTGCTAAGATGAGACCAGACTCATTCGGAGGATGCATGCATGACTGAACATCGCGATCAATCACCGGCCGCTGACAGCCTGACCCTGGAGGCCATGGAGCTGATGCGCACCTTGACGCCGGAGATCTATCCCAACGCCACCATCGCGCGCTTTCCGCGCATCATCAACCAGCTGGCACTGTGCTGGAAACACCCCGATGAATGCCGGAAATTCTTCGATGATCTGCTCAACGACGAGCGCGGCGACCGGCAGGGTTTCCCGTTTGAGATCGTGGTCGAGCTGACCAACCTGAAACTGGAACACGCCCGCCAGTACTCCAGTGGCATGGACGTGTTCGACATGTACGGCCAGCGGCTTTGATGCCACTGCGTGGCGGCGGTGCGGGCCCCGAAAACGGGCCCGCACCGCCCTGCAATCACATGACGCTGCCGAAGCCGTGGTCGCGCGCCCCCGGCGGCGGCTCCAGGCCGGCGAGGCGACAGCCCTGGGCGAGAGGCCCGCGCGGAAACAGCTGATACAGGAACTTCACCCCGCCCTCGGGATGAAAACGTTCTTCCAGGGCGTCAAGCCACTCGCGTGGCTGAATGTAGCCCAGATCCTCGTGGCGGGCATGGTATTCCTGCAAGGCGCACAGCACCTCCCAGTGCATCTCGGTAAGCTGCAGCCCTTCGATTCTGGCCATGGCTTCGGCCTCGGCGCGCGACCAGCCGGCGGGAGCGAATGGAAAACCGTCCTCACGGGCGGGCTCTAAACCGGGAACGACTACATTCTGTGCAACGGCATACATGATGACCTCCTCCTGACGGGTTTATACCCTATAAAATTAGTACACTTTAATCTGACTGTGTCGATAAATGCCGAACCTTGCCGATCACCGAGTCATCTTCATTCATGAGGGCGATGACATGGCGATCGACGACGAACTGGAGGTTACCTTGAGCGGTTGGCAGGCGTCTTGGGTCATGCGGATCAGCGCATGTCAAGATCGTTGTCGCCTGAATCATGCGGCCAGCGGTTGAATATCCTTGTGAGGCGAACTCATGCGTATGGCCGAATCGCGTTCCGGGTTGAGGGTGACGTTGCCGATGGGCGTCCAGTTGCGCGTCTTGCCGGACCAGCGGGCGGGATTTCGCTCGCGAGCACGGGCATACAGATCGTGCCTGGCGGCGAGAATGGCATGATCCTCGCCGGCGTGACGTTGCGCCGGACTGACATAGCGAATCCCGCGATGCCGGTGGTCGTGGTTGTACCCATGCACGAACTCCCCTGCCCAGGCGCGAGCAGCCTCCAGATCGGCAAAGCCCCGGGCGGGAAACTCGGGCCGATACTTCGCGGTGCGGAACAAGGATTCGACGAAGGCATTGTCATCGGAAACCCGCGGACGCGAGTAAGACGGTTTGACGCCCAGCCAGTGGGGCATCGCCAGCACCGTGGTTGCTTTCAAGGTCGAACCGTTATCGCCGTGCAGCACCGGCTTGGTGCTCATGGCGGCGATGCCCTCGGCCAAGGCCGTGCGACGCAAAACCGAGGCATCGGTGCATGCCAATACCCGACTGAATTGCTATGGAAATGGTCTATAGTAGGAGCAGGCGGTGGTCTGCCATAGCCGGAAGCCGCCAGGATGCGGATTGTAAGAGGAGGAGATGAATCATGAGCGCTTCCATTATCTATTCCAGCGAAAAGGCGGTCGACTCACCCCGTCCGCAAAAGGTGCCGCTGACTCGGCCGGTGCATTGGCTGCGCTTGGGGTGGACGGATTTGGTCCGGCATTGGCCGGCGTCCCTGGCCTTGGGGGCGGTGTTCGCCCTTGCCGGGCACCTGCTAGTGAATCACGCCTGGGCCTACAGCCATGTCGGCATGGCGCTGACCACCGGCTTCCTGTTGCTGGCGCCCTTCTTGGCGGTGGGGTTCTACGATCTTTCCCGGCGCGACGAGCGGATTGCGCGCGGCGAGACTGCGGAGCCTTTCCAGGGGCTGCGTCGCAATGCCGCCTCGGTGGGTCTGTTCGCACTGTTGCTGGCTTTCATCCTGAGTGTGTGGGAACGCCTGTCTGCGCTCATCGTCGGCCTGTTTTTCTCGGCCGGGGTGAACATGACGGGCGAATTCAGCCTGCTGGCATTGTGGTCGGCCGGAGACCCCAGCTTCATGGTCGCCTATCTCAGCTTCGGGCTGGCACTGGCGGGGCTCACCTTCGCCCTCGCCGTGGTATCGGTGCCGATGTTGATCGACCGCGAGGTCGACGTGATCAGCGCCATGCTGACCAGTCTGCGGGTGGTCCGCGAAAACCCTGGCGCGATGTTGCTCTGGGCGCTCGTCATCGTCGGCCTGAGCGGGTTCGGCATGGCTACCGCCTTCGTCGGCCTGGCCGTCCTGTTCCCGCTGCTCGGCCACGCCAGCTGGCATGCCTACCGTGACCTGGTTACGCGGGACTGAGCCGGACGGCCCTCGGGGCTTGAACACGCGCATCAGGCGTTGAAAGCCGATGGCTTGGTCAATGGGGTTTGGCGGTTGACCCGCCCCCCTCAATCCAGCCAGCTTTCCACTCCAGACGACCCGCCTCTCAAGAAAACGAAGGGCCGCCCCGAGTTTTCTTGTCCCCCTCGGGGGGGCGGGCTGGGCGTAGCCCGGCCCTGGGGGCGCTCAGCCGCCATACGAACAGGGTGAGCCGGGAGGATGTCTTGGTGAGTGAAAAACGCTTGACGGAGGCCTTTGTAGCGTCGGGGGTGTCTGGCGCATGGATTGCGCGCGAGCGGATCAAGCGGCGTCCCCCTCGAAGCCTAGCTCATGGATCTTGCGGGTGAGGGTGTTGCGGCCCCAGCCCAGCAACTGCGCAGCCTCGATTCGGCGGCCCGCGGTGTGGTCGAGCGTGACCCGGATCAGGGTACGCTCGAAATCACGCACCAGCGCATCAAGGATTCCGGTCTCGCCCCGCGCCAGCCGGACCTCGGCGTTGGCAGCGAGGGCGGCAGTCCAGTCGAGGGGGGGCGCCACCTCCTCCCGGGTCAGGTCGGCGGGCAGGTCCTTGGCTTCGACCACCTGGCCGGGGGCCATCACGGTCAGCCAGTGGCACAGGTTTTCAAGTTGCCGAACATTGCCGGGATAGGGCAGGGCGACCAGGCTCCGCATGGCTTCCTCGGACACCTGTTTCACCTCCATACCCAACTCGCGCGCGCTCTTCTGCAGGAAATGGCGGATCAGCAGGGGGATGTCCTCGCGCCGTTCGCGCAAGGGCGGAATGCGGATGCGGATGACGTTGAGGCGGTGGAACAGGTCCTCGCGGAACTGGCCCTGGCGCACCCGGTCCTCCAGGGCCTGGTGGGTAGCAGCGATGACACGGACGTTGACCCGTACCGGGGTGGTGCCGCCGACCCGGTAAAACTCGCCGTCGGCCAACACGCGCAATAGCCGGGTCTGCAACTCGGCCGGCATGTCGCCGATCTCGTCGAGGAACAGTGTGCCGCCGTCGGCCTGCTCGAATCGCCCACGTCGGGAGGCGGTGGCACCGGTGAACGCGCCGCGCTCGTGGCCGAACAGCTCCGATTCGAGCAGGTCGCGCGGGATAGCAGCGGTATTGAGCGCGATGAAGGGTTTGTCCTTGCGCGGGCTGTGGCGATGCAGCGCATGCGCCACCAGCTCCTTGCCGGCGCCAGTCTCGCCGGTGATGAGCACGGTGGCATGCGACTGGGACAGCCGGCCGATGGCGCGGAACACGTCCTGCATCGCGGGCGCCTGGCCCAACATGCCCTGGCTGGCGGCGACCTGCTGGCCGTCGATGCCCTCCTCGCCATGGCCGGCTTCCTCGATGGCACGGTGGATCAGGGCGAGGGCGTTGTTGATGTCGAAGGGCTTGGGCAGATATTCGAATGCGCCGCCCTGGAAGGCCGACACCGCCGAATCGAGGTCGGAATAGGCGGTCATGATGATGACCGGTAGGCGAGGATGGCGCGCCTTGAGGCGACCCATGAACTCGATGCCGTCCAGGCCGGGCATGCGGATGTCGGACAGCACCACGCTGGGGGCGTCCGTCTCAAGCGCCCGCAAGGCCGATTCGGCATCCTCGAACAGCCGGTGCGGCAGCCCCTCACGCTTCAATGCTTTCTCGAACACCCAGCGGATGGAACGGTCGTCGTCGATGATCCAGACAGGTTTCATGGCGGAAGTCAGGAGTGAGCGTTGGGACGTGCAGCGCGAGGGGCGCGGACAGGCGAATCATCTGGGGCCGGGTTCCCCGCGCCCTGGATCGGCAGATAGATCGAGAAGCAGGTGAATCCGGGTTCGCTCACCATGTGGATGGCGCCTTCGTGGCGCTGCACCAGGCTCTGCGCCAGGGTAAGGCCGACCCCGGTGCCGCCCTCGCGGCCCGACACCATGGGAAAGAAGATCGTGTCCTGCAACTCCTCGGGAATGCCCGGGCCGTTGTCGATCACGTCGATCCGGACTGCGAGCTTGCGCCGTTTGCCGGCCAGGGTGACCTGGCGGGCAATGCGGGTCTTGAGCCTGATCTGGCCACGCCCCTGCATGGCTTGGGCGGCATTGCGGGCGATGTTGAGCACGGCCTGGATGATCTGTTCCGGGTCGCCGGCGATGTCCGGCACGCTGGTGTCATAGTCGCGCTCGATGGCCAGGCGCGGAAACTCCGCAAGCAGCAGGCTGCGCACCCGTTCCAGCACTTCATGGATATTGATCTCGCGGATTTCGGGTCGCTTGGCCGGGGTGAGCAGGCGGTCGAGCAGGCCCTGCAGGCGGTCGGCCTCCTTGATGATGACCTGGGTGTATTCGGACAGCTCGGCGCCATTGAGTTCGGCCTCCAGCAACTGTGCGGCGCCGCGGATGCCGCCCAGCGGGTTGCGGATCTCGTGCGCGAGCTGACGCACCAGGCTTTGGCCGGCCTGCACTTGGGCCAGGGTGATCTCCTCGCGGGCGATCTTGACGCCACTGCTTACCGGGCGCAGCTCGATCACGGTGTACTCCGGGGCGGATTCGACGGGTGTGACGGTGGCGGATAGGGTGACTGCATGATCCTCAACCTGCAGGCAAAGATCATGCTCGGTATAGCTGGTGCCGTTGTGGATGACCGAATCGAGGATGCGCACCAGATCGGTGCACTCGCCGACCACCTGGGCAAGCGGGCGCCGCAGCGCATGGCGACCGGAGATTCCGAGCAAGTTTTCCGCCGCCGGGTTGAGGTATTGCACCACGCGCGCTTGGTCCACCAGCAATACGGCGGTGGCGAGGATCTCCGGGCTGGGTGCGGCGAGATTCATCGGCGGATGCGTTTGGGTTGGGGCGAACGGTTCATGCAAGAACCGGACCATGTTGGTGAGACATGTCCGGAGGGTATCCGAGCTCATCGAATACGCGCCAGTTCCTTATGGATCAGCTCGATGTTTTTTTCGTGTCGGCGTATTGATTCGTCGAGACGGCGACGTTCATCGGCCTGGGTGGCCTTGGCCATTGCCGCACGCGCGCCGGAGAGCAGGGCCTGCTCGCTGCTCAATTCCTCCTCCAGCAATTGCTGGCGTACCGAATCGCGCTTGCCCTGGGTGGCCGGGTCGACGCGGGGAAAGCCGGCCGGGCTGGGTTGCCGCGCGGATGAGCGCCGGGGCGCCGCGGCTTCACCCGGACTCGCGGCCGGACGCTCCGGGGTGGGGTCGACGACGATGCGCACCGCGCCGGGGCGCGGCTTGTCGGTAAAGGTGACGTTGCCGTGCGCATCGACATACTTGTAGATATCGGCATGCGCCGGGCCGGACAGCGCCATCAGCGCCAGGACCCCGCGGACCGTGATTGCAAGCGATTGATTTTGCATGCGGCTAGTGTAGCAGTCTTTGTCCGCGCCGACCGCCGCAACGCAAAAAGGGCGGCCGCAAGCCGCCCCTTCTCGCCGTAGCAGACGAATCAGACCGAGTAGTACATGTCGAATTCGACCGGATGGGTGGTCATGCGCAGACGGGTCACCTCTTCCATCTTCAGTTCGATGTAGGCGTCGATGAAATCGTTGCTGAACACCCCGCCGCGGGTGAGGAACTCGCGGTCTGCATCGAGGTGCTCGAGGGCCATGTCGAGGGAATGGCAGACCTTCGGGATGGCCTTCTCTTCCTCGGGCGGCAGGTCGTACAGGTTCTTGTCCGCCGGGTCGCCCGGGTGGATCTTGTTCTGCACCCCGTCGAGGCCCGCCATCATCAGGGCCGCGAAGCACAGGTAGGGGTTGGCGATCGGGTCGGGGAAGCGCACCTCGATACGGCGGGCCTTGTCGCTCGCCACGTGCGGGATGCGGATGGAGGCGGAGCGGTTCTTGGCCGAATAAGCCAGCATCACCGGGGCCTCGAAGCCGGGCACCAGACGCTTGTAGGAGTTGGTGCCGGGGTTGGTGATGGCATTGAGCGCGCGGGCGTGCTTGATGATGCCGCCGATGTAGTAGAGGGCGAATTCTGACAGGCCGGCGTAACCATTGCCGGCGAACAGGTTCTTGCCGTCCTTCCAGATCGACTGGTGCACGTGCATGCCGGAGCCGTTGTCACCGACGATGGGCTTGGGCATGAAGGTGGCGGTCTTGCCGTAGGCATGGGCCACGTTGTGCACCACGTACTTCAGGATCTGGGTCCAGTCGGCGCGTTTGACCAAGGTGCTGAACTTGGTGCCGATCTCGTTCTGGCCGGCGGTCGCCACCTCGTGGTGGTGCACCTCGACCGGCACACCCTGCTCTTCTAGGGCGAGACACATGGCGGAACGGATGTCCTGGAAGGAATCCACCGGCGGTACCGGGAAGTAGCCACCCTTGACGCGGGGACGGTGGCCCAGGTTGCCGACCTCGGTCTGCTCGCGCGAAGCCCAGGCGGCCTCCTCGGAGTCCAGCTTGACGGCGCAGCCGGACATGTCGTCATGCCAGGAAACGGAATCAAAGATGAAGAATTCGGGCTCGGGACCGAAATAGGCGGTGTCGCCCAGGCCGGTGGACTTCAGGTAGGCCTCGGCGCGCTTGGCGATGGAACGTGGGTCGCGGTCATACCCCTTGCCGGTGTCGGGTTCCACCACGTCACAGGTGAGTACCAGGGTGGGTTCGTCGAAGAACGGATCCAGGCGGGCGGTGTCCGGGTCGGGCATGAGCAGCATGTCGGAGGCCTGGATGCCCTTCCAGCCGGCGATGGAAGAACCGTCGAATGCATGACCGTCCTCGAATTTTTCCTCACCGAACGCAGAGACCGGCACGGATACGTGCTGCTCCTTGCCACGGGTGTCGGTGAAGCGGAAATCGACGAATTTGACATCGTTTTCCTGAACCATCTTCATTACGTCGGCGACCGCCATATCTAGACTCCTATCAACGCAGTTTGCAAAAAACCGTGAACACGACAAGGTGTGCACCAAGGGGGGGTAATCGAATGCCGAATGCAGCTTGGCAGGCCGCCAAGCCTTGCGAAGCCTGATGCAGAAAGCATGCCAGCTCTTTGACGTGGCGGATGCACGGGGTAAATGCCTGAAATTCGTGCGCGAACCATTCTGCCACAGGCTGGATACGGACCGACCAGAAATTTCGTGCACCAGAACGGTGCGCGCAGTGCGATTTTGGTGCGCGAAGGGTACGCAAGCATTTGCGTTAACAGGCTGTTGAAAAACGTCGCGAGGATGGCCCGATGCAAGGCGCACGGAGCGCAGCGACCGAGAAAACGAGCGAAGCGAGTTTCAGCGAAGGCTCACCTTCAGGTGATGCCGGAGCTCCATCTCAAATCGATCGGCGAGGGAGCGCAAACGAAGTTTTAGCTTGCGCTGAAACTTCGTTTGGCGAAGGCTCACATCGGCGCAGCCGATGTGAAGTGAAGCGGCCGGAGCCCACACCGCGCAACACAGCCGATGGCCCACCGCAGTAGTTTTTCAACAGCCTGTTAAATAAAGAACCCCGCAACAGCGGGGTTCTTTGCGAGGAGGCGCGCTGCGAGCGCGGTCACTTCAGCTTGGTTTCCTTGTATTCGACGTGCTTGCGCGCCTTGGGGTCGTATTTCATGATCGCCATCTTTTCAGGCATGGTTTTCTTGTTCTTGGTGGTGGTGTAGAAATGCCCCGTGCCGGCGGTGGATTCCAGCTTGATCTTTTCGCGTCCGGCCTTAGCCATGTCCGTTCTCCTTAGATCTTCTCGCCACGGGCGCGCATTTCCGCCAGCACCGCGTCGATACCGTTCTTGTCAATGGTGCGCAGGGCGGCGTTGGTCAGACGCATGCGCACCCAGCGGTTTTCACTCTCGACCCAGAAGCGGCGGTTTTGCAGGTTGGGCAGAAAACGGCGCTTGGTCTTATTGTTGGCGTGGGATACGTTGTTTCCCACCATCGGCTTCTTGCCGGTCACTTGGCATACACGGGCCATGATTGGTGCTCCCGAAGAGTTCGGTTCCAGAGAAAGACGCGCTTTATAGCATGATTTTTTTCGCCGCGTCAAAGATATCCGCGTTCGTGTAAAAGCAAGTTAGTAATGTCCGGTCTCAGCAAGTTAGAAATGTCCGCTTTGGTTGTAGACGGAGCATGAGATGATGGACCGGATCGAGATGAGCGGGAAAGAAGTCAAGCGGCTGGAGGTATTGCGTCAGGTGGCCGATGGGGTGGTGAGTCAACGGCAGGCGGGACGGAGTTTGGGGTTGTCGGAGCGGCAGGTTCGCCGCTTGTTGCGCCGCTATGAGGCCGAAGGGGCGGCGGGGCTGGTCAGCTGCCGGCGCGGCAAGCC
>Ga0209207_1000846_pt1 | contig 16337 bp, 16 predicted proteins | sample SaghotsprinmetaG_FD_184140 | JGI IMG/M metagenome (GOLD analysis project Ga0209207, IMG submission 184140) | Hot spring microbial communities from South Africa to study Microbial Dark Matter (Phase II) - Sagole hot spring metaG (SPAdes) (version 3) | ecosystem: Environmental > Aquatic > Thermal...
CGCAAGGGCGCCGAGCAGATCTACATCCACGCCCAGCGCGACTGGGACGAGAACATCGAGCACAACCAGAAGATCCGCGTCGGCAACGAGCGCCACGACACGGTCGAGGCCAACAGCTACACCGAGCTTCAGGCCGAAGAACACCGCACCACCGACCTCGACCGCAAGGTAGAGGTACGCGCCAACGACCACCTTACCGTCGCCGTCACCCAGCACAACAGGATCGGCACCGGTCAGTTCATCGAGGCGGGCAACGAGCTGCACTATTTTGCTGGTGACAAGATCACCGTCGATGCTGGGATGGAACTCACCGCGTCACCAGCATCGCCGGGTATGACAGCGCCACGAAGACTGGTGACCTGGCAAAGTTCGATCTGTTCATCGGAGCCCAAGCTGGGTGCAAGCTCACTGGCCAGCTCGACTGGTGCCCACCGCCCAGCACACTGCCTCCGGCACCAGTGCCCAACCGCATCCCCATCAATGGCTGGAGGACCTTGGCCAAGTTGGATCTGGAGCTGGTGGCCGCGGTGGGTGGAGGCGTGTCGGGTAAGGTGCGACTGCAACTGAACAAGGGTCGTTTCCTTCTGTCCATCCAGGGTTCCTTGGTCTGGGGAGGTGGCTTCAAGGGCTACATGACCTTCGAGGTGGGCTATGAGAGCGTGGTCGCCTTGTTGGAGCTGATACGCAAGGAGCTTCTGGCCAACAATAACGAAGATCCTGAATGGATCGACGGAGAAGCCTTGGCCTACGTAAGGATGCTCTCTTTATTCGGTGCCCTTGCCATGGATGTGCCCTTCATCTATGCGCGTCGCTACGCCTTTGCCAAGGAGCTGTACGACAGGCTGACTGATGGTGGGCGAGGTGTGCAGATCGCTCGAACCTTGGTGCGGCACGAAAGACAGGACGTAATAAAAAGTTGGCTGCTCAATCTGCAGCCTGACGCCCTCGGGCCTCTACTGATGGCGCTAAGCAGCCTTCCAGGGTTTCTCGCGGATGAGGATCACCTGCTGCAGCAGCAAGCCATCGAGCAATGCCTGGGTTGGATCGAGCCGCAGGCGGATGCCGCCCAGCGTTTCGAGGAAGCGGTGATCCGTATGAACCGTGACGGGGCAAGACCACCTAATGCCGGGCAAGCCTACTGCGAAAACCGGTTGCGGTTAGATTCGTTCATGAGCGAAAGGGTTTCGGGGCTGAATGCCTCCAATAATCAGATGCGCGCGAGATATCGTCAGCGTGTTGAAAGGCTCGGAGGTCGTTTGTTTGGTTACTGCGAATACCGTACCGAACCCTTTGGTCCCGCCTTGGGTGGGGCCGAGAAGGTCAAAGTCACTTATAAGGGGCCAAACATTGATTAAGCGATTCGCTGTTGGCGTCATACTTTACTTGGCAACTAGTGCAGTATTTGCCCAGCTAGCGCCTGAGCAAGAGGCTGCGAAAGAGAAAGGACTTGAGCTTTATCAACAATACATGGGGATTTCTGCGATTGAGCCTTTGCGTATCGCAGCCGAGGCTGGAGATAAAACAGCACAATATTACCTAGGGGAAACGCTTCGTCTGAACAATATGTTCATGACTGCCGAGGCGCAGCATTGGTACGAGGCGGCAGCCAAACAAGGTCATCTTTTTGCCATGCTCCGCTTGGGGAACCGGGAAGATCTCTGTCGCGTCCTTGATACCTGTGCAGATAATGCTAAGTGGCGAGATAAAGCGCTGGATCTTGCGTATGAGCACGTAAAGAAAGGCGATACGGAAGCCATGCGTGTTTTGTACCATGCAGAAGAAGGCTTGGTATGGCTGGAGAAGGCTGCGGAGGCAGGCGATGCCCATGCACAGCAACTTCTGGGCAGCTTCTACAAAGCCGGAGGAGGCTGGTTCTTAACGACCGGTAACCGTAATAAGGCAGTCGAAAGGTGGTTTCGGGCTTCCGCTGAGGGCGGTAACCCTGTGGGGATGATGCTCTATGCCAACTACCTGTTCGAGAATGACGGGAGCAAGAGGGAAATAAGTCATTGGGTGAGGACGGCTGCCGAAACGGGCTATATCGACGCAGTCAGCACATACGCATCTAACATCGCACACCTCCCTAATGACTTGGACTTTCCAAAAGATCTAGTTGCTGGTTATGGCTTGACCTATTTGTTATCTCAGCTCCAAGGTGGAGGAGTTGCACCTGAGGATGGACGGAGAAATCTTCCAGAGCTGGCTAAAAGGATGACACCAGCACAAATTAAAGAGGCAGAGATATTCGCAGAAGAGTGGGCAAAGACACATCCGCCTCTTTCTTATTTTGCTCCTGTATATGGCTACTGATAGATGCAGCGTAGCGAAGCATCCGCTGCTTACCTTAGCCTTTTTCCAGAGCAAATCCACTCAGAGGTCCGCGGCTTCTTGGGGTTGCTGGAGACTATGCCGAAGCAGCTTCCCAAGGCATGCCCTTATTGCGATTGTACGGCTTTTAGGGTCAAGCAGAAGCGCTATTGCTCATGCACTGCCTGTGGCAGGAACTTCAGCGCCCTGACAGGAACACCACTCTGCAGACTGCAAGGCCGCGAGCGCTTTCGTCCCTTCGCCGAGGGTTGGCTGGCAGGCGAGCGCGCCCATGTGGTTGGAGAGCAGTTGGGTATGAACGGAACCACCGCTCGCACCTGGGTGAAGCGCTTCCTGCAACTGATGGACGAAACCCACCCCGACCTGCATCGCTGGTGGAGCGCATACCTGTATCGCCAGGAGTTGGAGCTACCGGCACATGTCCAAGAGCGGGCACAAAGGTTCCTGGGTTGGTTGGCGCGTTTTCCCTTTGAACCGTCAACCGCATGCCCACACTGCGGCTCGCCAGAGCTGATCTCCCATGGACTTGGCAATGGATTACCGCGCTGGCGCTGCAAGCCCTGCGGGCGTATGCACAACCGGTTGAGCAACACACCCTTGAAATGGGTCGGTCAGATGGAGCTATGGCGCCCTTACGTGGAGCTCATGCTGCAGGGCTTTACCCACCAGGATTGTGTTCTGCGATTGGGAATAGCTGAAACCAAGGGCACGAATCGGGAGCGCAATTGGCGCCCGCGTTTCCTCAAGCTCATTGAGCAGCGCGAACCCGAGCTGCTGGAGTGGATCACCTGGCAGAACCGCAGGCGTCGCGGACAACTGGCATCGGAGCACCAAGCCAACTTGAGGAGCAGGCGGGTGGGAGCAAACTGAAGGCAGCCGATAGCCCTTTGGTGGGCAGTTGTAGAAAAAATAAAAAACACCAGTCCCGTAGTTGGACTACGGGACTGGTGTTCTACTGACAAGCTTGAGCAGCGCGTGCGATGCTTTGTATGAACTGGGTAGAGGGGGCCGTTCGTGCTGCTCTTTCGGACTCTCGAACAAGCCCCTCCAAGGTATATTCTTTCTCAAGTTTGTTAAAAGCACATTCGCAAACTGCTTTTGTGGCGCCATTGCGCATGCATCCCGATAAGAACTCCCCTTTTTGTCTTGATGATTCGTCAGAGCATCCAGCTGCCAGAACCAATGTCGCTGATAGTAGTAAGGTATTTTTCATTGCTGCCTCGTTAGTAATTCAATACTACGCCGCACCCCACTGCGGAGCCGGCAACTAATCCAATGGTTTGTGGGCCAATGGTCCAGAATATCTTGATCCAAATGAGCTGCGCCATGCCGCCAGACGTGAATACGCTATCTGGCATTGCGAATTTTCTAATGGCATTGCCAATGAGTGCGCCAGCTCCGCCCAAGATTGTTCCGAGGATTACAGCAAAGGATTTTGCGAAGAATCCCGCTGCTAGGACCATGGGGGCATTGTTGAATGTGATCATGAGTATCGATAGGGTAAAGGCTGCAATTGGCCAGCCAATCAAGCCCGGACTTACGGGTGATACTGCTATGTCAGAATCGTGTTGTTGAGTCATCGATATGCTCCGGCTAATAGGTGGGGTGGTTAAGTGCTGTAGAGGTATATTGAAACTTCTATGCTGTCGGTGTTTGTAGTTATTGGTTTTAAAGGTCTGCACCCGCGAGTACGAGCAGCGTCAGTCCGAAGCAGATTAACCAGACAATGAAGTAGGCAAGGTTCTGTTTCAGGTGCTTGGCGCGTTGATAGAGATAGACCGGGACGAGCCAGACCCAACCTTTGAACGCTTGGGTGCTATGGCCAGCCTTCTGAAGGCGCTTCTCGTCCAGGAAGGAGAGCAGGATGTTCAGGGCTACTGTGATGTAGAAAAGCTTGCCATCGGCTACGGCATCCATCGCGTGGTTTTCATTGCTGTACACCAGCATGGCAATGAAACTCTCCAGGAACAGGCCGAGCAGGGGGGCGAAGGCCAATACCCAGACCAGGGTGTTGTTCACGTACTGCCCGGTCAACGGCGGCGGTGACAATTGGTCGAGGTGAACGCGCAAGTGCGTATCCTCCAACTTGACCCAGTCCGCCAAGCCTTGTTTCCAGACATTGCTGCCATGCCGTAACTTGCCGGCTTCGATCAGGGCGATCATCGCCGGCTCATCAATACCTCCGATGCGCAGGCCTTTTTCCTCGTAAAACCATTGGGTAGCTGTAGTCGAGGGGTTTTCCTTCATTTGTACTTCCTTCTATCGGTTGCGTTGGCAGGCGCCAGCAGATGCGCGACGGTGATGTGCTGTTGTGCTTCTGCTGTCTTCCTGTGGAGAGCCGAGATGGCTTTGTTAAACTTCGTATCGTTTGGCTTATATAAGGTCCGGATTCTCATGAGCCTGGTTATAGTTGATTTATCCACTGGGACGGCCGGATATAAAAGTGGAGATAAGTATTTAACTGATCCCCTAGGTCCTAGAAGCAGGCTACCAGCCGTAGCGGCAAGTGCTTTTATGACTGTCGAGGGGCGGTAGAACTTTTTTGATGTCCTGCACGGGTAGGCGTACTGTTTTCCCGTCGGCTGTTATGAAGAGGTTATTTGCCTTGCGCAAAGCTGGCCAGAATGCCTGGAAGTTGGCCCCGCAGACACGACACTCAGTATAAAAAGGGTTGTCGTAACGCTCGCCGTCGACGATGACGTCGAAGCCCGTGCCGCTATCAGAGGCGTAGTTCTTTCCAGCAATCGTGGCGTAGGCGCTGACGTATTTTTCCTCGTCATCAGGGCAGGAAATATTCAACTCATTTCCATTGCCGTCATCGACGAGGTATTCGCTAACGCCCATGCCCCAGCCCGACGTCCATTTATAGGTACCGGCTGAGGCGGTATTCGCCATTATCCAGCACAGCAGGGAGATCAAGGCGATATTCCTGTTCATTGAAAGTTCCTTATGTGGTTACGCGGTTGGTTGAGCTCTTTAAGTGAGTGTCAACTGCTGAAAGGGAGAGTGTGGTAGGGGTGGAGAGCCGACGCAGATGATTGAGGTTCATCGGGAATTCCCACCTCGTTAGGTATTTTCGAGTGCGTTTGTTGTTGACTCGAATGGCGCACATAGCTGACGTTATGGGTCGTAAATGCCGTGGTCGTTTTAGCATCTTAGCCGGACGATTTGCGGCATGGCAAGAATCTCCGCAAGTCTCGATTCTGACGGGAGCCTGACTCGGTTGGGCTCGGCGATTCGTGCCCGGCGAACTGCGTTGGGACTATCGCAAGAGGCCTTGGCGGACTCGGCAGGTATCGATCGATCTCACATGGGCAAGATCGAGCGAGGGGAGAGGAACGTTACGTTCTTGAATATTCAGCGCATTGCCCTGGCTGTGCGCTGCTTACCGTCTGATTTGCTCATAGACGCAGGACTTTGACGGAACGGAGCTGAGACTGTCCCTGCTCGAAATGACTCCGTCCTACCGGACATCAAGCTGAAAGCGCGCTCGAATGGATTTCGCAATGAAGGTCCGAGGCCGTCGGCTGCTGGATATCATGCAGAAATCCATCAGCAGGCAGCCTCCTTGGATAGCACTACGGAAGAGTTACCGATCAGGCACCGCGTGATCATGGCGGTTCTCCAGTGTTGTAAGACCCGTCGAGCAGGAGCCTTGGCCGGCTCCTGCTCATGCTGTCACGGTTCAACAGTGATCCGGATTCCGAGCCGGTGGAGGAGTCGGTGGAACAGGACCAGTGCCAGAGCGACCACCAGCAGTAGCGGCCAAAACCGCAGCATGAGCAGCATCAGCGCGACGAACGCCGTGCAACTGGCCAAGGCGCCGATGAACACGAACAGCAGCGCTGCAAAACCCAATACATTCATGTGCTTTCTCCTTACAGGTAGCCTTGTTCCGCCAGCGACACGCAGCCCTCGCGGCCTACGACGATATGGTCCAGGGTTCGTACCCCGACCAGGTTCAGGGCCTCCCGCAGTTTGTGGGTCAGGGTGAGATCTGATTGGCTGGGCTCCGGATCGCCGGAGGGATGGTTGTGCACCAGGATGACGGCGGCGGCGTTGTGTTCCAGGGCTGCCTTGACGATTTCGCGGGGGTACACGCTGGCGCTGTCCAGCGTGCCTCGGAACAGCTCATGAAAGACGATCACCCGATGCCGGTTGTCGAGTAGGAGCAGGGCGAACACCTCATGCTCGTAATCGGCCAATAGCATCTGCAGGTGGCCGAACACCTCCTGCGGCGAGGTCAGCGCGCGTCCCCGCCGCAGACGCAGATTCGCCAACTGCCGGGCCATCAGCAGGATGTCTGTTTCGGTGACCGGCGACTCGACCAGGTAGGTGCCGGTCGAGTCACTGGCCTTCAGTTTGTGCAGACGCATAAGGGGCTCCTTGGTGTTGATCGATCGATGGGGGTTGGTGTCGGGCTTGCGCCTCCAGCTTCTCGGCCAGACTGGCTTTCGATGATTTGTGCGGCGTTTTGGGTGTTGCCGATGGGCTCTTGTCGGCGGGGTAGAACTCCTCGACGACGGCACCCGCGTCTTCCTCGCTGTCCTCGAAGGCACCGTTGCCGAAACCACGCCGTGCTGCCTCATCCAGTGCGAGCTGATCGAAGCCCGCAGCCTGACGCTGCGCATCGAGTTCATTGGCCGCCTGAAGTGCTTCGGCCATGTCCAGGCTGCTGCGAACCGTGAGGTCGACATAGAAGATCGGCGTGCCATGGCTCTGCCGAGTCGACTTGCCGCGCAGACGCAGTTCCAGGGGCAGGCACGCCAGGCGGTTGCCGGAGGTGGCCTGGAAGTAATGCAGGCGAGCCGCCAGGGTGCGGATGCTGTTGAAACCCGTAGTGCGGAGCACGAAGCTGCCCAACGGATCGTCATCGCCAATCACCACGTTCAGCCGGCCGTAGGGCTTGCAGGCGCCGCCCTTGGCCAACGAACAGGCATCGGGCGAAGGGCAGGGCAGCGACTGGATACCGTCCTTGCCCAGACGCTTGCAGGTCTCGCCGTTGCCCACGCAAATCGGTCGTCCGGTCAACCGGTCGAACAGCGTGTAGTCGGCGCGGAAGTTCAGCTCTGGTTCGTTGAACAGCAGACGTACCGGGATGCAGCGCAGCTTGTCGTCCTTGTTCTGGCGCAACTCGTCATTGAGCGGATGCAGTAGCCAGCCAGTCTTGCCCTGCACCTGTGAAGTGATAGTGAACTGGTCATCCTTCTCCGGCAGACGCTTGCCGTTCTTCTCGATGACCTTGCCGATGGAAATCCGCCCGAGCACCGGCGGAGTGATAGCCAGACCTTTGAGCATGATGGCGTTCCTGAAATGAAAAAAGGCCAGCCACGCAGCGCGAACTGCATGGACTGGCCAAGGGGAGGGAAGGGGGTGAAGAGGAAAAATCAGCCGATCAGAAAACGCCGGCTGCCTTCCTTGTGCTTGGGGTAACGCGCTTGCAGGTAGGGTTTGTCCTTGAGCAGTTGAGCAACATCGAGATCGACGCTGTCCTTGGCCTTGCGCCAGGTGACGTAGCCGCTGGCGAACTCCGCCCGAGAGGCTTCGCCCATGGCCTGCTGCAGCATCTGCTTGAGTTCCGCCTCGCGCTTTTCCTTGTCGGCAATCGACTGACGCAGGGCTTTCAGCTCGATGAAGGCCGCGCTCAATCCGGCATGACCGCTGAAGTCGACGACCTGGCCGTTGTCCTCCGGGTAGAGGCAGCGCAGCGCGGCTTCCGCAGAGGCCGTGCCATCAGCGGGCGGTGGCGTATCGGTTTCGATGTACTGCCAGAAGCGGCGCTCCAGTTCGATCAGGCGAGCGATCATCTGCTCGTCCCGCTCAATACGATGAATCTCCAGCGTCTGGCCGCCGAGCAGCACCGCCACATCTGCCGCCTGTTTACCGGTGACGGCGAGCTGGTGCATCACCTGCAACTGCACATACTCGGGCACGCCTTCTGCCCACAGGCGTGCCCCGTTTATGCCGGCGGTCTTGCATTCGAGAATCTGCACATCGTCCGCGCCGATCACCTCGCGGTCGATATTGGCCAGCATCCATGGCAGATCCGGATCGGGGTGTTGCAGCACGGCGTTGATGCGCCGGACCTTGTGCTTGGTGCGCTTGCTGTAGTGCCAGGCGACGATGGGCTCCAGGACATTGCCCCAATAGGTCGGACTGTCTTCGTCCAGGAAATCGATCTTGGGCATCCCGGCGTCGCGACCGGTCTTTTCCAGCCACAGTTCCAGCTGCGACTTGTAAGGATTGAGACCCACCGCCGCCGCGGCGTCCGAACTGCCGATGCCCTGCTTGCGTACCGCCAGCCAGTCTTCTCGGGGCAGTTCCTTGGTGCTGATCAGGCGCAGCGCCGGACGCGCCTTGCCCTTGTTGTTCAACGGAGTCGCTTTCATCGGGTTCACCTTGCGGACAGAAGAACGCCCGATCAGCGCGAGGCCGACCGGGCGTCATGAGGAGGGAAGGGGGATCAGGCGACCAGTTGCAGCGCCGCGTCCAAGGCACGTTGCTTGACCTGTGCGCCCTGACCGAACCAGGCCGAGTCCAGGCGGTATTCCGTGCTGCGGGCACGGCGTTCGTGGTCGACGTACTCGGTCACGGCGTTGAGCAGGCCCCAGGCGGTGCCGCGTGCCGAATCCAGCTGGCTGCCCCGGCCACGGCCTTCGTAAAGCTCCTGCACACGACGCAGTGCTCGCTCGTTCGGCAATTGCTCCGGCAGTTGCCCGGTCGGATGGGTATCGCACATCACGTTCATGAAGAACCCTAGCGCCTCGTGCCACTGCACTTTGCGCTCGGCCAGTGCGCGCATGCGGCACATGAAGTCATCCCATTGCGAAACGGCGATGCCGAGCTGCTTCTTCACTGCCTTTGGATCGAAGCGGGTGTTGTGCGGCACCTTGATCGCCCGGCTGGTGCCGTTCAGGGCCACGGTCAGGGTGTTGTTGCACACCACCCGTACAGTGGTCGGCGTCGCCGTGGTGGCCAGGGTGCCGTCGCAGGACGTGGCCAGCAGCAGATAGCCGTTGACCTGGTCGTTACCTTTCAGAGCTGCGCCTTGTCCGGTACGCGCCAGCGCCCAGAACTTGCGCCCGCCCTTGAGCACGCCAGCGGTTTCCAGCTCGTAGCCGGAGACCTCGGTGAGATCTCGGTAGAACTCCAGCACTTCCCGTGGCTGCACGGTGTGATAGCGCTGGGAGACCACCGACAGCGGCGCCTTGGTGTCGGAGCGATACAGCACCTTCTGCTCGGGAAAGGAATGGATGGTGCCCAGGTGGCCGACGGCCTCCGATTTGAAATGCACCGGGCTTTCGAGGATCTGCCAGTCCATGCCGGCTTCATGCTGCCAGACGTCGATGGGCTGCTTCCGCGTGAGCTGATTGCCCAGCCCATGCCAGGGAGCGGCGCCAGCGTAGGCCATGGTTTCGATGAGATGAGCCATAGTTGCGATTCCTTTGGGGGCAAGCCGGCATAAATCGCTGCGCGAGGCGCAGCACCGACCGGACGAGTGAAATGAGAGGAGAGAAAGGGCCGGATCAGACCGGCAGGTTGAAGCGGTAGCCGCAGAGCAGGCAGAGGTTATTGGCCAGGACGTGACGGTCCAGTGACTCACCGAGCCGAGCGCCGAGAGTACAGCCACCAACTCCGCCGGCCAGACCCGCGAGAATGGCGCCGGAAACGGTGCCGAGGGTAATGCCAACAGGCCCGGCGGTGATGCCGAACGTTGCGCCAGCCTGCCCACCTGCCAGGGCAGCGCTGACACCACGCGCCACACCGCCCACGGTGCCGATGCTGGCGCAGACACTCATGGCGTGATGGAAGGAAGCGACTTTGAGGGAGTGACAGCGAGGGCACTGCAATGACATAGGGAAAACCTCTTTGGTGGTGTCATTGCAGTGATGTAGGAGTGAGATTTTTTTGAATCGAAGGCGCTGCACGGTCGTCCGTGCAGGCGAAGATGTGGCGGTCGAAATGGCCAGAAGTATTGCTATCCATAGGCGGAAACCGGCCAATAGGACGTTTGAGCATATGCGGGACCAGGGCTTCAGATTGCTTTCCCGAAGGCGGGTTGCACTCTGAATGAACTGGACTAATGTAGTGGCATATTGCTAAAGGCAGGGGGGCTTTATTATGGAGAGGAGCTTTTGCCGTTTGTCGGTATTGAAAGGATGCGCTATTGCAGTAAGCCTCCTCCTCAATTCTCACGACACCATCGCTCAGCAGTTGCTCAACCTTGGGCCATTACCCGGTGTTGGGCAGGTTCCCGAAATTCTTGAGCCGGGCACCGGACAGGGTTTTGTTGGGTTAGCCACGATCTACATGGGCCAACCGGTTATCTTTTACGACAACGTCTGGATACAGAGCTTCGGGGGCGTCGGATCACCCGGATTCCGGTTTGCCCGTGCGCATGAGTATGCGCACCACTTTCGTGGCCACATCCTGGCTCGGCTGAGTTCACCTCCCCAAATGTGGCCAACCCTTAGCTACCAAGAAGAGCTCGACGCGGATTGCACCGCTGTCCGATACCTGCGCCGGGTAGGGGATTCAGCTGCCATCCAAGCGGGATATCAGCTCTATCAAACAATCGTGCCTCCACAGGACATGAATGGTCGACCTGGATCCATTGCACGCATTAACACAATGAATGGTTGCTAACATGGCTAGACGTTCGAGCAGGCTCAACTACGAAAAGGTTGCCGTCTTCGTCTTCGGGGTCGTTTTCCTGACTACAATCCTGACGCTGGTGGTATTGAATCCATACCCTACAGAACTACAGTTTTTCGTCTTCCGCCTTACATTGGCGCTTTCGGCTGCTGGGATTGGTGCGTTGCTGCCTGGCTTCGTCAGGGTTGATATACCACTTCCCCTTCAAGGTGGGCTGAGGGCCGGCGGTGCCTTGGCTCTCTTTGCGTCTGTCTGGTTCTTCAATCCAGGAAACCTGGGAATAGTGGTCAAACCCCCAGAGGAGGATGCAAGCCTATTGATACAACAGTTTCTGAACCTCACGGATGCCCAGAAGCATAGAGATGCCTATGCTCTTTTCGCCTTGCGAGATCGGCAACGTGTCAGCGAATCGGCCTACATTTCGATGGGGGAGCACGTCAGAGATTCTCTCGACAAGATCGAAAAGCGCGTTCTTGTAAGGGTCGATACCCCGAATGTGATCATGGGAATACCCGGCCCTTTTGTAATACACCTCTATCAGGGGAAATTTCGCGGATCGGACGACATCTGGGCTGAGGCAGTAACGGCAATTGCCGAAAACGGTGTCTGGCGAATTGGCGGCTACAACATCTTCCAGTGCATGGCTCCTGTGTGCGCGCCAACTCTCGCACTTATAAATAAATGAGTCAGGTGGAACTCCGATGAGCCTAGCAGCAGAGAGTGGCAACTTCTGGCTGTGAGGTCGCGACTTGGGATCGGTTTGTCTTTTTGCAGAACCAGGGTATGGGAGCTAAGAGTTGCCGTCTGTAGTGTGACGCGCACTCAAAATTGTCCCTTGCTGGAGCCAGTGAGTAGCTTCGGGGAAACGGGGAGCGCATATGGATTGTGAAACACCTCAAGATCGGCAGGCCAAGGCTCGTAACCTTGAGCCCAGAGAGCCCGATACTCCTAGTTTGCAATGTTTAGACAAAATGGTATTTCCTCGGTAGTAGTGGGGGGCGATCCCAGATGCTGCCGAAACGGATGTACCGGTAAGCAACGTCCATAGCTCCACCAGAGATCGGAACTCTATAAAATTTCGAGAGTCTTTGGCGTCTAGGTGGGTATGGAAATATGGGTTGCCAGAGCAATCGCCAGCTATAAGGAATTCCTGTGCTTCTAAGCTACCTCATTCACTGCTGCAGGCGATGCCATGTTGCCTGCCAAAAGTCGACGAAATAACTGAGTGCTGGCCCGGCAACGTGCATAAAGGCGTTCTGGGCTGAATCCGTCAATAAAAAGTACATGACGTGGGCCAAGATCAGGCCAATCGTCACTACTACATCAACGGTCCGAAAGGCGAAGCGCTGGGTGCATAAACGCGCTTCCAACTGTGGAAAGATGCTACCCACCACATCCCTGATGGGCGCGTATTCCCTTTCTATTTTCTCTTTCTTTCGCTGGATCTCATTGGCCAGCGCATCCAGCGTATGCAGTTGATTGCGCATGACCAGCCAGGTGAGCACGACGAATACCCAGACACCGACCAAGATTGCGGTGTTGACCCAGAACGTGGCATTTATCGCATTGGTTTCTTTGAGTTGCGTAGCCACGATTATTGTGGCGACCGGTATTCCGAGAATTTGGTTCTGAACATCGGCGAAAGTCTTGTGAATCTTGGCGAGTTCTTCGAGCTTGGCCGTTTCCATTTGATCGAGAACTTTGTCGTAAGAGAAGTTGGCGACGAACAGCCGGTACCCTTCGTCGAACTGCTTTAGCGCCTCGGGAATTCTGTCGAGTAGGTCCGCAAAGCGCTGCTGCGGGGGCTTTGCCCCGCAGATCTTCTGCACGGCTTTGGCCAGGATCGTGATTTTTTGCTCACGGTGGGTATCTTCACCAAAACGCGCAATCAGTGCCTGCAGGCTGGCAATGTCGAGCTGCGGTAGGCTCTGCGAGGAGTACTTAACCGGGACGATGAACTTCCCGTCATCAATGAAGACAATCTCCTGATTCTCCTTATCGAGATAAGCGGAGCACTCCTCTAGTAGTTTGACGAGACGCAGCACGTGGCGGTATCGCTGGATCTGGTCCGGTGGAGCGTTGCCAGTAGAGGCCCACGCGCCGGGGATGAGATAGAAACGGGGCTCTCGGATAAGCCCTTGGGGAAAGTTGAGAACGTCGTCAAACCCATCCGCGAGCAGACCAATGCCTGTACGGGGATCGTCAGCTCGTAGCCGAATGGGCTCGCCGACCTTGAGGGTGTCAGCAGGCCTTTCAAGCAGCAAGGAAAGACCGTACTCCCGTGGCTCGGCCAGGAGAGCTTTCAAGCTCTGAAGCTGATCATCGTCCTTGATTACAAGATCGCCTTCGCGGCTCTGCGCGCCGAAGGTGATATCACTATAAATCGCGACCAGCTGATGGAAGCGCTCTAGACTCATTCGTCAATTTCTTCAATCAGTTCTTGGCGAAGCTGATCGGGAATGTGAGTGAGGACAATACTGTCGGTCTCTCTGTTATAGCGGAGGTGGCCTGAACGCACCGCCTTTCGGTCAAAAGTCAGCTTCCAGTAATCCGATTTTCCCTCAAATTTGACTAGGCCACGAATGGCGCGGCGATCAGGCACGAAGCCGTCAGATAGCCCGAGCTCTTCGCTTCCGAGCTTCATTTGAAGTTCTTCGGGAGCATCTGGCCACAGGTGATTGGATAGAGCCTCCAGGCTTACGGGGACGTCCTTACCTAAGTTGTTGAGGTAGTCGTGCGCCTTTTCTAGAAACTCGTCGCGCTGCGTCGGCTCCAACTCCCGCTCGGTAGTGAACTGCTCCAACCCGGCGACCAGCTTCTTACTTTCTTCTAGGGCCAGGACTAAATCGTTGCAACCAAGAAAGAGCTTGAAATAGTGCGCGATGTCGCCGCGCGCTTTCAAAAAGCTGATATAGCGATCTGCACCTTGTTGCCACGCCGTGATGTCTACGCGGCCGGCGACGCGTAACTGGCTCATGTCGAGGTGCACGCTATCGATGACTTCAAGGCCTTCAGTGATCGCGGTGCCAACGACCTCTGTTACGATTGCGACCAGCAGATAGTCCACGTTCTCCTTGCTTATCTTAGCGATCAGCACAAAGCCACCAGTGGCCAACTGTTCGACGCTTGCTCGCTCCTTTAGGTGTCGCATCATTCGTTCGGAGAGAGCCACGAAATCCATTGCTTCGTCCACAACATGCTCACGAATGAATCGCTGCATCGGGTAGTCATCTTCATTGTTCTCGAAGCGGCCATACCCTTTGCCTGCTCGTCCTGTATAGAGTTTGTCGAGATGATCGATCAGTCGCTGAACAGACGGATTAACTTCCAGTTCCGTAGGGCGGAGATCAACATCAGCGTCACGCTGATGGGCATCTTTGATTAGTTTGTGGACGATGCAATTCGTGATTTGGGGCATTACCAGATCCCTTGGATGTTATGGATACGAGAGGCCGCGTGTTCTTTGCGCAAGATCGGTGGCGGAGGTCTGTCTACATCGGTTTTAAAGCAGACGAATCCTTGGTGAGAATCTGCATTGCCTGCTGATCGCGCGAAGCAAAATCTGTGGCTATCGGAACTTATGTCAATGTGCCATTGCGATGCAAGAGCGTCGCCTCTAATCCTACCGATATTTCCGAGAGCCTCCTTTGGGCCGGTTGTAGCCCTGTGATCAGCGTATTGACACGACTTTTCTGTCCCGATTTTCCTTGATGGCTGACATCGAAAGGTTGCCGGTAGCTGCTTCCTGAATATGCTCGCTCCACCATGTCATCATCGGGCGTCTGCGCTCGATGTAGTCGGCACGGTTGTAGGCGCTGCGAACCTCGTCCTTGTCGACATGGGCAAGTGCCACCTCAATCAGTTCAGGGTCCCAGCCATGCTCGTTGAGGATGGTACTCGCCATCGAGCGCATGCCGTGGCTGACCAGGCGGCCTTCGAAGCCCATGCGCTTCAGCGCCATGTTGGCGGTCTGGCTGTTGCAGTGGGTGCGAGGGTTCCGGTCTGCGGTGAAGACGTACTCTCTGTGCCCGCTGTAGGGCTTGATTGCTTCCAGTAGCGCGAGGGCCTGTTCCGTGAGCGGGACGATGTGCGTGCGGCGTTTCTTCATGCGCTCTGCCGGGATCGTCCAGATCTTTTTCTCGATGTCGATGTCAGCCCAGCGGGTGGTCGCTGCCTCGGCTGGCCGGGTCATGGTGTGAAGCTGCCATTCGATCAGGCAGCGGGTTGTTCTTTTTATGCTGGCATTGGCTACTGCCACCATGAGCTCTTTCAGCTCATCTGGGGGGAGTGCCGCCATGTTCTTCTTCTTTGGTTTCTTGAAGACGGAACGGATTCCGCTGAGCGGGTTCGCGTGGATCAGCCCCGAATTGACCCCGTATGTCATGATCTCGTTGAGCCTCTGCGTCAACCGCTTAACGGTTTCAAGGCTGCCCTTGGTTTCGAGCGGCCGGAGCAGGTTGATGACCTTGGGGGCGTTGATGGTGGAAATCGGAGTGCTGCCCAAGTCCGGGAAGATGTGCAGCGTGAGGGAGCGCCAGATGTCCTCGGCGTAGGCCTGAGTCACCGCATCCTTTTTCAGCTCATACCAGGCCGTCGCCACGTTCTGGAAGGTGTGTTCGGTCGCTGCCTTCTTGGCCTGCTGTACGGCATCCCGTTTCTCTTTGGGGTCGATACCGTGAGCGAGGAGTTCGCGTGCCTCAATGGTGCGCTTGCGTGCTTGCGCCAATGAAACTTCGGGGAAGGTCCCGAGCCCCATGTTGATCCGGTTCTTCGTCACCGGGTGCCGGTAGTTGAAGTTCCAGAGCTTTGATCCATTGCTTCTCACTCGCATTTGTAGGCCGTCCCCATCGCTTAGGACGTAGTCCTTCTCTTGAGGCTTGGCGGCTTTGACCTTGAGGTCCGAGAGGCGGGTAGCTTGGGCGCACATGGGGTATTCCAGGAACGGTTTCGGTATTCCAAAAATTACCAGTGGATGGCTTGGAATACCACTTGGAATACCGGATTTCATGGATCCTGCTGGACGCTATCGGATCGCGATAACGCTGGAAGTCCCGTATTTTCTGGGTTTAAGGCACAAAAAAAGACGTCCGAGGACGTCTTTAGATGTGTTGTTGGTGGAGCCGGGGGGATTTGAACCCCCGTCCGCCAGTTCTCCACTGTCGGTACTACATGCTTAGCCGTGTCTATTGAGTTAACCCTCAGCCGCCCGACGGGCAGGGTGCATTGGGCGAGTTGTGTAAGTTTTAGCCACTTCGTCCACAACGTACTACGCGGCGATCCTGTTCTGCATGACAATCACTTCAGGTTTACAGGCATCCCCTAGTGATCGCTGGAGCCGAAGCTACCAGAAGGAC
>Ga0209207_1000847_pt1 | contig 16321 bp, 13 predicted proteins | sample SaghotsprinmetaG_FD_184140 | JGI IMG/M metagenome (GOLD analysis project Ga0209207, IMG submission 184140) | Hot spring microbial communities from South Africa to study Microbial Dark Matter (Phase II) - Sagole hot spring metaG (SPAdes) (version 3) | ecosystem: Environmental > Aquatic > Thermal...
GCGGCGCCAGCCTGCTGGCCAACGAGGACGTACGCCGCGCCTACCTGGGAGGCTGACGGATCGCCTGGCAGCAAAAAGCCGCTCCCCAGGGAGCGGCTTTTTTATATGCGCCAACAGCACCTAAGCCGGCACCGGCACTATATTGGGCACCGGCGGGCTGCTCAGGCAGAGAAACTCGATCAAGCGCTCCTTCTGCGCCATGGCGTCCTGATAGCCCAGCTCGATCAGCTCGTTGCAATAGCCGGGCTCGAACAGCAGATAGCTGAGCACCCCGGCGCCGCTGGAGCGGGTCGCCCCCGGGCCGCGCAGGAACAGGCGCAGGGTGCGCGGCAGCTCGTGCCGATGGCGGGCGGCAATGGCGTCCAGCGGCTGGCTGGGGGAAATCACCAGTACATCCACCGGATTCAGGCCCAGGCCCTTGGGGCGCTGCTCCGGGGGAATCAGGCGGCTCATCTGGTTGAGGCGTTCCAGCAGCTCGATATCGCTTTCCAGGCTGTCGATAAAGGTGCTGTTGAGCATATGCCCGCTAATCTGTGCCAGGCTCGGCGGCCGCACATGCTGGGGGCGCGGCAGTGTCGCCGGGCTGGCCTCGCTATTGGGATTGCCGCTGACCCCCACCACCAGCACCCGGCTGGCCCCCAGGTGCAGGGCCGGACTGATCGGCGCCGGCTGGCGCACGGCGCCATCGCCGAAATATTCACGGTTGATCTTCACCGGCGGGAACACCAGGGGGATAGAGGCGCTGGCCAGCAAATGCTCCAGGCTCAGGCGGGTGGGCACGCCCACCCGGCGATGACGGAACCAGGGATCGATGGTGGCGCGCCCCTGGTAGAAGGTCACCGCCTGCCCGGTCTCGTAGCCGAAGGCGGTTACCGCCACCGCACGCAACTGACGATGGCGCACCGCCGCGGCGATCCCGGAAAAGTCCAACTCGCGAGCCAGCAACTCGCGCAGCGGCGAACTGTCCAGCAGCGCCACCGGGATATCGCCGCCCAGGCCAAGCAGGCTGTGGCCGACAAAGCGCGTGGCCTGGCGCAGCACGCCTGGCCAGTCGCTGCGGTACACCTGATGGGTATGAAAGCCCTGCCAAACCGCGGTCAGGCGGCGTACCGACTCGGTAAAGTGCATGGCCCCACAGGCCAGGCCCACGGCATTGATGGCGCCGGCCGAGGTACCGACTATGACCGGAAAGGGGTTGTGCGCCGCATTCGGCAACAGATCGGCGATCGCCGCCAGCACCCCGACCTGATAGGCCGCCCGCGCACCACCACCAGAGAGAATCAGCCCGGTCAGAGGCTGAGCGGAACAACCCAGTTGCGACATAACGACTGCCCAGTCTTTTTCCGCAGTATAGGAGGGCGACAGGCGGGCACGAAACCCGCCACGTCAATAAAACAGAAGCGGCACGCGCCCATGCCAATCCACTGGCGCGACCGACTCAGCCCTTGCGGTACAGCTTGGCCTCGCCGGGCGGGCGGGTCTTGAAGCGGCGGTGGGCCCACAGATACTGCTCGGGGCACTGACCGATGGCCTGCTCGATCCACTGGTTGATACGCAGGCAGTCGGCCTCCTCGCTGTCGCTGGGGAAATCGGCCAGCGGCGCATGGACCACCACGCGATAGCCCTGACCGTTCGGCAACCGCTGCTGGGTAAAGGGAATGACCCTGGCCCGGCCCATGCGGGCGAACTTGCTGGTGGCGGTGACCGTGGCCGCCTGCACGCCAAACAGCGGCACGAAGATACTGCGCTGGGCACCGTAGTCCTGATCCGGCGCATACCAGACCACGCCGCCGGCACGCAGCAGCTTGAGCATGCCGCGCACATCGTCACGCTCGATGGCGCCGAGCAGACGCTGCTCGCGGCCCTGGCGCTGGATATAGTCGAACACTGAATTCTTGTGCGGCCGGTACATGCCGTACATCTCCTTCTGCAGCGCCAGCAGGGCGCCGCCCACCTCCAGGGTGGTGAAGTGCAGGGCCATCAGGATCACGCCCTGGCCATCGGCCTCGGCCTGGCGCAGGTGCTCCAAGCCCTCGACAGTGCCCAGGCGGCGCAGACGCTCAGCTGGCCACCACCAGGCGATGGCCATCTCGAAAAAGGTGATACCGGTGGAGGCGAAGTTTTCCTTGAGCAGTGCCTGGCGCTCGGCCGCCCCCAGCTGTGGGAAGCACAGTTCCAGGTTGCGTGCGGCAATGCGCCGGCGCGAGCCGGCCAGGTGATACATCAACAGACCCAGGCCACGCCCCAGCTGCAGCAACACGCGATATGGCAGCTGGGCGACCAGCCACAGCAGGCCCAGACCCAGCCACAGCAGCCAGAAGCGCGGATGAAAAAAGGCGGGGCGAAAAACCGGACGATCCATAAACAGGCCTGAACATTCCACAAAGCGCAGCATTCTAACAGGCCGCCCCTGCCCCTGCCCGCCCGACAACTTGCGGGGCGGCGGCGTTCTCGCTATAAGTCCCGCTCACTTCCCCAGCCGCGATAAGGCCGCCCAGGCAGACCATGAGCCAAGCCGATCTCCTCGACCAAGACCCCGTATTCCAACTCAAGGGCAGCATGCTGGCCATCACCGTCATGGAGCTGGCGCACAATGACCTGGCCCGCCTCGACCAGCAGCTTGGCGAGAAGGTCGCCCAGGCCCCGGCCTTCTTCAGCAACACCCCCCTGGTGCTGGCCCTGGACAAGTTACCGGAAGGCGAAGGCCGGCTCGACCTCGACGCCCTGATGACCCTGTGCCGCCAGCACGGCCTGCGCACCCTGGCCGTGCGCGCCAGCCGCGAAGACGACATCAAGGCCGCCGAGGCCCTGGATCTGCCCGTACTCCCCCCTTCCGGTGCCCGCGAGCGGCTGATCGACCCGGCACCAGCCCCGGTAGCCCCGACCAAACCGGCCGAGCCCGAACTGCGCCCGAGCAAGATCATCAGCAGCCCGGTGCGCGGCGGCCAGCAGGTCTATGCCCAGGGCGCCGACCTGATCGTCCTGGCCCCGGTCAGCGCCGGCGCGGAACTGCTTGCCGACGGCAATATCCATGTCTACGCCCCGATGCGCGGCCGTGCCCTGGCCGGGGTCAAGGGCAATGCCGGCGCGCGTATCTTCTGCCAGCAAATGGGCGCCGAGCTGCTGTCCATCGCCGGGCAATACAAGGTCGCCGAAGACCTGCGCCGCGACCCGCTGTGGGGCGAGGCGGTGCATGTCAGCCTGTCGGGTGACGTGTTGAACATCAAACGTCTTTAACGGATACTGCCGCCACTTTTCAGGGACATTTCAAGGCATCCGGACGCCTGAAGCCAGGCCTCGGATCCTGCATTTTCTTTACTTTTTGGGGTGAATCACCTTGGCCAAGATCCTCGTAGTCACTTCCGGCAAGGGCGGCGTCGGCAAAACCACCACCAGCGCCGCCATCGGTACCGGCCTCGCCCTGCGCGGGCACAAGACTGTCATCGTCGACTTCGACGTCGGCCTGCGTAACCTCGACCTGATCATGGGCTGCGAACGCCGCGTGGTGTACGACTTCGTCAACGTCGTCAACGGCGAAGCGACCCTGACCCAGGCCCTGATCAAGGACAAGCGCCTGGAGAACCTGTACGTGCTGGCCGCCAGCCAGACCCGTGACAAGGACGCCCTGACCCAGGAAGGCGTGGAAAAGATCATCAACGAGCTGCGGGAAAACTTCGAATACGTGGTCTGCGACTCCCCGGCCGGTATCGAGAAGGGCGCGCACCTAGCCATGTATTTTGCCGATGAAGCGATTGTCGTGACCAACCCGGAAGTCTCCTCGGTGCGCGACTCCGACCGCATGCTCGGCCTGCTGGCAAGCAAGTCGCGCCGCGCCGAGAAAGGCGAGGAGCCGATCAAGGAACACCTGCTGCTGACCCGCTACAACCCGGAGCGCGTGACCAAGGGCGAAATGCTCGGCGTGGAAGACGTCGAGGAAATTCTCGCCATCCGCCTGCTCGGCGTGATCCCCGAGTCGCAGGCTGTACTCAAAGCCTCCAACCAGGGCGTACCGGTGATCCTCGATGACCAGAGCGACGCGGGCCAGGCCTACAGCGACGCCGTCGATCGCCTGCTCGGCAAGGAAGTGCCGCACCGCTTCCTCGACGTGCAGAAGAAAGGACTCATGCAACGTCTGTTTGGAGCACGCTAATGAACATTTTCGACTTCTTTCGCGAACGCAAGAAAGAGACCCCTGCGTCCATCGCGAAAGAGCGTCTGCAGATCATCGTCGCCCATGAGCGTGGCCAGCGCAGCCAGCCGGACTACCTGCCGGCCCTGCAGAAGGAGCTGGTCGAGGTGATTCGCAAGTACGTCAATATCGACCAGGATCAGGTTCACGTGGCGCTGGAAAACCAGGGCAGCTGTTCCATTCTGGAACTCAATATCACCCTGCCGGATCGTTAATCCATATCCGCAGGCGCAACCTGATCAGATGGCGGCCTTAAGGCCGCCATTTTATTTCAGCCTTACACAGAACCTGTAGGAGCGGACTTGTCCGCGAAGCTTTTAACCAGCAACGATAAAGCCATCGCGGGCAAGCCCGCTCCTACACCAGCAGACCGACGCGCCCCCAAGAAGCCCATGCCGCTAAGCCAAGTAGAAATCCTCCACCAGGACCCCGCCCTGCTGGTGATCAACAAGCCCACCCTGCTGCTCTCGGTGCCCGGCCGCGCCGAGGACAACCGCGACTGCCTGGTGACCCGCCTGCAGGAGAACGGCTACCCGGAAGCGCGCATCGTCCATCGCCTGGACTGGGAAACCTCGGGCATCATCGTTCTGGCTCGGGATGCCGACAGCCACCGCGAACTGTCCCGGCAGTTCCACGACCGCGAAACCGAAAAGGCCTACACCGCCCTGTGCTGGGGCCAGCCCGAGGCCGACAGCGGCCAGATCGACCTGCCGCTGCGCTACGACCCGCCAACCAAGCCGCGCCATGTGGTCGACCATGAGCTGGGCAAGCATGCCCTGACCTACTGGAAGGTGCTGGAACGTCACGCCGACCATTGTCGCGTGGAGCTGACCCCCATTACCGGGCGCTCCCATCAGCTGCGCGTGCATATGCTGTCCATCGGCCACCCGCTGCTGGGCGATGGCCTGTACGCCCACCCCGAGGCCCTGGCGGCCTACCCGCGTCTATGCCTGCACGCCAGCATGCTCGCCCTGACCCACCCGCAAACGAGCGAGCGCATGCGCTTCGAGTGCCCGGCACCGTTCTGACAGAAACAATGGCTACGTAGGGTGCGCCGTGCGCACCGCCATCACGATGGTGCGCACAGCGCACCCTACCCCTTAACCCTGCCCACGCGACCAGATCAGCCCGCCAGCCCTACCCCTGCTTACGCGGCCAGATCAGGCTAAAGCGCGCCCCGCCCAGGCTCTCGCTGCGGCTGATCTGCGCCCGCCCACCGTGCCAGTAGATGATCCGCCGCACGATGGACAGGCCCAGACCGTGGCCGCCGGAGGCGCGGGTGCGGCTGTCGTCCAGGCGCAGGAAGGGGCTGAAGATGCGCTCCCAGGCTTCTTCCGGCACCCCCGGGCCATCGTCTTCCACATCCACCCGGCAGCGCAGGTGGCCGATCTGGTAGCTGACCCTGACCTGCGACTCGGCATGGCGTAGGGCATTGCTCACCAGGTTTTGCAGGGCCCGGTGCAGATAGCGCAACTCGGCCTCCACCTGGGCGCCGCTGCCATCCACGGCATCCAGGGCCTGCCCCAGCTCCAGGCGCACCCCGGCGCGCAGCGGTGCCAGCTCCTCGATCACCTGACTGACCAGCTGGCGCAGGTCCACCGCCTGGAAACTCAGGGCCGGCGCGCCCTGCTCCAGGCGGGCGTAGGTGAGCATCTCGTCGACCAGCTTGTCGAGATCGAGGATATCGCTGTCCATGCCCTCCATATACTTGCGCCGCGCCGCCTCGGTCTCGGCGTCGCCGATCATCTCCAGGCCAAAGCGCAGACGCGCCACCGGCGTGCGCAGCTCATGGGACACCGCCCGCACCAGCTCGCGCTGCATGCTCAGGGAGCTCTGCAGGTGCTCGGCCATGGCATTGAAGGCCGCCGCCAGGCGCCCCACCGAGTCGCTGCCGCGGGCCGGCACCCGGGCATCCAGGCGGCCGCTGGCGATCCGCGTGGCCGCCCCCTCGACATCGCGCAAACGCTGCTCCAGGGGCCGCACCAGCAGGTAGACCATCAGCCCGATCAGGCTCAGGCCCAGGGCCGCAATCAACAACAGCAGCTGGGTCGGATAGGGATTCATCTGGTACAGCGGGCCGATTTCCAGCACCCAGGGCGTATCGACGATGCCGGAGAACACATGGATGCTGTCGCCACCGCGGCTCAGGGCCATCACCGTGTCACCCTCGTCCACCCGACGGCGCTGGTCGGGGTCGAGATCGGCCTGATCCAGGCGCAGCAGACGCAGATCGAAACCGAACTGCTTGCCCTCCTTGAGTTCGCGCAGCCGTCGCGGCTGCTCGTCCCAGGGGTGACGCACCAGTTCGTCGATCAGCAGAAACACCGTGGCCCGGGCCAGCTGCTCGCTGACCTGCTGCACGTCGGCCACCAGCAGCAGGGGCGGTTTCTCCGCGAACTGGCTGTAAATGCTCGCACCATGGCCGCCACGCTGGCGCACCAGCACCTGGCCGCGCTTGAGACGGTTGCGCTCACCGCCGTCCAGCTCCGCCTCGGCCACCGGCACAATCGCCAGGGGCACGCCCAGCAGTCGCCCCCACAGGGCCAGGGCACGGCGCCGCTCGACATCCTCCATGGGTGCCAGGTTGTCCGCCATCAGGCGAAAGGTGCCCTGGGCCAGACGCTCGCGATACTGGTCGGCGCGCACCTCGTTAAGCAGCTGCAGGGCGCCGACGCCGAGCAGCGCCACCAGCACCAGCACCCCCAGCATGCCGCCGTAGATGCGCAGGAAGATGGAGTTCATCGGGCCTCGGCGGCGGCTTCGGCGACAAACAGATAGCCCTTGCTGCGCACCGTCTTGATCAGCCGCGGGTGCATGGGGTCATCGCCGATTTTCGGGCGGATGCGCGAGATGCGCACGTCGATGGAGCGATCCTGACCGTCGTACTCGATGCCGCGCAGGGCATTGAAGATTTCCTCCCGCGAGAGGATGCGCCCGGCATTGGCCGCCAGCAGCCAGAGCAGGTCGAACTCGGCACTGGTCAGCTCGATGCCCTGCTCGCCCAGCCAGGCTTCGCGCATGGCGTTGTCGATCACCAGGGGGCCGAACTGCAGGCGCCGGCGCTCCTGGCTCTCGTCCGCCTCGCTGCCTTCGCGGCGACGCAGCAGCGCGCGGATACGCGCCAGCAGCACCCGCGGGCGCACCGGTTTGCACACATAGTCGTCGGCCCCCATCTCCAGGCCCAGCACCTGATCCATGTCGTCAGTGCGTGCGGTCAGCATCAGGATCGGCCCCTCGTACTGGCCGCGCACCTTGCGGCAGATGCTCAGGCCATCCTCGCCCGGCAGCATCAGGTCGAGGATCACCAGGTCCGGCTGCTCGGCCAGGATGCGTGCCGCGGCCCGGGCACCATCGCCTTCCACCGTCACATGCAGGCCATTGCCCTGCAGGTACTCGCGGGTCAGCTCGGCCAGACGCTGATCATCTTCGACAATAAGGATGTGCCATGCCTGCTGATCCACGAACCTCTCCCGAGCACTGCATAAAGGTGGGCATTGTAACAACGGCGCCGGGTCTGCATAGCGCATGCCAGCTCGTCGATAAAACACTACATATAGTGCGACAATGTGCGCCATGCCACGCTGTGCAAAAGCCTGAAAACCCCCTGATCGACACCGACGAACGGTATAAGCCAGCAATCATGGGGCCTGCCCGCGAATCGCCGCCATTCACCCACAATCCGCCCACATGTTATCCACAGCTTGTTCAGTGGCGATCACCTTGCAATGCCCCACATAGCGCATTATCTTGTATCCCCATCGCGCCACACCCACCACATATTGGGTTTAGCCTGAACACCGAACACTATTGACAACGCCCCTGGCAAGCACTTTTCAGCAGCGCCAACGGGCCCTGGAAACACCCGAAGCAACAAACCCGCCCCATGTGGCGGCTGATTTTCAGCAGCGCCACAGGCGCGCCTGAAACCCTTTTCGGCAGCAGTGGCTCCGGCCGCTGTACCACAAGATGTAGTAGTCGAGGCGCCTGGCGCCCCGATGCGTGACTTTTGAGCCAGGAAGGCGCTTTAGTCGTCCTTCCCAGCCCAATTTGCAAGTCCCATGCGCCCGGCGTCATTCGTCGTGCGCGTGGCGTTGTGGAAATGGAATGAATGGCCTCGGCCACAAGGAAGACGAGTAAAAGCGTCCAACCAACAAATAAAGAACATGGAGACTTTCATGCATACCGACACCACCCGCGAGAACCCGCAAGGCACTGCGCCGCAAGCGGCCGATGCCAGCCAGAACCTGGCCGCCACCGCCCCCGGCCAGCTGCGCGTGATCAAGCGCAACGGCACTGTCGTCCCCTACACCGACGACAAAATCACCGTGGCCATCACCAAGGCGTTCCTCGCAGTGGAAGGCGGTACCGCCGCCGCCTCGTCGCGTATCCATGACACCGTCGCGCGCCTGACCGAGCAGGTCACCGCCACCTTCAAGCGCCGCATGCCCTCCGGCGGCACCATCCATATCGAAGAAATCCAGGACCAGGTCGAGCTGGCCCTGATGCGTGCTGGCGAGCAGAAGGTCGCCCGCGACTACGTGATCTACCGCGAAGCTCAGGCCGCCAAGCGCAAGAGCGCCAGCGCCAGCGAAGTGGCCCAGCCACACCCGAGCATCCGCGTCACCCTCGCCGACGGCAGCGTGCAGCCGCTGGATATGGGCCGCCTGCACACCATCGTGTCCGAAGCCTGCGAAGGCCTGGCCGAAGTGGATGGCGAGCTGATCCAGAAGGAAACCCTGAAGAACCTGTACGACGGCGTGGCCCAGAGCGACGTCAACACCGCCCTGGTGATGACCGCTCGTACCCTGGTCGAGCGCGAGCCGAACTACAGCTACGTCACTGCCCGCCTGCTGATGGACAACATCCGCGCCGAAGGCCTGAAGTTCCTCGGCGTGGCCGACAGCGCCACCCACCACGAAATGGCCGAACTGTACGCCCGCGCCCTGCCCGCCTACGTGGAAAAGGGTGTGGAATTCGAGCTGCTCGATCCCAAGCTGAAGACCTACGACCTGGCCAAGCTGGGCGCGGCGATCAACCACGAGCGCGACCAGCAGTTCACCTACCTGGGCCTGCAGACCCTCTACGACCGCTACTTCATCCACAAGGACGGCGTGCGTTTCGAGCTGCCCCAGGTGTTCTTTATGCGCGTGGCCATGGGCCTGGCCATCGAAGAGCCGCAGAAGGAAGAGCGCGCCATCGAGTTCTACAACCTGCTCTCCAGCTTCGACTACATGGCGTCGACCCCGACCCTGTTCAACGCCGGCACCCTGCGTCCGCAGCTGTCTTCCTGCTACCTGACCACCGTGCCGGATGACCTGTCGGGCATCTACAACGCCATCCACGACAACGCCATGCTGAGCAAATTCGCCGGCGGCCTGGGCAACGACTGGACCCCGGTGCGCGCGCTGGGCTCCTACATCAAAGGCACCAACGGCAAGAGCCAGGGCGTCGTGCCCTTCCTCAAGGTGGTCAACGACACCGCCGTCGCCGTGAACCAGGGTGGCAAGCGCAAGGGCGCCGTCTGTGCGTACCTGGAAACCTGGCACATGGACATCGAGGAATTCCTCGAACTGCGCAAGAACACCGGTGACGACCGCCGCCGCACCCACGACATGAACACCGCGAACTGGATCCCTGATCTGTTTATGAAGCGCGTGTTCGATGACGGCAAGTGGACCCTGTTCAGCCCCTCCGAAGTACCGGACCTGCACGACCTCACCGGCAAGGCCTTCGAGGAGCGCTACGAGTACTACGAAGCCCTGATCGAGTACGGCAAGATCAAGCTGTACAAGACCATCCAGGCCAAGGACCTGTGGCGCAAGATGCTCTCGATGCTGTTCGAGACCGGCCACCCCTGGCTGACCTTCAAGGACCCATGCAACCTGCGCAGCCCGCAGCAGCACGTGGGCGTGGTGCACAGCTCCAACCTGTGCACCGAGATCACCCTGAACACCAACAAGGACGAGATCGCCGTGTGCAACCTGGGTTCGGTGAACCTGGTCAACCACATCGTCGACGGCAAGCTGGACACCGCGAAACTGGCGAAAACCGTCAAGACCGCCGTGCGCATGCTCGATAACGTTATCGACATCAACTACTACAGCGTGCCTCAGGCGAAGAACTCCAACCTCAAGCACCGTCCGGTGGGCCTGGGCATCATGGGCTTCCAGGACGCACTGTACCTGCAGCACATCGCCTACGGTTCCGACGCCGCGGTGGAGTTCGCCGACAAGTCCATGGAAGCGGTCAGCTACTACGCCATCCAGGCCTCCTGTGAACTGGCCGACGAGCGCGGCAGCTACAGCACCTTCGACGGTTCGCTGTGGAGCAAGGGCATCCTGCCGCTGGATTCCCAGCAGATCCTCATCGAGGCCCGTGGCCAGAAGTACATCGATGTCGACCTGTCCGAGTCCCTGGACTGGGCGCCGCTGCGCGAGCGCGTGAAAAAAGGCATCCGCAACTCCAACATCATGGCCATCGCCCCGACCGCGACCATCTCCAACATCATTGGCGTGTCGCAGTCCATCGAGCCGACTTACCAGAACCTCTATGTGAAGTCGAACCTGTCGGGCGAATTCACCGTGATCAACCCCTACCTGGTCCACGATCTCAAGGCCCGCGGCCTGTGGGACTCGGTGATGGTCAACGACCTCAAGTACTACGACGGCTCCGTGCAGCAGATCGAGCGCATCCCGCAGGACCTGAAAGACCTGTACGCCACCGCCTTCGAAGTGGAAACCAAGTGGATCGTCGACGCCGCCAGCCGTCGCCAGAAGTGGATCGACCAGGCCCAGTCGCTGAACCTCTATATCGCCGGCGCCTCGGGCAAGAAGCTGGACGTGACCTACCGCATGGCCTGGTTCCGTGGTCTGAAAACCACCTACTACCTCCGTGCCCTGGCCGCCACCAGTACCGAGAAGTCCACCATCAACACCGGCAAGCTCAACGCGGTATCGGCAGGTGGCGACAGCGGCTTCAGCGCCGCGCCGGCCAAGGCTGCGGAAGTGGAAATGAGCGCCGGCCCGGCGCCCGTACCGAAAGCATGCGCCATCGACGAACCAGACTGCGAGGCTTGTCAATAAGCGCGCGTATCTGAGCGGCGCGCGCGTTGTTGCCTGGCAGGTCGGCCCCCATCACATACAGTCGTATGCTCAGGGGTTCCAACCTACCAGGCGCCTAGCGCTCACTCGCTCAGCTACACGCTTGAAGGTCGAGCAAAGAGCAAAGGCAAAAGCCGAAGCAAAGATCTAAAGCAACACACAGTCAGTCCCCTCTCCCTCTGGGAGACGACTGCAAGGATGCAGGAGGTAGGGCGACGCAGGATGCCAAAGCCGAGGGCTAGGGAGAGGGCAAGCGGCGAACACCGTCCACCCTCTCCACCAATTACCACCCCCGCCCCAACCGGCGAGGGCCTCGGGGCAACGGCCAGCCACTAGAGCCAGCCCCGACCAGCGGTACCCGTTTCACCCTTGCGCGCACCACGCAACGGAACATAATCAAAATTATCTGTATATCCATACAGGCCGGCTATCTCGCCGGCCCGCAAGCAGGAGCCAAGCCATGCTGAGCTGGGATGAATTCGACAAGGAAGACGGCACTGAAGCCGTCGCCGCCAACACCGCCGCCAACGCGCAACTGGCCGATATGAGCCTGGACAAACTCGACCAGGTCGGCGGCGCCGCCGCCCATGAAGCCCGCGCCGTGGCCGCCGACGACAGCGCCGCGGTGGCCCGCGCCAAGGCCGCCCTGGACCAACTCGACATCCAGGAAGGCCTGGACGAGCTGGAAGGCTCCGCCGCCCGCGTTCAGGTTGGCGACAAGCAGATGATCAACGCCCGCGCCGACCTCAACCAGCTGGTGCCCTTCAAGTACGACTGGGCCTGGCAAAAGTACCTCGACGGCTGCGCCAACCACTGGATGCCGCAAGAGGTCAACATGAACGCGGACATCGCCCTGTGGAAGAGCGCCGACGGCCTCACCGAGGACGAGCGCCGCATCGTCAAGCGCAACCTCGGCTTCTTCTCCACCGCCGACAGCCTGGTGGCCAACAACCTGGCCCTGGCCGTATACCGCCTGATCACCAACCCCGAATGCCGCCAGTACATCCTGCGCCAGGCCTTCGAAGAGGCGATCCACACCCACGCCTACCAGTACTGCATCGAATCCCTCGGCATGGATGAAGGCGAGATCTTCAACATGTACCACGAGATCCCCAGCGTCGCGAAAAAAGCCAGCTGGGGCCTCAAATACACCCGCGCCATCTCCGACCCGATGTTCAACACCGGTACCGTGGAAACCGACAAGGAACTGCTGCGCAACCTGATCGCCTACTACTGCGTACTGGAAGGCGTGTTCTTCTACTGCGGCTTCACCCAGATACTCTCCATGGGCCGCCGCAACAAGATGACCGGCGTAGCCGAGCAGTTCCAGTACATCCTGCGCGACGAGTCCATGCACCTGAACTTCGGCATCGACGTGATCAACCAGATCAAGATCGAGAACCCGCACCTGTGGGACGCCCAGATGAAGGACGAAGCAACCCAGATGATCCTCCAGGGCACCCAACTGGAAATCGAATACGCCCGCGACACCATGCCCCGCGGCGTACTGGGCATGAACGCGGCGATGATGGAGGACTACCTCAAATTTATCGCCAACCGTCGTCTGACTCAGATCGGCCTGAAGGAAGAATACCCAGGCACCACCAACCCCTTCCCGTGGATGAGCGAAATCATGGACCTGAAGAAGGAAAAGAACTTCTTCGAGACCCGAGTGATCGAGTATCAGACTGGTGGGGCGTTGAGCTGGGATTGATGGCTCGCTGACATCAGAGTAGATTGACCCTACACCTGCCAGGGATGTTGGGGTTGAAGCTGAATAAAAAGCCCCGCCTAGTGCGGGGTTTTTATTAAATAAGGCATTATTATGAAAAAAACAAAAACACTAACCTTTTACAACAATAAGGGTGGCGTATCAAAGACTACAACCCTATTCAATTTGGGAGTACATCTCTCAAAAGAAGGCCACAAAGTTCTATTTATTGATGCAGACTCTCAATGCAACCTGACAGAGCTTTTCTTTGCCAACGACACAGAGTACTTTGACGATCCTTCAAAGAAACTTCCGGGCGACTCTATACTTGACGTTTTTCGCCCAAGACTAGATGGAGCCGCCGCCAGAATTGATGTAAACAGCCTTTGCACCGCCGAGTCCAATATATACAAGAACTTACATCTCATACGTGGAGACATCGAGTTTAGCGCACAAGCAGAACCATACTTTGGCACATCCATAAACCAAGCAATCACAACAAATATAAACGAAAAAAACACATACATTAGCTTTCGAAGATTAGTTAAAGACCTTGGTAGCCATCTAGACTTAGACTATATATTGATAGATCTAGGACCCAGCACTGGCGCAATAACACGCCTAGCTTTCTTAGCTTCAGATAAATTTATAATCCCTGTCACACCTGACAGATTTTGCTACCTAGGAATTAGCACGCTACCAAGACTTATAGAAGACTGGATCAGACATGACCAAGTAATACTTGGCACTCTCGCGCCATATGGAATAGAAAACAATTACAGCACCCCAGAATTTTGCGGGCTAATCAATCAAAATTTTCAGGTCCATAAATCCTCAATTAAAGAGTCCTATCAGAAATGGTCAAAAAAAATAAAGTCCGAGATCCGATCAAAATTAATGAGCTCTGACTTAATTAAAATCAAACCAAATCTATCGGACCCTATCATCTGTTCGATTGAAAACCTAGGGCAATTAGTACCTGTTTCTCAAATGCTAGGTAAGGCCATTTTCGATTTAACCCAGCAAGACTCCGCACTTGCGTCTAAAAGCGGTATTCAGTTTTATGGGAGTGTATGGGCGCCTTGGGATAGAAAAATCCGAGCTTACAGCCTTGAAATCCAGAAAATCGCCAAGGCAGTAGAATAATGGCTTACTCATACTTCGCATTCCTTGACGTCATGGGATACCGTTATTATCTCGAAAAAGACAAAAAAGATGGCACAGAAATATTCAAAGAAAAATTAATCAGCTCTTACAGAGCTTTCGAGACAATTGAACTAGGCGTACTACATCACAAAAGCATCTCCGACTCAATCTTCATGAGCTCGCCGAATAGCATTGTCGAATTTTTAAAAGCTGCAAAAGCAGTATACTTACGATTCCTCGAAAACGGCTTACTTATTCGTGGAGGTATCGCCTATAACAAGCATTATGAAACTCAACACATCACATATAGTCACGCATTATCAGATGCTTACAACCTGGAATCATCGAAAGCCATTTTCCCAAGAATCCTAATACACAAAGCAGTTATCGAGAAGCTAGCCAATGAAAGTCAAGGCGAAGCACAAAGCAGGGATCTGCAACTTCTAATAGAGCAAAATCTAATAATTAAATGCGGAGCCCACTACCAACTAAATATAATCGACAATGAAAACTGGATAGCAATTTACGACAACGCAAGATCCATATACTTAGAAAACGAATCTTGGATCAATGAAGATCCAAAACTCTTCGAATACCACAACTGGCTTCAGAATTACCTTTTCAGCTTCCCCCCAAAGGGAAATCGCAAGCAGAAGTACATTAAAAACTTCGAGTTACTAGAGTGACAAGAGAGGAAAGGTGGCATATTTATTTTCTCCGCCACCCTCTTCTACTGGTTTCGCCCTTACGGCGAATCACTTGACTCGCTTCGCTCGCCCTTCGGGCCAGCCTGCGGCTGTTACTCCGCTGCGCTCCGTTTCTCTTTGCTCGCGCAGAAAGTAACCAAAGAGAAAGCGCGCCCGGCATCCGGGTTTCGCTGCGCTCAACTCCCCTCGCTCCGTTGCTATGTAATCGCTCCATAAACCCCACCTTCAAATGATCCCTGCGCAACCTGATGCTGTGCTCCCGATTTCGTTTTCAGATCGTTCCCACGCTCTGCGTGGGAACGCAGACCTCGACGCTCCAGCGTCCACTTACAGGCAGCTACACACCGGCACCCCGCTAGCGACGCAGAGCGTCGCAGGTGTGCTACCACGCTGGAGCGTGGGAGCTATCAGTCTCTCAGACGACGCCCAGCGCCCCTTCAGAAGGCCGAGCGGAATGATCGCTCCCACGCTCCGCGTGGGAATGCAGACCTCGACGCTCCAGCGTCCACTTGCAGGCAGCTGCACACCAGCACCCCGACAGCGACCCAGAGCGTCGCAGGTGTGCTACCACGCAGGAGCGTGGGAGCTATCAGTTTCTCAGACAACACCCAGCGCTCCTTCAGAAGGCCGAGCGGAATGATCGTTCCCACGCTCCGCGTGGGAATGCAGACCTTGACGCTCCAGCGTCCACCTTCAGGCAGCAGCACATCGGCCCCCGGTAACGACGCAGAGCGTCGATCACTGACAGGCTGCACCTCGGCTAATCTCTATCACTGAACAGAAAGCAGGACGCGGAGCGTCCTCTGATACGTATCCACGCGAAGCGTGGGCACGAGCAGATACCTACCACTCGATTCAAGGAAGAATCCCATGGGCCGTAGCCGTTATGTTATTACCGAACCCGACAAGCCTCATTTCCTCACCTGCACGGTGCTGGAATGGCTGCCGCTATTCACTCGCCCTGCCCTGGTGGACATCCTGCTCGACTGCTGGCGCTATCAGCAGGCAAACCAGGGATTACGCTTGTACGGCTATGTTGTACTGGAGAACCATCTGCACTTTGTTGCGCAGGCACCAGACCTGAGCAAATGCGTCAGCGGCTTCAAGTCGTTTACCGCGCGTACGATTATCGATCACCTGCAAGCACGGGGAGCAGAACTCGTGTTGGAGCGGCTGCGCTTTTCCAAGCGGGCACACAAGACTGACCGTGTATATCAACTCTGGCAGGAGGGCTCGCATGCGGAGCTGGTTTACAGCGACGAGGTGATGCGGGAGAAGCTTGCTTACATCCACCACAATCCCGTCAAGCGCGGCTATGTAGACCGGGCGGAGCATTGGCGCGGTAATCCCCCCATTTTTAGTACTCACCAGAAGTAGAGGTCAGGCCGCGAGGGCCAACTTCTGTTTGGGGGTGATGCCTCCCAGGGCCATATTTGGTCGCTCATGATTGTATGTCCAGATCCATCGT
>Ga0209207_1000856_pt1 | contig 16267 bp, 17 predicted proteins | sample SaghotsprinmetaG_FD_184140 | JGI IMG/M metagenome (GOLD analysis project Ga0209207, IMG submission 184140) | Hot spring microbial communities from South Africa to study Microbial Dark Matter (Phase II) - Sagole hot spring metaG (SPAdes) (version 3) | ecosystem: Environmental > Aquatic > Thermal...
CTACGCCTATCGATTTGCCGGCTTCGGGAATGGAGTACCCCTGATCTAAAACCAGGATGGCTGCTTCGAGTTTGAAATCTGTACTGAATGATCTTCTGGTCACGCAAATACCTCATGGCTGGGCGAAGCTTAACGCCCTATCGGGGTGTCCAGAATCATTGAGCCACAACAGTCACTGAAGCCTACCTTCAGGCTCGCCTAGAGGAGTTGCGTTGGGCGGCTACTGCACAGGCAATACGCGATCAGGAGCGTGAAGAGCAACGGAGACTGCGTGAGCAGATTCGTGAAGAGGAGAAGGCTCGTCGTGAATATGAGCGCGCTATCAAAGAAGCTGCCAAAGAAGAACAGAACCTGCGTAAGGCCATGGACAAGGTCGAAGCTCAGGTAGCTGCTGCTTCCGAGGCGCAGCGTGCAGAGTTCGAAGCCAAGCTGGCAGCCCTTCAGGAGCAGTTGCGTCAGGCTGAAGAGAAGAACCAGCGTGCGCTCTCGATGGCTCAGCAAACGCGCACAGGCCATGTCTATGTCATCTCAAACATCGGCTCATTCGGTGATGACGTGTTCAAGATCGGTATGACTCGTCGATTGGAGCCTGCTGACCGTATCCGTGAGCTCGGTGATGCCAGCGTGCCTTTTGAGTTTGACGTGCATGCCATGATCTTCAGCGAGGATGCTCCTGGCTTGGAGAAACAGCTGCACCGCCATTTCCTGCGGCAGCAGGTCAACAAGGTCAATCCGCGCAAAGAGTTCTTCCGTTTAGGGATTACCGACATCAAGCAGGAGCTCGAAGTGTTAGGCGTGCAGACGCAATGGACTATGGCTGCTCAGGCTCGTGAGTACCGTGAAACGTTGCAGATCGAACAGCAGATCCTTGAAAACCCGGCTGTTGCTGCGGAATGGACGCGTCACCAGATGGAGTATGAAGAGGTGGCGGATGAGGCTGAGGCCACCATCGATTGATGCCACTTTTGGGTGACGATGTCGGCAAATTACGGGTTGCAGTCACGGCCATAGGCTCTGACCAGTTATTGGTGTAAGCGGGATGGCGAAACTCTAGATAGAGTTTTCCGAGTTTGCCCCCCTGACCTGTTATCGGTGCCTGCGTAGAGTCGCCTTTGACGCATCAGCGTCTCCACTGACTCTTTACAGGAAACTGAAATGTCCAAGAAATCCGTAAGCAAGCCCATGACCCAAGACGCCAAGGCTCGAATCTATTCGGCAACTGCCCGTGACAATAACGGCATCATCCCGGCGGATAGCTTTGCTTCACGAACTGCAAGTGCTGCGGACAAGGCAGGCCGCAAACAGTGAACCAAGGATGCCAGGGGGGGCTAGCCTCCCCTGGCAGAGGTGCCCAGATGAAACTCCTCGTATCTCCCTATCCGCCAATCGGCGAGATTGTCTATGAAGTTGCCGTTCGTAGCGGCCTAGTGCTGTCTACAGATATCAGCAATCTTTACGAGGATCTGAAAGCATTCAAGGATGACCGTAAACGACCGGGTCTGGACCCCATCGAGATTCCAACAACTATTCTCTACAGCTTGGAAGCGCGCCTGGCTGACTATTTGGGGGATCCATACGCATTGCGTAATTGCACCCAACTGACCAGTCAGTTGCATTGGTCTTGACCTGCGATTGCATTCAACCTGATCAGTAGGCTGTACCGATTGACTGAAAGAAAACGGCCAAAAGCGGACTTTTTCTCCTTGTACTTTCCAAGCTAGCTCTACGTAGTTGCTCGCTCAGATGCCCCAGCCCCCCAAAAAAGGTAATAAGGCCCTGCAAGCCGAGAATCTGGTTTTTTTGCCCGCGCCAGCCAATCTTTGCGTTTTCTTTATGCTGGGCTGCATCACTCGCACTCGTTCCTTTACGCCCTGTCTGCTGACAATTTGCCCCAAGCGGTAGCCACCGTAACAAGGAGCAAACATATGAGCATTCTCGACGGGGTGTCCCTAGGCCTGGCCTTGGGACTTTTCATCTATTTGTTGGTTGCGCTACTGCGCGCTGATCAGGCGTAGGGGCGCATATGCACAGTTACGATTTCACTTTGATTCTGGCGTTCTTCGTCCTGGTTCTGCTGCCGGCGCCCTTTATCGGGCGTTACCTGTATCGCGTGATGGAAGGCGAAAAAAACTGGTTCAGCCCGGTGCTGCAGCCGGTCGAGCGGCTGTGCTACCGGATCGCCGGTGTTGATAGCAATCGCGAGCAGGACTGGAAAACCTACAGCCTAGCGTTGCTGGCCTTCACCCTGATCAGCCTGCTGACGCTGTTCTCCATCCTGATGCTGCAAGGCAGTTTGCCGCTCAACCCGCAGCAATTGCCGGGGCTGGAGTGGACGCTGGCTTTCAATACCGCCGTGAGTTTCGTCACCAATACCAACTGGCAGGCGTATAGCGGCGAAGCGCAGATGAGCTACTTCAGCCAGATGGTCGGCCTGGGCGTGCAGAACTTCGTCAGCCCGGCGGTTGGCCTGGCCGTGCTTGTGGTGTTCTGCCGGGGTATTGCGCGGCGGTCGAGCAACAGCGTCGGCAACTTCTGGGTCGATCTGACCCGTGCCGCGCTCTATGGCCTGCTGCCGTTCTGCCTGGTTCTGGCGATGTTTCTGGTGTGGCAGGGCGTGCCACAAACCTTCCTCGAATACGTTACTGCGCACACCATCGGTGGCACCGATCAGGTTGTGCCACTTGGGCCTGCAGCCAGCCAGATTGCTATCAAGCAGCTGGGTACCAACGGCGGCGGTTTCTTCGGCGTCAACTCGGCGCATCCGTTCGAGAACCCAACGGCCTTGAGCAACCTGTTTGAGGTGGCTTCGATCATCCTGATTCCCGCTGCGCTGCTGTTCACCTTTGGCCATTACGTCAAAGACCTGCGCCAGAGCCGCGCGCTGTTGGCCTGCATGCTGATTTTGTTCTGTGTCGGTTTGGGCGGCACTCTTTATGCCGAGCATCAGCCGAACCCGGCGTTGGTCGCATTGCCGATTGAGCAGAGTGGCTTGCTGGAGGGCAAGGAAAGCCGCTTCGGCACGACGGCCTCGGCGCTGTGGGCGGTCACTACCACGGCCGCCTCCAACGGCTCGGTCAACGCCATGCACGACAGCTTCAGCGCGCTGGGCGGGATGATCCCGATGTTCAACATGATGCTTGGCGAAGTGATCTTCGGCGGTGTAGGCGCGGGGCTCTACGGCATGTTGTTGTTTGTGCTGATCGCGGTATTTCTCGCCGGCCTGATGATCGGCCGCACCCCGGAATACCTCGGCAAAAAGCTTGAAGCCCGCGAAGTACGCCTGCTGGTGGCCACCTTGCTGGTGATGCCGGTTGGCGTACTGGTACTTGGCGCCCTGGCGGCCACTCTGCCAGGGCCTGCTGAAGCCATCACCAACCCAGGTGCACATGGCCTTAGCCAGGTTCTCTATGCCTACACCTCTGGCACCGGCAACAACGGTTCTGCTTTTGCCGGCTTTGGCGCCAACACGCCGTACCACAACCTGATGATTGGCCTGGCCATGCTCCTCGGGCGCTTCGGTTACATCCTGCCGATCCTGGCGATTGCCGGCAGTCTGGCGGCGAAGAAACGTTCGCCGGTAGGCAGCAACAGCTTCCCGACCCACGGCCCGCTGTTTGTCACCCTGCTGACTTTGTCCGTTGTACTAATCGGCGGCCTGACCTTCCTGCCGGCACTGGCTCTCGGCCCGATTGCCGAGCACCTGACTCTATTCCAGGGCTTCTAAGGGAGAACCATGATGAATGCCCGTACTGAACCGGCGCTGAACAGCGCCCAGCAACACCCTAAAACCTCGATCGCCGCGCTGTGGAAACCCTCGCTGCGCCAGGCCTTCGTCAAGCTTGATCCGCGTCAGTTGGTGCGCTCACCGGTGATGCTGGTGGTGGAACTGACGGCCGTGGTGACCACTGTACTGTGCTTTATTCCCAACCCTCAGGTGTCTACCGGCCTGGCCGTGCAGATCGCCCTGTGGTTGTGGTTTACCGTGCTGTTTGCCAACTTCGCCGAAGCGCTTGCCGAAGGCCGGGGCAAGGCCCGTGCCGACAGCCTCAAGGCCGGCAGCCAGGGGCTGAATGCTCGGCGTAAGAAGGGGCAGCAGTTCGAGACCGTGGCAGCCAGCAGCCTGCGCCGTGGCGATATCGTGAGGGTCGAGGCTGGAGAGCTGATCCCAGGTGACGGCGAAGTCATCGAGGGAATCGCCGCCGTCAACGAAGCGGCGATTACCGGCGAATCCGCGCCGGTGATTCGTGAGTCTGGTGGTGACCGTTCGGCCGTGACTGGCAATACTCGGGTGGTTTCCGACTGGTTGCTGGTACAGATCACCGCCAACCCTGGCGAATCGACTCTGGACCGTATGATCGCGCTGGTTGAAGGCGCCAAGCGGCAGAAGACGCCCAACGAAGTGGCGCTGGATATTCTGCTGATCGGCCTGACTTTGATCTTCCTGCTGGTGGTGGCCACCCTGCAGCCCTTCGCCCGTTACTCTGGCGGCGACCTGCCGCTGGTTTACCTGGTGGCGCTACTGGTGACGTTGATTCCGACCACCATCGGCGGCTTGCTCTCGGCCATCGGTATCGCCGGCATGGACCGTCTGGTGCGCCTCAACGTGATCGCCAAGTCCGGACGCGCCGTGGAAGCAGCGGGCGACGTGCATGTGCTGCTGCTCGACAAGACCGGCACCATCACCTTCGGTAACCGTCGTTGCAGTGCGCTGTACAAGGCGCCTGGGGTTTCCGGCAAGCTGCTCAGCGATGCCGCGTTGCTGGCCTCGCTGGCGGATGACACCGCAGAAGGCAAGTCGATTGTCGAATACCTGCGTGCGCTGAACACCATGGTTGAGCCTGAGCGCAGTGCGATCAAATCGATTGCCTTCAGTGCCGAGACGCGCCTGTCCGGCGCCGACTACAACGGCCACAGCTACCGCAAGGGCGCGGTAGATGCGGTGCTGCTGTATCTGGGCATCGAGCGCAGCGACGTGCCGCCAGTATTGGCCCGTGAAATCGAAAAGATCGCCCAGAGCGGCGGCACGCCCTTGCTGGTAGCCGGTGATGGTCAGTTGCTCGGCGCCATTCACCTCAAGGATGTGGTGAAACCGGGTATTCGCGAACGCTTTGCCGAGCTGCGCGCCATGGGCATCCGCACCGTGATGGTGACCGGCGACAACCCGCTGACCGCCGCGGCCATCGCCGCCGAAGCGGGCGTTGATGACGTGATTGCTGAAGCCACCCCGGAGAAGAAGCTGCAGCGCATCCGCAGTGAGCAGGCCGAAGGCAAGATGGTCGCCATGTGCGGCGACGGTGCCAACGACGCCCCGGCCCTGGCCCAGGCCGATGTGGGCCTGGCGATGAACGACGGCACCCAGGCGGCGCGTGAGGCAGCGAATCTGGTCGACTTGGACAGTGATCCGACCAAGCTGCTCGACGTGGTACAGGTAGGCAAGGAGCTGCTGGTGACACGCGGCGCGCTGACCACCTTCTCGGTGGCCAACGATGTGGCCAAGTACTTCGCCATACTCCCGGCGCTGTTCGCCGGCATCTACCCGCAGCTCGGTGCACTCAACCTGATGCAGCTACACAGCCCGCAGAGTGCGATTCTCTCGGCGATTGTGTTCAACGCGCTGATCATCGTCGCGCTGATTCCGCTGGCCCTGCGAGGGGTGCGCGTACATGCCGCCGATGCTGCCAGCCTGCTGCGGCGTAATCTATTGATCTATGGCCTGGGCGGCCTGGTGGCGCCCTTTATCGGGATCAAGCTGATTGATTGGTTGTTGGTGGCAGCTGGCCTCGTTTAAGCGCCCAGCGAACCTTATCGCGCAATGGTGGATATGCCCTGTGCTGTCCACCTAACAAGTGAAGAGTGGAGAATCATCATGCTTAAACAACTTCGTCCAGCCATCAGCGTATTGGCGTTTATGACCTTGGTCACCGGCGTGGTCTACCCGCTGACTGTCACAGGCGTGGCACAACTGGCGTTCCCGGCGCAGGCCAATGGCAGCCTGTTGCGCAATCAACATGGCGACGTGCTTGGCAGCGCGCTATTGGCGCAACCCTTCGAAGGGCCACAGTGGTTTCACCCACGCCCCTCGGCGGCGGGCTTCGCCACTGTGGCGAGCGGTGCGAGTAACTTGGCGCCGAGTAACCCGGCGTTGGCCGAGCGTATCGCCGTCGATGCCCGACGTTTGCAGGCTGAAGGTCAAGGCGCAGTGCCCATGCAACTGGTGACCACCTCTGCCAGTGGCCTTGATCCGCATCTGTCGCCAGCAGCGGCGCAGTTTCAGATCGACCGCATCGCCTCAGTACGTGGCATTCCGGCGGAGAGCCTGGAACGACTGATCGAACAGCACGTGGAAAAGTCACTGGTAGGGCCGGCGGTGGTCAATGTGCTGGCGCTGAACCTGGCACTGGCCGACAATTCGCCTCCCGCAAAAGCTGAGTAACTTGCATGAGTGATGCCGTACGCGCCGATGCCCTGCTCGATGAAATACCGCGAGAGGGTCGTGGCCGGCTGAAGGTTTTTCTCGGTGCGGCACCTGGCGTAGGTAAAACCTACGCCATGTTGCAGGCGGCGCAGGCGCAATTACGCCAGGGCGTCGACTTGCGCGTGGGAGTGGTGGAAACCCACGGCCGTGCGGAAACCGAGGCGATGCTTACCGGCTTGCCGCAACAGCCCCAGCAGCGTCTGGAATACCGAGGCGTAGTGCTGAGCGAGATGGACCTCGACGGCATCCTGGCCAAGCCGCCGAAGCTGCTCTTGGTCGATGAGTTGGCCCATAGCAATGCCCCTGGAAGCCGCCACAGCAAGCGCTGGCAGGATGTGCAGGAGCTGCTGGATGCAGGCATCGACGTATACACCACGGTCAACGTACAGCACCTCGAAGCACTGAATGATCAGGTGCGCGATATCACCGGCGTGCAGGTGCGCGAAACCCTGCCGGACTGGGTGCTGCAGGAAGCCGACGAAATTCTGCTGATCGACCTGCCGCCACGTGAGCTGCTGGAGCGCCTGCGTGAGGGCAAGGTGTATGTACCGGAACAGGCACGAGCCGCCATCGATGCTTTTTTCAGTCAGACCAACCTCACAGCGTTGCGCGAACTGGCGATGCAGACTGCTGCTGCTCGGGTCGATGCAGACCTGAGTCGGCGTTACCGCCAACAAGGTCAGCAAGCACCTGCGCTTCGTGGCCGCTTGCTGGTCGGTATTGACGGCGATGCTCAGGCCGAGCGTCTGGTGCGGCATGCTTGCCGGGTAGCCGAGCGCCGTCATCTGCCCTGGTCGGTGGTCTATGTGGACACCGGCGGTGAGCGCGACGAAACCCGTTTGTGCTACCTGCAGGGCGCGCAACAACTGGCCGAGCGGTTGGGCGGTGAGGTGGTCAGCCTGCGCGGTAGCGAGGTAGCGAAAACCCTGATCGAGCATGCGCGCGAGCGGCGCGCCAGTCTGATCCTGGTCGGCCGCAGTCGGCAACGTCTACGACGTATCTGGCACCTCGGTCGTGGTCTGGCTGAGCGCTTGTTGCAGCTCGGGCAGGGGCTGGAAATCAGCGTGCTGGATACCGAGGCAAGCCATGCCCCGGCACTGTCAAGGCGCCAGCCTGTAGTTTGGCGTGACTATCTGCTGGCTTTGCTGGCTACAGTCCTGGCGTCAGCGGTGGCGCTGGGTTTATCCCGCTTGCTGGAGCTGCCGAATATCTCGCTGATCCTGCTTGCGGCGGTCCTGGTCGTTGCCGTGCGAAGCAGTTTGGGGCCCGCTATGGCGTGCGCCGGACTTTCGTTTCTGGCGTACAACTTTCTGTTTATCCCGCCGACATTGACTCTGACTATCGATCGTCAAGAGGATGTGCTGACCCTTTTGTTCTTTCTGCTGATGGCCGGGCTGACCGGTAACTTGGCCAGCCGCCAACGTCAGCAATTGCAGGCCCTGCGTGAGACGCAGCGAGAGACCAGCGCACTGCTGGAGCTGTCGCGTAAACTGACAGCGGCCACTGACCGCCAGGCGGTTCTGGCTGCGGCCATGCAGCAGCTGGGCCTTTGGCAGGACGTCGAGGTCAGCTTGCTGTCACGTAGTCCGGATGCGCTATGGAAGGTGGAAGCGGGCGCGCAGCGCCTGCTCACTGATCTGGAACGGGCGGCGGCGGACTGGTCCTGGCAGCATGATCAGCCGGCCGGGCTAGGCACCGGTACGCTGCCGGATGGGCGCTGGTGGTGGCTACCTTTGTCGGGTGAAGAGGGCCCATTGTTGTTGCTAGGGGTTAGCCCCAAAGACGGTAGGGCCTTGCCTGCCGAACGGCGGCGCTTGCTTACGGCATTGGGACAGCCTTTGGCCCAAGCACTGGAACGCGCGCAATTAGCCGAAGACTTGGAGGCCGCGCGCCTGCACGGGCAGACCGAGGAACTGCGCAGCGCGCTGCTGGCCTCGGTCTCCCATGATCTGCGTACCCCTCTGACCGCCATGCGCGGCTCCATCGACAGCCTGCTGGCGCTTGGCGAGCAGATTCCACTGGCTGACCGCCGCGAACTGCTGGAGGGCACTCGCGATGAAGCCGAGCGCCTCGACCGCTATATCCAGAACCTGCTGGACATGACCCGACTGGGCCACGGCGGGCTGAAACTGGCACGTGACTGGGTGGCCCCGGCTGATATCGTCGCCAGTGCGACTCAGCGCCTGCGTCCGGTATTGTCCGCCTTGCGGCTGGAGATACAGGTGCCGCAACAGCTTCCGCTGCTCTATGTGCATGCCGCGCTGATCGAGCAAGCACTGGTCAATGTACTGGAGAATGCAGCGCGTTTTTCCCCGCCCCAGGGACGTCTGCGCGTGGCCATCGAGGCGGATGCAGAGGAGCTGCGCTTTATTGTCAGTGACCAGGGGCCGGGTATTCCCGAGCATGAGCGCACGAAGATTTTCGATATGTTTTATACCGCCGCCCGTGGTGATCGCGGCGGACAAGGCACTGGTCTGGGCCTGGCGATCTGCCAGGGTATGCTCGGTGCCCATGGCGGCCGGGTGACGGTGAGCGAAGGGCTGGATGGTCTAGGCGCAAGCTTGACCCTGCACCTGCCGTTACACACCCAGCCGCAGATGGAAGAAGAACAGTGATGGATAGCCGATGAGCCAAAACCCCGCGACAATTCTGGTTATCGATGACGAAGCGCAGATTCGCAAGTTTCTGCGCATCAGCCTTACGGCCCAGGGCTATAAAGTGCTGGAGGGCGCGACTGGCCAGGAAGGTCTTGCCCAGGCCGCATTGGGCAAACCTGACATGGTGGTGCTCGACCTCGGCCTGCCGGATATGGACGGCCAGCAGGTGCTGCGTGAGCTGCGCGCCTGGTCTCAGGTTCCGGTACTGGTGCTGTCGGTGCGCGCCAGTGAGGGCGAAAAGGTCCTGGCGCTGGATGGCGGTGCCAATGATTACGTGACCAAACCGTTTGGTATTCAGGAGTTCCTGGCTCGCGTGCGCGTGTTAATGCGCCTGGCCGGCAGTGTGGAACACGCTAACGCAGTGGTCAGCAGTGGCCCGCTGCAGGTGGATTTCGCCTACCGTCGGATCAGCCTAGATGGAGTGGAGGTCAGCCTAACTCGCAAGGAATATGCAGTGTTGGCGCAACTGGCCAAGCATATAGGTCGAGTGGTGACTCAACAGCAACTGCTCAAGGACATCTGGGGGCCTACCCACGGCGAAGACAGTCACTACCTGCGAGTTGTTGTAGGCCATTTGCGGCAAAAGCTTGGTGATGACCCTAGCGCGCCGCGATTTATCCAGACCGAGGCGGGAGTGGGTTATCGACTTTTGGGTGATTGAGTCGACTCATCTGCCTCAGGCTATGGACTTTAACTGCTGGGACGGGCACGGAGCTGCGCCGTAAAGAATGCGTAATTTTTTGACCCATCCCCCTGCGCGTTCTTCAGCCTCGGAGTTAGCATACCGGCCTCCGTGATTGCCTAACGTCGTATCATCATGTTTAAGCGCGCTCTGCTGCAGCCCCCATCCATCAGGGCTTTCACCTAATGAAAGCCGTTCTACACCCCGCTCGGGCCGTGGCTCTTGTATTTCTTCTTGTAATACTGCTTGGCACTGTCTTGTTGATGCTGCCGATCGCTCATGCCGAAGGCCACTCAAGCCACTGGGTGACAGCTTTGTTTACAGCTGTATCAGCCGTTTGTGTGACGGGGTTGGTGGTAGTGGATACTGGCAGCTACTGGTCAGGTTTCGGTCAGGTGGTGATTCTGCTGCTGTTCCAATTAGGTGGTTTTGGCATGATGACTCTGGCAACTCTGCTAGGCCTGATGGTCAACCGTTCGTTTCGCATGCGAACCAAAATGGTCGCCCAGCAAGAGTCCCGTTCCCTAGCCATGGGTGATGTGAGCAGCGTGGCCAAACTGGTGCTGGTGGTGACGCTTGGCATGGAACTACTGGTTACCCTTCTGTTGACCCTGAGACTGCATCTGGCCTATGACTTGTCGTGGTCTGAAGCAGCCTGGAGCGGAATCTTTCACGCAGTTTCCGCCTTTAATAATGCGGGTTTTTCCATTCACCCCGACAGTTTGATGCGCTATGCAACCGATGCCCTGATCCTTTTACCGGTAATGACCGCCATTGTGATCGGTGGGATTGGCTTTCCCGTGCTGCATGACTTGCGCAACAAATTCATGGATCCGCGTCACTGGTCACTCCACACCAAGCTGACATTGAGCGGCACATTAATGCTGCTGTTTGGGGGCTTTTTTTTATTGCTGCTTTTTGAATGGTCCAACGCGGCCACTTTGGGCCCCATGGATCTAAGCGGCAAATTGCTATCGGCAGCTTTTGCCTCGGTCTCAGCGCGTACGGCAGGCTTCAACTCCATCGATATCGGAGCCTTGACTCATGAAAGCTGGGCATTGCACTACTTTCTGATGTTCGTCGGTGGTGGCAGTGCCGGTACGGCGGGTGGGGTCAAAGTGGCAACCGTTGCCATTCTGGTGCTGTTGGTGATTGCCGAAGTGCGTGGGCGTAGCGACAGCGAAGCGTTTGGCCGTCGTATCAGCCCTTCAGCACAGCGCCAAGCCATTACCGTGCTGGTATTGAGTAGCGCAATGATCGTGCTTGGGACGCTATTTATTCTTCGCGGAACAGACATTCCCACAGACAAGGTTATTTTTGAGGTCATATCGGCCTTCGGTACGGTGGGGTTATCCACCGGAATAACTGCCGACTTACCTGAGTCCAGTCAATTGATGTTGATCCTGCTGATGTACGTCGGGCGGGTTGGCATCGTTACCCTTGCGGTTTCTCTAGCTCTAGGCGCGCACCGCATGCCCTACCGTTATCCAGAGGAGCATCCCATTGTCGGCTAAGTTTCTGTTTACCGAGCAGTTTGCCTTTTCTAAGGGCGATAGCGTGGTGGTGATCGGCCTCGGCCGCTTTGGTAGTTCTGTTGCCCAGTCCCTCATGCGTTTGGGACATGACGTCATGGGCATTGACAGGGATGCTGAGCCCGTTCACCACTGGGCTGATCTGCTGACCCATGCGGTACAGGCCGACTCTACCAATCTGATGGTTCTGCGCCAGTTGGGTGTTGCGGATTTTTCCCATGCCATTGTGGGTATTGGCACCGACTTGGCCGCAAGCTTGATGACCATCATGACCCTTACCGAATTGGGCATTCAGGATATCTGGGTCAAGGCCCTAACCGAGGAGCACGGCAAGATTGCTCAGCGCATTGGGGCTCATCATGTCGTCTACCCTGAGACCGACATGGGCGAACGAGTAGCTCACCTGATCAGCGGACGCATGATCGACTTTATTGAGTTCGACGACGGCTTCGCCATTGCCAAAATTCATGCCCCGCAAGCGACACATGGTCGGAGTCTGGCTGAATCTGGAATTCGTGAAACCCACGGTGTCACGGTGGTGGGGTTGAAACGGGCCAATCAGGATTTCCAGCACGCCACACCCAGCACACAGATACTGCCGGGTGATCTGTTGATCGTTTCCGGCGCGACCCATTCAATCCAGAAGTTCGCCGGGCGTTCAAATGCTCGACGTTCTAAGTAGTTCAATAACTACATCGAAAAGTACGTTTTCTGCCGTATCTTAAGTAAGCTTAGTGATGAGCTATAAAAACCTCCTGTGGAAAAAATAAAAGTAACCCACACCCTATGGGTGCGGGTCTTACATCATCATTAAATCTGGTCACTGGCCTGGCAGACCACAATCCTCAAGGATCTGACGGATCATGTAGTAATCCTCCAGCGGTGCGCCTGTTTTGCTCTCAATGGCATTGACGGCGTCGTCGTGGCAGGCATCCGTGCCGTATTTGGCAATGTTTACCAGAGGGCTGTAACGGATGTCGCCTCTGTCCGGTCCCACATCTCCACGGTATGCAGTGGTGTGACCATTGTTGTCATAGCCCAGATACCAACCCGATTCGATGATGAAATAACCGTTGGCACCTTGACCTACCATCGTGCCCTTCGGAAACCCAGGCTGATTCGAGATCGTGGCGCAGCCGTATTGGTCGCAGAGTACGTTCAACGAGCCGGGTACTTCTTCAAGAGTCTTGGTTCCGGTCTTAGTGTCGATGAAGGGCAGGCGCTTGATCCGTGGCGTACGGTCGCCTGCAGGGCGGCAGTCGTAGCTACCGATGCTTCTGTGTTTCGTGGTTGAGCAGCTAAAGACGTTCTCGCCAACAACGTAGTCCACCTCACGCTGTTGGGCCGTGGCGACATTACTCGCTGTGATGGCAGTGATCAGCGTGGCAGCAAGGCCGAAAATCAGCTTGGGTTTTGTGGTCAGGTTCATGATCGAACTCCCTTCGTATGGTGAGCGGCTGGCCACTCGGTATGGGGTGGTTTACTTCTTCTTTTTCTTGTAGCGAACGACGATCCGGTTATGCACCGGGTACTTCTCGATCTCGTAGTCGGGGTTGAAGGTCACCAGGTTGTGCAAGGCAATACTGGTCGCCGAGAGCAATCCGAATGCCCCCGTGATTCCTCCTGCAAAACTGCCGGCTGCCAGGCCAACGCGGCCTACGGTGTAAACGCGACAGGTCAGTCCGGTGACCTCGATCTTGCTTTCAACCAGGCGAACGGCTTCGATCAATTTGCCGCTGAGGCCCACGACCTCAAACGACTCTTTGCGGCTGATGAGTTGAGGCAACTTGGCGGTGGCCAAGTCGTCGAATGTCAGTTGTGTCATGGTGAAGGTCTCGCTTATTGCGCAATGAAGGGTTTTGCAGTGTCGACTTAGATGGATGCGTATCGACTTTATGGGTTGGATAACAACCTTTGAAGCCCTTCATGTCAAGAGGATGGCATTCGACCATTCAGGTTGACCTGGAGGGTGTATGCCGAAGTCTGAAGAAACGAACCTGGCCAAAGTGGTGGGCTTGGCGATTGCCAGGCAGCGCATGCTGTGCGAACTGACTCAAGAGCAGGTCGCCGAGCGGCTGGGGATTGGTGGTGAAGCGGTGTCGCGTATTGAGCGTGGCATCGTGATGCCTAACATCGAGCGCCTGATGCAGTTCGCCGAGATATTTGGCTGTGAGGCTGCGGATCTGCTGACTCAAGCCAGCCAGCGGCCTGAAGACCAGGCCGTGCGTATCAGCCAGATGCTCAACCAGCTCACACCAGCAGATCGTCAGCTGGTGCTGGAGATGATCGAGCGTCTCACCCAACGCCTGAGTCAGGATTGAGTTCAGGTTCGGGCGCCCGGTTGAACAGTGCCCCGCAACGCAGGCACAGGCAGTCGTGTTGCATGAACTGAAAGCGCCGGGCGTCTTGCAGAAAGGGCTGGTTCTCAGCCCATTGCCGCTGAGCCAGTTCAATCCCTTGCGTCACAAATCCCAGCACCTGTTCCAGGTTGATCGGCTTCACTTCAGGTGATGCAGCCTCTGGGTCGGACAGTCGCCGTGCCGCATTCATAAAACCGCCTATGACGCTGGCCAGCATGACCAGCGTGCCGACCGCTTCTTTGGACAACACAGCGGATGATTCACAGATCAAGCAGCGTGTGGACATGATCGCTCCTCGGGGCGTAATGGTGCCCGCAGCAAAGGGTGGTTAGAGCAAGCCCTGTTCAGCCAGCGACACGATGCCTTCTGACCCCACGATGAAGTGATCCAGCGTGGTGGTGCCGACCATGGCCAGGGCGTTTTTGAGTGTTTGCGTCAGGCGTATATCTGCCTGGCTGGGAGAGGGATCGCCGGAAGGATGGTTGTGCACCAGGATCACAGCCGCGGCGTTTTGCGCGAGCACTGTTTTGATCACTTCACGCGGATAGACGCTGGCTGCGTCGAGGGTGCCGCGAAACAGCTCCTCGAAACGGATCACGCGGTGTTTGCTATCGAGCAGCAACACCGCGAAGACTTCGTGTGGCAGATCCTGCAGCAACACCTGCAGATGCTCCCTGACTTTGTGTGGATCAGTCAGCGCGCGGCCTTTACTCAGTCGCTGAGTGGCTAGCTGTTGGGCCATGCGCAGGATGTCGTTTTCGCTGACGGGCGAATCCACCAGGTAACTGCCGGGGACTTCACCGGCCCTGAGCTTGTGAAATTTCATGGTGTGTCTCCGGATGGCGAGCCGGTTCGGCCCGCCTGTGGTTAGGCAGAGGGTTCAAGTTGCTGGGATTGGGCTTCGAGTTTCTCGGCGAGCGACTGGGTGTGAACGGTGCTGTCGGGTTTCGACGCGGCGGGCTGACCGTCCGGAAAGAACTCATCAGCAATGGCGCTGCTGTCCTCGCCGTCGTCCTCGAAGATGCCGTTGCCCAGGCCGACACGCGCGGTGGCATCCAGCGCGGCTTGATCAAAACCAGCCGCCTGACGCGCCTCATCCAACTCACGCGCAGTAAGTAACGCTTGCTCCACGGTCATGCCGCTGCGCAGTGTCAGATCAACGTAGAAGATCGGCGTGCCATGGCTCTGCCGTGTGGATTTGCCACGTAGACGCAACTCCAGCGGCAGGCACGCCAGACGATCACCCGAGATGGCCCGGAAGTACTGCAACCGGGCTATCAGCGTGCGGATGCTGTTGAAGCCAGTGGTGCGAAACACGAAGCTGCCCAGGGCATCCTCATCGCCAATCACCACATTCATTCGTCCGTAGGGCTTGCAGGCGTTGCCCTTGGCCAGCGGGCAGGCATCGGGCGACGGGCAGGGCAGCGATTGAACGCCGTCCTTACCGATACGCTTGCAGGTCTCACCGTTGCCGACACACATCGGTCGACCGTTCTGCCGATCAAACAGGGTGTAATCAGCGCGGAAATTGAGCTCTGGCTCGTTGAACAACAAGCGCACTGGGATGCTGCGCAGCTTGTCGTCTTTGCCCTGGCGCAGCTCGTCATTGAGCGGGTGTAGTAGCCAGCCGTCTTTGCCTTGTACCTGAGAGGTGATGGTGAATTGGTCGTCTTTCTCGGGCAGGCGCTTGCCGTTCTTCTCGACGACCTTGCCGATGGAGATGCGCCCGAGCACGGGCGGGGTAATTGCCAGACCTTTGAGCATGATGACGCTCCTTGTAAGCAAAAAAGGCCAGCCAGCAGCGCGAACTGCATGGACTGGCCAAGTTGAGGGATTGAGTGGAAGAGGGTGATCAGCCGATCAGAAAGCGCCGGCTGCCTTCTTTGAGCTTCGGATAGCGGGCCTGCAGGTAGGGCTTTTCCTGGAGCAGGCGCTCGACATCGAGCACGGTGCTGTCCTTGGCTTTGCGCCAGCTCACGTAGCCGCTGGAGAACTCGGCACGGGTGGATTCACCCATGGCTTGCTGCAGCATCTGCTTGAGCTCGGCTTCGCGCTTTTCCTTCTCAGAGATCGATTGACGCACAGCCTTCAGCTCCATGAAGGCAGCCGCCAGACCGGCATTGCGGCTGAAGTCGACGACCTGGCCATTGTCCTGCGGATACAGGCAACGCAGCGCCAGCTCGGCCGATGCACTGCCATCGGCAGGTGGTGGTGTATCCGTTTCAACGTACTGCCAGAAGCGGCGCTCCAACTCGATCAGGCGAGCGATCATCTGCTCATCCCGCTCGATGCGATGGATCTCCAGCGTCTGACCACCGAGCAACACCGCCACATCCGCCGCCTGCTTGCCGGTGACGGCGAGCTGGTGCATCACCTGCAACTGCACATATTCGGGGACGCCTTCTTTCCAGAGGCGTGCCCCGTTTATGCCGGCGGTCTTGCATTCGAGGATCTGCACTTCATCTGTACCAATCACTTCGCGATCAATGTTGGCCAGCATCCAGGGCAAATCCGGATTGGGATGCTGCAGTACGGCGTTGATGCGACGTACCTTGTGCTTC
>Ga0209207_1000858_pt1 | contig 16226 bp, 12 predicted proteins | sample SaghotsprinmetaG_FD_184140 | JGI IMG/M metagenome (GOLD analysis project Ga0209207, IMG submission 184140) | Hot spring microbial communities from South Africa to study Microbial Dark Matter (Phase II) - Sagole hot spring metaG (SPAdes) (version 3) | ecosystem: Environmental > Aquatic > Thermal...
GCGGTTGCGTTTCTCCGTGCCGCAGTACACCCTGTTGTCAGCGCGGAATTTCGTGGTCGTGAAGACGATGATGTAGCGGGAGAGGCGCGGCACGGCGACAGCCTTGATGTCGGAGCGCGCTCGAGACGGCGCTTCATCCGCTCGCTGCTTTCTTCAGCGTTTCCCTAGAGCCAACACCGCGCAACACAGCAGATGGCCCACCGCAGTAGTCTTTCAACGGCCTGTGAGTGCCGGTTTTCAACAGCCGGTCAGGGCGACGATAATGGCGGGTTGCCCGTCAGAGTCCATTGGACATCGGATGTCCCAAGCTGCCGACTTCATTCGCGTGCGTGGTGCGCGCACGCATAACCTCAAGAACGTCAATCTCGACATCCCGAAGAATGCGCTGGTCGTAATCACGGGTCTCTCTGGTTCGGGCAAGAGTTCGCTCGCCTTCGATACGCTCTATGCCGAAGGTCAACGGCGCTACGTGGAATCGTTGTCGGCCTATGCCCGGCAGTTCTTGCAACTTATGGAGAAGCCGGACGTCGATCTGATCGAAGGCCTCGCGCCGGCGATCGCCATCGAGCAGAAGGCTGCCAGCCACAACCCGCGCTCCACCGTTGGTACCGTCACCGAGATTTACGACTATCTGCGACTGCTCTACGCCCGCATCGGCGAGCCGCACTGCCCGGACCATCCCGAGCAGAAATTGGCAGCCCAGGCAATCTCCCAGATGGTCGATGCCACACTCGATCTTGCCGACGGGACGCCCGTGATAGTGCTGGCGCCAATCGTCGCCGCGCGCCAGGCGCGAGGGGAACGTGAACTGTTTGCCGACCTCAGCGCCATGGGTTTCACGAAAGTGCGGATCGATGGCGAGGTGGTGGATCTGGAGTCCGCCTGCGATCAGACGTTGCATGGCCGGCATAAGATCGAGGTGGTGGTCGACCGATTGAAGGTTCGACCCGAGGCTCGTGAGCGGCTGGCCGAGAGTTTTGAAACGGCGTGCCGAGTCGGAGAGGGGCGGGCCCTGCTCGTCGAACCAGGACATGGACGCGAGCAGCTGTTCTCGACCCGCTTTGCCTGTCCACTATGTGACTACGCCCTGCCGGAGCTCGAACCGCGCCTGTTCTCCTTCAATTCGCCATTGGGTGCCTGCCCTGGGTGCGACGGGCTTGGGGAGGTGGATGAGTTCGACCCCTCACGTATCGTCGTGCATCCGGAGCTCTCGCTTGCGGGGGGGGCGATCCGCGGCTGGGATCGGCGCACGATCTTTTACTTTCAGCTCTTGCAGGGCCTGGCAACGCACTACGGGTTCGATCTCGACACGCCGTGGCAGGCGCTCGGCGAGGAGATCCGTCAAGTCGTGCTTTTCGGCAGCGGCGGGCAAGCGATCGACTTTCCCTACCTCACCACCGAGGGCAAGGTCGTGATGCGCAGCCATCCCTTCGAAGGTGTCATTCCGAACTTCCGTCGTCGCTACCGTGAGACCGATTCTTCCGCGGTGCGCGAGGAACTCGCGCGCTACATGAGTCGTGCGACATGCCCGGACTGCCGGGGCGCTCGGCTGCGTCGGGAGGCGCGTCATGTGACGGTGGCCGGTACGGGACTTGCCGAAATTGCGCATTGGCCGCTCACGCGGGTCCTGGCGCATTTCAGCGCGCTCGGGCTGGACGGTGCGCGGGCGCGGATCGCAGAGCGCATTCTGAGCGAACTGCGAAGCCGGCTCGGTTTTCTGGTCAATGTCGGCCTTGGCTATCTATCGCTCGACCGTCGGGCCGAAACACTCTCGGGCGGCGAGGCACAGCGCATCCGCCTTGCCTCCCAGATCGGCTCAGGGCTGACTGGGGTGATGTATGTGCTCGACGAGCCCTCGATCGGCCTGCATCAGCGTGACAACGAGCGACTGCTCACGACGCTTCGCCATCTGCGTGATCTCGGCAATACGGTGATCGTCGTCGAGCACGACGAGGATGCGATCGCGAGTGCGGATCACGTCATCGATCTCGGGCCGGCCGCGGGTGTCCATGGCGGGCACATCGTCGCCGAGGGACCACCGGAGATCCTTCGACAGCATGCGGAATCCCTGACCGGGCTCTATCTCTCCGGCCGGCGACGAATCGAACCCCCGGGCAAGCGACGCATGCCGGCGCCCGGCCGGTTCCTTGGCATCCGTGGCGCGCGCTCTAACAACCTGAAGGCGGTGGACATCGACATTCCGCTTGGGCTCTTTGTTTGCGTGACGGGCGTTTCGGGCTCCGGCAAGTCGACGCTGATCAACGACACGCTCTATCGTGCCGTAGCGCTCGCCTTGCACGGCAGCGGCCCGGTTCCCGGTGACCATGACGCGATCACCGGCATCGGAGAGATCGACAAGGTCATCAACGTCGACCAAAGTCCTATTGGCCGGACTCCCCGCTCGAACCCAGCCACCTACACCGGGCTGTTCACTCCGATCCGCGAGTTGTTCGCACAGACACCCACGGCACGCGAGCGCGGCTACGAGGCCGGACGTTTCTCCTTCAACGTCAAGGGCGGACGCTGCGAAGCTTGTGAGGGCGACGGCGTCAAGCGTGTCGAGATGCACTTCTTGCCGGACGTGTACGTGCCGTGCGACGTCTGTCAAGGGCGCCGTTACAACCGCGAGACGCTCGAGGTCCGCTACCGCGGCAAGTCGATTGCCGATGTGCTCGCCATGACCGTAAGCGAGGCGCGCGAGTTCTTCGCACCGGTGCCGGCGATCGTCAACAAGATCGCGTTGCTGGACGAGGTTGGACTTGGCTACTTGCAGCTCGGCCAGTCGGCAACCACCCTTTCGGGCGGGGAGGCGCAACGGGTCAAGCTTGCGCTGGAGCTTGCCAAACGCGATACCGGGCGAACACTCTACGTGCTGGACGAACCGACCACGGGACTGCATTTCGCCGATATCGAACTGCTGCTGAAGGTTCTGTTCCGGCTCCGTGACCACGGCAACACGGTCGTCGTGATCGAACACAACCTCGACGTAATCAAGACCGCAGACTGGATCATCGATCTGGGGCCCGAGGGCGGCGATGGCGGCGGACGTCTTGTGGCAGCAGGGCCGCCCGAGATGGTGGCCTCCTGCGCCGAATCGTTCACCGGACGCTATCTGCGCCCGCTGCTTTCGAGGCGGCGGACGGGACGGTCCGGTGCGGAGAGGAGGGCGGTCGCAACTGTTTGATTTCTTGCTGGGAGGCAACTCGGAATCCGTCGCTCGATTGCGGAGTGCCGAGGGGGGTGACGTCCCCCGGGGTCAGGCAATCAGCTTGCGCATCCGCAGCGGCTGGACTGCGCCGGCGAAGACGGTGCTGAACGTCCGCCCAGCCTCGACGCCATAGCCGAGTTTTTCAAAGTAGGCCTTGACCTGCGGGGAGTAGATGTCGACCGGCACGCAAATCGACCGGACGTTATGTCGCCGCGCCATGTCTTCCAGCGTGGTCAGCAATAGCGTCGTGAACCCCCGACCAGAGAAACTGCGCGTGACGCCGAGGCGACGCAGCTCCCAACTGCCGTCGCGCGCGGGGACGTAGGAGAGTGCTGCGACTGCGACATTGTGACGAAACAGCACCAACCCGCCGCCTCGGCGCAGGTCGTCGGCGATCTGGTTGGGGTTGTCATGGATGCGGCGTGCCGACAGGGCAACACGCTCCGACCAATCGCCCTTCGTCAGCGCCGACAAGATCGGCGCGTCGTGCGAGGCGGCTTTCAGGATCTTGTACTTATCCTGCTGGAAGACGGTGCGCGTGCGAAACATCACGTTACTCGCATGCCGGGCTGGGCACCTGAATGAGGGCTCAAAAGGTAGATTTCATTGTCATCGGACGAGCCCGAGGCGGCAAGTACCATACCCTCCGATACACCAAACTTCATTTTTCGCGGGGCAAGATTGGCAACCACCAGTGTCAACTGCCCGACCAAGGCGGCCGGTTCGTAGGCGGACCGGATGCCGGAAAAGACCGTGCGTAATGTCTCGCGGCCCGATGCGTCGCGCTCGCCCAGATCGAGCGTCAGGCGGAGCAGTTTGTCGCTGCCCTGCACGTGCTCAGCGGCGACGATACGGGCGATGCGCAGGTCGATGCGTTTGAATGCTTCCAGATCGATCGTGTCGCCTGCCTGCGTGGTCGGAGAAGCCAAAGCCTTCTCGGGTTGCCTTCCCGGCGCAACGGCGGGCGATGCCGCATCGAGACCGAGGAGTGCGTCCAATTGCTTCTCGTCCACCCGACTGAGCAGGTGGCGGTAGGGCTCGATGCGATGTCCAGCCGGCAATGGCTGCCAGCTCCAGCGGTCGAGCGGAACGTTCAACAGCGCCGAGGCACCGCGGGCCAGGCGCGGCAGGATCGGCGCCAGATAGAGTGTCAGCCGGTGGAACGCATGCATCGCCGTGCCGCAGACCTCATGCAGGTCTGCCGCCCGTGCCGGGTCCTTGGCAAGCATCCAAGGTGCCCGACGGTCGACAAACTCGTTGACGACATCGGCGAGTTCCATGATGCGGCGAACGGCCTTGCCGAACTCTCGCCCCTCGTACAGTGTGGCCAGTTCTGCTTGAGCGGTTGCAATCATATCCAGCAAGCCGATGGCATCCTCGCTGGCGGGCTCGGCCAGACGCCCATCGAAGCGTTTGGTGATGAACCCGGCTGCGCGGCTAGCGATGTTGACGAGCTTGCCGACCAGATCGGCATTGACGCGCGCCGCGAAGTCTTCAGCCGTGAAGTCGAAGTCCTCGACATTTGCATTGAGTTTGGCTGCGATGTAGTAACGAAGCCACTCAGGGTCCATGCCGAGCTCGAGATATCGCAGCGGATCGAGGCCGGTGCCACGGCTCTTGCTCATCTTCTCGCCGCGCAACTGGATGAAGCCGTGCACGTTCACCCGGTTTGGCACTTTGTACCCGGCGAAGCGAAGCATCGCTGGCCAGAACAGGACGTGGAAGTACACGATGTCCTTGCCGATGAAATGCACCTGTTCGGTGTCGGCCGCTGCCAGGAAGTCCTCGAACGAGCGGGTTTCGCCCCGTGCGGCGGCCTTGCCGGTGTCGAAGTAGGACTTCAGGGCCGCCAAATAGCCGATCGGCGCGTCCAGCCAAACATAAAAGTACTTGTCCGCTTCGTCCGGAATGGGAATGCCGAAGTACGGCGCATCGCGCGAGATGTCCCAGTCGGCCAACTTCCCGTCCTCACCGAGCCACTCCTGGGCCTTGGCGAGGACTTCGGGTTGCAGTGTGCCGCTCGCCGTCCACTCGCGCAGAAACGCCACACAACGCGGATCCGACAGACGGAAGAAGAAGTGTTCTGACTGGCGCCGTTCGGGGCGGGCGCCCGACAACGTCGAATACGGATCGACAAGTTCCGTCGGCGCGTAGACGGCCCCGCAGGCCTCGCACGCATCGCCGTACTGGTCGCGCGCGCCGCACTTCGGACAGGTTCCCTTGATATAGCGATCAGGCAGAAACATGCCCTTGACCGGATCGTAGAACTGCTCGATTGCGCGTCGATCGATGAAGCCTGCGTCTTTGAGTCGGCAGTAGACGTCCTGCGCCAGGGCAACGTTCTCGGGCGAGTCGGTGGAATGCCAGTGATCGATGGCGATGGCGAAACCATCGAGGTAGCGCTGGCGGGAGGCGCCGATTTCCCGCACGAACTCAGCCGGGGTCTTGCCTGCCCGTTCGGCGGCGATCATGATGGCGGCGCCATGCGTGTCGTCGGCGCACATCCAGTGCACCTGATGGCCTTGCATCCGCATGAAACGCGTCCAGATGTCGGCCTGGATGTATTCCATGATGTGGCCGATATGGAACGGCCCATTGGCATAGGGGAGCGCGGTGGTGACGAAGAGGTGGCGGGGCATGAAGCGGATGATCCTAAAAGCCGCAGTTGAACACGACCGAAGGGCGGTCCAAACGGGTGTCTGGCGCGACCCGCCCGCAGGGCGCAGGACAGCACGCAGTGGCGGTCCCGAGCCTGGCGAGGGATGGGCCGCAGGTCCACAAGCGACACCGCCGCAGGGTCGCGCCCGGCAAGGAGGAGCAATGAAGCCAAGCGAACGTCTGGGCCGTCAAGCGGGCGTGCAGCGATCTCACCCAATCGGGGAGTCGGGCGAAGACTGAAAACTCTATGTGTTCTACATGCTACAAAGCCATTAAGGAAACGCTGAATAAATTGCGGCGCGGGTGAATCGCAGCGTTGCGCGGTGTTGGCTCCGGCCGCTTCGCTTCACATCGGCTGCGCCGATGTGAGCCTTCGCCAAAACTTCGTTTTCACTCCCTCGCCTATCTACTTGATATGTCTCGGTCGCTGCGCTCCGTGCGCATAGCGCTTCATCCCGCTCACTGCTTTCTTCAGCGTTTCCTTAAAGCGCTCAACGGCAGTTGGATCATGGCATCTCACCGGCGCCGCGAGGATTCTGCAACCGCAGCATGGGCGGGGTTTTGGCCGATTCTAGAATCGGGGCAATGAACGAAGCCGACGTCCAATCAGTCCTCGCCGAGTGCATCGATCCGAATACCGGGCGCGATCTGGTGCGTGACCGAGCAGTCAAGCGTCTCCAGATCGAAGGCGATGAGGTTGCCGTCGATATCGTGCTTGGCTACCCGGCGCGGAGCCAGTACGATGCCATCCGGAAGATGGTGGCCGAGCGGCTCAGGTCTCTGCCCGGCGCCCCGCGCGTTCACGTGAGCGTCAGCCACAAGATCATCTCGCACGCAGTCCAGCGCGGCGTCAAGCTCAAACCGGGCATCCGCAACATCATCGCTGTCGCCTCTGGCAAGGGCGGAGTAGGAAAGAGCACGACCGCGGTCAACTTGGCCCTTGCGCTGGCCGCTGAGGGCGCCAGCGTCGGAATTCTCGATGCCGATATCTACGGTCCGTCGCAGCCGCAGATGCTCGGCATTACTGGTCGGCCGGAATCAATCGACGGTAAGACGCTGGAACCGATGGAGGCACACGGCCTGCAGGCGATGTCGATCGGATTTCTGATCGACGTCGACACACCGATGGTCTGGCGGGGCCCGATGGTTACGCAAGCACTGGAGCAACTGCTGTCCGACACCAACTGGCGTGATCTCGACTACCTGGTCGTCGATATGCCGCCGGGTACGGGCGACATCCAGCTGACGTTGTCGCAGAAGGTGCCGGTGACCGGCGCCGTGATCGTGACCACACCGCAAGAGATCGCTCTGCTCGATGCTCGCAAAGGGCTCAAGATGTTTGAGAAAGTGGGCATCCCGATCGTTGGCATCGTCGAAAACATGAGCATGCATCAGTGCAGCCAGTGCGGGCATCTGGAGCCGATCTTCGGCGAAGGCGGCGGCCAGGCGATGTGCCGGGACTACAACGTGCCGTTTCTGGGCGGGCTGCCGCTGGACCGGCGCATTCGCGAGCAGGCCGACGGCGGGCGACCGACCGTAGTGGCCGACCCTGAAGGTGCCGTGGCGCGGATCTATCGTGACATCGCGCGCAAGGTCGCGGTGTTCATCGCGCAGAAGTCCGAGGATCATTCGGCGAAGTTTCCGACCATCAAGGTGGTGAACTGAAAGCCCGCCGCTACGACTGCATCGCCCTTGTTCCAGCCGGCGGCGCCGGGAGCCGGTTCGGCGGCAGCACCCCCAAGCAGTACCTGCCGCTTGCCGGGCACAGCGTTCTGGCGACTGCGGTGGCGGCATTGCTTGACGCATCGGCCATCGAGCGCGTATTCGTGAATGTGCAGCGGGACGATCCTTACGCCGAGGCCGCTTTGGCGTCCCTGACTTGCCTCGACCGGGTAGGCCTTTTGCGCGAAGCCGGTACGACGCGGGCCGAGACAGTGCGAAACGCACTAGCGGCAGTGCGCGCTGACGTGCATGCCGACACCTGGGTCCTCGTGCATGACGCTGCGCGTCCTTGCTTGAGTGCTCAGGCGCTCGCGCGCCTGCTGGCTGCGCGTGCAGCTTCGCCGCATGGAGCCCTATTGGCCTTGCCCGTGGCCGATACGCTGAAGCGGGCCGGCGCGGATACCGCTGTCGATGAGACCGTTCCGCGCGACCGCCTCTGGCGGGCGCAGACGCCGCAGATGTTTCGCTATGGCCTGCTGGTCGATGCGCTGTCCGCGGCGCCGGATGTGACCGACGAGGCGCAGGCGGTCGAGGCGCTCGGCCTCAGACCGAGGCTGATCCACGGAGAGGCGCGCAACCTGAAGCTTACAGAGGCGGATGATCTGCCGCTGGCCCGTTACTTCATGGAAATCCGATGAACTTCAGAATCGGCAGCGGTTTCGACGTTCACGCTCTGGTCGACGGTCGGCCCTGCATCATCGGCGGGGTTCGTATTCCGCATGCGCGCGGCCTTCTCGGCCACTCGGACGCTGACGTCCTGCTGCACGCGATCGCCGACGCCTTGCTCGGGGCGGCCGGGCTGGGTGACATCGGGAAGCACTTCCCTGACACCGACCCGGCCTATGCTGGGGCCGATTCCCGCGTATTGCTGCGAACGGTCGTACAGCGCGTGACCGAGGCTGGCTATCGCATCGGCAACATTGACGCGACGGTGATCGCCCAGGCGCCCCGCCTCGCGCCGCATATCGAGCAGATGCGTGTGAATATTGCCGACGATTGCGGCGTGACGGTCGCTGCGGTCAATGTCAAGGCCACGACGACCGAGCGACTCGGATTCACCGGCCGAGAGGAGGGAATTGCAGCGCAGGCCATCGCGTTGGTCTTCGCAACATGACGCTTCCGTGACACCCTAAAATTCAACATGCGCCTGGTCAAGCGCGATCTCCGCTGGATGCGTTAGCAGGCTGTTGAAAAACGTAGCGAGGATGGCCAGATGCGAGGCGCACGGAGCGCAGCGACCGAGACATATCAAGCAGATAGGGAAACGCTGAAGAAAGCAGCGAGCGGGATGAAGCGCAAGGCGCTCGGAGCGCAGCGACCGAGACATAACAATGAGTTAGGCGAGGGAGCGAGCACCGCGCAACGCAGCGATTCGCCCGCGCAGCAATTTATTCAGCGTTTCCATAGGCGAGGGAGCGAAAACGAAGTTTCGGCGAAGGCTCATATCGGCGAAGCCGATGTGAAGCGAAGCGGCCGGAGCCAACACCGCGCAACACAGCAGATGGCCCACCGCAGTAGTTTTTCAACAGCCTGTTAGGACGCTGAGGTTGCACCGCGGCGGCTTTCTCGCACGGGCGACCTGGGTCGTCGCCGGGTGCGAGCGCTGGCGCAGTCTGCCCGCCTGGCCCGTCCATCCCATCATGTCAGTCTTCACCTCCGTTTCGGTGGCCGACGCGGCCGCCTGGCTCGCGCGCTACAACGTGGGCGAACTCGTCGGCCTTGAGCCCATCAGTGCCGGTATCGAGAACACCAACTATTTCCTTACGACACGGGATCGCCGCTTCGTTTTGACGTTGTACGAGCGCATTGCACCGGAGGACTTGCCCTTCTATCTGAACTTCACGGCGCATCTGGCGGAGCAGGGTGTGGCCGTGCCGCGACCAGAGAAGGACCGTACCGGCAGCTATTTCTCGATGTTGAACGGCAAACCGGCCAGCCTGATCGAGCGACTTCCCGGCGCGCCGGTGCTCACGCCGGGCGAGCATCACTGCGCGCAGATGGGCGCCGAGCTCGCGCGTCTGCACCAGGCAAGCCGCACGTTTCGTTCACGCCAGTCGAACAAACGCGGACCGGGCTGGATGCTTGCCACCTCGCGAGCCGTAAGGCCCTTTCTAAACGAGGGTCAGAACGCCCTGATCGCGAATGAACTCAGGTTCCAGCGCGAGCGTCGGCAGATGCGCCTACCGACCGGTGCAGTGCATGCCGATTTGTTTCGCGACAACGCGCTCTTCGATGGTGACCGGCTCGCTGGTTTCATCGACTTCGGTTTTGCCGCGACGGACGAATTCGCCTACGATCTCGCGATTGCCGTGAACGACTGGTGCATCGATCCTGCCAGTGGCGAGATCGACCATGACCGCTACATGGCCGTTGCAACGGCTTATCAGGCCGTGCGGCCGCTGACCGACCCGGAGATGCAGGCGTGGTCGGCGCTCCTGCGTGCCGGTGCCCTTCGGTTCTGGCTCTCGCGGCTGTACGACCTGCATCTTCCGCGCGCCGCCGAGATCAATACACCGCACGACCCCACCCACTTCGAACGTGTCTTGAAGAGCCGCATTGAGCGCCCCGTTCGTTGGCCCCTGGAGCTGTCCTGATGTCCATTCCCGCCGCTGCCATCGTCCCCGCACGTGAGGGGGCACAATGGGTCGCCGTGTCGCTGCGGCTGTTTCGCGCCCAATGGCTGCGCTACACCTCGCTCGCGGCGCTGTTCCTGCTCATCATGCAGGTGCTCTCGGCATTGACCGGAGGATTCGCCGTCATGCTGCTTAAGCCGATTCTGACGGTTGGGTTCCTGGCAGCGGCTTGGCACCATGAGCGCGGACAGGTGCCGGAACTCTCGCATCTGTTCCTTGGCTTTCGCTCGAATTGGAAAGCCCTTCTGCCGATGGGGATCGTTTACCTGGCAGGTGTCATCCTGGCCGCCTTGATCGCAATGACCATCACCGGCATTGATCTCGAGCCGCTAATGAAAGGTGAGGGCAACAGCTTGACCGATCCTTCCGTAAGCGCGTTCCTGCTGCTGACTGTCGCGCTGACGTTGCCAGTCACCGGGGCGCTCTGGTTCGCGCCGGCGCTGGTCGTCTTCGCCGACGCAACCTTCACGCAGGCGATTCGTCATTCGCTCGCGGCGTGGCTGCGCAACATCCCGGCGATGACGGTGTACGGTATCACCTTGACCGGTCTGCTGTTCGCGATCGCACTCGTGATCTCGCCGCTTCTGCTTCTGGTCGGACAGGCGAGGGCGACGCTGGTGATCATGCTGGTTGCGCTACCTGTGACGGCCGTGCTGATGATCAGCGATTACGTGACTTATCGCGCGGTGTTTCATCGCTTCGAAGAGCTACGGCGCGCCTGAACGGGCATCATCCAGGCACTCCGCGATCTGCGTCCTCAACTCGCGGGCGCCAGGTTTGCGTATGCGAGTGCCAGCCGCTTGAGGCCGTGCTCCGCGAAGTTCACTTCGACTTGAGTGTTCTTTCCGCTTCCGTCGGCGCTGACGATGACGCCGAGGCCGAATTTCGCATGCCGTACTTGTTGTCCGATGCGAAAACCACTCTCCGCGCCAGCAGCGGTGGCAGCTGAGTGCGGCGGCTGCCAGGCTGGTAGCGGATCGGACGCGAGGTGACGCGGCCGCGCTGAGAGCCACTGCGTGAGCTCGGACGGAATTTCCTCTATGAAGCGCGAAGCCACGTTGTATCGGGTCTGTCCGTGCAGCATGCGCATCTGGGCGAACGACAGATGCAGCCGGTGGCGTGCACGGGTGATGGCGACGTACATCAGCCGTCGCTCTTCTTCGATGCCGCTGTCACCATCATTGAGCGAGTTTTCGTGCGGGAAGAGACCTTCCTCGACGCCGGTGATGAAGACATGGTCGAACTCGAGACCCTTGGCGGCATGCACTGTCATCAGCTGCAATGCGGCACGACCTTCCGCGGCCTGCGTATCGCCCGCCTCGAGTGCGGCGTGGGCCAGGAAGGCCCCAACGGGGTCGTCGGCCGTGACCCTGCCGTCGGCGGATTCGTCGAGCAGGACGACCCCACCCGTCTCGCGCAAAAAACTATCGGCGGCATTGATCAATTCCGCTAGGTTTTCCAGGCGCTCGGCCCCGTCCTTTTCGGCCTTGTAGTGGGCCCGCAGTCCACTGGCATCCAGCAGGTGGCGCACGATGTCCGGCAACGGTGCTCCACGGGTGTTGACCCGCATCGCCTCCACGATGCCAATGAACTGGGCAAGTGATGACTGTGCTCGGCCGCCGATGCTGCCCGAACAGGCGGTCTGCCAGAGACTCGTACCCTGTTGTGCGGAAAGCTGCTGCAGGTTCTCGATCGTGCGCGTGCCGATGCCGCGCGGCGGGAAGTTGGCGACACGCAAAAAGGCGTTGTCGTCCTCCGGATTGTGCAGCAGCCGCAAATACGCCATCGCGTGCTTGATCTCCGCCCGCTCGAAGAACCTGAGTCCTCCGTAGACCCGGTACGGCAGCCGGGCGTTGAACAGCCCGTGCTCGAACAGGCGCGATTGGGCATTCGAACGGTAGAGGATCGCAATCTGGTCGGCAGGGGTGCCATTGGCCAGTATCTCCTTGATCGAGTCGATCACGAACATCGCCTCGTCGCCGTCGGTCAGGCCTTGGTAGAGGCGCAGCGGCTCGCCGTGGCCCTGATCGGTCCAGAGTTCCTTGCCGAGCCGCCCCGAGTTGTGGCGGATCAGCGCGTTGGCGGCCTCCAGGATGTAGCCGTGGCTACGGTAGTTCTGCTCGAGCCGAATCAATCGCGCTGGGGCGAAGTCATGCTCGAAACGCTGCATGTTCGCTACCTTGGCACCGCGGAACGCATAGATGCTTTGGTCATCGTCACCAACAGCCAGCACGGCCGTCTGCGGCCCGGCGAGCAGGCGCAGCCAGCGGTACTGCAACGTGTTGGTGTCCTGGAACTCGTCGACCAGGATGTGCCCGAAGCGGGCGTTGTAGTGTTCGCGCAGCGCATCGTTTCCGGCCAAAACCTCGTAGGTGCGCAGCAGCAATTCGGCGAAATCGACGACACCCTCGCGGCGGCAGGCCTCTTCGTAGAGCTGATAGATCTCGACCTGCCGGCGCATGTAGTCGTCCTCGGCCTGGACCGCGCCCGGCCGGAGTCCTTCTTCCTTCGCGGCGGCGATGAACCATGCGCACTGCTTCGGCGGGAACTTGTCCTCGTTGATATGGGCCGCTTTCAGTACCCGCTTGACGAGTGCAAGCTGCTCCTGCGTGTCGAGTATCGCGAACGACTGCGGCAGGCCGGCATCTCGCCAGTGCAGCCGCAGGAAGCGGTTACACAGCCCGTGGAAGGTGCCGATCCACATCGCTCGGGTGTTGACCGGCACCAGCGCCTGCAGGCGCGTTTGCATTTCGCGGGCTGCTTTGTTGGTGAAGGTGACGGCCATGATGCCGTGCGTACTGACTTGTCCAGTAGACAACAGCCAGGCGATCCGTGTCGTGAGGACGCGGGTCTTGCCGGAGCCGGCGCCGGCCAACACGAGCGCCGAGATGGGTGGCAGCGTGACGGCGGTGCGTTGGGGTTCGTTCAGACGGGCGAGCAGATCGACTGTCGGCATGCCATTCATTGTAGGAACCGCTGTTGCCGGCGCCCGCGGCCATCGCCGGGTGCCCGGGGCGACTCCCTACAATCTGCGGCCATGACCCCGACGCCCATGCCCGCGACGACCGAGCTGTCGGCGTTCGTGCCTACCTTTCGGGCCTCTGCACCCTACATCCACGCCTTCCGCGGCAAGACCTTCGTGGTCGCCTTCGGCGGCGAGGTCGTGGCCGACCCGACGTTTCCGAATTTCATCGCCGATCTCAACTTGCTGGCCAGCCTCGGGATACGCCTCGTGCTCGTGCACGGATCGCGGCCGCAGGTGGAGAAGCTGTTGCAGCAGCGCGGCATGGAAAGTCGTCTGCATCGTGGCATCCGCATCACGGAAGAGCATCAACTGGGCAGCGTCATCGGCGCCACCGCCCGCGCGCGTTCCCGCATCGAAGCGGCGCTTTCACGTGCGCCGCGGACGGGTTCGGTCGCGCCGGTAAGCAACCGCGTGAGCGGCGGCAATTTCATCGTTGCCAAGCCGATCGGGATCGTCGACGGGGTTGACATGAAGTACAGCGGCGAGGTGCGTCGGATCGATGCCGAGGCGATCACCGATTGTCTGCGCGAGGGCGATATCGTGCTGATGTCGACGCTGGGCTATTCCCCCTCGGGAGACACCTTCAACCTGACGGTGGAGGAGGTCGCAACACAGACGGCGATTGCCGTCAAGGCGAGCAAGCTTATTTTTCTTCTTGATACACCCGGCGTTCTCGACGAGCACGGCGAGGTGATCTCCACCCTCTACACCCGTGAGGCGGCTGAGATTGCCCAGCGGGCGCCGCAGGCATCCGACGTCCAGCTTTTCCTGTCGGCTGCCGTCCGCGCATGCCAGCGTGGCGTGGCCCGCTCCCATCTGATCGGACGCCACATCGATGGCGCGATCCTGCAGGAGTTGTTCACGCGCGACGGCATCGGTACGATGATTTCGGTCGATAGCCTCGATAACCTGCGCCAGGCGACCATCGACGACGTCGGGGCGCTGCTTTCGATTATCGAACCGCTCGAAAAGCGGGGCATTCTGGTGCCGCGGCCGCGTGCGATGATCGAGCGCGAGATCGATCGCTTCTTTCTCGCCGAGCACGATGGACAGGTGATCGGCTGCGCTGCTCTCTACCCGTTTCCAGAGGCGGGCAAGGCCGAGCTTGCCTGCCTTGCAGTCGATCCGGACTATCGTCGCGAGGGCTATGGCGAACGGCTGATGCATGCGGTCGAGAAGGCAGCCAAGGCGCAGGGTATCGACACCCTGTTCGTGCTCACGACTCGCACCGCGCAGTGGTTTACCGAGCGGGGCTTCGTTCCTGCTTCCGTCACTGACTTGCCCGAGAAGAAGCAGGCGCTCTACAACTACGAGCGCGCATCGCAGGTCTACATGAAGCGTCTTTGAAGAGCGTCTACGTCACGGAGGAGTCCACTCATGGCCCGAACCGTTCACTGCATCAAGCTCGGCCGTGAAGCCGAGGGGCTCGATTTCCCGCCCTATCCGGGCGAACTCGGCCGTCGTATCTACGAGAGCGTCAGCAAGGAAGCCTGGGCCGGTTGGATTCGGCACCAAACCATGCTGATCAACGAGAACCGTCTGGGACTGGCCGACCCGAGAGCGCGCAAGTACCTGGCGGAGCAGATGGAGAAGTACTTCTTCACCGGTGGCGCCGAGACTGCGAGCGGCTACGTGCCACCAGCCAACGAGCAGCGATGATGGAACCGCCTGTCTCGCGCTTTCCGGTGCCGGACATGGCGGCGGTTCCGGAAGATATCCGCACACGCATGCTTGAGGTTCAGCAGAAGGCGGGCTTCATACCCAACGTCTTTCTTGCACTCGCCCATCGCCCGGACGAATGCCGCGCCTTCTTCGCCTATCACGACGCGCTGATGCTGCGCGAGTCGCCGATGCTTGGCAAGGCGGAGCGCGAAATGATCGTGGTGGCGACCAGCGCCCGCAACGACTGCCTGTACTGCGTCATCGCGCATGGGGCCATTGTCCGCATCTACAGCAAGAACCCGCGCCTTGCCGATCAGCTTGCGGTCAATCCTTTGCGGGCGGAACTCACGCCTGCCCAGCGCGCGATGATCGACTTTGCGCTCAAAGTCTGTGCAGATTCTGCGCACGTGGGAGAGGCGGATTTCGCTGCCCTGCGTCTGCACGGCTTCAGCGACGATGACATCTGGGATATCGCTTCGATCACCGCTTTCTTTGGCATGAGCAATCGCATTGCCAACGTCGCAGCCATGCGCCCGAACGACGAGTTCTACCTCCTCGGACGCGTGCCGCGGACAGCGAAGTGAGTCGCTACGAGGTCGAGCTCGGTCTCCGCTACGTGCGCGCCCGGCGTCGGGACGGGTTCATCTCCTTTATCTCGTCGGTATCGATGCTTGGCATTGCCCTCGGCGTGGCGGCGCTGATCGTCGTGCTGTCGGTGATGAATGGTTTTCAGACTGAGCTGCGCTCGCGCATGCTCGCCGCGACGGCGCACGCGGAGGTGCGTGGTCTGGACGCGCCGCTGGCCGACTGGCAGCGCATCGACGCTGTTCTCAGAGCGCATCCGGAGGTGCGTGCAACGGCGCCCTACGTGCAGGTCGAGGGCCTTTGGGTCAACGGCGAAATCAACAAACCTTCACTCGTGCGCGGCATCGTGCCGCAGGTGGAGGATGCGATCTCGGACGTGCACAGGCACATGCGGGTGGGCGGCGTCGAAGCTTTGCGCCCAGGCGAATGGGGTGTGATCCTCGGCATCGATCTGGCGCGCGCGCTCGGCGTACGCACCGGCGAAAAGATCGCGCTGGTCACACCCCAGGGCACGGTGACGCCTGCTGGCTCGATACCGCGCCTCAAGAGCTTCACGGTGGTAGGCCTGTTCGAGCTTGGATGGATCGAGGCGGACAGCCGTGTCGCGCTGATTCACATGCAGGATGCACAACGGCTCTATCAATTGGGCGATGCCGTCACGGGTGTACGCGCGCGCCTGCACGACCTGATGCGCGCGCCGGCGGTCGCCAGCGAATGGGTTCGTACGCTGCCA
>Ga0209207_1000860_pt1 | contig 16207 bp, 15 predicted proteins | sample SaghotsprinmetaG_FD_184140 | JGI IMG/M metagenome (GOLD analysis project Ga0209207, IMG submission 184140) | Hot spring microbial communities from South Africa to study Microbial Dark Matter (Phase II) - Sagole hot spring metaG (SPAdes) (version 3) | ecosystem: Environmental > Aquatic > Thermal...
GTTGAAGAGGATGGATTGGTTGCCGGCCAGCCGGAAGGTGGCCGTCGGTGCGGTAAATCAATGAAGGCCTCCTTTCAGAAGCGAGTGTGTGTTCATTCTGTCAGGGATTATTCGCCGGCGCGGGATCGACCCGCGGCGATGGCACCAGGGCGCCTTGCGGCGCCTCGCTCGTCAGTCGTCGAGCAGTTCTTTCGTGATCTTGTAAGCGATGACAGTGGTGGTGGCTTCGAGAACCGGAAGCAGCACGATCATGGCAGTTCCTTTCGTGAAGAAGTGTGATTAGGCCCGGAAGGAAACCGGGCGGCTGGGTTACCTGCCGGTGTGCAGGGTGAGGGCGAGGGCGATGCCGGCAGCGGCGGCTTTGGCGAGTGCAGCAATGATTGGCATAGCGGACTCCTTGTCGGGTTGAAGAGGATGGATTGGTTGCCGGCCAGCCGGAAGGTGGCCGTCGGTGCGGTAAATCAATGAAGGCCTCCTTTCAGAAGCGAGTGGGTGTTCATCCTGTCAGGGATTATTCGCCGGCGCGGGATCGACCGGAAATATTCGGTTCCGGAGTGACGAGCCGAGCCAATGGGGTAGCAAGACGCGCAACTGGATGCCCATCGGCGCCGTCATGCTCGACCCTGAATGCGATTCGGCCATATACCTGAATCCGCAGGTTGACCGATCAAAATCATCGTAACATATTGAATAACAAGGTTTAATCAGTTTTTCGCAATTCACCCGATTGGTGCCATGACTCAAAGCGTACACCACCCCAACGGCAACCCCTTCCCTGCTTCAAGCTCAAGCAAGGCGCCGAACTGCTCACCGACCATGCCGGACTTGCCCTGGTCGGCTCGGCGCTGGCGAAGTTTGCCCGGGTGCGCGAAACACTGGACAAGGCACTGCCCAAGCGCTCCGGGTTGAGCGTTGGAGAAATCGTCACGGCCTATGTAGGGCTGCTGTGTACCGGCAAGTCGGATTTCGACGCCGAACCATCGCCAGGATGGCTTCTTTGTGGAGGCTTTGGGTCTTGGCGCGGTTTCCGCCGCCTCGACCCTGCGCATGCAGCTCAACGCCTAGGCCGAACGGCTGCTGCCGTTGATGGGTGACTTGACGGTCGCGCTGCTCAAATCGCTTGGTTGAGCGCAGCGTGGATGTCAAGACGGGCCAGAGTCTGCTTGTGCCCAAGCTCGAATACGATTTCTGGGATACGACGCTGCCCGCCCGCTTCACGCCCATCGAGGTGATCGACCTGTATCAGGACCACGGCACGCATGAACAATTCCACAGTGAGTTCAAGACCGACCTGGACCTGGAGCGCCTGCCCTCGGGGAAATTCGCCACCAACGATCTGATCCTGTCGCTGGCCGCACTGGCTTACAACGTGCTGCGCCTGATGGGGCAGTCGGCCTTGCTGTCGGAGGATGCGCCCGTGCGCCACACGGCGAAGCGCCGGCGCCTTATGACGGTGATGCAGGAATTGATCGATGTGAGCGCCAAGCTGGTTGCGCACGCCCGGCGGAAGGTTTTGGTCGCCATTGCCCGACCTTTGTGGTGTTCGAGCGGTTGTATAGGCAGTGGTCGACGGCGTAGCCGCCTTGAAGCTGCCGCAACGCGCGCATCGGCCAGCGCCGAGGGCAACGCGCGTCTTGCTGGCCTGTTTTGGGTGGGGAAGACGGTGTACTTGGTGGGCGCGACGGCATGATTTCGGGGGCTAACGATCATGGCCACCACCCCTGGAAGATGAAAATCGGCACTGCCGTGGGAGCGGCCCCCGGGTCCAGGTCCAGGGCTTGCTTGGCCGCGATTTCAGGGCGCGCAACCGGTTCGACCGCCCAATCGTGCTGTCGCGGGCAAGCCCGCTCCCACGCCTAAATCGCGGGCAAGCCCGCTCCCCCGAAATATGCTTTTCGAGTGATTTTCACGCTTAGCATAAAATCGGCGAGCGGGAGGGAGTAGCTGGCGCGCAGCGCGCAGCAATTTGTTCAGCGTTTCCTCAGCCGTGATGGTGGGGCGGCCGGGTGATGTGATGCGTCTCCATCGCCGCCTGATGGTGCAGTTCGTGCAGTGGCCGACCGGGCGTTTTGTGGCCGACCCATTGCGGCAAGAGCGATCCGGCGATCATGCCAAGCGCCGAGATGACGAGGCCGATCAACTGCGGCGGCACAGGGCTCGCTTCGCCGACCAGCACTTCGATCATGATCCAGCCGAGTACGCCGCCGAAGGTGGCGGCGAGGGCGCCCTGCGTCGTGGCGCGGTGCCAGAAGATGCCGGCGATGAGCGGCACGAAGGCGCCGGCCAGCGTCACCTTGTAGGCATTTTCGACCGTCTCGAAAATCGACGATTCGGAGTTGAGGGCGAAGGCGAGGACGATGAGCGCGAAGCTGAGCAGCGTGCCGCGCATCACCCAGAGGAACTGGTGGTCGCTCATCTTTGGGTAAAAGCCGCGGATGATGTTCTCGGCGAAGCTGACCGAGGGCGCCAGCAGGGTGGCCGACGAGCAGGCCATGATCGCCGAGAGCACGGCACCGAAGAAGACGATCTGGGCGACGAGCGGCGTGTGCTGCAACACCAGCGTGGGCAGCACCAGTTGTGAGTCTTTGGCCAGCAGCTCGTTGAACAGCGCCGGGTCGATCAGCGTCGCCGAATAGGCGATGAACATCGGCACGAAGGTGAAGCAGAAATAGATCGAGGCGCCGATCACCGAGCCCCAGAGCGCGATCTGCGCCGTCTTCGCCGAGGTGATGCGCTGGAAGACGTCCTGCTGCGGGATCGAGCCGAGCATCATCGTCATCCAGGCGCCGATGAAGGCCAGCCATTTCCACGGGTCGGCCTCCGGGAAAAACTGCAACTTGCCGGCCATCGCGGCTGAATCGATCACCGCCGGCGCGCCGCCGTCGATCTTGCCGCTCACCAACCAGGCAATGAACAGCAGGCCGCCCATCGATACCGCCATCTGCACGAAATCAAGGATGGCGACCGAGAACATGCCGCCGAAGGTGGTGTAGGTCAGCACGATGGCCGAGCCGAGGATCATGCCGGCTTCCTGACTGACCGCGCCGTCGGTGAGGACGTGGAAGATCAGGCCCAGCGCCTTGATCTGCGCCGCCACCCAGCCAAGGTAGGAGGCGACGATGCAGACGGTGACGATGACTTCGACCGTGCGGTTGTAGCGCTTGCGGAAGAAGTCGCCCAGCGTCAGGATGTTCAGTTTGTACAGGTAGCGCGAGAACAGGATGCCGGCGATGACCAGGCACATCGACGAGCCGAAGGGATCGGCGACGACGCCGCCGAGTCCCTCTTGCACGAAGGTGGCCGAGACGCCGAATACCGCCTCGGCGCCGAACCAGGTGGCGAACACCGTCGCGGTGACCACCGGCAGTGGCAAGGAGCGGCCGGCGACGGCGAAGTCCCGGGCGCTATGGACGCGGGTGGCGGCCAGCAGGCCGATGCCGACCGAGACCATCAGGTAGAGGATGACGAACCACAGCAGCATAGCGTGCTTCCGAGGATGAAAGGCGGTCGATTATAGCCAGCGCCGTACTGGGGGCATCGCCAAAGTCAGCTCGATCGGGACGGCGTTCGCTCGCCGTAGTGCAGATCGACCCATTGCCGGTAAGCGCCGGAGGTGACCTCTTCGACCCAGGCGCCGTGGTCCAGATACCAGCGCACGGTGCGCTCGATACCGCTTGCGAAGGTTTCGGCCGGCCGCCAGCCCAGTTCGCGCTCGATCTTGCGCGCGTCGATGGCGTAGCGCCGGTCGTGTCCCGGCCGGTCGCTGACGAAGCGGATCAGTTCGCGGTAACTGCCGCCGCCAGCGCGCGGCCGCAGCGCATCGAGCCGGTCGCACAGCGTATGCACGACCTCGAGATTCTTCATCTCGTTGCCGCCGCCGATGTTGTAGGTCTCGCCCGGCCGGCCAGCGGCCAGCACGCGGCGGATGGCGGCACAGTGATCGCCGACGTAGAGCCAGTCGCGCACGTTCTGGCCATCGCCATAGACCGGCAACGGCTTTTCGGCCAGCGCATTGTGGATCATCAGCGGGATCAGCTTCTCGGGGAACTGATAGGGGCCGTAGTTGTTCGAGCAGTTGGTGGTCAGGGTCGGCAGGCCGTAGGTGTGGTGCCAGGCGCGTACCAGATGATCGGACGCGGCCTTCGATGCCGAATACGGGCTGTTCGGCGCGTAGGCCGTCGTCTCACTGAAGGCCGGATCGGATTCGTTCAGGCTGCCATAGACCTCGTCGGTCGATACGTGCAGGAAACGGAAGGCGGCCTTGGCTTCGGCGGGCAGATGCTCCCAGTAGGCGCGCGCCTCAGTCAGCAGCGCGAAGGTGCCGACGATGTTGGTGGTGATGAATTCGCCCGGGCCGCGGATCGAGCGGTCGACATGGCTTTCGGCAGCGAAATGGACGATGGCGCGCGGCTTGTGTTCGGCCAGCAGCCAGGCGATCAGCGCCTGATCGCCAATGTCGCCGCGCACGAAGCGGTGGCGGGGATCGCCGGCGAGCGACTTCAGGCTGGCCAGATTGCCGGCATAGGTGAGCTTGTCGAGGTTGAGGACCGGCTCGTCGCTTTGCGCCAGCCAGTCGAGGACGAAGTTGGCGCCGATGAAGCCGGCGCCGCCGGTGACCAGGATCATTGGGATCTTTCCGGAAGTCAGGTGGTGAGGGTCGCAGCGCGCGCGCGCCAGTCGAGGAACCAGGCGACGAAGCGATCGATGCCGGTCGCCAACGTCGTTGCCGGCGCAAAACCGGTCAGTTGCGCCAAGCGCGTGGTGTCGGCATAAGTGGCCTGGACGTCGCCCGCCTGCATCGGCCGCATTTCCCTGATCGCCGGTTTACCGAGGGCGCGCTCGAGTTCGGCGATGAAATCGAGCAACGCCACCGGTTGGTGATTGCCGATGTTGAAGATGCGCCAGGGCGCCCAGCTCGTCGCCGCATCGGGCCGAGCGGTGTCGAAGCCGGCCTCGGCGCAGGCGGGATGATCGATCAGGCGCACGACGGCCTCGGCGATGTCGTCGATGTAGGTGAAATCGCGCCGCATGTCGCCGTGGTTGAAGACCTGGATCGGCTCGCCGGCGAGGATCTTCTCGGCGAAGCTCCAGTAGGCCATGTCCGGTCGCCCCCAGGGGCCATAGACGGTGAAGAAGCGCAAGCCGGTGCAGGGCAGGCCGTAAAGATGGGCATAGGTATGGGCCATCAGCTCGTTGGCCTTCTTCGTTGCCGCATACAGGCTCACCGGATGATCGACGTTGTCGGTCTCGCGGTAGGGCAGCGCGGTATTGCCGCCATAGACGCTCGAACTGCTGGCGAAGATCAGATGGCCAACCCCCTGCTGCCGGCAGCCTTCGAGCACATTGGCGAAGGCGACGACATTGGCGTCGATATACGCTGCCGGATGGTTGAGCGAATGGCGCACGCCCGGCTGGGCGGCGAGATGGATCACCGTCTGCGGCCGCACCGAGGCGAACAATCCGGCGCTGGCCTGACGGTCGGCCAGATCGAGGCGATGAAAATCGTACCCGGGCAGTCGGCGCAGACGCTCCAGGCGGGCTTCCTTCAGACGCACGTCGTAATAATCGTTCAGGCTGTCGATCCCGGCGACTTCATGGCCGGCGGCGAGCAGGCGTTCGGCGACATGCATGCCGATGAAACCGGCGCAGCCGGTGATGAGCAGTTTCATGAAATCCCGCTGTCTTCGTAAATTTCGGCGACGCCGATTTCGAGCCCGACGCTGACCAGCACCAGCCTGTCCTCAGCGCCGAGCTTTTCCCTCACCCAGCCATCGGCCTGGCGCTGCCAGCGCTCGATCGACCGCTCTTTCTGGCTGATGAGCAGAATTTCTTCGAGACCGGGCACGGTCTGATAAGCCGGCAGTTTCTCGTGGCGGTCGCTGCGCTCGGTCGAATCGCTCAGCACTTCGACAACGAGCAGCGGATCGACCAGATAATCCTCCGGCGCATCGGCCGGCAGATCGCGCCCCGAGCAACTCACCACGACATCGGGATAGTAGTAGGCCGGCCCGCGTGCCAAGCGCAGCTTCATGTCGGCCATGTAACTTCGGCAGAGCTTACCGCGCAAGTGCTGGTGCAGAGCCACCGCCAGATTGAGGGCGATGATGTTGTGCGCCTTCGAGCCGCCGGCCATCGCGTAGAGCTCGCCGCCGACATACTCGTGCCGGCCGCCGGGCAGGCGCTCGCCCGCCAGATACTCCGCTTCACTGAGCCGGGGCGTCGTTGCTTCGAGTGGCGCCTTGATTGCCGCAAGCATGTTCGCTCCTTACCCGTCATTTCCAGGGCGCGCATTTTCGCATACGAAAACGCTGAAAAATTGCTGCGCGGGCGCTTCCCAGCGTTATGACAGGGCTGGCCGGCCGGTCAGTCGTCGGAAGCGGCCGCCTCGTCGGCGGCGAAAGTCAGCCCGGCCAGCACGGCGAGCAGGCGCTCGTGGATGCCGCCGAAGCCGCCATTGCTCATCACCAGTACCTGATCGCCCGAACGGGCTGTGGCGGCGATGGCGGCGATGAGCGCATCGAGATCGTCCAGCACCCGGGCGCGCCCGCCCAGCGGCGCCAGCGCGCTGGCCGCGTCCCAGCCCAGTCCTCTGGCGTAGCAAAAGACGAGGTCGGCATCGGCGAGACTGTCGGCCAGCCGGTCTTTCATCAGTCCCATCTTCATCGTGTTCGAGCGCGGTTCGAGCACGGCCAGCAGGCGCGCCTCGCCCACCCGCGCCCGCAGCGCCGCCAGCGTCGCCGCAATGGCGGTCGGGTGGTGGGCAAAGTCATCCCAGACGGTGATGCCGGCCACCGTGCCGCGCGCTTCCAGCCGCCGCTTGACGCCGGCAAAGCCGGCCAGCGCCTCGAGCCCGACCGCCGGCGGTACGCCGGCATGACGGGCGGCGATGAGCGCGGCGAGCGCATTGCGGGCATTATGGGTGCCGGGCAGGGCCAGATGCAGGCGACCGACGGCCTGTCCGACCTGACGCACGAGCCAGCCATCGCCGTCCGGCTCGAGCTGCCAGCCGGCATCGACGCCGAAGCGTTCGATGGGCGTCCAGCAGCCGCGCGCTAGCACGTGCGAAAGCGCCTCGTCGGCGCCGTTGGCGACGATCAGGCCATTGCTGGGAATCGTGCGCACGAAATGGTGGAATTGCGTCTCGATGGCCACCAGATCGGCGAAGATGTCGCCGTGATCGAATTCGAGATTGTTCAGGATGGCGGTGCGCGGCCGGTAATGGACGAATTTCGAACGCTTGTCGCAGAAGGCGGTGTCGTACTCGTCCGCTTCGACGACGAAGAAAGACGATGCGGTCAGGCGTGCCGAGATGCCGAAATCCAGCGGCACGCCGCCGATCAGGAAGCCGGGGGCGAGGCCGGCCGCATCGAGGATGTGCGCCAGCATGCTGCTCGTCGTCGTCTTGCCATGCGTGCCGGCCACGGCCAGCACCCAGCGGCCGGCGAGGACGTTCTCGGCCAGCCATTGCGGCCCTGAGGTGTAGCGCAGGCCGCGCGCCAAAATGGCTTCGAGCAGCGGGTTGCCGCGGGCGATGGCATTGCCGACGACGAACAGGTCGGGCGCTAGCGCGATCTGATCGGCATCGTAGCCTTCGATCGGCCGGATGCCGGCCTCGGCCAGCTGATGCGACATCGGCGGATAGACGTTGGCATCGCATCCGGTGACCTCGTGGCCGGCGGCACGGGCGATGAGAGCGATGCCGGCCATGAAGGTGCCGCAAATGCCGAGAATGTGGATGTGCATGTCACGAAGCCTGTGTCAGAATCGGAGCGCGGTATTCTATTTGGGCCGCCGCGTCCTCTCCGTCGCTGACAAGGAACCCCCGCCATGCCCCGTCGCAAGCCCGCCCCGCAAGCGTCCAGCTTCCTGCGCCGCGAAATCGCCGCGATGGCGGCGCGCCTGATGGCCGAAGATGGCATCACCGACTACGGTCAGGCCAAGCGCAAGGCGGCACGCGCGCTCGGCGCGCTCGAAGCCGAGGTGCTGCCGACCAATGACGAGATCGAGCAGGAACTGCGCGCCTATCAGGCCCTCTACCAGGCCGAGGAACAGCCGGCGCGGCTGTACGAACTGCGGCAGGTGGCACTGGCGGCGATGCAGCTGCTGGCCGAATTTCGTCCCTGCCTGACCGGGCCGGTGCTCGATGGCACGGCCGGCCGCTATGCCGAGGTCGATCTGGAGCTGTTCGCCGACAGCGGCAAGGACGTCGAAATCTTCCTCCTCGGCCACGGCATTCCCTACGAAGCCGCCGAACCGCGCCGCAGCGGTCCGGACGGCCCGGAAGCGCTGTTGCAACTGGAACGTGACGGCATCGTCGTCAATCTCGCCGTCTATCCGCTCGCCGCCGAACGCCAGAACCGGCGCAGCCCTTGGACGGGTCGCACTCCCGCCCGGGCGCGTGCCGAAGCCGTCGCCGCGCTGCTCGCCAGCGGCTGAATCGTCGGCGTGGCGATCGATGGAGAGCGGGGCGCGTTGGCGGAACGCAGGTATCGCCGTTCCGCGCCATCTGGACAAAGTGCCGCTTGATCGGGCAAACTTCTCGCCATGGCCAAGACGACCCGCAATTTCGCCAAGACCGCCCAGCCCGAGCACGAAGCATCGCAGCCGCGCGTGCTGGTGCTGCACGGGCCGAACCTCAACCTGCTCGGCCGGCGTGAGCCGGCCATTTATGGCTCGACGACGCTCGCCGACATCCACACGACGATGGAAGCGCGCGCCCGCGCCGACGGCGTGCTGCTCGAAACCTACCAGAGCAACTCCGAAGGTCAGCTCATCGACCGCATCCAGGCCGCCGCGGCCGAGGGCATCGAGTTCATCATCATCAACCCCGGCGCTTATACCCACACCAGTATTGCACTGCGCGATGCATTGACGGCGGTGGCCATCCCGTTCATCGAAGTGCATCTATCGAACATCTTCGCGCGCGAGTCCTTCCGCCACCATTCCTATCTTTCGGACATCGCCGTCGGCGTGATCTGCGGTCTGGGTGCGCAGGGCTACGAGCTGGCGCTCGAAGCGGCGCTGACGCGCATCCGCAGCGCCTGACCGAGCCCGAGACCGCGCCTGTGGCGCGCTTCCATCGAGGAATCCGCATGGATCTGCGTAAGCTCAAGACCCTCATCGACTTGGTGCAGAACTCGGGCATTTCCGAACTGGAAATCAGCGAGGGTGACGAAAGAATCCGCATTGCCAAGCACCCGGCAGCGACGGCGACGCAGGTCGTCATGCCGGCGACCCTGCCCATGGCCGCGTTGGGTGGCGAAAACGGCGCGCCGGAACCGCTGCCACCGGCTGCGGCCGAGCCGGAAGGCCACCTCGTCAAGGCGCCGATGGTCGGTACCTTCTACCGTTCCGGTAGCCCGGGGGCGCCGCCCTTCGTCGACGTTGGCCAGAGCGTCAAGGAAGGCGACACGCTGTGCATCATCGAAGCGATGAAGCTGATGAACGAGATCGAGGCCGATGCCAGCGGCGTCATCAAGGCGGTGCTGGTCGAAAACGGTCAGCCGGTCGAATATGGCCAGCCGCTGTTCGTGATCGGGTGATGCCTTGTTCGAAAAAGTCCTGATCGCCAACCGCGGCGAAATCGCGCTGCGCATCCTGCGCGCCTGCCGCGAACTCGGTGTGCGCACCGTCGCGGTGCATTCGGAGGCCGATACCGAGGCGAAATACGTCAAGCTGGCCGACGAATCAGTGTGCATCGGCCCGGCTGCCTCGAGCCTAAGCTATCTGAACATCCCGGCGCTCATTTCGGCCGCCGAGGTCACCGATGCGCAGGCGATCCATCCCGGCTACGGTTTTCTGTCGGAAAACGCCGATTTCGCCGAACGGGTCGAAAAGTCCGGTTTCGTCTTCATCGGCCCACGGCCGGAGACCATCCGTCTGATGGGCGACAAGGTTTCGGCCAAGGAGGCGATGAAGGCCGCCGGTGTGCCCTGTGTGCCCGGTTCGGACGGTGCCTTGCCCGAGGACGCGAAGGAGATCGTGCAGATCGCCCGCGCCATCGGTTATCCAGTGATCATCAAGGCCGCCGGCGGCGGCGGCGGGCGCGGCATGCGCGTCGTGCACACCGAAGCGGCGCTGATCAATGCCGTCACGATGACCCGTGCCGAAGCGCAGGCCGCGTTCGGCAATCCGGCGGTCTATCTGGAGAAATACCTCGAAAATCCGCGTCACGTCGAGATCCAGGTGCTGGCCGACGGCTATCGCAATGCGGTCTGGCTTTCGGAGCGCGACTGCTCGATGCAGCGCCGTCACCAAAAAGTGATCGAGGAGGCGCCAGCGCCGGGGATCAATCGCCGCTATGTCTTGCGTATCGGCGAGCGCTGCGCCGAAGCCTGCCGGCGCATCGGCTATCGTGGCGCGGGCACCTTCGAGTTCCTCTACGAGAACGGCGAGTTCTTTTTCATCGAAATGAACACGCGCGTGCAGGTCGAACATCCGGTGACCGAAATGATCACCGGCATCGACATCGTTCAGGCGCAGATCCGCATCGCTGCTGGCGAAAAGCTGTGGCTGCGTCAGCGCGACATCGTCGCTCGCGGCCATGCCATCGAATGCCGCATCTGCGCCGAGGATCCGTTCAAGTTCACGCCCTCGCCGGGCAGGATCAGCAATTGGCACCCCCCCGGCGGGCCGGGCATCCGCGTCGATTCGCACATCTATAACGGCTATACCGTGCCGCCGCACTACGATTCGATGATCGCCAAGCTGATCGCCCATGGCGATACGCGCGAGCAGGCCATCCGGCGCATGCGCATCGCTCTGTCCGAGATGATGGTCGAGGGCATCAAAACCAATATCCCGCTGCATCAAGAACTGCTGCTCGACGAGCGCTTCATCCAGGGCGGCACCAGCATCCACTATCTCGAAGAAAAACTAGCCGCCCGTCCGGCAGCGGGTACGGGTTCCTAGGGACATCGCGTCATGTGGCTCTCGGTCACGCTGGTCACCGATGCCGCCTGTGCCGAGGCGCTGTCCGAGGCGTTGCTCGGTCAGGGTGCGCTGTCGGTCGAGGTCACCGATGCCAATGCCGGCACGCCGGAAGAGGTGCCGCAGTTCGGTGAACCCGGCTCGCCGGCGCTGCCGCTGTGGGAAACGAGCCGCATCGAGGCCCTGTTCGAACCGGGCGACGACATTGCCGGCCGTCTGGCCATCGCCGCTGCCGAAGCCGGGTTGAGCGAGCCGCCACCCTGCCAGATCACTGAAGTGACCGATCAGGACTGGGTGCGTCGGTCCCAGGCGCAGTTCGAGCCCATCCGCATCGACGAGCGGCTGTGGATCGTGCCTTCTTGGCACGAAGCGCCGGATGCCAGCGCGGTGAACGTCGTCCTCGATCCGGGGTTGGCTTTCGGTACTGGATCGCATCCGACGACGAGATTGTGTCTGCAATGGCTGTGCGCCCACCTGAAGGGGGGCGAGCGCCTGCTCGATTACGGCTGCGGCTCCGGCATTCTGGCCATCGCCGCACTCAAACTCGGCGCCGGCAGTGCGCTCGGCGTCGACATCGACCAGGATGCACTCGATGCAGCGCGCCGCAATGCCGAAATCAATGGCATCGCGCTCGAACTGCGCCATTCGTCGCAGCCGTTGCTCGAGCGCTACGACATCGTGCTCGCCAACATCCTCACCAACCCGCTGATGCTGCTGGCACCACTGCTCTGTGCCCGCCTTGCCCCCGGCGGCCGCCTGCTGCTCTGCGGCATCCTCGAAAGTCAGGCCGACGAGGTCGCCGCGGCCTACCGGCCGTGGATCGAGCTCGAAGTCGGCGATGTCGCCGAAGGCTGGGTGCGGCTGGAAGGACGATGCTGACCCGCTGTCCGCAGTGCCGCACCGTCTTCAAGGTCAGCGCCGGACAGATCAAGGCGCGCGGCGGACTGGTGCGCTGCGGCCGCTGCCATGCCGCCTTCGATGCCGTGCAGATGCTCATCGACGTCGATCAAAGCATCGCCCCTCCGGCCGCAGCCGATCGAGAACGGCTACCGCTGCGTGACGGCGGCGAAGGCGGTGGACGCTGCAGCGATCACGGCGTCCGCGACGCTCCCGTGGCCGCCGGAAAGGTTGCGCCGGCCGGAGAGTCATTCACCGCCGAAAAGGCGCCGGGCGCGCTGCCGCCGGTCCCATCAGTCATCGATGATGGCGTCACCGCGACCAGGGCGGCTGCCGCTGCGCAGGCGGTCGAGGTCGCGCCGCCGGCGAGCGAAGCGGTGGGCGACGCTGTGCCGAACGCCTCGACCGAGCCGCTGGACGCCATCGATGCGCCTTCGGGACGCCGCGAACCGGTGCTCGAAGCCGCACCGCAAGCCGATACCGAAACCGCAGTCATGGCGGAGCCGGCACCCGTTTCGCCGCAGGCGGCGCGAGTGATCGTCGAAGAACTCGTCCAGCCGCCAGGCAGCGCGCTGGAGGATTTCCTCCAGGCGCCGCCACCACGTCGCTGGCCGTGGGTGTTGGGCAGCGCGTTTGCATTGCTCGCCCTCGCCATGCAGGCCATCATCGCACTGCGCGTCGAGCTGACCGTGCTTCATCCGCCGCTCAAGCCGGTGCTCGTCGAACTGTGCGCCGCCATCGGCTGTGAAGTCGGCCTACCGCGCCAGATTGATCTCATCTCCATCGAGAGCTCGGCCCTGCACCCCGGCAAGGGCAACAGGCTGGAGCTCGTCGCCAGCGTGCGCAATCGCGCACCCTTCGCGCAGCAGTATCCTCATCTCGAAGTCACCCTCACCGATGCCGCCGACCGCGCCGTCGTGCGCCGCGCCTTCGCACCGCGTGAGTGGCTGCCCGCGGGCCTGGACAGCGAAGCCGGTTTTGCCGCGCAAAGCGAATTGGCCATCGATCTGATGCTGCAGGCGAAGGACATCGCGCCAGCCGGCTACCGCCTCTACATCTTCTATCCCTGAACCCATGCGCACACTGATCTGTGGCTCGCTTGCCTATGATACGATCATGGTCTTCCATGATCGCTTCCGCCATCACATTCTGCCCGACCAGATCCACATCCTCAACGTCGCCTTCCTCGTGCCGGACATGCGGCGCGAGTATGGTGGGTGTGCCGGCAACATCGCCTACAACCTGCAACTGCTCGGCGGCGATCCGCTGATCATGGCCACGGTCGGCGACGATGCCGATCTGTATCTGCGCCGGTTGCACATCCTCGGTCTGGCGACCGACCATGTCCGGCGTATCGAAGGCAGTTTTACCGCCCAGGCATTCATCACGACCGATCTCGACGACAACCAGATCACCGCCTTTCATCCTGGCGCGATGAACCACTCGCACCTAAACCGCATCGCCGACACGCAGGGGGTAGAGCTGGCCATCGTCGCCCCCGACGGTCGTCAGGGCATGCTCGAGCATGCCCGCGATCTCGTCGCCGCCGGTATTCCGTTCGTCTTCGATCCGGGGCAGGGCATCACCATGTTCTCGGGCGAGGAACTGCTCGATTTCCTGCGTCTGGCCGACTGGTGCACGGTCAACGATTACGAGGCCCGCCTGCTCGTCGAACGTTGCGGCCGGCCGATCGAATCGTTGGCGCGCGAGGTCAAGGCACTGGTCATCACCCTCGGTGCCCAGGGCTGCGTCGTTCATGTCGGCGGCAAGACGATCGAGGTCGCCGCCGTGCCGGCCGACACCATTTTCGACCCGACCGGCTGCGGCGATGCCTTCCGTGCCGGCTTGCTCTATGGCCTGGCGCATGGCTGGCCCTGGCTGAAGACCGCCCGGCTGGCGACGCTGATGGGCTCGATCAAGATCGCCCATCGTGGCGGTCAGAACCACAAGCCGACGCGCGCCGAGATCGCTGAACGCTATCGGCGCGCGTTCGGCGAAACGCTATGAGGAAACGCTGAAGAAAGCCGCGCGGGAGGAAGCAGGAGGCGCGTATCGAGCAGCGACCGCAGCCGATCAAGGAGATCGACGCGAGCAGCGCGCAACGCCGTTGAAGCGCCCGCGCAGCAATTCATTCAGTGTTTTCATGGAACAAACCCGAAGGAGTCGACGATGATGCTGCGCTTTGCACTGACGATACTGGCTGCCGTAACGCTCGCCGGCTGCGCCAGCAGCCATTCCGCGTCCAGTTATGGCCGGGGCCAGACGCGACAGGAAATGACCGTGCGCTTTGGCACGATCGAAAGCCTGCGGCCGGTGAGCCTGGAAAGCGACCGTGGCGGTAGCGTCGGCACCGTCACCGGCGCCATGCTCGGCGGTCTGGCCGGCAGCAATGTCGGTGGCGGCCGCGGCGCGGTCGCCGCTACCGTGCTCGGCGCCGTCGCCGGCGGCGCGGCCGGTGCTGCCGTCGAGGGCGCGCTCGCCCGCCGCGATGGCGTCGAAGTCACCGTGCGCCTCGACACGGGCCAATATATCGCTGTCGTGCAGGAAGCCGACCAGGACCTGCGCCCTGGCGACCGCGTACGCGTCCTCTCCGGCGGCGGCACCACGCGCGTCACGCGCTGAGCGCCGCCGCGGCAGCCGCCGACCGCACGCGGCGTTTCATCGCGCACGGTTGCACGCGCCAGTCTGGCAGCGTCGGCGGCACGCCAGCGGGCCACGCTTGCCCTCCTGGGTCCGTCGCCCCGTTCCGCGAGATGTTGTTGCGATGCAATAATCACCGTCGCGGCGGCTCGGTTCGCCGACCGTGAGTTTGCCGCTACCGAAAACCGCCATGATTCCGATCCGATTCGCGTTACTTCCCGCGTGCCAACGCCGTGCCGAGCGGCCTGACTTTGCGCGGGCGTGCCCCGCCCCGTGGAACGTGATCGCTGGCGTAGCAGCGATCGGGGTAGGCGGAATGCGCCATGCAGCGTTGGCGGCAACGCAGCCGTCCGGCCGGCGAGGTGGGTCGATGCGATCGTTGCCGGCCCGGCTGCGGTTGGCCTTGCGGCCGGCTGCCCTTTTGCCGCTCGGTCTGTCGCTGGCGTTGTGGGCCTGTGACGCAACGGCCGGAACGGAGGAGGGGCTGCGCATCGCGCCGCTGGCCCGTGTCGCCATCCAGCCGCAGCGCAGCGCGCCGGCACAGGTCATCGCCCGCTTCGAAGCGAAGATCGCCGCCGAAGTCGCGGCGCGCATCGTGCAATTGCCTTACGAGGTCGGCGAGGCGGTGCGGCAAGGCAGCGTGCTCGTCCGGCTCGACGAGGGCGACGCCCGTTTGGCCATCGCCCGCGCCGAAGCGCAGCTGGCGGCGGCGCAGGCGCGCGCGGCGCAACTCGCCGCCCAGACCGGCCGGGCGCGCGAGCTGGCCCAGCGCGCCTTCATCTCCGCCGACGCGCTGCAGGCGCGCGAGAGCGAACTGGCCGTCGCCGAAGCCGAGGTGCGGGTGGTCGAGGCGGCACTGGCCACGGCGCGCCGGGCGCTGGACAAGCATGTCGTGCGCGCACCTTTCGCCGGCATCGTGCGCGCCAGACCCGGTCAGCTCGGCGAGCTGGCCAGCCCCGGTGCGCCGCTTTATCTGCTCGCCGCCAGCGACGGGCAGGAAGTGAGCGCGCAAGTGACGGCGCCGGACAGCGAAAGTCTGCGCCGTGCCAGCGACATCGAATTCGAAACAGCGGGCGAACGTTGGCCGGTGCGCCTGCTGCGCTTGTCGCCGCTCGTCGAGCGCGAAGCGCGTACGCGGGAAGCGCGCCTGCGCTTTCTCGGTGCGCCGGCTGCCATCGGCAGCGAAGGCCGCTTGCGGTGGCGTGATCCCCGGCCGCATCTGCCCGCGGAGCTGCTGGTGCGGCGCGACGGCCGCATCGGTGTCTTCGTCGCCGCGGGTGGCAAGGCGCGCTTCGTCGCCCTGCCCGAGGCGCAGGAAGGACGACCGGCGGCCACCTCGCTGCCGGCGGACAGCGCCATCGTCGTGCACGGCCAGCAGGCGCTCACCGACGGCGCCACCCTGCCGACAGACAAACGATGAAGCTGATCGAAGCGCTGATCCGCAACCACCCGTTGGCCAACATCACCTTCGCCGTCGTGCTGTTGCTCGGCCTGATGGCCTATCTCGCCATGCCGCGCGAGCAGGACCCGGAAATCAACTTCAACTGGGTGATGATCAACGCCGCGCTGCCCGGAGCGGCGGCGGCCGACGTCGAAAAGCGCATCACGACACCCCTCGAGGATGCGATCAAGTCGGTCTCCGACATCCGTTTCGTCATCAGCAGCTCGCGCGAGAGCATGGCCTCGATCCTGGTGCGCTTCCGCGAGATCGACGAGCGCACCTTCGACAAGCGCATCAACG
>Ga0209207_1000863_pt1 | contig 16175 bp, 13 predicted proteins | sample SaghotsprinmetaG_FD_184140 | JGI IMG/M metagenome (GOLD analysis project Ga0209207, IMG submission 184140) | Hot spring microbial communities from South Africa to study Microbial Dark Matter (Phase II) - Sagole hot spring metaG (SPAdes) (version 3) | ecosystem: Environmental > Aquatic > Thermal...
GTATTGAGAAGAAAGCTGATAATTTTGCGGAAGAAGTAATGAACCAAACTTTTGGTCAGTAAAAATATGAAGGACACATTTTGTGTCCTTTTATTAAAAAAGGAGGCAGCATGTACAATCGAATTTTGTTAAAATTAAGTGGCGAAGCGCTTGCAGGCGCAAGCAATGGGTATGATCCTGAGGTCTTAGCGCAGATTGCTAATGAAGTGAAGGAAATTACTGAATTAGGTATACAAGTTGCGATCGTCGTGGGTGGAGGTAACTTCATTCGGGGTAAGTTTGCGGAACAAATGGGTATTGATCGTGTTCAAGCCGATTACATGGGTATGTTAGGTACGGTAATTAACTCGATTGCGATTCAAGGTGTGTTTGAGAAACATGGTATTATCACACGAGTTCAATCAGCGATTGAGATGAGCAAGATTGCGGAACCGTTTATTGTTAGACGTGCTGTTCGACATTTAGAAAAGAATCGTGTCGTTATTTTCGCAGCTGGAACCGGTAGTCCTTATTTCTCTACTGATACAACGGCTGCACTTCGTGCGTCAGAGATTGGCGCAGATGTTATACTTATGGCAAAGAATGGTGTGGATGGAGTTTATGATTCAGATCCTAAATTTAATCCTAATGCCAAACGTTACGATCACTTAAGTTATCGTGATGTAATCCAACAAAATCTTCAAATTATGGATCACACGGCTATTACGATGTGTAATGATAATAATATCGACCTTATTGTGTTTAATATGAATCAAAAGGGTAATATTCGTAAGGCAGTTGTGGATCGTAATATTGGGACAATTATTTCAAAGGAGAACAATGAATGAAAGCACATTTAGATGCCGCTAAAGAAAAGATGTTAAAGCGTATTGCGAAGTTAGAATCTCATTTTCAAACCATCCGTACTGGTCGCGCAAATCCTACACAATTAGCAGAAGTTACGGTGGATTATTATGGAACTCCAACGCCGATTAATCAAATCGCTAGTATTCAAGTTGTGGAAGGTCGTCAATTGGTGATTAAGCCTTACGATACATCCGTTTTACGTGGAATTGAACATGCGATTCAAGCGGCTAATCTTGGATTTAATCCGACGAATGATGGACAAGTGATTCGTATTCTTGTACCTCAATTAACGGAACAAACTCGTAAAGAGTTGACAAAAGAAGTTGCGAAACATGCGGAAGAGGCTAAAGTTGATTTAAGAAATATTCGTAGAGATGCGAATGATCATATTAAAAAAGATGATACTTTAACTGAAGACATGGAAAAAGAAGCGCTTGATAAAGTTCAAAAATTAACGGATGAACACATTAAGTTAATTGATGAGATTGTTAAGGCAAAAGACAAAGACATTATGACAGTATAAGCTCACATCGTGAGCTTATTTTCTAAAGGAGACCATATGGGATTTAAACATGTAGCACTCATTATGGATGGGAATGGACGATGGGCAAAAGCACAGAATAAAGTACGTACATTTGGACATCTTCAGGGCAGTGAAAAAGTTAGAGAGATCGCGATTGCGGCAAATGATTTAGGGTTAGAAGTGTTAACGCTCTATGCTTTTTCGACCGAGAATTGGAAACGCCCAAAAGAGGAAGTTGATTACTTGATGGCCCTACCTGATGTGTTCTTTAAGAAATTCTTAAAAGAACTCATGGAGAAGAATATTCGTATTCAAACCATCGGAGAACTCGAAGCTTTTCCTGATTCAACGCGTAATGTTCTTTTACGTGCGATTGAACAAACATCAAATAATACAGGGATGATCCTGTGTTTTGCGATGAATTATGGGGGTCAACGTGAGATTTTCTTGGCGGCGCAACACTATCATCAAGCTATTCAAGATGGTATAATAACTAAAGATATTACATTAAGTGAATTTGAACAATTCCTTATGACTAAAGACTATCCCTCTGTTGATTTGTGTATACGGACTTCTGGTGAAATGCGCTTATCTAACTTCTTATTATGGCAGTTAGCATATGCAGAACTCGTATTTGAACCGTGTGCATGGCCAGATTTAACGGCAGATCATTTTAAAGAAATTGTATCAAATGCACAGAAAAGGGATCGTCGTTTCGGAGGCCTTTAATGAAACAAAGAATTTTAACCGCTCTTGGAATTACAGCTGTAGTCTTACCTACTTTCTTATATGGAGGACTGCCTTTTAAGTTGGTTGTATTTTTCTTTATTCTAACGTCTCTTTATGAAATGTATGCGGTTAAGAAGGATATTTGGCCTATTTGGATGTATTTTCTTATGGTTGGACTTATTATTTTATTTGCTGTTTTAGATTTGAATAGTTTATACCTCGGGATGATTGTTCTTCTAATGGCTTTATTTGTTATTACCATTTCATTTGATTGGTTTACTCCACTTGATGTGGGTTATATTTATACATTAATGATCTTACTTACAACCGCTTTAAGAGCTGTGTTTGTGGCAGTCAGTTATGGAAGAATTGAATTACTCTATATTCTTATTGCGACTTATGCGACGGATACAGGAGCATATTTCTCAGGTTATTTCTTTGGCAAACATAAGTTGAATGAAAGGATTTCACCTAAGAAAACAATTGAAGGCGCTATTGGTGGTTGGTTGTTTGGGTTCTTAATTGGAATAGCCTATGCGTATTTCTTTGTGGATCGTTTGCCATTTGAATTTATGGTATTATGCAGTGCGATTATTCCTGTTGTGTCTCAACTTGGTGATTTAGCGTTTAGTTCAATTAAACGATATTTCAATATTAAGGATTTTGGGACAATCTTTCCAGCTCATGGTGGGGTTTTAGATCGTATTGATAGTTTGTTGTTCAGTTTAATGGCGTTCTATATTCTTGTAGGAATTATGTTATAAATGAAAAAAATAGTAATACTTGGGGCAAGCGGTTCTATTGGTGTTCAAACCTTAGATGTCATTGCTCAACATTCCAATAAATTAGTTTGTTTAGGCATTAGTGTTGGACAGAATATTGATTGGTTAAAAGAACATTTAATCCATCATTCGTATAAGCTTGTAGTTGTAAAGAATCAGAAAGATAGGGACGAGTTGTCACAGCTTTTTCCATTTCAAGACTTTGATTATGGCGATCGTGGTTTAATCAATCTTGCGACATTAAATGAAGCAGATACATTAGTGAATGCTTTAGTGGGTTTTGCGGGTTTAATTCCTACTTTGAAGGCAATTGAACAAGGGAAAGATATTGCATTAGCGAATAAGGAAACATTGGTTGTGGCGGGTAAACTTGTCATGGATGCGGTCAAACAATACAATGTTAACCTGAGACCAATTGATTCTGAACATTCCGCTATCTTACAAGCTCTACAAGGCAATAAGTTAGATGAAGTAAGTCGTATTATTGTGACTGCTTCAGGTGGAAGTTTCAGAGATAAAACAAGAGAAGAACTTAAAACGGTAAGTGTGAAGGATGCCTTGAAACATCCTAATTGGTTAATGGGTCAAAAGATTACCATTGATTCCGCAACACTCGTAAATAAAGCGTTTGAAGTGATTGAAGCGCATTGGTTGTTTAATCTACCGTATGAAAAGATTGAAGTTGTCATTCACAAGGAAAGTATTATTCATTCCATGGTGGAGTATTTTGATGGATCGATTATGGCACAACTTGGATCACCTGATATGCGTGTTCCCATACAATATGCTTTGTGTGGACCTTCTCGTTTACCTTTAAGTGGACAACGATTGAATTTTAATACCTTAAGTCAATTGAATTTTAAACCATTAGATGAATCCTTTTATCCTTGTTTTCCCATGATAATAAATGCGGCAAAAAAGGGTGGGAATCAAATGGTGATTGTGAATGCGGCAAATGAAGCGGCTGTTCAATTGTTCTTACATGAAAAGATTGGTTTTTTACAGATTGAAGAGATTATCAAGGAATGTTTAGAAACGATTCCATATAAAGAAATAATGAGTATTGATGAAATGGTTCAATTGGATCAAGTGGTTAAACAATCTGTGTTGAATCGTTATAAGGAGATAGTATGAGTACATTTTTGTATTTTATCTTAGTATTAGGTGTGATTGTTCTTATTCATGAAATAGGGCATTTAATCACGGCTAAATTGTTTAATGTATATTGTAAAGAATTTGCGGTTGGGATGGGTCCTAAACTCTTTAGTCGAAAATTTGGTGAAACAGAGTACAGTATTCGTGCTTTACCCTTAGGTGGTTTTGTCGCAATGGCGGGTGAAGAAGGGGTTGATGATAATGTACCTTTTGAACGTAGTATCTTAGGCATTAAACCTTGGAAACGCATGATTGTGATGTTAGCGGGTATTGCGATGAATTTCGTACTTGCGTTTGTTATATTCGTGGGTATCTATGCGTATCAGGGACAAGCGGTTGAAGCCCCGAAGCCTATTATTGTCGGTACAGTTGAGAATTCTCCTGCTGAAAAAGCAGGGTTCTTAGCGAATGACTTTATTAAGAAAGTAAGTTTCTCTGATGGGACGAGTGTTGTGCCAAAAGATTTCTATGAAATCGTGACGTATATTCAAATGTATACCGATACCACAACTTTCTTAGTTGATCGTGATGGCAAAGAGCTTGTTATTTCGGTTACTCCAGAGTTTATTGAAGAGGAGAATCGATATTACCTAGGAATTGAAATGCCTAGTGCAACTCGTGTTGAAATAACGTTCCTTGAATCGTTTAAATATGGCGCATTAGAAGTATCCAATACCGTTAGTAGTATGGTCTTTACATTAACTCGCTTAATTCGTGGTATTGGTTTAAATGCGATTAGTGGTCCTATTGGGATTTATCAAGTGACCGCAACCCAAGCTTCTTATGGTTTACTTAATATTCTTTATCTTATGGGTTTATTGTCGATTAATGTCGCAATATTTAACTTATTACCTCTTCCAATCTTAGATGGGGGTCGTGTTGTATTGACATTCTATGAGATGATTTTTAAGAAACCGATGAGTAAAAAGATTGAACAAGCACTTATGGTTGTGTCTATTGGTTTATTATTATTGTTAATGGCATATGTGACTCTTCAAGATATATTACGCTTAATTTAAGCTAAATATGTTAAAATATTCCATATGAAACGTTTCTATCACTATAAAACAACTTTACTATTTATTTCTCTTGCGATGAGTTTATCAGTACTCTTCGGTTTTTCTATGGTTAGAAATATTAGTATTGAAACACCAATAAGAATTGAAGATTTTACAAGTATGACTCAGGACCAATTATTGGCTTGGTCAAAAGAAAATGATATTAAAATAGTTACGATTGAAGAATACAATGATGAACTAGAAATTGGTAAAGTTGTATCTCAAGATGTGATTGTTGGAGAACGATTATTTGCTGGATCATCGATTAAAGTAATTGTCTCAAAAGGTCCTAATCCAGATGTGATAGTGAATTTAATTGATTTTAAAGGTAAAGACATTGGAGAAATCCAACAGTTTATAGAAAACAATAAACTCTTAGCTGCGACAATTGAATTTGAGAAGAGTACTGAAATAAATTCTGCGTATTTCATAAGAACTGATAATTCATCGAGTTCAATCAAACGTGGTCAATCCATCAAGTTCTATATTTCTACTGGAAATAAAGAAGAACTTACGACGGTGGTTGTTCCTGACTTTGTAGAGTATACACGTCAACAGATTTCTTCTTGGGGACAAACCAATAATATTAAAACAAATTTCGTAGAAGAATTTAATAATGATATATTAGTAGGCAAGGTTATAAGTCAATCTCAAGCTCCTAGTTCAAGTGTTTATGATGGTAGTAGTATTACTATAAAAATGTCATTAGGTGCAGGAGTCGTCCTAGAAAACCTTGTAGGCAAGTCTAAAACTACAATCGATAAGTTTATCAATGATAATGGCTTAAAAGTAAATTATACTTATACGTATTCATCTACTCAAAACAAAGATCTTGGTATATCAATGAATCCATCCGCTTCTACCAAAGTTGGAAATGGGTCTACCGTTAATGTTACATTATCACTCGGTAAGATATCCATCACAGACTTCAAAGGTAAATCACTCTCTGATTTACAAGCATGGGTAAATGAAGTGAATAAACAAGGTGCTAACCTAAAAGTAACATCGACACAAGCTTATAGTGATACCATCACAAGTGGCTTAATCATAACTCAAACACCTTCAAGTGGTGATATCAATCCTGGTACAGAAATCAAAGCATCTATCTCAAAAGGTAAAGGAATAGTAGTTGAAACATATAAAGGCACAACCAATACTACAGTTCAAACAGGATTAAAACTCAATAAAGTTGAAGTATACAGCGATAGTCCTGTAGGAACCGTTGTAGACCAAAATCCAAGTGCTGGATCTACCGTTGATAACAATTCTACAATCACTCTAACCGTATCGATTGGTAAACCTACCGTAAGTAGTTTTGCAGGTCAATCACTCGCAAATCTACAAAACCAAATCAATACACTCAATGCGAAGGGTGCTAAGTTAACATTATCAAAGACCGCAGATGAATATAGTTCAACAGTCTCAAAAGGCAATGTTATAACGAATACAAGTGGTCAAGTATCTGTAGGAACCTCGATTTCATATACAGTATCAAAAGGTGCTAGCATTACCATCAATAACTTTGTAGGTGGTACTGCATTAACTCAATCAGGACTTAATATTTCAGTAACATACCAATTTAGTGATACAGTTGCGAATAATGTAGTCATAAGTCAATCAAGGACAGCTGGTTCAATCGTAGACTCTGGTACAAGCATGAGTTTAGTTGTGTCAAAAGGCGCAGAACCTAGAATAATATTGCCCGACTTAGCACCTATAGTAAGTAGTTCAACTGGTGTTGAGGATTCTAAAACTAAGCTAAGAAATTATTTTGCGAGTATTGGGGCTACAAATTACTCTTTCGTAGTCGATAATTATAATCTTGGAGGTGCTGGTCTAATTAATAATCAAACACCTCCAGGTGGTACTAGTATTAAACCTAATGATCCAATAGTGGTTTATATTTCTAGTAATTAATCAACTAAAAAGAAGGAATCAATCGATTCCTTCTTTTATTATTCTGTAACTAAATCTGAAATGGTTAATAAATAACGTCTTCTAATATTCACATTTGTATCAAGCGAGTAGTTCTTATCAGTTGAAGTGAATGTTTGAGTATTCTTAATGAGTAAATCTCTTACTTCTACGATGTCTAATACTTCACTTGAATTTGTAACTATGAACATTCTATATATATCATTTGGTAAATCTTTAATATTTAATTGTGTACCATAGAACCAAGCATTTGAGTAATCAAAGCCGCCATTTGAAATATCATATACACCTGTGCCAGATGTTAAATCAAAGATGGTTTGAACTCCTGTTGAACTTAGAAGTAGTAGTTTATGACTTACATTACTATCAACTCCTGCAATCACATCTTGTATGAATGATACACCTGTAATTGTAAGAAGATCTTCACCTAATTCATTTTCTTCGATTAAGAAGTTAGTGATATAGGCAGTAGAATTAAATCGTGTAGGTAACAATGGAATCTGGTTCTCTACAAATAGATTAGTTTCCTTTGAGAGTTCATAGCGCATACCACGAGTGTTGTTAAAACTGAAACGATATGCGACATTATCCTTCACAAATAGCTCTGCTCTAGGGGCGTTAACGGTGGTATTGTTGAAGCTTGAAGTTCCACTGGTATCTCCTGATTTAGTAACAACTTCGAATCGATAATTACCATCTGCTAAAGTACTTACATCAATAGTTCCTTCATACCAAGCATTAGTATAGTCTAATCCATTACCTAAGTTAAGTTTATAATTCTCTGTTGCTATGCTTAGATCCAATATTGTTTCAGTACTATCATCCATATTTATAACTTTTAATTTATGAGTTGTCTCAAGAGCCATATTTGAATTCTTAAGAGCAGCCCAACCTTTAATATAAATCTTCTCTTCTTGCCATTCTAAGTTTGTTACATAGAGTAGAAGTTCATCCGTATCACTAATTACTGTAATTGGTGATAAAGGTGTATTAACCAGTTTAACTTGATTCTTATTGATGTAAGCTTGACTTAGATCAAAGTTATAAGGGACTAAGCCAGTAGTTGTGCTAGTGACTAATGCGTTATTGACGATAGGATTTGTTGATTGTGTGTAATAGGTGTCGTTATGTGATGCTTTGATGGTTACTGGATAATTCTTAGCTCTTGCATTAATCGTATAAAGAGTATTGGTTAAACTTGTTTCTTTATAGAGTTTATTTGATACTGTAGGATCTAATATTGCCATTTGATAAGCGTTGAAGTCTTTAAAGCCTAAGTAACGGTCTATACGATAAGCATGTCCTGCAATCTTTACACTCCAATATGGATCAGAAGCATACATCGTATTAATACCTGCTCCTTTATTCCCATAATTGGAACCATAAAAGAGGTTGTTGTTATTGTAATCAAGGTAATAACGTAATTGTCGACCCATATGGATATCAACACTCTGTGCAACGGATTCATAATAAAAGGCATCACTTGGATTACTATCATTAGCGCCATATCCAAATAGATTGTTTTTGGTTCGTGCAATCGTACTAATTCCATAATTACTTTCATGAACTGCCATTGCATAAACGAGAAGGGCATTAACACCATAGGTGTTCTGTGAACTGACAAAGGCAGATCCTTGATCTTTCATGATACTTATCGAATAATCTGTTGAAGTCGCAGAATCGTAGAAAGGTAGATAAGAATCGAGTTCAGTTCCAATGTAATTTGTTTTAGTCCTGAGGTTTAAGTAATTGTAATAAGAGTAGAATGACCCAATTTGATCGCCATCCATAATAGGTGTTTTTAAATCTAAATCACTATAAAAATTAATGCCATTTGCACTATAATATGTTCCTTGAGGAAGCCATGTAGGTGCTTTTGAGAAAGTGAGTGTACCACTAACCGTTGTGGCTCGATCGATAATAATGGATAATTCTTTATTTGAGTTAACTGTATATTTTGTAGGTGCTGCAAATATACCGATACGTCCATCACCACGTACATACCATTGTTTAGGCTGACTATTGGATAATTTTACATAGAATGGAACGAGGATATTATTTTCAATATATATGAATGGAATAATATCAATACCAGTCAATTTAATATAGCCTTGTGCACCGTTAATCTCAATATAGGATACTAGGTTGGAAGGTCTAGCTGGATTACTTTCAACACTCTTGTTTGTATCATAGTAAACTAGAGGTTCTTGGTTGTCTAAATAAGTATATCGATTGGTTAATCCTGTATTATGGAAAATACCGATTGTGGACGCAACACCATTACTGACATCTCCAACCGTGTAGGTGTAGTTTTGAGTATAAGCCATTGCACGGTCCGCTTTAACAATCTTAAGTGGACTTTGGAAAGATGAATCATCTGTTTTTAAATATCGAATGACTATGTTCTTTTTACCTTCAGAAACTAGTGCATTAAACTTATCTTGAGCACTATACCAACCATTTAAGTCGTAACATCCTTGACTGGTATATTTAACTGCACCATTATCGACACTTAAAAGATCTACACTAAAGCTGTAGATTCCGTCATCACATGAAGTAGTTGTATAATCAGTCGCATTAACCTCGATAAAACTTAGAGGTAGAGTACTGATGATAAGTGCTAGGACAATGAAGAGTTTTCGAATCATCGTTTAATTTCCAATCGCGTTTTCTATGATCATTTCTTGGTTATTCGAGAAATATAATTTGACTTGAACTTTATCTTTTGGATAAGTATAAACATCAATATCACTAGGGACTAAGAAGAATAATACACCAGATTGACTATTCAATAAGCTAATACTAGCTAAGTTTGTTGTACTCATGAGTAAATATTCTGGATTCATAAGTGGGAATTGAATTGAATTTAAAATAATATCCGCATCACTAATTTTGTAACTAAAATCAGAATCATTTATTACGGTATACTTAATACCGAAAACTCTAGAATTTGTACTAATATCAACACTCATCGATTTCCCATCAGAACCAATTGTATAGAAATTGCTTGGTTCAAAATAATCAGAAAATTCTAAACTGAATTCTAAATCATTATTTGGATTATTAACGATGGTTGTATCTTCTAATTTTAACTCTGTAATGTCTCCGAATTTTGTAGAATCATTGAGATTTATTTTCACCTCAGAAAAAGGTGCTACATTACTATTGACTCTTAACTCACTTAGAATTTTACTTTGAACTGGGATGAAAACTGTGACAGATAATTCTTTTGAACTAGAATTGAATGAGAAACTTAATCCTTTTTTACTCGGTTTATAGTTATTATTAGCTAATACGGATAAATAATTGTCGGTAGAGGCAAGAGAGATACCTTCACTGGTTGATAGTGTACTGAGAGGTAACTTGATTGATACATTCGAGGTAACGTTTATATCCGCAATAATAAAGTTAAAATCTAAGTCGTCAGATTTATAGTAAATATAATCCACTAAAGTAAAATTATATTCTTCCTTCGTGACAATCGGTGGTTCTTCTTCATTTGGTGTGTTTGATATGAGATTCCATAAGAAAATACCTAATACAATCATTGTGATTAGTGTTGCGAGTACAAGGAGTCCTTGGAATAGTTTTATAATTGTTTTTTGTGTCTTTTTCATCATTGGTATTTTATCATAATTGAATGTTATATGCATAATGTGTCAACTCAAAACCACAATGTGCCCGAGTATAGTACTGTACAAATATAGTGTTAATCTCTAAACTAAGTTTAGGAGGATTAATATGTTATTCGTTAAATTAAATAATTCTAATCAAATACCGATTATTGGAACAGGGACCAATACCTTTGGTAAAGAGAATAAAGATTACATGGGAGTAATCAATCATAATACGGCAGAATTACTCGATGTGTTAAATGCAGGCTATACGTTGATTGATACGGCAATTGCTTATCGAAATGAAAGTGTTGTCGCACTTGGTATAAAACAATCTGGAATTGATCGTTCTAAGCTCTTTATTACATCTAAAATACCAGCAGATGAAGTGTATACAAAAGACGAAGAAAGTATTAAGAATGCGGTTGAATCAAGCTTAAAGGCATTGGATACTGAAGTGATTGATTTATATTTGCTTCATAGACCTTTAGAGAGAAATGAAGACAATGTTCGTGTTTGGAGAGAACTTGAGAAGTATGTTAAGAAGGGAGTTCTTAAATCAATTGGTGTATCGAACTTCAAAGTCGATCAACTTGCATATTTACTAGAACACTGTGATATTAAGCCCACGGTGAATCAAATTGAATCACACCCAGGATTATGGAATGATGAGATTATCGAATATTGTCTAAAAAATGATATTATTCCTGAAGCGTGGAGTCCACTTAAGCGTATTCCTGAAGCTTCTATGGAAGTACTAAAGACATTAGGTTTGAAATACAATAAGACTTGGGCACAAATTGTATTACGCTATCAAATCGAACGAAATGTAATCGTAATTCCTAAGTCACACAATAAAGAACGTCAGATAGAGAACTTAACGATCTTTGATTTCTCATTATCAGATGAAGACAAACAATTAATCAAGACATTATAAAAGGAAGAATTAAGTATCTTCCTTTTTTTGAATTCAAATTATCTGAATATAAATAAGTTTATATTTCTTAAATACTTGTTCAAACTGGTATCTAATAGTAAAATTATGTCTAAGAATTAGTTGAAATTTAAACGGGGTTAAAATAGGTGGAGTAATGCTAAAAATATTTGGGCTTTTTGGTTGTTTAAATAAAAATTCTAATGTTGATACTGAAAATGAGGAGTTAGTTTTTTTAAACTTACCACTTGAAGAAGAGGATAGAGACTTAATAGGTATCTCAAAGTATGTTAAAAAAATATCTTATGCAATCGAAAGAAATGCTCAATTTATTGCTGTGACTTCAGAATATGGTGCTGGTAAAACAAGTCTTATTAAAAGGCTTGAAACACATTATAATGGAAAAAAGAAAATAAAATTCTTTAAGATAAATTTATGGACGTCATTATTAAATGAAACTCCTGTTTTAGAAATACATAAATCTTTTTTATATCAATTATCCACTCAAATAGATATAGATAAAGGAACATATATAAATAAGAGATTAAGTAAGAATTTTGGTTTGTTAAGCATCGCATCAAAAAGCACTTTGAATAGAATTTTAACAATTTTAACTATTTTCTTATCGATGTTGATATTATTTATTGGTTATCAAAATGATTACATTCAAAATATATTTATCTATAATTTTCCTGATTATATATTTTTTTATTATTTTTCCAAAATAATTTTATATTTAATAACAACATTTCTAATAATCTATTTGATATTCAATGCAGATATACTTTTTTCAACAAACAAATCAGAAGGAAACAGAAGTGTAGAAGAAAATGACTTAGTAGATCTCTATAGAAGAATGATATTGGAAAAGAGATTTTTTAACTTTGGGAGATGCCACTATATTATTGTTCTTGAAGATCTAGATAGAACTGATGACAAAATTAAAGTCTTCCAATTTCTTAAAGAGTTTAGAAAATATTATCAACCTAGTGATTCAAATTTAAAGAATAGTGCAACTTTTATAATTAATTTGAAATCAGAAGCTGAATTAAAGATTGATCAAGATTCTTATACTGATGGAAATATATTTTCGAAAATATTTGACTATGTAATAAACATTCAGAAAATAAATATTGATGATTATGAAATAATACTTAATGGTTTAATAGATGAAAAGAAGGAATCACTTAAAAGAATAAGTTTAAATAGGCACGTAAACAGAACTGAGCTAAAGATATATGCAAATCAATGGCTTTTGAGAGGTTTAACTCAAGGAATAAGAGAGATTAAGGAAAGATTAAACTATTCTATTACTTTATATGAAACCTTATGTATAAGATTTAATCAAGAAGATATAGATTATTTAAAATGTTCAGTAGCAGCTTACATTATGGTTAAATTTGCATGTGAATTTAATAGAATTAAAGACAACACATTTCAACTTCTTATTGAAGAATATGTAAAAGAAAGAGGTATAGGCGTTGATAAGATAAAGTATATTTTGGATAATGAAAACATCATGCTGAGTCAAGAATTTATTAGAGAAATTAAGATCTTAATTGAATCATTGCTTATTGATACGAATTATAGGATATATTTCTATAATTATCCTAAAGGAAGCCATCTTTATAGTAATTTAGAGAGAGAGATATTTGATTATATTTATTATAAAAAAGATAATTTAAAGAAGTTTGATGATTTATTACTTTTGTTAAACGAGGATAAGAATGAAGTAATATTTGATGTATTAAAGAAATTAGATAATTTAGAACTCTCGTATCCAAATTCAGTTATTTTAAATGAAAGAACATTTAATATTGCTTTAGGAGAGAATTACAATGGGTTACAATCGACAATTGATTCACTTAGTTTTGATGAAAAGAATGTTGAAACTACGTTTGGTATTTTTAAATCGATGCTAAATTTTAGTTATCTAAGTATTGAAAAAAGAACCGGTTTCTTTAAGTATTTGGCATACTTGGTGTTAAACAAAAGTGATAGAAAATCATTAATTCAATTTAGATTAATAATTTGTAAGAATTTTATGATTGATATTGAAAAGTTTAGTTCTTTATATTACGAATCAAATACTATTATTTCAAATGAAGAAATTTTGGAGTTTAAAGATATTTCATATTTATTAAAATTCACTAAATATAATTCTGATGAGTATGATTATGATTCGTTCTTAGATGTACATGATAGAGTTATTAATCTTATAAATTCAAACAAAAGCACTGATATTTTAACACCTACTAGTTATGCTGTATTAATGGAATTTTATAATAGACAGACTGAAATATTTGAAGAAGAAGACATAGCAGCTCATTTACTTGAACTAATGATTTGCTTATCAAAAATCGATGAGCATTTTGAGGAAATTATAATAAAGTTTATTGATTTAAGTGATGAGATAAAAGAATTGTACATAAAATTAATTAATACATGTTCAGATGTAAGACTACCACAAAGTACTCTGAAGATTATTAACGAGAATGATTTTAGCGACGAATTGAATGTTGATGTAGCTAATCAAATGTATAGTAATGGTTACATTTTGGATTATATACTTATCCAAAGTAACTTAAATATTATAAAGGTTGATTTTAAAGATACTTTAGTCATTAAATGTATTAAAGATAACTATGTAGTTTTGTTTAATAAATATAATAATAAATGGAAGTTGATTAGATATACAATATTAAAAGAATTTCAAGAAATTATTAATAACTATTTGTTTTTATTTAATGATCAAATGAATATAATATCTGAAATTGAATTGAGTTTAACTAAGAGTATAAGTATTAGTTTAGAATTAATTTCAATTAAAAAAGTTGATTTAATCAGTTTAGTATATATATCAAAATTTTTTAATTTTGATATAAGAAGGAAAAATGATGCGTACTTAATTCTGAATTTTGTGAGTAAATTATCTTCAGATCTAGCATACAAACTTTTCTATTTACTTGATTTTAATAAAATTCAATACTCTAGAATATCTAAAAATAATAAGAGTACTTTGAAAAACACTTTGTTTAAAATACTAAAACTAGACTTGTCTGCAGAAATTATCAATTTCATGTTTCACACCAGACATATTGACGAAGAATTAGAGAAATTAATAGTTGATCAGATTTTAATAGACTTACAGCTTCAAGAAAAATATGTAGATTTATTGAATAATCTAAAGGACACTACATCAATATCAATTTCTCTTCTTTCGAAATTTATAAAAATTTATATATATGATGATCTGATAATTGAAAGAATGTATCTAGATGGATACCTAAGAAGTTATGTATTATTTAGTATTGTAAAAATTGGTTACTTTCAAATTGATTTAGATAGAGAAAATGAACTTTGGGAGACCTATATAGATATTTTTAGATCAAATCAGTATTTGGAGTATGCTTTAAGAATGTCTGAAAATAAAGAATTTATAATAGCTCTTGTTGAAAATAAAGAATATTATGGTTTGGAAAAAAGTCTAAGGCTAACTTTTTCAAAAGTATATCAAGATTATGACATGTTGGATGATTTAGTATCTTATCCAATTTCATTTATCATTGAGTATCTCAGCCAAATAGATGGATTTACTTCTAGAGACAGTGCTGATAAATTTCTTGATTTAGTTTTAAATAATGATTCATTATTGATATCAGAACAAATATATAATAATTGCTATGATAAACTACTTGACTCGCAACTAAAATCGAAATATACAAGAGAAAGAAATAAATTATTAAGTTAATGAATTTAGATTTTAAGAAGGGAATTCTCTCTTTTTTAGAATAGACTGGTTTGAATGGATTGATCTTCCCAATGAAGCTCTAATTGTTTTAAATTCCTAAAATCATTTAACATCGCATTTCCATTCTCTAAGTATTGATTCACATACTTCTCAGGAATAAACAAAGGTACACGAGAATGTAGCTCTTTGAATGAAGTATGAACTTCATCGGTTATAATACTAAAATTATTCTCTTCATCATAAATACCAGCCATATATAAAGCTTGATCATTTTTTTCTTTAACCAAGAACTTCCGTTTATCTTTATCCCATTCATAAAACCCATCCGCTTTAATCACACAACGTCTAGTTTTAATATGCTCCTTAAAGAAAGGGGAAGATTGAACGGTTTCACTTCTCGCATTAATCACAACACCCTTGGTATCCCAACGAGCATGGCCCCAACGCGCTACCATCGGTTTTAAATCCTTCTTTAACACAATCGTTTTCTGAGATGGATAAACCACATTCAAAGCTAAATCACTGGTATCTTGAAGCTCTAATTCATTCAACCAAGCTTCAACTTCATCATCTTTTTCTTGTTTAAATAAATAACGTCCACACATATTAGAACTCCTTTTTCTCGATAAACCATCGATCATCTTCTAAGTAAAGATAACGACTCTGACCATGAATGAAGCAGGTATAACGAATTCCCGTACCACCCGAAATCGTAGAAGCCGCACGCGTTATCTGACTAATCTTATCAATACTATATTTAATACCATTATGCCATAAAATAGCCAAAGGTTTTAATTTACCATCTTTACTATTTAATACAATCACATCCACATATGTTTTCATCTAAC
>Ga0209207_1000867_pt1 | contig 16145 bp, 11 predicted proteins | sample SaghotsprinmetaG_FD_184140 | JGI IMG/M metagenome (GOLD analysis project Ga0209207, IMG submission 184140) | Hot spring microbial communities from South Africa to study Microbial Dark Matter (Phase II) - Sagole hot spring metaG (SPAdes) (version 3) | ecosystem: Environmental > Aquatic > Thermal...
CTTTGCCTGCGTTGCATTCATTGACCGCCTTCTGGATATCCACAAAACCAATCTTAAGGCTACTGGCTGAGACAGGCCCCAACCATCCAAGCACGATGAGGATTCCGACTGTGATCGCTATCTTTTTACTTCTCATGGTCCATGCTCCTTCTCTTTTTAGATTTTACAATGCTCTGTCCTCGAGTTGACAGAGGACTAATAAATTGTTCCAAACGTAAACTCAAAGACCCTCCGTTTCTCTCCAGGTTTCGGATTAAGATTGATACCGAGATCAATATGGATCGGGCCGAAAGGCGAAAACCAGCGGATTCCGGCTCCGGCTCCGGTCTTAAGCGGGGTGATGTCTTTGAACCGATCGAATCCCTTTCCCACATCCCAAAAAATCGCTGCCTTCAGACCGATCTCCGATGCAAGGGGAAAGATCAATTCGGATTGGAAGCTGACCATCTTCTCCGATCCCAACGGCTCCTTATTCTCATCGTAGGGACCGGCCATACCATATTCGAATCCCCTTACAGTATTGAGTCCGCCCACATAAAACTTCTCATAGATAGGAAGCTTTCTGCCTCCATAGGGTTCGATCCATCCCACCCTTCCCCGCAGATTGAGCACCATCTTCAAGGGGAGAGGGAAAAACCAGCTTGTATCTGCCACCCCTTTAACAAAATAGTTGTCGCCTCCTAAAATCCCACCGGCATTCTGAATGTAAAGGCTGTGCCGCCCTCCCTTAGTCGGATTGTAGAAATCGTTCCGCGTATCCATGGACAGAGTGAAGGAGAGGGCGCTCGTCAATCTTTTCCCTTCCTGTTCTTTAATATATCGGGAAGCATCGGTGGTGACATCAGAGACTTTGATCTTCTCCAGTTTATACAATATATCCGCCCGAAGGGTTTCCGTTAATTCTTTGCCAAATCGGAGGTCACCTCCACTGATCCGATATGAGTACGTATCAAACTCTCGGTTTTCATGATATAGGTCAATTCCTCCAGCAAAATTATATCCAAGGAAGTAGGGATCTGTAAAACTGAATCGCAGATCACTCGTTTCGGATCCCAATCTAAATTTGAGAAGACCATGGTAACCCAGGCCAAAGAGATTCCGGTCTGAGATGGAAGCTTGACCGATCACATTTTCGATCGAGCTGTAACCAATGCCTAAGCTGAGGGCACCGGTTGGCGCTTCTTCGACCTTGACCTCCAAATTGGTCTTCTCCTCTGTACTTCCTCGACTGGTCGTGAGTTCAACCTCCTTGAAGAAACCTGTCCTCTTTAGTCGATCTCTGCTCTTACTTAGGCCGGTGGCACTGTAAAGTTCTCCCTCCGCGACTTGGAGTTCCCTGCGAATCACCTTGTCACGAGTCTTGGTGTTGCCGACGACCTGGATCTTCTCAAAAGAGACCTGCCTCTTCTTTTCGATCTCAAAGGTCAAATGGACAAGGAGGTTTTGAGCATCGGTTGCAGTCAGTGGTGAGACCTCCACATTGGCATAGCCCTGGTTAGAAAATTTTTCGGTCAACGTATGGATATCTCTCCGGATGGCTGAGGTGCTGTAAATATCGTTTCGTTTGACCTTGATCGTTCTGAAGAGGTCCTCCTTCGTGGTGAGAACATCTCCTTTGAAGTCAATATCCCCGATCCGGTATTGGGAGCCTTCTCCAATCTCGATCTCAATCTGAATCCGTTTGGGGTCCTGCAGATCGATTCTGGGTTCGAGGATCTTCACGTCGAGGTAGCCGTTGTCAATGTAGTAGGCGGTGATGATCTGGATATCGTTCTTCAAAATGTCCTCGTCGAGAATGCCTGTCTTGGTGATGATGGAGAAGATGTTTCTCTGTTTGGTCTGCATGATCTTTTTCAGCTCAGAGGATTTGATCCTCTTATTCCCTTTGAAGACAATCTTTTTAATGTGCCCCTTAACCCCCTCCTCGATCTGAAAGGTGACCACAACCTCATTCGTCTCAAGATAATCGATCTTATGCTCCACCTTTACCCCATAGTAACCTTTAGAGAAATAAAGCCTTCGTATCTGTTCGCTGTTTTCCTTCACCTTCTCGAGGTTGAGAATGGAACGCGTTGTTAGGGTCACCTTCTCCTTAATATCATCCAGCTTCACCTTCTGGTTTCCAGTGATCAAAATCTCTTTAATCGAGGGTTTTTCCATGACAATGAAGATGATCTCTCTTCCTTTAGGAGTGGCCTTGATGTCAACCTGGACATCAGAGAAGTATCCTAAATTGAAGATGGCACGAAGATCCTCCCGTACTTGGTCAGCGGAAAACGGACCCCTCTCTCGACTCTTCACCGCACGCCGGATCACTCCTTCTTCAACTTTGACATTTCCGAGGACAGTAATTTTATAGATGATCTCCTCCGAGCCTTCGCTTATCCCGATCGCAATAAGAAGGAGAACGAGACCGACCCAAACGATTTTCCCAATCCTATAATCCATTTACACTCCTATTGGCTCTTCTTCATTTTGAGTTTTATCTTCCATATCAAATCCTTCCGTATTTGCCTACCCCCATCAGGCTTTAAGGCTCTTCTGAATCAGACAGACCAACCCTCAACCAAAGGCTTTCCCATCGGTGAGAAGCACCTGCCTTGGCAATTGAGCAGCCAGATTCGGGTTGTGGGTTACAACGATAAGCGTCACATTCTTAATCCGGTTCAGTTCCTGGAGAAGGACGAAGATCGATTCTCCAGTTCTGGAGTCGAGATTCCCTGTAGGCTCGTCCGCCAGGAGGACTTTCGGTTCTAAGACCAAGGCTCTGGCCACGGCCACGCGCTGCTGTTCCCCACCAGAAAGCTCTCCGGGTTTATGGGAGAGTCGCTCTTTTAAGCCCACAAGGCTGAGGATAGCTTCGGCTCGAAGGGTAGCGTCCTTTTTTGAAATACCTTGGATGAGACAGGGCATCATCGTATTCTCCAGAGCATTAAATTCCGGAAGGAGGTGGTGAAATTGGAAGATGAAACCGATCTCCCGGTTTCGAAAAAAGGCAAGCTCCTTCTCATTCAGGGTGAAGATATCTCTTCCTCCATAAAGGACCTTTCCCGCGGTGGGACGGTCAAGCGTTCCCAAGATATGAAGGAGGGTCGTCTTCCCAGCGCCGGAGGCACCCACAATGGCAACCCTTTCTCCCTCAAAAAAGGTGAGATCGATCCCCTTGAGGACCTCTACCTTCTTCTCCCCATTTCCAAAAGATTTGAAGAGCTGCTGAACCTGGATCAATTCCTTCACACCATGGGCTCCTTTGCCTGATCCACCGAATCTTTAGAAAAGATCTCCTTTATCCGGACGAGTCGTTTTGAAGAGATCTCTTTGGCAATGGCTTGAAGATTTGGAAATTTTTGGATAAGCTCATCAAAATCCTTCTTGTTGAGTTCAAGAATTTCTGAAGGTTGGGTTGCTCTGGCTGATCCAATCCTTGGTGTATTCAGAAGAACGCCAATCTCTCCAAATAGGTTGCCACTTCTCAGTCTTCCCAGAACCACCTGCTTTCCCTGAAGATTCTCTCCAAAGATCTCCACCTCACCACTCTTGATCAGATAGAGGCTATTGGGAGGCTCTCCTCTGCGAAAAATAAAGGTATTTGCAGGGAAGTGATGGAGGTGAAACCGCTTTAAGACTTCCTCCCTTTCCTGGACCGACAGTGGAGCGAACAGAGGCGAAAGGGCAAGTAGGATATCCAACACCCTCTTCTTAAAAAGAGCTTCCAACACCTCATTCACGCGTGGATTTTTTTTGATAATCTCCTGCAGTTCGTTTCTTGTAATCTCAAGCGTTTCGGATTCACCGATGCTTTTGACAGTGGCATGCCTTTTTCGATCGAGGAAGAAACCGAACTCTCCAAAACTCTCTCCTTCACCGAGATTCTGGATCCATACTTCATTCCCTTTGGGGCCCTGTTTGTAAACCGAAACCTCCCCCCGAACAATCACCACGAGGGAGTCACCTGGTTCGCCCTCCCTGCATAGCAAAGCCCCTTCCGGATAGGTCCTGAATTGAACACGGCCAAGTAGAGAACGAAGTTCCTCCTCTTTTAGATCGGAAAGCAATGGGATGTGGGGCAAGGGTTGCGATGGCTTTGATCCTCGGATCTTCTCCATATAGAGTTGAGTTAATCGTTCATCAATATCTTTTGAAGAAGGATCGATCCTCAGGATGATCTTGTTGAGGGAGATGGCCTGAAGCAGAAAACCATCTTTCGCATAAGTTTCGGCGACTTGGCGATACTCTTTAACGGCCTCCTTCTTATTCCCCAGTCGCTCTAACAATTCGGCCTTCTTTATTCGAGATCGAAGATCTCCGGGGTCCTGCTCCAGATGCTTCTGGAAAGATTCGAGTGCCCTTTTCCATTCTCCACGTGAGAGGAATGAAAGGGCTTCATCTTTATAGGAGATCTTTTTCTTATTCATATCTCAATGCCTCCGCGGGATCCAGTTTCGAAGCCCTCCAAGAAGGGTAGAGGGTGGCTAACAGACTGATTAAGATGGCCGTGGTCACGATCAGTAAGACATCGAGGAAATTGACCTGCGAAGGAAACTTATCGATGTAGTAGACATCCCTCGCGAGGATTTTGAATCCGAAGGAGCTCTCCAAAAAATCGATGATCTTCTCCAAATGGAATGCGATGGCTAATCCTGTGGCCGCTCCCAGAACAGTTCCTACCAAACCAATCACGCCGCCTTCAATGACGAAGATCTTCAGAATGTCTCTCGATGGCGCTCCCATGGATTTCAGAATGGCAACATCTTTATTCTTCTCCATGACCACCATGATAAGCGTGGAGATGATATTGAAAGCGGCCACGAGGACAATCAGAACGACGATGATAAACATGATGATCTTCTCCAGCCTGAGTGCGGAGAAAAGGTTGCGGTTCATCTCCATCCAGTCTTTGGTCCAAAAGGGAAAACCCAACTTTTTTCGAATCTCTTTGCCGATCTCCTTGACCTGGTAGATGTCCTCGGTCTTCACCTCAATTCCTGTGATTCGGGTCTCCATCGCAAAGAACTTCTGTGCACTCTCAAGAGAGATATAGGCCATGGTGTTATCGTACTCATACATTCCAGAATAGAAGATCCCCTTCACACGGAATCGTTTCATCTTGGGCATCATGCCCATGGGCGTCACCGTGCCCAAGGGAGAGATCACCTGAATCGGATCATCAATATTCACGGAGAGGTGCCTGGCCAATTCCACGCCGAGGATAATGCCCAAACCGTCCTTCTCTTTCGGATCTTTGAGATCCTGTAGACGACCGGCCTTTAAGTTATGGGCCAGTGCCGTCACTTTGGCCACGCGATCGGGATCAATCCCTTTGAGTACAGCTCCAGAAACTCCAGAATCAGAAGAAAGCATCACCTGACTGAAGATGAAGGGAGCGGCTGAAACCACACCTTTCACCCCTTCCACCTTCTTAATGGCCTCTTCGTAATGATCCATCCCCTTTTCGCTCGCCTTGAGAACCACAATATGAGCCTGAGTGTCCAATATCTTCTCTTTAAGGGTCTGCTGAAAACCGTTCATCACGGAGAGTACAACGATAAGTGCCATCACACCAAGCATCACACCTGCAACGGAGATGACGGTAATGATGGAGATAAATGTCTGCTTTCGTTTGGCTTTCAGATATCTCAGCCCAATAAACCATTCGTATCGCATAAGCAGATACCAGTTCCCCTCGCCCCTGTGAGACTGTGTGGCAGAGGGATTGGGTAAGAAGAACTACCTCTCCGGCCTCAACTGCGGAAAGAAGATGACATCGCGGATCGAAGGGGAGTCGGTCAGAAGCATGACCCATCGATCGATTCCTATCCCCTCTCCGGCTGTTGGCGGCATTCCGAATTCGAGCGCAAGAAGAAAATCCTCATCGAAGAAGAGGGAGGAATCCCCTTCCTCTGTCTTCTCTTTCAACTGCTGGAGGAACCGTTCTCTCTGGTCCGAGGGGTCGTTGAGTTCGGAGAAACCATTGGCAATCTCCATGCCCGCAATAAAGAGTTCGAAACGGTCTACCACCTCCGGGTCCTCTTCATTCCGGCGTGAAAGAGGGGAAACCTCTGTCGGGTAATGGGTGACAAAAGTGGGTTCATGAAGATAGGGTTCCACACGCTCCTTAAAGAGATCTGCCAGGACCCTTCCATGGGAGGTCCCCCTTTTTAACTCCAAGCCGAAACCTCTTGCAACTTCAATAGATTTTGAGACATCTTTCAAAATCACCGGATCCAGCCCCCCGATCTCCAGAAGAGAATCCTTAAAACGAATCCTCCTCCAGGGTGGGGTGAAGTCAATCTCCCTTCCCTGATAGCTGAGACGGAGTCCGCCATGAATCTCTTTGACTAAAGAACAGAGCAGTTCCTCTGTAATCTCCATCATCTCGATATAGGTTGCATAACTCTGATAGAATTCGAGCATGGTGAATTCTGGATTATGAAGCGTTGAGATGCCCTCGTTTCGGAAACTCCGATTGATTTCGAAGATCTTCTCGAATCCCCCGATGACCAGCCTTTTAAGATAGAGTTCTGGAGCTACCCTGAGAAAGAGTTCCATGTCGAGGGCATTGTGGTATGTCTTAAAAGGTTTGGCGGTTGCCCCTCCAGGAATGGGATGGAGCATCGGTGTTTCGACTTCACAGAAGCCCTTGCGATTGAAGAATTCACGAATACTCTGGATGACGAAGGCCCGTGTTAGAAAGACCTCTTTGACCTTCGGATTGGCAATCAAGTCGAGATAGCGCTGGCGATACCGTGTCTCGATGTCTGTTAGACCATGCCACTTCTCCGGAAGGGGCCGAAGTGATTTCCCAAGGAGGCGGAAATTTTGGACGAAAAGGGTGAGTTCATTCGTCTTTGTCCTGAAGACCCCCCCCTCTACGCCGATGAAATCTCCAATGTCCAATCTTTTAAAGAACCGAAAAGATTCTTCGCCAAGAATCTCTCTCTGAAAGTAGGCCTGTATCTTTCCCTCCCGATCCTTCAACTGAATGAAACTGGCCTTACCAAAATTTCGTATGGCCATAATTCTTCCGGCAAGGCAGAAAGTCTCTCCAACGGATTTGAGTTCCTCCTCGGACATAGGGCCATAGGTTTTTAGAACCTCCATGGAGGTATGGGTAACCTTGAAATCATTGGGATAGGGATTGATCCCCACTTCCCTTAACATCTCTAATTTACGTATTCTCTGCTGGAGCAATTCACTCGTTTCATCCATCTCTGTTCGCTAAGCCTTCCGATTGAAAATGAATGTAAGATTAAAGGGTTATCTTACTTACTTCAAGATTTTTAAAACTAACCCATTTTGGAAACTCCGTCAAGGTAAATCCCGCCTGGAGTTTCCTGAGTTTTCAAAACGAAAAATGTTTTTATGTAGCAATGTCAAAGCCTTAGAGATAATCGCTTCTCGAATTGTTTTGTTTTGAGTTACAAAAATCATGGGCTAAGTATTTCAAGGGCTTAGGGAAAATTTTTTACTAAAATTGCCCATTAAAAGCGATATATCTCAAAAAACTCAGGAAACTCCAGAATAAAAAAAGTGTTGACAAATTTATATCGTTATAGATAATAATACAGATAGTTTTTAAAAAAGCTGGATTTTATTCCTTCCTTTTTATTCACCTGCAAAACATTAGGCTTAAAATGAAGGTTGGTATGAATATCTCTTTTCTGGAAAAACGTATGGGGAACCCATCTTCTCGGAAAGGGGGTGAGGATAAGGTTCTTTAAAGGAAGCTTGGATTAGAAGAGCTTTTTCGAATCATGACATCAAAAAAGGAGGTGTAATCATGGCAAGCGAAAAAAAGTTTCCGTATGCACGAGAGGTGCAGATACCTAAAGAGCTTGAAGGTTGGGAGGAAATGTATCCACCTCACCGTCTGTTCTCGGCAGAAAGGCAGGAATGGGAAGATACCCAGTTCTGGTATCAGGACAAAATTCATGCTCCTGAACCCATGCCTCCCCTTGATGAAATATTTCACCAAGCATGGCAGATTTCCCTTGCCCAACACACTACCCGAATATTCTGTATACCGCCTGCACAAGGAATAGCCCAAAGGATGGTCGGCTGCTATATGTATATCTGTGCTATCAACCCTCCTCCAGAGGAAGTGATTAAGCAGAAAGCTGAATTATTCCCCAAACGGACCTTCCCAGTTTTTAGCAACTACGATCACCTATGGGATCAGTGGATTACCAAATTTCAAGCTTTAGGTGGAGAACTAAAAGCTTTAAAGGTTCCTGAAGATCTACCCAAATTTATGCCCGATTTTGACTCGGCAAAAACCCTTCCCGATATATCACCTGCTCATGAGTTATTGGAGGCTTTTAATAATGCAGTCAATATGATGTATCGCGGATGGCAATATCACTTTAATCTACTAAACCTCTCTTATCTGGCATATCTGATGTTCGCCGATGTTACCCGCAAGCTCTTCCCTGGGATTAGCGAGAGTGCCATTGGGAAGATGGTCGCAGGAGCTGAAGTATCCATGTTTCGTCCTGAAGAGGAACTCTGCCGTTTAGCCCGACTGGCTCATGCCGAACCCAAAGTGGCTAATATCCTGAAAACCGACCGCTCGGCAGCAAGCAAGATGGAGACCCTCAGGGAGATTGATGCTGGGAGGCGCTGGCTCGAAGAGATGGAAAGAATTAAAGAGCCATGGTTCTATGTTTCTTGTGGAAGCGGCTGGTTCCATCATGAAGGGGCTTGGTATAATAGGTTAGATGTGCCCTTTGGCTACATAAAGAGCTATCTGGAGCGCCTGGACAAAGGAGAGAAGATTGAAAGATCGCTCACCGCTATTGCCGAAGCCCGGGATGCTCTGGTCAATGAATATATGAAATTGATTAAGACTGACGAAGATAGGAAGTCCTTTGAGGATGCCTATAAAAATGTCAGGGCCATCTACCGGTATGCCGAAGACCATCTCTTCTGGGTCGAACACTGGTTTCACGCCATATGGTGGGATAAGATGAGGGAGTTTGCTAAGGTCTTTGTCAAGCACGGTGTGCTCAAGGATGAAGGTGAGTTCTTCATGTTCAACCGCCTCGAGGTCCCTTATCTTATAGAAGACCTGGCTAATTCCTGGGCATTGGGGGAAAATATCCCTACACTCAAATGGTCGGAAAAAGCCCAGAAACGAAAGAAAATCCTGGAAGCAGCAGCCAAATGGAATCCACCCCCAGCCCTTGGTGTACCGCCAGAAGTCGTTGCCGAACCATTTACAGTAATGCTCTGGGGTGTTACGACTGATAAGGTGAAGGACTGGTTAGCTGGAGTGGCAGTGAAACCTGAAGAAATCACTGAGCTCAAAGGTTTTGCCTCTTCAGCTGGTATCGCGGAAGGTAAAGCTCGAGTCCTTAAACTCCTTGAGGAGATTGGAACCCTGGAGCCAGGGGAAATTATGGTCGTTGCGAATACCAATCCTGCTTGGGCACCAGTCTTTTCTAAGATTAAAGCATGTGTTACTGACATTGGTGGACTTACTTGCCATGGTGCCATCGTTTCTCGAGAATATGGGTTGCCGGCAGTAACAGGCACGGGCACAGCGACTTCCGTAATTAAGACTGGAGATATCATTAAAGTAGATGGGGATAGAGGCATCGTAACCATCGTTAAGAGGGCAACAACATGATAACTGTCTATCGTCCTATTAGCCAACAGTCTGCCACGGGAGGTGAAAGATGAGTTATGTATTGGAATTTGAAGAAATCACAAAGGCTTCGCTTCCCGTGGTAGGCGGGAAGAATGCTAGTTTAGGGGAGATGCTAAACGCTGGCATCAGGGTTCCACCAGGTTTCGCTGTGACGACTCGTAGCTTTGTTGAATTTATCACGGAGGCCAGGGTAAAGGAAGAGATCTCTAAGGTCTTAACTGCTCTCAAGCCAGATGATGTCGTCTCTCTCGATGATGCCAGTAGCCAAATTCGCAAATTAATCGAAAAAGCCCCGATGCCGGCCATGATTGTCAATGCAATAAGTGAAGCTTATGCTTCACTCTGCAAAAAAAACCTATCAGAAGAACTTCCCGTGGCAGTGCGCTCCAGTGCTACAGCCGAAGATCTCCCAGGAGCAAGCTTTGCTGGACAGCAAGATACTTATCTCTGGATTCAAGGTTTTGAAGAGATTTTGAAAAAAATCAAATTGTGTATGGCGAGCCTTTTTGGTCCTCGGGCGATTTCTTACCGAACAAAAATAGGATTCCCTCACGAAAAGGTGCTCATCAGTGTTGGGGTTCAGAAGATGGTGGACGCCAAGGCAGCAGGTGTCATGTTCACTCTCAATCCACTTAATGGCGATCCCTCCAGGGTGGTCATCGAGGGCAACTGGGGATTGGGAGAATCCGTTGTTTCAGGTATGGTTAATCCTGATAAATTCGTTGTGGACAAGGTGACCTTTGAAATTAATGAAAGGGTTATATCACCTAAGACCATTGAGAGTAAATATCTGGCGGGGAAAGGGGTAATCCATGCCGATGTACATCCGGACAAACAGAATATCTCTTGTTTAGAGGATAATGAAATAAAAGAGTTGGTCAAGGTGGCTAAGCAAATTGAAGACCATTATGGCTTTGGCCAGGACATAGAATGGGCCATTGAAAAAGATAAACCCTTTCCCTCCAACATATTCATCTTACAGAGCAGACCAGAAACTGTCTGGAGTCAGAAGAGAAAAGAACCTCTGCTCGGTAAAAAGACCGCCTATGAATTATTGATGGAAAAGGCGCTGTCACAAATAAAAATCAACTATTAAAATTTAATAAGGGGGTGAGCTTTAATGGGAAATGAAAAACCACCGGAAAAGATCGGAATCGGCCCTCCTGGAAGACCAGGAGGTCTTATCCAATTCATCATTTTAACCATCATCGGGATCATCATCTTTGTCTATGCTATCTCCCCAGAATTGATTGTAATGAAAATTATTCCCGCTACGCTCATCATGCTGGTCGCTCTCGGTCACCTTGTTCTCTTAGGAGATAATTGGCCATTGGCACCTCCAGCCGGCAATTGGACGCCTGCCAAATCACGTTTCACCGCAGGCCTTGGAATGACCATACTCTGGGCCATCTTTACTTTTATCGTATTGCTCTTCATGAGATTTATCTATCCTAAATGGGTCATCGGCCCACTCTATCTCTGGTTTGGAGTGATCTGGTTCTGGGCTACCCTCCTTTATGGAGTGAACTGGGGAGGATGGCCTTTCAAGGGGAAACTTCATCCCTGGGGAACAATGGCGGCGAGTTTCGTTATTACCCTTGTCGTTTCTCTTCTTATCTGGAATTTTCTAACCAATCTTAATGGGACACCTTTTGAGAATACCCCACAAAATCATAAGGGCCCTCTGCAGGCCGAATGGCTGGTAGGATACCTCGTCTGGTCCATTGCTTGGTTCTTTGTTTTTAGCCCTGTCTTCACCACCCAGGGCTGGCCCTTTGGAAAATGGGGACAACCCGGGATGGCTATCGGTCAGACGATCCTTGCACACATTTTGGGATATATCTTTTGGAGGGGGACCCTTGGTCTTGGTCTCGGCCCAACCTTCTCCTTTGCTGCGGTGGGTTCGTCACTTATCTTCTGGTCTCTGGTCTACTGCTGGCATCTTCAGTTCTGGGGAGTTACGAAATATACCCTCGCCAAAAGGGCTATCTCAGCGTTCATTGTTCAGATTATCATCATTATTGTCTGGGTGATCATCACAACAGTGATCCTTGGTCCTGCTGGAGATGCTGTTGTGGCGGCTAAACTTCCGGCTGATGTCAATATTCTCATCATCTACCTCAATCTCTGTATTGTTGGGCCTGCTCTCATTGCTCACAATGCCTTCTGGTTGCGATGGCCTCTGACGCTTCCTAATCCGCCAGGAACGCCACCACCCGATCAAGCGGCATAGAAGAGTAAAGCCCTGGGAGGACCTCCCAGGGCTTTTTTATTTCTGATGAAATCGAGGCTTGCATGCCTTATTGGAATCTGCTTTAATTTGCCTATAAAAAATAACACGAATGAAATCGAATGACACGAATGGCCAGGAGTTGAAGAGCTGAATGGCTAAATTTATTCAATCCGGGAAACTTCCTTTTGACCTTCTACAAAAAGTTCTAAATAAATATTCGATCACGGATCCCACGGTCAAGCTCGGACCCGCAATCGGTGAGGATGCCGCTGTCATCGATCCTGGAAAAGATTCTAAACATTACTGGGTGGTGACCTCTGACCCGATCACCTTCACGACGGAAGCGATTGGATATTATGGGGTTGTGGTCAATCTCAACGACATCGCAACCAGGGGGGCCATCCCGAAATATTTCCTGGCCACGCTCCTCTTTCCAGAAGGAAAAACAGATCCAACACTTATTCATCAGATCTTTCGTCAGATCCATAACGTTTGCCGTCGTTTCGACATCGCTTTTATAGGAGGCCACACAGAAATTACACCCGGACTGGATAGAATCATCCTCTCCGGCCATATGATCGGTATAGTGAAGAAGGGGAAGCTGGTCAAGACGAGCAGAGCCAGGTCTGGAGACCTGCTTCTTATGGTCAAAGGAGTCTGTATTGAAGGGACATCCATCATTGCCAGAGAGAAGGAAAAGGAGCTTTTGAAAAAAGGAATTTCTGCTTCACTCATCAAAAAGGCGAAGGCATTTATTTTTAGACCTGGAATTGACATCTTTGATGCAGCGAGGATCGCATGTCGTCATGCTACCATTCACTCCATGCACGACCCGACTGAAGGAGGTTTGATCAACGGCATCATCGAGATGGCCATGGCCTCCGATAAAGAGTTCGAAGTCGATCTTTCCAACGTCTTTGTCTATGAAGAGTCGAGAATCCTATGTGACCAATTGGGCATCGACCCTCTGGGAACGATTGCATCTGGATCATTGCTCCTGACTATTTCTCCCAAAGACCTTCCAGCCCTTCAAAAGGCTTTTCAAAGAACTCCTATTCCCATTCGGGTTATTGGCAGAGTTAAGCGGGGTCGTGGAAAAGCCTTCGCAATGGAAGGGAAAAGAAAAAGAGAATTGAAACCCTTGCCTCGTGATGAGATTCTTAAAATCTATTAACCTAATCAACCACAAAGACAGGTAACTTAGAGCTTCAACTCTGCATGTGGACGATCGTAATGGCGAAGCCGCTCCTGGGCCTTTCAAAAAACGTTAGAAACCTCGGCTGGGTCAGTCTCTTCAATGACATTGCCAGTGAAATGATCTATCCTCTTCTTCCGCTCTTCCTAAATACGGTGCTTGGAGCAGGGGTGGTCTTCATCGGGATCATTGAAGGGATTGCAGAAAGTGTTTCCAGTTTTTTAAAGCTCTTTTCCGGCTGGGTTTCTGATCGTTTTCGAAAGAGAAAAGGGATCATTCTTTTGGGATACTTACTTGCCGCTATCAGCCGCCCCTTCCTCGGATTGGCGACCTCCGCCTATCATGTCCTCTTTCTCCGCTTCTTTGATCGAATTGGCAAGGGAGTGAGATCGTCACCAAGAGACGCACTGCTCTCACAGTCCTGCGGAGAAGAAGAAAGGGGCAAAGCATTCGGCTTTCAGAGAGCCATGGACCATGCCGGCGCCATGACAGGTCCCCTTATCGCCTCCTTATTAATGGCCATCTTTACAGAGGATCTCAGAATCATCTTCCTCCTCGCCTTCATTCCCTCTCTCTTCTGTCTCTGGATCCTCTGGCGAGGGGTAACCGATATCCCTCCTCCCAATCATGACGAACCGAAGCCATATTCTCCCCCCAAACTCAACTGGAAGGAATGGAATCGCCAGTATAAATATTTCCTTCTCATCATCACCCTCTTCACACTCGGAAATTCGACCGATGCCTTTCTCCTTCTCCGGGCGAAGGATCTTGGGATCCATATCGTCTCCATACCGATTCTCTGGTTTATCTTTCATCTTTCAAAATCGTTCTTCTCCATTCCGGGAGGCACCCTCTCCGATAGAATCGGACGGAAGAAGGTGATGATCATTGCCTGGACGATCTATGGTCTGGTCTATCTGGGATTCGCCTTTTCATCAAAAGCCTATCAGGTCTGGCTTCTCTTTATCGTCTATGGTTTTTTCTACGGTCTTTCCGAAGGGACGGAAAAGGCCTGGGTGTCGGATCTGGTGGAGGAATCAAAACGGGGAACAGCCTACGGAGCTTATCACTTCTGCATCGGGCTTGCGGCCCTTCCGGCAAGCTGCCTGATGGGGGTTCTCTGGAAAGCCATTGGAGTCCAATGGGCCTTCACCTTTGGAGCGGCTATGGCTTTGATCGCTTCATTCTTAGCCATTGTCTTGATGAAGAACGATCAAAAAGGAAAAACGTAGGGGTAAAGCCCCTTCAATATTTCATGAATTCATCATACATCTTCTGGACCTTAGCCTTTGTGACATAGGGCCTGTGAGAACGGAAGCCTCCGCCAAAGCGATGAGGGATGTGCAGGACCTCATGGATCAAAACTTTGGTTTGGTCTTCTTGGCTCAGTTGATCGAACCTTTCAGCGAGGATCTCAATGATATAATGAGGCTTATGCTTTAGAGCCACCTGCATGATGCGTGGCAATCCATGGCATCGGGCAATGATCCTTCGGCTTCCTGACCCTCTGCTCCTCAGACAGATCACCCGGCTCTCATCAATGTGACTCATCTTCAGTTTTTTGATGATCTCTTTCACCTTCAAATCAATATCTTCAGCGAAATCATACTGGATCATGATCGTATCCTCAATCCTCGACAATCATGGTGTTATCCTGGCTCCCTTTTGGGATGAAAAGGTTTTCTATTCCGCATTTTTTATAGGCTCCACTGTCTTTACCCTCTCAAAGCGAAAGGTTTGGACGTCGGTTAGCCCATGGTCGAGCCGACTCCAGCTGTGCTGCTAAGCGAAAGAGTGTGGCCTCGTCTCCAAAGCGTGCAACAAAATGGACACCCACGGGTAGCTCATCGGCATTCCAGTAAAGAGGAACAGACATGGCTGGTTGGCCAGTGGCATTACAAAGCGGCGTGAAAGGGACGAAAGCCTCTGCACGACGGAGGCCCTGCAGTGGGTTTTCTGGGGGCGAATCGAAGAATCCAAGAGGTACAGGAGGCTCTGCAAGTGTGGGAGTTAGCCACAGATCATACTTATGGAAAAATCGCGCAATTGCTCTGGCTGACCTCTGGAGATAAGTTAGAGAAAGTAAATAGGACGAGGCGCTCTGCTGGCGTCCCATCTCATAGAGTGCCCAGGTGAGCGGTTCAAACTGTTCTTGTTTAGGAGCCTGGCCAGTAACCAAACGCATTCCATCGATGGTCCAAGCACACCCCGCTGACCAAATTACCATAAAAGCCCTCGACATCACCTCCCCGTTTATCTCTGGAGAAGCCTCCTCTAATTCGTGCCCAAGACTCTCACATAGCTTGGCAACATCTTGAACGGCACTAATACAATCCAGATGGACCTTAAGTCCGGTAAGGGTCTGGGTGGTAAAGGCGATACGAAGCCTTCCTGGATCAGCCCCCACTTCTTGAAGAAATGGACGTGCCGGAGGAGGCGCCCAATAAGGATCGCCGATGTCAGGACCTGCTGTAGCGTCAAGGACACCAGCGCTATCTCGTACGGAACGGGTGATGACATGATCGATGACCAATCCGCTGAAGATATCTCCAAAATCTGGCCCAAGAGGAATGCGGCCCCGCGTAGGCTTTAGGCCGAAGAGCCCGCAGCAGGAGGCCGGTATCCGGACGGATCCGCCGCCATCATTGCCGTGTGCCATTGGAACGAAACTGGCAGCTACTGCAGCTGCTGCTCCTCCGCTTGAACCGCCCGGAGTCCGATTGACATCCCACGGGTTTCTGCAAGGGCCGAACAACCTTGGTTCTGTTGTCGGAAGGATGCCTAACTCCGGCGTATTAGTCTTCCCGACGATAATAAGACCCGATCGTTTCAACCTGGATACCAGTTCACTGTCATGATCTGGCACAAAATTATGCATAAAGCTTGATCCCATCGTCATCCGTACTCCAGCATAAGGAGCCCCCAGATCTTTCAATAAAAAAGGAACGCCGGAAAAAGGGCCATCGGGAATGCTCCCTGTTGCCGCTTCGCGAGCTTGTTCAAACATCGGTGTCACCACCGCATTGATCATGGGGTTGAGACGCTTAATCCGCTCAATCGAAGCGTCT
>Ga0209207_1000870_pt1 | contig 16115 bp, 13 predicted proteins | sample SaghotsprinmetaG_FD_184140 | JGI IMG/M metagenome (GOLD analysis project Ga0209207, IMG submission 184140) | Hot spring microbial communities from South Africa to study Microbial Dark Matter (Phase II) - Sagole hot spring metaG (SPAdes) (version 3) | ecosystem: Environmental > Aquatic > Thermal...
GTCGTGATCGGCACGCCATCGCCGCGCCCGCCGGGCAGATCGGCAACCCGCACGCTGTAGGCCCGCCCCTTGCCGTCGACGAGTACCAACGGCCAGACGGTGCGACTCTCGAAAACAGCAAACGGAAAATCGCCAGCTTTGTAGCTGATGCCCGAGACGTCGATGCCATGCCCCTGCCGCATGCGCACCCAGCCGTTCTTCGATAGGATGACGGTCACCGGTTCATCGGTGATGGCCACCTCAACCGTGGATAGGGGTGCCGCAGCCTCGATCAACGTGCGGCGGGGATCGCCAAACTTCTTCGCATCGTCGTCGATTTCCCGCAAGATCAGCCGATCGAGCTCCGCCCGGTCATCGAGCAGCCGGCGCAACCCAGCCTCTTCCGCACGCAGCTCGGCGATTTCCTTCTCGATGCGGATGCCTTCGAGGCGCGCCAGTTGCCGCAAACGGATCTCGAGGATGTCCTCGGCTTGCGCCTCGGTCAGCGCGAAAGCGGCGATCAGCGCGCTTTTCGGCTCATCGGATTCGCGGATGATGCGGATCACCTCGTCGATGTGCAGCAAGGCGATCATGCGGCCATCGAGGATGTGCAACCGGCGTTCGACCTCCTGCAAGCGATGGCGGCTGCGCCGTTCGACCGTCGTGTAACGGAACTCGATCCACTCGTGCAGAAGCGATAACAACGGCTTGACCGCCGGTCGACCGTCGCGGCCGATCATCGTCAGATTGACCGGCACCTTCGTTTCCAGGCTGGTCTGCGCCAGCAGCACGGCCATGAATTCGTCGCGCGCCAGACGCGAACTCTTCGGCTCCAGCACGAGGCGCACCGGCGCCTTCTCGCTCGATTCGTCGCGCACCGTATCGAGCAGGCCGAGCAGCAGCGCCCGCAGATTCTTCTGCTCCGGGCTGAGCTCCTTCTTGCCGGCGCGCGGCTGCGGATTGGTCAGCGCCTCGATCTCGGCCAGCACCTGGGCGCAGGAGACGCCCTGCGGCAGCTCATCGACGATCACCCGCCACTGGCCGCGCGCCAGCTCCTCGACATGCCAGCGCGCGCGCAGGCGCAGCGAGCCACGTCCTTCCTCATAGAGCTCGCGGATGTCGCGCGAGTGCAACGTGATTTGACCGCCGCCGGGGAAGTCCGGCCCAGGTAGCACGGCGAGCACTTCGTCCAAAGACGCCTGTGGCTTGCGGATCAGCAGCTTCAGCGCTTCGGCGACCTCGCGCAGATTGTGCGGCGGAATCTCGGTCGCCATGCCGACGGCGATGCCCGAGGCACCGTTGAGCAGCACGAAGGGCAGACGCGCCGGCAACAGTGCCGGTTCGGTGAGCGTGCCGTCGTAGTTGGCGATGAAATCGACCGTGCCGCGATCGATCTCGGCCAGCAACAATTCGGCGATCGGTGTCAAGCGGCACTCGGTGTAGCGCATCGCCGCCGCGCCATCGCCATCGCGCGAACCGAAATTGCCTTGCCCATCGACGAGCGGATAGCGCAGTGAGAAATCCTGCGCCACGCGCACCATCGCGTCATAGACGCTGACATCGCCGTGCGGATGGTATTTGCCGATGACATCGCCGACGACCCGCGCACTCTTGACATGCTTGGCCTCGGCGGCGAGCCGCATCTCGTGCATCGCGAACAGGATGCGCCGCTGCACCGGCTTCAAGCCATCCTCGACCTGCGGCAGCGCACGCGAACGCACGACGCTCATCGCGTAGGAAAGATAGGCGCGCTCGGCAAAGACATCGAGCGGCAGCGCCTCGCCGTTCTCGAAAGTCAGCCCGGTGGGCACGGCGGGTGGCGGGGTGAAGGTATCGGGAAAGAGATCGGGAAGCTCGTTGGGCATAGGGCAGAGGGCAAAAGATAAGAGGACAAAACTGCCGACCACCTATCGATCCGCCTGCAGGATCTCGATGCAGGCTTCGACCACCGCCGCATCGTAGAGCCGTGCGGAACCTGCTCGCAGTTCGGCGATCACCTGATCCAAGGTCCTGGCCAGACGATAAGGTCGATGCGAGCGCATCGCGTCGGCGACATCGGCAACGGCCAGCACACGCGCTTCGGGCAGAATCTCATCGCCTTTCAGGCCGCGCGGATATCCGCTGCCATCAAGGCGTTCGTGGTGCTGCAGGATCATCTCGGCCAGCGGCCAGGGAAATTCGATATCCTTGATGATGTCGTAGCCATGGCGCGGATGAGCGCACACCAGGTCGAATTCGAGCGCGCTGAGTTTTCCGGGGCGGTTGAGGATCTCGGCGGGCACCGAAATCTTGCCGATGTCGTGGATCGAGGCACCACGCGTAATGCCTTCGATGATATGCTCATCGAAGCCGAGCCGGCGGGCGATGGCGCCAGCCAGCTTCGCCACCTGGCGCTGATGGCCGGCGGTGTAAGGGTCGCGCGCCTCGATCGTGCCAGCGATGGCGTTGATGGTCTCCTCGAGCGCCTTCTCCAGCCGCCGCCGGACTGCTTCTTCCTCGCGACGCAAACGCATCGTGGCAAGACCGAAGGCCATGTCGCCGGCCAGCTCATCGAGCAAGGCCACTTCTTCCGCCCCGAAAGCGTTGGGCTTGCTGGCCGTGATGACGAACAGGCCGTAAATCGTTCCGTTGCGCCGCAGTGGCAAACAGATGGCCGAGCGCAATCCCAGTGCCAGCGCTCTGTGTCGGCAGGCTTCGGGCAAAGGTGCCGAACCGATGTCGGCCATCAGGGTGGCGGAATGCTCGGCTGATGCGTTGCACGGCGAGCCGGCTACGACACAAGCGGCGAGCAGCGGCGTCAATTGCTCGCCCTGCGGGCCGAGCACCGCTCCATGCCAGGCCCATGGCCGCCGCTGCGCATCGACGATCCAGGCGGCGGCAAAACCGCCAACGTCGACGACGATGCGGCAGATGCTGCTCAGCAGCTCCTCTTCGTTGTCGATACGCACCAGCGCTTCGTTGCAGCGCGACAACGTGCGCAAGAAACGGTTGCTGCGCCTGAGCGCTGCCTCCGCACGCAGGCGCTCGCGGCGCATCTCGGCCTCGGCGAGCGCCCGGCGCACCGCCGGCGCGAGCTTGCTCAAGTGCCGTTTCAGCACATAGTCGGCGGCACCGCGATGCAGCATGTCGATGGCCAGTTCCTCGCCCATCGCACCGGAAAGGAAGATGAAGGGCACTTCCGGCAAAGACACGCGCGCCAGTTCGAGCGCCGTCGCGCCATCGAAGGCCGGCAGACGGAAATCGGCCAGGATCAGTTGCGGTGCTTCCTGGAGCGCGCGTTCGAAATCGGCACGCGTAGCGACGCGTCGAGCATCGAGCGCCAGCCCGGCGCGGCATAGCTCGCGCAACGCCAGTTCGGCATCGCCGGCATCGTCTTCGAGCAGCAACACACGCAAGGTGCCGCTGACCGCTTTGCTTGCCGTGGACGTTTCAGCGGCGAACGACGCGTTGGCCACGACCGTGGTCGTTCCCTCGACTGGAGCAGCCGAAAGCGGCCATGCGTCGTCAGCAGGCAAGGCGACGGTCATTTCAGAAGGTTGGCGGACGATTGATCAGCAGCCAGTAAAAGCCGAGTTCTCCCACCACGCGGGCGAATTCGTCGAATTCGACCGGCTTGGTGACAAAGCTATTCACGCCGAGCCGATAGCAGTCGGCGAGATCGACTTCTTCTTGCGACGAAGTGAGCACGACCACCGGAATCAGGCGCAGACGCTCATCGGCCTTGATGCGACGCAGCACCTCGATGCCCGAGAGCTTGGGCAGACGCAAATCGAGCAGGATGACTTGCGGCAAATGCTGGCGATCGCGCCCGGCATGGGCACCCGTAGCATAAAGATAGTCGAGGGCTTCCGCTCCGTCGCTGACCCGCACCACGGCGTTGGCCAAGCCGCGCTTTTTCAGCGCGCGCACGGTCAGTTCGGCATCATCGTCGGTATCCTCGACCAAGAGAATGTCGCCGTCGAGCATCGCTTACTCCACTGCTGGCAGGCTGAAGGAAAAACACGCACCGCTGCCGATTTGCCCCTCGGCATGCACCGCGCCACCGTGGCGCATGACGATGCGCCGGACGATGGCCAGACCCACACCGGCGCCGGCATCTTCCTGTGGCGTATGGGCGCGCTCGAAGACGCGAAACAAACGATCGACATAACGCATGTCAAAGCCGACGCCGTTATCGATGACATCATAGACGTTTCGTTTCCCGATCGGCAAGGGAAAGGGCATTTCGGCAGCGGGTATGCCAGCCGGCGTGCACGCCCAGGCATCGTCCTCCGTGGCCGCGCGACCGTGCACACGCACGATGGCCGGCTGCCGTTCGCTGGTGAAACGCACCGCGTTGCTGAGCAGGTTGTCCAGCACGCGCCGGATCAGCGCCGGATCGCCGAACGCGGCCGGCAGCGGCTGGCTGATCAGCTCCAGCGGCCGCTGTGGGTATTGCGCCCGCAGCGCGGCAAAGGCCTCTGCCACCAGCCGGTTCATGTCGATGGCGCGCGGACGCAGCGGCCGCCGACCGAGACTGATGAATTCCTGTACGCCGTCCATCAGCCGCGCCAAGCGCCCCGCATTACCCGAAATGGCATCGAGCAGACGGCGCGACTCGCCCTGCAACTCATCGCCATGTTCGGCGAGCAGGATTTCACTGAAACCGGCCATCGCTCTGAGCGGCGTGCGCAAATCATGCGAGATCGAGTAGGAAAACTCCTCCAGCTCGCGGTTGGCCGCTTCCAGTTCGCGTGTACGCTCCTCGAGATGGCGACGGGCATGCTGCAACTGCGCCTCGGCCTGCTGCTGACGCCAGCGGTCGTAGCCGGCCTGGGCGAGCAGCGTCGCCAATTGGGCATACATCGCGACGATGCCGCGCACGCGCACCATATCGACCACCGGCACCCGCCCGACGGCGGCCAGATAGTCTGCGAGCGGAAAACCGAATTCGGCCGCCTGGGCGATGAAAAAGTCGAGGCTTGGCGGCGCGGTGAAGAACTGGCCGGTAAAGAGGTTGGCGACATGCTGCCCGGCGACGACGATCGGTGCCGCAGTGTCGGTCAGGCCGTTCAGGCAGAGGTAGATGGCGAACTTCTCGCCCTGCGTCATGCTGGCGGCCAGCGAGGTATCGCTCTCGATGCAGCGCCGGCAGGTGGCCGGATGCACGCGGTGAAACTGCGTGCACAGATCTTGCCAGCCCGACTGGGTGATGATCGTGCCATCGACGTCGATGATGGCATTAGCCAGCCCGAACACGCGGTACAGGCTGTCCATCAATGCGTGCAGACCGGCAACATCGACCAGATCGGCGAAGCGGATCGGCGCCTTCTCCGCGACCTGGTCCCCCCGCTGCTCGCGCGGCACGTCGGGGTGCCCGCTCATGCGCCGTCCCCACCGGGCTGACTTTCCGTGTCGGCCGGCAGCGTGAAGCCGAAACAGGCGCCGCGATCGATCTCGCCGCGCGCCCAAACCCGGCCGCCATGACGCGTGACGATGCGCTCGACCAGCGCCAGACCGATGCCGGTGCCTTCATATTCCTGTGCCGAATGCAGGCGCTGGAAGATGCCGAACAACTTGTCGGCATAATCGGGATCGAACCCGGCACCGTTGTCCTCGACTTCATAGACGTTGAGCGCGCCTTCCCGCCGGCCGCGTACCTCGATGCGCGCCTGTTCGCGCTTTTGCGTAAACTTGGCGGCATTGCCGAGCAGGTTGGCCCAGATCTGGCGCACCATCGCCCGGTCGCCATGCGCTGGCGGCAGATCGCCGAGGATGAATTCGATTTTTCGCCGCGCTGCGCCGGCCTGGACGGAGGCCAACACCTCGGCCCAGACCTCGGCCACCATCGCCTTCATGTCGATGCTGGCATCCTGCATCGCCGTCCGTCCTAGGCGCGAGAAATGCAGGATGTCCTCGATCAGCTGTTGCATGCGCAACGCATTGTTGCGCACGATGCCGAGCAGGCGCTGACCTTCGGCATCGAGCGTGTCGCCATAGTCCTCGACGACGATGCGCGAGAAGCCATCGATGGCGCGCAGCGGCGCGCGTAAATCGTGCGACACCGAATAGGCAAAGGACTCCAATTCGTCGTTGGCCTGCTTGAGTTGCGCCGTGCGCTCCTCGATGCGCGCCGCCAGTTCGTCGCTGAAACACTGCTTCTCTGCCAATAGCGCCGCCAGTTCAGCGGTCATGGCATTGAAGGACGCGGCCAGATCACCGATCTCGTCGCGGCGTCCCTCGCCCGGCGCGCGTGCGTCCAGATGGCCGGCACGCACCGCACGCGCCACGGCGGCGATGTCCTCGACCGGCTGCACGATGCGGCGCGCCGCCACCCAGAAAAGCAGCGTCACCATCGCCAACGCGACGAGCAGCGCCGCCAGCATCCAGACCAGCGCCCGGCGCGCCGGTTCGAGGGCGATGCCGGTTTGCTGTTCAGTCACCAGCGTCAGTTGGCGCTGTGCAAAGGCCAAGGTGCTGGTCTGCCGAAATACATCGTCGCCATCGAGGCCGACCGTACGGCCAGACGTCGGCGCATCGAGGCGATCGCCGCGCAACACGTGCGACGGATTGGCATGAGCGATGACACGCCCTTCCTCGTCGAGCAGATAGACCGATTCGCCGGTGAGGAGATCGGCTCGAGCCATCAGATACCAAAGCGTGCGCAGCCTGACCTCGGCGGCCAGAACAGATGAACTTCGACCGCTGCGGCGATCGACGAGCGGAATCATCAGCATCATGAGCGGCTCGCCGGTGGCTTCGTCATGGTAAGTGTGCGACACCCAAGGGTGAAGCCGTTCCATCGCCCAGCGGAACCCGGCATCGTCACCACGCTGACGCAGATCTTCGTCGAACAGCGGCTGGGCGGCGGCGACGCGCACGTGCTCTCGACCATCGACGCCGATGAGCGCGATTTCGCGGAATTCGCGCCGCTCGGCAAGAAGGATGGCCAGCGCCTGGCGCTGCTCGTTCACCGCTAGTGCGCTGAAGTCGCGCAGCAGGTTAAAACGGCGCAATCGCTCGACAAAACCATCGAGGAAGTGTGCCGTTTCGATGCGCATGCGCGCCAACAGAGCGCGCTGATGATCGTGGACGCGATCGAGCTGAATCTGGTAAGTCAGCCACAACAACATGCCGCCCAGGAACAGCAAGGGCAGCACGCCAAGGCTGAAGAAGGCGGCCGCCAGGCGCAGTCTGAGACCAGTGAAACGGCAGCGGGCGAGGTCGTCCGGACTCACGGTGCCTCCCGCACGATGAAGCCGGCGCAGGCCAGCACGGCATCGCTCACCGTCAGGCCGATGCTGCGCGCGGTAGCCAGGTTGATCGCCAGGATGTTCTCCGCCGCCTCGACCGGCAGATCACCCGGCGGAATGCCGCGCAGCACCTGATCGGCCAGACGCGCCGCCTGCCGGCCGATTTCGCGGTGCTGGAAACCATAGCTGAACAGCGCCCCGGCCGAAACCTGGGCGATCGCCGGCGCGGACAGCGGCAGGCGCCGCGCGTTGGCCACCGCCACCCAGCGGGCGATCTGCGCTTCGACGCTCGAATCGCGCGGCAGGAAAATGGCGTCGATCCGGGGTGGCAAGGCCTGCACGAGGCGGTCGACCTCGCCGGCATCACTCAGCGGCCGTTCGACCAAATCCAGCCCCAGCCGTCCCGCCAGCGGCCGAATCTGCTCCAGCGTCCCCTGCGCACTGCGGTCACCGGGCGTATAGGGCACCAGCACGCGCCGCACCTGCGGCGCGAGTTCGTGCAGCCACCACAGGCGCATCGCATCACCCGGCGCCAGCCGCACGCCGGTCAGGTTGCCTCCCGGCTTGGCCAGCGAAGCGACTATGCCGGCGGCGATTGGATCATTCACCGGTGCGAAGATGACAGGCAGCTTACTTTCCGCCGTCAGACGCATCGCGGCCTGCGTCGCCGGCGTGCTCGAGACGACCAGCAGATCGGGCGCACGCGCCAGCTTTTCCCTGATGACGGGTTCCAAACGCTTGATGCTGCCCGCCGGCTCGGCCCGATCGAAGACGACCTGCTCGCCTTCGCCATAGCCGAGTTCGCGCAGGCCGAGGCGGAAGCCCTCCTGCGTCGCCGCATCGACCGGCGTCAGGCTGATGAGCGCGATACGCCGTACCGGCGGGGCTGACTTTGGCTCGCGCAGCGCCCAAAGTGCCAGCGCGAGTGCGCACAGCAATAGCAGCAGCCACAACCAGCGCAGCAAAGGCAGCGCGACGCTGCCGATCGGCGCGAGCGGCCATGTCGGCATGACCCTGCTCATGCCGACATCTCCGCCCCTTGCGTCGCCGGAGCGCAGCGACCGCCGGGCGTTCCTTCCATCCCGGTCTCGTAACTGACACCACCGACGACATGACCGGTCGGCCCGGCCTCGACCGCCGACTCACAGTGCATCACCTGGTCGTCGAAGAAGAAATCGGGCTGGAATTCGCGCAGGAAAGGTCCCTTGTTCAGACCGCCGAGAAACATCGCCTCATCGACGGCGATATGCCAGTCCATCAGCGTGCGCACCGCGCGCTCGTGCGCCGGCGCCGAACGGGCGGTGACCAGCGCGGTGCGGATGCGCATCGGCACATCGCCGCCGGCCGATTGCAGACGGTGCAGCGCCTCGAGCAAAGGCTTGAACGGTCCTGGCGGCAGAGGCCGCTTCGCATGGGCCAATTCGTGGTCATGGAAGGCGGGCAGGCCGTCGCGCTGATAAACGCGCTCGGCCTCGTCGGAAAATAGCACGGCATCGCCGTCGAAAGCGATGCGGATTTCCTGGGGATGACGATCGGCATCGACGTAGGACTGCGGGAAAACCCGTGCCGCCGGGAAACCCGCCGCCAGCGCGGCACGCACATCATCTTCGAAAGCCGAAAGGAACAGATGCGCGCCGAGCGGTGCCAGATAGGTATAAGGCGGCCGGCCGCGCGTGAACACGCCGCGCTCCAGCGTCAGGCCGGCTTCCTGCGCCGAACGGAAGACGCGCAAACCCGATACCGGATCGTTGCGCGACAGGATGACGACTTCGACGCGATGACGGCCATCGACGTTGAACGCCAGCAGTTTCTTCACCAGCGGGAAGGCCGCACCCGGCCGCGCCGGCCGATCGAGACGCGAAAGCTGTAGCGCCATGTAAGCCGCGTCGTCACCGCGATCCTCGAAGACGCGGTTCTCTTCCTCGAAATCGAACAGCGCACGTGAAGACAGCGCCACGACCAGTTTTCCGGCAAGACTGAGCGACATAAAAACCACCCCGAAGAACTCGCTGCGCTCGTTCCGCCCCCGATGGGCAAGTCTGGCCGCGACAGCGAACATTCTCGCAGCGACAGGTTAACGCCGTTCGGCGGAAGATGAAGTCACGCAGGCAGATCGTATCACCGGCGGCGCGAGCCGACTGCTGCGTTGCGCGCCGCTCGGTCATCCTCTCGATCGGCTGTAGTCGCCACGCCAGGTGCGCCAGCGGTTTCTCTCCACGCGCGGCTTTTTTCAGGGAAACAGCCGCGAGCGGGAGGAAAAGCAGCTGGCGCGCGGCGCGCAGGACCGCAGCCTATCAAGCAGAGAGGCGAGGGAGCGCGCACCGCGCAACGCCGCGATGCGCCCGCGCACCTTTTTATTCAGCGTTTCCTCGGCAATTCCTTTGATGCGTTCGCCACTCTTTCGCGTTAAGCTAGCAGCTTTTCCTCTTACGCGGCACAGCATCACGATCATCCCGGCAGGCGAGCTTCCGTCCCCCTCTGCCCGCCTTCTCCCGGCCACGACGGGCGTTCGGCACAGGGTGGAAAGCCGAGGCAGTCCGTGTTTTCACCCATGTTGGACTCTTGTCGAGAAAGGTGACCCAGATGGCAGCAAAGATCATCGACGGCAATCAGTTGGCGCAGACGCTGCGCGCCGAGCTGGCCGAGCGGGCGGCAGCGCTCATCGCCACCGAGGGCGTCCAGCCAACGCTGGCCGTGCTGCTGGTCGGCGAGGATGCCGCCTCACAGGTCTATGTGCGCAACAAGGTCGCCGCCTGTGAAAAGGCCGGCTTCCGTTCGCTACGCTACGATTTCCCGGCCAGCGTCGAGCCCGTCGAGGTGCTGGCGCGCATCGCCGAACTGAACGCCGATTCCAGCGTGCACGGCATCCTCGTGCAACTGCCGCTGCCGCGGCACTTCGACGAAGCGGCGGTGCTGGCGGCGATCGCGCCAGAGAAGGACGTCGATGGCTTCCATGCCGAAAATGCCGGCGCGCTGCTGCAAGGCGCGCCGCGTTTCGTGCCCTGCACACCGGCCGGCGTCATGCAGATGCTGCACCGCTACGCGATTCCGATCGCCGGTGCCGAAGCAGTCGTCGTCGGCCGCTCGAACATCGTCGGCAAGCCGATGGCGCTGCTCTTGCTCGCCGAACATGCGACGGTGACCATTTGCCATTCACGCTCGCGCGGTCTGGCCTTTCACACCCGGCGCGCCGACATCCTCGTCGCCGCCGTCGGCCGGGCGAGGATGATCACCGGTGAGATGATCAAGCCTGGCGCGACGGTGATCGATGTCGGCATCAACCGCCTGCCAGATGGCAAGCTCTGCGGCGATGTCGATTTCGCTTCGGCAAGCGAAGTGGCCGGCGCGATCACGCCGGTGCCGGGCGGCGTCGGGCCGATGACCATCACCATGCTGCTCGCCAACACGCTCGCCGCCGCCGAGGCAACGCTGGGAGACGGGCGATGAGCGCGCCGCATCCGCTCGTCGGCATCGTCATGGGCTCGGACTCGGACTGGCCGGTGATGCAGGCCGCGGCGAAGGTGCTCGACGAATTCGACGTGCCTTATGAGACGAAGGTCGTCTCGGCCCACCGCACGCCCGATCTGCTCTTCGATTATGCCGCGCTGGCGCTGGAACGCGACCTGCGCGCGATCATCGCCGGCGCTGGCGGTGCCGCCCATCTGCCGGGCATGCTGGCGGCGAAGACCATCGTGCCGGTGCTCGGCGTGCCGGTGCCCTCGAAGCATCTCAACGGCCTCGATTCGCTGCTGTCGATCGTGCAGATGCCCAAGGGCGTGCCGGTCGCCACCTTCGCCATCGGCGAAGCCGGCGCAGCCAACGCCGCCCTCTTCGCCCTCGCCATCCTCGCCACCGCCAATGACGCGCAGGGGCGCGCCATCGCCGCCCGACTGGAAGATTTCCGCCGCCGCCAGAGCGCGAAGGTGCTGGCCATGCAGCTGCCGCCCGCATCATGAGCATGGACACGCCCATCCTGCCTCCGGCAACGCTGGGTATGCTCGGCGGCGGTCAGCTCGGCCGCTTCTTCGTCCATGCCGCCCACGAACTCGGCTATCGCGTCTGCGTCCTCGACCCGGACGCGCGCTCGCCGGCCGGCGCGATCGCCGACGAACACCTGATCGCCGCCTATGACGATAGCGAGGCACTCGCAGCGCTCGCTCAGCGTTGCCTGGCGGTGAGCACCGAGTTCGAGAACGTGCCGGCCACCTCGCTCGCCTTCCTCGCCGAGCGCACGCGCGTTTGGCCGGCGAGCAACGCGGTGGCCATCTGCCAGAACCGCGCCGCTGAAAAAACCTTCCTGCGCGAATATGGCCTGCCGCACGCTCCCTTCGCACTGATCGACAGCGAGGACGACCTCGCGGCAGCCAACGCCGGCCTGTTCCCCGGCCTCCTCAAGGTAGCGCGTTTCGGTTATGACGGTAAGGGCCAATTCCCGGTCGCCGACCGCGAGCAGGCGCGCGCGGCCTTCCGCCAGCTGGGCGGCGAGCCCTGTGTGCTCGAACAGCGTCTCAGTCTCGACTTCGAGGTCTCGGTCGTGCTGGCGCGCGCTGCCGACGGTGCGGTGTGCTGCTTCCCCGTCGCCGAAAACTACCATCGCGCCGGCATCCTCGACTACAGCTTCGCGCCGGCCGCCGCCTCGGCCTGTCTCGCGGCCAATGCCGAGGAGCTGGCCGAACGCATCGCCGCGCGGCTTTCCTACGTCGGCGTGCTGGCGGTCGAATTCTTCGTCGTGCGCGGCCAGCTGCTGGTCAATGAGCTGGCGCCGCGGCCGCACAATTCCGGCCACTATACGCTCGATGCCTGCATCACCGACCAGTTCGAGCAGCAGGTGCGCGCGCTGTGCGGCCTGCCGCTGGGCGAAGCGCGCGCCCACTCGGCGGCGGCGATGGTCAATCTGCTCGGCGATCTGTGGTTCGCCGACGGCATGCCGCACGAACCAGACTGGGGCGCACTGCTTGGCGTGCCGAACCTCAAACTGCACTGGTATGGCAAGCACGAGGCGCGGCCAGGGCGCAAGATGGGCCATTTCACGATCATCGGTGCCGATGCCGACGCGGTGCGAAAGTCAGCCCTGTCGGCACGGCGGGCGATCGGCATCGGCGATGAGCGCTGAGCGCATCGTCGCACCGACTGCCGCGGCGCTCGAGCGCGCCGTCGCGCTGCTGCGCGCCGGGGCGCTGGTCGCACTGCCGACCGAGACGGTCTATGGCCTGGGCGCCGACGCCACGAACGCGCAGGCAGTGGCCGGCATCTTCGCCGCCAAGGGCCGGCCAGCCGATCATCCGCTCATCGTCCATCTGCCCTCGGCGGTCGCTCTCGATCGCTGGGCGCGCGATGTGCCGGCGGTCGCACATCGTTTGGCCGCAGCGTTCTGGCCCGGCCCCTTGACGCTGGTCCTCAAACGCGCCACGCGCGTGCTCGATGCCGTCACCGGCGGTCAGGACACGGTCGGTCTGCGCGTGCCCGATCATCCGGTAGCGCTGGCACTGCTCGCCGCCTTCGGCGGCGAAGACGGCGGCGGCTTGGCCGCGCCGTCGGCCAACCGCTTCGGCCGCATCAGCCCAACCAGCGCCCAGGCGGTGGCCGAGGAACTCGGCGAGCGCGTGGCGCTGATCCTCAATGGCGGCCCTTGTCGCATCGGCATCGAATCGACCATCCTCGACCTGTCGAGCAAGCGGCCGCGCCTGCTGCGCCCCGGCGCCATCGCCGCTGCGACGCTGGCCGAAGTGCTTGGCGAAAGGCCGCAAACCGGCGGTCATGACGCACCGCGTGTTTCGGGCAAACTCGCAGCGCATTACGCACCACGCACGCCGCTGATCCTCGCGCCGCGCAGCGCGTTGGCCGAACGGTGTGCCCAAGCACGGGCCGCAGGTCTACGGCTGGCGCTCTACGCAGCCGCGCCCTGTCCGCTCGCCGATGAGCGCCATGTGCATTTCGCCCCCGCACCGACCGAAGCGGCTAACTATGCGCGAACGCTCTATGCCAATCTACGCCGTCTCGATGCGGCTGACTTTGATCTGATCATCGTCGAAACCCCGCCGGCAGAGGCGGCTTGGCAGGCGATCGGCGATCGGCTGCGGCGCGCTGCCGCGGGTTCGCCGGCCCGAACCGGAGACACGGCCGGGAACGACGGCCAACAAGGGCTCCCAACCCGCACCCATGCGCCATAGAAATCCAACCATCTGATGTTTGTAATAATGCTCGTTCCGCTCGAGACAACGAAGGGCCGCCTTGGGTTTTCTCGAAGAGAGCGCAGGAGAGATTTCAAATAGGCGAAGGAACGCGCCGCGCACACCACACTATCGAAGTGCCTGCGCGGCAGATTTTTCCGCATTTCCCCGTTTTTTGGAGAACTCGATGGCTGTGACCGCCCACGAACTGGTAATGGAAGCCAAAGCGCAGATCCGCGAGATTTCGCCGGCCGAGGCACAGACGCTGCTCGGCAAGCGTATCGTGCTCGACGTGCGCGAATATGACGAATACGCCGCCGGCCATCTGCCCGGAGCGATCAACATCCCGCGCGGCATCCTCGAATTCAAGATCGGCATGGTGCCCGAATGCGCGGCGAAGAACGCGCCGCTGCTGCTCTATTGCCGCACCAGCGGCCGGGCGGCACTCTCGGCCGTGCAGCTGCAGCGCCTGGGGTACACTGATGTCATTTCCATGGCCGGCGGTTTCGATGCCTGGAACAGCGAACAGCGCCCGGTCGAAAAACCCGAGCCGATCAACTTCGACTGATCCGTCCGCCTTCCACTTCCCCACCGATGCTCAAGCTGCTCTTCATCGTCGCCGCCGTCGTCCTGCTCATCTGGTGGCTGCGACGTCCGCGGCACAATCCGTCGCCAGCCGCCGATCCGGCGGGCGAGACGACCATCGTGCGCTGCGTGCATTGCGGTCTGCACGTACCGGCGGAAGAAAGCGTCCTCGACGAGCAGGGGCGCCGCTACTGTTGTGAAGACCACCGTCAGCGTGCCGGGCACTGAACCATCGCTGCGGCGACGCACTCACCCGACCGTTCCGGCATGAAGGCGCCGATGGTGAGCACGGCGTCGCCGCCGCGCAGCGAGGCGCATTGGCGCTCGCTGGCCTGGTTCTGTGTCTTCCGTCTGGCCATCGCTGCCGTCTTCTTGCTCACGACCCACTTCGTCGCCGTCGATTTGCTCCTCGGCGCACAGAGTCCGCGCCTGTTCAAGGCCGTCGCCCTGATCTATCTCGGCTTGGGCGGCTTGTTTCTCGCCCTCGTCCTGTCCCTGCGCCAGTATTTCGGCCTGCTGCTCAGCAGTCAGGTCGTCAGCGATATCGTCGCGCTGACGCTACTGATGTACGCCAGCGGCGGCAGCGCCAGCGGCATCGGCTTCCTGCTCATCGCCGTGCTGGCCGCCGCCGGCCTCGTCGGCCAAGGACGGCTGGTGCTCTTTTACGCCGCGCTGGCGACGCTGGCCATCCTCATCGAACAGGGTTGGCGCATCCTGAAGCTGGGCGCACCGTTCGGCGATCTATTCCGCGCCGGCGTTACCAGCATCGCCTATTTCGGCAGCGCCATCACCGCCAGCCTGCTCGCCCGCTGGGCGCTGACCAACGAGGCGCTGGCGCGCGCCCGCGGCGCCGAACTCGAAGAACAGCTCTCGATCAACCGCCAGATCATCGAGGAGATGGACGACGGCGTGCTCGTCGTCGATGGCGATGGCATCGTGCGCCACGCCAACCCGCAGGCAGAATGCCTGCTCGGCCATCGTCCTCCGCCCAACGCGCCGCTCGCCGATTATTCGCCGCTGCTCGGCGAACGCTATCTGCAGTGGCGCTCCCGAGCGGTGGAGAGCGAGCTGATGCTGCGCATCTCCGGCCACGACCGTCTGGTGCGCGCCCGTTTCCGGCCGCCGCACAACGGCGGCCACGCGCTCATCTACCTCGAAGACATGGCGCACGCCCAGGCCCAGGCGGCGCAGATCAAGCTGGCCGCCCTCGGCCGGCTGGCGGCGAACATGGCGCACGAGATCCGCAATCCGCTCACCGCGATCAGCCATGCCGCCGAACTGGTGCGCGAAGAGCCCGACCCGGCCATGCTGCAGCGTCTGGCGCGCATCATCGGCGACAATGCCCAGCGCCTGAACCGTCTGGTGTCCGAGATTCTCGAAATCGGCCGGCGCGATTCAGCCCACCCCGAACGCATCGCGCTCGCTGCCTTTCTGCGCCAGTTCGTCGACGAACACACGCTCGGCGATGCCACGCTGCGCCAGCGCCTGATCGTCGAGGCCGACGAAACGCTCGTCCTGAGCTTCGATCGCAGCCATCTACACCGTGTGCTGTGGAATCTGGTCACCAATGCCCTGCTCCATGCCGGCATGGGTCGTGTCTGGCTGCGTGCCGGTCGCGACCACAAAGGCCACGTCGAACTGCATATCATCGACGAAGGTCCGGGTATCCCGAAAGCCATACAGGCCCAGATCTTCGAACCCTTCTTCACCACCCATCACGAGGGCACCGGTCTGGGCCTGTACATCGCCCGCGAACTGTGCGAGGCCAACGATGCCACACTCGAATTCGTGGACAATGTGCCGGGCGCCCATTTCCGTATCCGCACCAGGGGAGAAGCGAATCCGTAAATAACCCGCGACTGAAGTCGCGGGCTTTATTGTGAAACGCGGACATGGTTGCTCATATCCACATTCCCAACATCAGGCGTATTTACAGCCGCCCTTGGCGAAACGGCCGTCTCGCCAATCCGGGCAAGGTTTCGACTTGCATTCAAGTCGCTGTGCGCCCGGAGACCACAGTGAGGGCACTCGAAACGGTGTTTCGAGCGCTTCCCCAACCCTCCACAACGCGAGCAGGTCTGGCTGGTATAGGCCGGGTTGACGTACTCGACCGCTATGCCCGCTGCTTTGGCCTTGTATTCGACGAAGG
>Ga0209207_1000873_pt1 | contig 15997 bp, 8 predicted proteins | sample SaghotsprinmetaG_FD_184140 | JGI IMG/M metagenome (GOLD analysis project Ga0209207, IMG submission 184140) | Hot spring microbial communities from South Africa to study Microbial Dark Matter (Phase II) - Sagole hot spring metaG (SPAdes) (version 3) | ecosystem: Environmental > Aquatic > Thermal...
GTGGTCATTTACCTGCCGATGTCGATCGAAGGCGTCGTCGCGATGCAGGCTTGTGCGCGCATCGGTGCCACCCACTCGGTGGTTTTCGGCGGCTTTTCTGCCAAATCGCTGGAAGAGCGCATCCTCGATGCCGGCGCGGTCGCGGTGATCACTGCCGACGAGCAATGCCGTGGCGGCAAGAACATCCCGCTCAAGCCGGCGGTCGATGAAGCGCTGGCGATGGCGGTGAACCATCAGGTGAAGACCGTGATCGTCTATAAGCGCACGGGCGGCGCCTGCAACATGGTCGAAGGCCGCGATCTTTGGTGGCACGACATCATCGAGGGGCAGAGCGAGACCTGCGCGCCGGAATGGGTCGAGGCCGAGCATCCGCTCTTCCTGCTCTACACCTCCGGTTCGACCGGCAAGCCCAAGGGCGTGCAGCACAGTTCGGGCGGTTATCTGCTGCATGCGATCCTAACCATGAAATGGACCTTCGACATCAAGCCGGACGATGTCTTCTGGTGTACCGCCGATATCGGCTGGGTTACCGGTCATACCTACATCACCTATGGCCCGCTGGCCTGCGGCGCCACCGAGATCGTCTTCGAAGGCGTGCCGACTTATCCTGATGCTAGCCGCTTCTGGAAGATGATCCAGGATCACAAGGTCAGCATCTTTTACACCGCGCCGACGGCCATCCGCTCGCTGATCAAGGCCAGCGAAGCGACGCCGGCGACCCATCCGCGCAACTTCGATCTCACTTCGCTGCGCCTGCTTGGTTCAGTCGGCGAACCGATCAATCCGGAAGCCTGGATGTGGTATTACACCAACGTGGGCGGCGAGCGTTGCCCGATCCTCGATACCTTCTGGCAGACCGAAACCGGCGGACACATGATCACGCCGCTGCCCGGCGTCACGCCGCTCGTGCCCGGCTCGTGCACGCTGCCCTTCCCCGGCATTCAGGCGGCGATCGTCGATGAGACTGGCCACGATGTCGAATGGGGCAAGGGCGGCTTCTTGGTCATCAAGAAGCCCTGGCCGTCGATGATCCGCACGATCTGGGGCGATCCGGAGCGGTTCAAGAAATCCTATTTCCCGGCCGATTTTGGCGGCAAGCTTTATCTCGCCGGCGACGGCGCGGTGCGCGATGCCAAGACCGGCTACTTCACCATCATGGGGCGCATCGACGACGTGCTCAACGTCTCTGGTCACCGCATGGGCACGATGGAGATCGAATCGGCTCTGGTCGCCAATCCGATGGTCGCCGAGGCGGCGGTGGTTGGCCGGCCGGACGAACTGACCGGCGAAGCGATCTGTGCCTTCGTCGTCCTCAAGCAGGCACGGCCGACCGGCGAAGAAGCAAAGAAGATCGCCAACGAACTGCGCAACTGGGTGGGCAAAGAGATCGGCCCGATCGCCAAGCCGAAGGACATCCGTTTCGGCGAGAACCTACCCAAGACGCGCTCGGGCAAGATCATGCGTCGCCTGCTGCGTTCGCTGGCTAAGGGCGAGGAAATCACCCAGGACGTGTCGACGCTGGAAAACCCGGCCATCCTCGATCAGCTGAAACAGACCTCCTGATCCGGGGGTACCCCGGCGGTACCCTGCCGGGGTGCCACCCCCACCGGCGCGCCGTGTGCCGGGCGCGCCGGTTGTTCCAGGGAAACGCTGAAGAAAGCCGCGAGCGGGATGCAACGCACGGCGCACGCAGCGCAGCAAGCGGGACATATCAAGTAGATCGGCAAGGGAACGAGCAGCGCGCAACGCCGTTGAAGCGCCCGCGCAGCAATTTGTTCAGCGTTTCCTTGAAGCCGAGGTGAGTTTCTTTCGCCTTGCTCGGCGCAAAAAACAGACGCCGCCCCCGCCTGGCTGCGGCGGGGACGGCGCTGCTCCACTCCCTCTACTTAGGGATTACCCGGGAACGGTCGCGTCAGGCGAGAACGACGCGACCCTTGGCGGCAGCGAGCGATGACGCGGCGGGCGCACGCATCGCTGCGGTCGCCTCAACGGAAACTGCCTCAGTGGAACTGCTCTTCCTCGGTCGACCCGGTCAGCGCGGTGACTGACGATGCGCCGCCCTGGATGATGGTAGTGACATCGTCGAAATAGCCGGTGCCGACTTCCTGCTGGTGCGAGACGAAGGTGTAGCCACGGCTGCGGGCGGCGAATTCCGGCTCCTGCACCTTTTCGACATAGGCCGACATGCCGCGCGCAGCATAGTCCTGCGCCAGATCGAACATGTTGAACCACATCGAATGGATGCCGGCGAGCGTGATGAACTGGTATTTGTAGCCCATCGCGCCGAGCTCGCGCTGGAACTTGGCGATGGTCGCGTCGTCGAGATTTTTCTTCCAGTTGAACGACGGCGAGCAGTTATAAGCGAGCAGCTTGCCGGGGAACTTGGCACGGATCGCCTCAGCGAATTTCTTTGCGAACTCCAGATCGGGCGTGCCGGTCTCGCACCACACCATGTCGGCATAGGGAGCGTATGCCAGGCCGCGGCTGATCGCTTGTTCGAGGCCCTTCTTCGTCTTGTAAAAGCCTTCGGCGGTGCGTTCGCCGGTGAGGAAGGGCTTGTCGTTCTCGTCGATGTCGGAAGTGAGCAGATCGGCGGCTTCGGCGTCGGTGCGGGCGAGGACGATGGTCGGAACGCCCATGACGTCGGCAGCGAGGCGGGCGGCGATCAGCTTCTGCACCGCTTCCTGCGTCGGCACGAGCACCTTGCCGCCCATGTGGCCGCATTTCTTCACCGAAGCCAGTTGATCCTCGAAATGCACACCGGCGGCACCGGCGCGGATCATCGCCTTCATCAGCTCATAGGCGTTGAGCACACCGCCGAATCCGGCTTCGGCATCGGCAACGATGGGAGCGAAGTAATCGATGTAGCCGACATCGCCCGGCCCGATGCCCTTGGACCACTGGATCTCGTCGGCGCGCTTGAAACTGTTGTTGATGCGTTCGACCACCGCCGGTACCGAATTGACCGGATAGAGTGACTGATCCGGATACATCGCCATGTAAGTATTGTTATCGGCCGCGACCTGCCAGCCAGAGAGGTAGATGGCCTTGATGCCGGCCTTGACCTGCTGCATCGCCTGACCGCCGGTGAGCGCGCCCAGACAGTTGATATAGGGTTCGTTATTGATCAACTGCCAAAGCTTGTCGGCGCCGCGCCGGGCGAGTGTGTATTCGATGGATATGCTGCCGCGCAGACGGACGACATCGTCGGCGGCGTAAGTACGCTGGATGCCCTTCCAGCGCGGATTTTCGGCCCAATCCTTGGCCAGGGCTGCGGCAGCGGCTTTGCGGTCGGTCATGTTGCGGTCCTTTCGAATGGTGGTGGGGGCCACGCATGGTCACTGCCGTCTTGCCGAAGCGGTGGAAGGCCGGAGCGACCATGAGCGGTGATACGATCCTTCACAGAAGCGCACCGAAGCCGGGCGAAACTGCGATGGTGGCCAGTATAGCCACGATATTGCGCCGCATCAAGTATCTTATATAAGACATAAGATGAAAAACATTTCGGCGCTCTGGGGAGCGTCGCTGGCGAAAGTCAGCCCCGTCGGCACGGCGTTCATCCTGAACCGGACGGCCCACCGCGAAGCGGCAAGCGCCTCGCCTCAACGCCGCCGCGACCCGTAGCCGACGAGCGCAGCGGGCAAACCGTCTTCCCTCCGAGAGGGGGAACCGAGGGGGCGGGCTTTCACGAGTCTTCATACTGCCGCCGCAGTCGGGCCAGGCCCTGACGGTAGGCTTCGCCATCGCCGTAGTCGAAGAAGAGCGGATAGCGGTCGTGGGCCGCCTTGAGCCGTCGGGCATGCTTGATCGGACACCAGTACTGTTCGGTACGTGCGGCGACTTCGCGCGTGTAGGCTGCGACACCGTTGCCATAGGAACAGTAAAAGCAGTTGAAGCGCTCGATGATGTTCAAATAAGGCAGATCTTCGCGGTCAAAGACGAGGTAGTCGGAGCGCTTGACTTTCGGGATGCGGTAGATCGGGAAGCAGATGGCCTGGTAGAGCGTGACGAACAGATCCATGAGCAGGAAGGGAATCCAGCCGAGATAGATGACCGGCGCGCTGAGGAGGACCGGCAGACGGGCGCGGCGCAGGAAGCGCAGCAGGCCGATCTTGTAGCGCCGTTGCTGGCGTATGAATTCGCCGGCCAGTTCGATGCGGCGTTGGGCCCACTCGTCGCGCTTGAGGCGGTATTCCTCCTCGAGTTCTTCCTGTAGGGCGCGGATGCGCGCCAATAATTCTTCGACGTGCTGTCTCATGTTCGTTTTTGTCCAACGTTGCCAGCCTTGTCGGCCTCGAGGGCAGCGACGGGCTAGGGAAACATCTGTTCCAGTGCACGCGGCGCGCCCAGCTCTATGCCCCTCGCGGTTTCTTCAGTGTTTTCCGGGTGCGCCTTCACCACCAGTAACCGCCCAGTCGCCAGCGTGGCGGCGCCTGTTGCACCATCGCCACTGGTAAGCGGACGATCTGTCCGGACCAGGATAGGCTGCCATCGCCTTCGAGGCGCAGCAGGCGGGCGATGCGTTCCTCGGTCGGCGGATGGGTGCGCAGCCAGGATGGCTGTGGATTGCCCCAGCCGGGCAACAGCCAGCCGCGCCAGCCGATGCGGATACCTTCGATGCGCGCCAGCGCCTGCGCCAGGCCGCGCGCATCGCCGGTGAGTTCGGCGGCCGTGGCGTCGGCGGCGAATTCCCGCACCCGCGACAGCCCGAGCTGGGCGAGCAAGGCCAGATGGGGTGCGAGTACCAGCAGCAGCAATGCCAGCCAGTCGATGGCCACTGCGTCGAGCAGCAGCAGTGGCAGGGCGAGCAGCAGCAGGATCTGTCCAAGCAACGACATCATGGCCGTCAGGCGGCTGACGTAGTCGGCCAGGGTCATCACGCACAGGTCGCCGTGGGCGATGTGTGCGACCTCGTGCGCCAGCACGCCGAAAATCTCGCGCGCCGGCATCGCGCGCAGCAGGCCGTCGCTCAGCGCGATGGCCGAGCTTTGGCGCGACCCGACGGCAAAGGCGTTGATGACGCGGCTGGGGACGTAGTGCAGGTGGGGCAGGCTGGGCAGACCGGCGCGTTCGGCGAGCGTGGCGAGCATTTGCCACAGTTCGGGCGCCACGGCCGGCGGGATGGGCTGGGCACGATACAGACGCAGCGTCAGCGGACCGGCGGCAGCCGGTTCGATGGCCAATGCCAACAGGCTGACGGCCAGAGCGATCCAGAACCCTTCTTCGCCGAAAAGCAGGAAGCCGCATAGCGCCGGCAGGCCGAAGAGCATGAGCAGCAGCACTACGCTTTGCAGCAGGTTGGTCAGCGGTCGTGACATGCCGTCGGCTCACTCCAGACCGGCGCGGCGCAAGCGCTGGCGCAGCTGATCGATCTCTTCCAGCAGGTCGGCGACCAGCGCCGCCAGTTCGGGCACGGCGTCGAAATCGCGTTCGATACGGTGCATGCGCAGCGCACGCAGCAGCGCTGCGGCATCGAAACACGGTTCGCCGGCATCGAGGCTCAGACCGTCGAGGCGCTGGAGCAAGCCGGCCTCGATGCGGCCGATAAGCCACTGCGGCTCCACCTCGCACAGCGCGGCCAGTCGTTCAATGCTCAGCCACTGCCCTTCGAGCAAGCTGCCACAGAGGATGTCGTCGGTGTCCATGTTCATTTCCCAGAGCGTGGGTCGAAGGCCAGTTCCCTGGCCATCGTCGCATAGAGTTCCCGCGCGCGCGCCGTATCGGCGGCGGGCAGGACGATGGTCAGATCGAGCAGCAGATCGCCCGGCGGTTTGCCCGGCAAACCCTTGCCGCGCACGCGCAGTGTCTGGCCGCTCTGCGCACGCGGCGGGATGCGGATCTTTAATGCGCCGTCCGGGTGAGGCACGCTCACCACGGCACCTAGAGCCGCCTCCCAGGGAGCGAGCGGCAGGGTCTGGATCAGGTCGCGGCCATCGACACGGTAGCGGGGGTGGGGGCGGAAGTGGACTTCGAGCAGCAGGTCGCCGGCGGGTGCGCCGCCCGTGCCCGCTTCGCCCTGACCAGCGAGGCGGATGATCTGTCCCTCGCTCACCCCTTGGGGGATGCGCACGTTCAGCGTCCGTTCGACCATCGTCAGCCGGCCATGTTCGTCGAAACGTGGCTGGCGCAGCGAAATCTGGCGCATCGCTCCCTGGAAGCTGTCCTCGATGTCGAGCAGCACGCTGGCGCGATGATCGTTGCCGCGTAGCGGGCCCTGGCCGAAACCGCCAGGCGCGCCGCGTCCGCCCATGCGGCCGAAGAGCTCGGCGAAGAAGTCCGAGAATCCGGCCGCTTCGTGCGGTGAGCAGCCACGCGCGGAGAATTCGAAGCCGGCGTCCCAGCCCGGCGGCGGGCGGAATTCCTCGCCGGCGGCATGATTGCTGGCCAACCGGTCGTAGGCGGCGCGTTTTTCGGCGTCGGAGAGCACCGTGTAGGCTTCGTTGATCTCCTGCATGCGCGCCTCGGCATCCGGCTCTTTCGAGACGTCGGGATGGTATTTGCGTGCCAGCCGGCGAAAGGCGGTCTTGATCTGCTCGGCCGTGGCATCGCGGGCCACGCCCAAGGTCTGGTAATAGTCTTTGAACTGCATTCGTCCTCCATCGTTGGATCGGGACAAGTCATTCCCGAATGCTACCCGCCGTTCGCCCAATCAGTTGGGGAAACGCTTACACCGAAGAAAGCCCCGAGCGGGGGGGCAGGAGGCGCGCGAGCAGCGACTATAGCCGATCAACAGCATAGGCGAGGAAGCGAGCACCGCGCAACGCCGTTGAAGCGCCCGCGCAGCAATTCGTTCGGCGTTTCCTTGGCGCCGATTCGATTCATCGAGAGTCATGGCCGTCGCCACGGGCGAGCGGGCGGCCGGTACGGCCTGTGCGGGTCGTCAGCGCGAAAGTCAGGCCGGTCGGAGCGGCGTTGGCGTGGATCGATGCCTTGGGCCGCTATCGCGGCCGTTCCATCGAACGGGGGGGGAGCCAGAAGCGGCCCTGCGTCGTCAGCAACGGACGGCTCCGTCGGGAGCGCCGGGCAGGGGCGACCGATTTTCGGTGCGCAGCCGGGCGGCGAACTGGTTGGCGGGCAGCGGACGGGCGTAGAGATAGCCCTGCGCCAGATCGCAGCCCATCGCGGCGAGAAAATCGCGTTGCGCTTCATCCTCGACACCTTCGGCGACGACGTGCAGGCCGAGTTTGTGGGCCATGGCGATCATCGCATCGGTTAGGCTGCGGCTGGCGGCGTTGCTGGTCAGGTGGCGAACGAAGGCGCGGTCGATCTTTAGATAATCGATGTCGAAGCGCTGCAGATAGGAAAGCGACGAGTAGCCGGTGCCGAAGTCGTCGAGCGCGATCTCGATGCCGGCAGCGCGGTAGGCGGCGAGCGTGGCGTGTACTTCCGGTCGTTCGCCGAGCAGCAGGCCCTCGGTGATTTCGATGACCAGACGCTCGCCGGCAATGCCGGCAGCGGCGAGCCGCGTCAGCCAGTGCGGTGTCTCTTCGCTATGGAACTGGCGCGGCGATTTGTTGACGCTGATCTGGACCGGCGGCAGGCCCGCATCGTCCCAAGCGCGGATCTGGGCCAGCACCTCGTCGAAGACCCAGTCGCCGAGTTCGTCGATCAGTCCGAGTTCTTCGGCCATCGGGATGAAGGTTGCCGGGCTGATGGCGCCGCGTTGCGGATGCTGCCAGCGCAGCAGCGCCTCGGCTTTGACCGTGCGGCCGCTGGCGAGATCGACGATGGGTTGGTAATACACCTCGAACTGGCGCGCCTTGAGGGCGCCGCGCAAGTCGCGCACCAGATCGCGCCGCACCTGCGCGGCGAGCTGCATCTCGTCGGTGAACCAGGCGAAGCCGCCGCGGTAGCCCCGCTTGGCGACCGACATCGCCTGCTCGGCATTGCGCAGCAGGGCATCCAGATCCTCGGCATCGTCGGGGAAGAGGGTGATGCCGATGCAGGCGACGACGAAGGCACTTTCGTCGCCGAGCGGGAAGGACTGTCCGAGCGCACTGACGATGGCGCTAGCTACCTGTTCGACAGCGGTCGGATCGGGCGGCTGCGGCATGGCTACGGCGAAGCCGTCGCCGGAGAGGCGGGCGACGGTGTCGCGCTCGCCGGTCTGGGCAACGATGCGCCGCGCCGCCTCGACGAGCACCTGGTCGCCGGCCGCCTGGCCGAAGGCATCGTTGACCGACTTGAAGTGATCGAGATCGATCATCAGCACGGCCAAGCGGTTGGTGCGCCGCAGCTCCTGGCGCAGCCGGTCGCGGAACAGGCGACGGTTTGGCAGGCCGGTGAGGGCGTCGTAATTCGACTGCTGCCAGATGGCTTCTTCGGTTTTCTTGATCTCGGTGAGGTCGGAGAACAGGCCGATGCGCTGGATCAGCCGGCCGGATTCGTCGTGGATCGAGCTGATGCTCAACCACTTGGCGAACTCTTCGCCATTGCGTCGCCGGTTCCAGATTTCGCCCTGCCAGTGGCCGGTCTGCTCCAGTGCCTGCCCCATGTTGCGATAGAGCGACGGTGCGTTGCGTGGCGAACCGAGCATGGCCAGATCGCGGCCGATGACCTCGTCGGCGCTGTAACCGGTCAGGCGCGAGAAGGCCGGATTGATGGTGACGATGCGGTTCTCGGCATCGGTGACGAACATCGCTTCGCCACTGGAGCGATAGACCGACGAGGCGAGCAGCAATTCATCGTCCAGACGCTTGCGTTCGATGACCACGCTCGCCAGGCAGGCGAGATCGCACAGCAGCGCCCGGTCGGCCTCGACCGGTTCCGCCGCCTCGCGCCGATAGAAGGCCAGCACGCCCAGCGTCTCGCCGCGCACGGAGAAGATGGGTTCGCACCAGCAGGCGATCAGGCCGGCGCGTTCGGCCAGTTCCCGGCCCGCCTGCCAGTAAGGATGCGTTCGGATGTCGGCAACATAGACCGGCTGAGCGCGGAAGGCGGCGGTGCCGCAGCAACCGACGCCGTCGCCGACCTCGATGCCGTCGTCCGCCTCGTTGAAGAATCCAGGCAGGCTGGGCGCGGCGCCGAGGCGCAGAGTCTGGCTGCCGGCGTCGAACAGCAAGATGGAGGCGAGGAGGTCGGGGCGCTCTTGTTCGACTTCCTCGACGATGAGTGTCAGCAGATCGTGCAGTGCGCCACCGGTTGCGAGCAGTTCGAAGATGCGTTGGTGCATCGACAGACGGAGGTGGTTCCGTTCGAGCCGTGCGTCGCGGCGTGCCAGCTCCACCGACAGTTCATCGAGAGCCTGGGTCAGTTCGGCCGTTTCCCGCACTCCATCCGCCAGCGTCAGGCGCGCGCCGCTTTCGCGCGGCAGCTGGCGGGCGAAAGCGGTCAGACGGCTGAGATGCGCCAGTGCTGGCTTGACCAGCAGCAGATGCAGGATGATCGCCAAGGCGACGGCGAGCAGCGCGCCGAACAGCGCGCCGGTGGGCGAAACGGGGACGTCGCCGGCAGTATCGCTGGCCAATTCGAGGTAGAGCCAGCCCGAATGGGCTTGGACGCCTACCGCCTGCCAGGCCGCCAGTCGACGTTCGTCCAGCCAGCCGAGCCGTGTTTTTTCGCTCGGCAGTTCGAGGCGGCCCGACAGGCGTACCTGGGGCTGCCCGCCGGAGCTCACCTCGCGCACGGCCACCAGCAAGCGCCCGTTGCGGTCGGTCACGGCCAGTTCGACGATGGCCGGATGCTGAATGAGATGGTGTGCCACTTCTTCGATGGCGGCATAGTCGCGGCGCAGCAAATCGCCATCGAGCGCGTCGGCCAGCGCTGCGGCCAGCAACCGCGCCTCGTGTTCGGCGCTCTGGCGCTGCAGTTTGTTGCGGTGCTGGGCCGCATCGAGGGTGAGGAGAATCGCTACCGAGAGTATGGCGAGCAGTGTCGAGAGGAACAGGCGTCGCGCGAGCGAGCCGGGGAGGGGGCCGTGGGGCCGGTTCATGGAGCTTCTTCGTAGGTGGGCAACGGAAAATCGGGTCCGTTGGGGCGGCGGGGCCGATCGAACTCCGTATTGTCGCACTTCGCCGCAGCTTCGTGGGGACCTCACTGGATGCAGCGATCGGGTTGGCGAATACGCCGGATGTGGTGCCGCGCCGCTGCATGTCGTGCGGTGTGTGCTCAGTGTTGGGTTTCCCTTCGTTCCCGGGTTTAGCGCCTAGAAAACGCTGAATACATTGCTGCGCGGGCGCATCGCGGCGTTGCGCGGTGTTGGCTCCGGCCGCTTCGCTTCACATCGGCTGCGCCGATGTGAGCCTTCGCCGAAACTGCGTTTTCGCTCCCTCGCTATCCTATTTTGATAGGTCTCGGTCGCTCCACGCCGCGCGCCCAGCAGCTCTATCCCGCTCGCAGCTTTCTTCCGCGTTTCCCTAGACGAAGTCGCGGTGCGCCGGCGTCGTACCGGCCGGACTAACTTTCAGCCTGTGCCGGTTTCGGCGATGCGCTGGTGGATGTGAGCCAGCGCCGCGTCGACCTGATCGATGAGGATCAGGCACAGGTCGCCAGGACGCAGTTTGGCGAGTGCGCCGTCGATGGCGAGGAACTCGCCGCGCACCTCGCTCACTGCTTGCGTGCGGCGGGCGTCGGCGAGCCCCTGACGCAGCAGCGCCAGCACCTCGCCGTCGGCGCGGCCACGCTGGCAGGCGTCCTGGTAGAGGATGACTTCGTCGAAAGCGTCGCCGAGCAGCGCCGTCTGGGCGCGGATGTCTTCGTCGCGCCGGTCGCCGGCAGCGCTGATGACGACGAGACGGCGCTGTGCCGGCAGCGTGTCGACGGCGGCGATCAACGCGGCGATGGCGTCCGGGTTGTGGCCATAATCGGCGATCAGCGTCGCGCCGCGATAGTCGAAGAGATTGAAGCGCCCCGGCACGTTGGTCGCGTCGGTGCTGAAGCTGGCCAAACCGCGCTCGATGACCGGCCAAGGCAAGCCGAGCGCCCAGCCGGCGGCGGCGGCGGCGAGCGCATTTTCGACCTGGAAAGGCAGACGGCCGCCGTGCGTAAACGGCACGCCGGCGAGCGGAATGTGATGATGGAAATCGCCCTCGACGAAGCGCAGCGCGCCATCGGCGCAATAGACGACCCGCTTGCCCTGGGCGCGATGGGCGGCAAGCGCCGGTTCGGAGGCGGTGCGGGCGAAGAATATGACGCTCCCGGGACAGGACGAAGCCATGCGCACCGTTTGGGGATCGGCGGCGTTGAGCACGGCGTAGCCTTTCGGCGAGACATTGCGCACGATGGTGCGCTTGAGCACGGCCAGATCCTCGGTGGTCGTGATGTAGTTCAGGCCGAGGTGATCGCCGATACCGATGTTGGTCACCACTGCCACCTGACAGCGGTCGAAGGCTAGGCCTTCGCGCAGCAGACCACCGCGCGCGGTCTCGAACACCGCCGCCTCGACTTCCGGGTGCAGCAGCACGTTGCGGGCGCTTTTCGGGCCGGAGCAGTCGCCATCGTCGATCAGCCGGCCGGCGACATAGACGCCGTCGGTGGTGGTCATGCCGACGGTCAGTCCTTGGCTGGCGAGCAGATGGGCGATCAGGCGCACCGTCGTCGTCTTGCCATTGGTGCCGGTGACCGCGACGACGGGAATGCGGCCATCTTCGCCGGGCGGGAAAAGCAGATCGACCACCGCCTCGCCGACCGGCCGCCCCTTGCCGAACGAGGGTGACAGGTGCATGCGTAACCCCGGTGCGGCATTGACCTCGACGATGCCGCCGCCCTGCTCTTCCAGCGGCTGCGTCACCGTCTCGCAGACGGCGTCGATGCCGGCGATGTGCAGACCGACGATTTGCGCCGCCATCACCGCGCAGGCGGCGAGGCGGGGATGCACATCGTCGGTGACATCGGTGGCCGTGCCGCCGGTGGACAGGTTGGCGTTGTGGCGCAAGAGTACGCGCGCGCCCTTCGCCGGTACCGAATCGGCCTTCAAGCCCTGACGCGCCAGCGTGGCCAGCGCGATGTCGTCGAAGCGGATGCGTGTCAGCGAGGTGGCATGGCCCACACCGCGGCGCGGATCGGCATTGACCTGCTCGACCAGCTCACGCACGCTATGGACGCCGTCGCCGATGACCTGCGGTGGGTCACGGCGCGCGGCGGCGATGAGCCGGTCGCCGACCACGAGCAGGCGGAAGTCATAGCCAGGTAGGAAACGTTCGACCATCACATCGCCATACTCGGCGGCAGCCGACCAGGCGCGCTCGAAGCTTGCGCGGTCGCCGATGTTGACGGTCACCCCCTTGCCCTGGTTGCCGTTCTGGGGCTTGACGACCACCGGCAGGCCGATTTCCAGCGCCGCCGCCCAGCCATCTTCCAAGTCGCGCGCCGGCCGGCCCAGCGGCACCGGCACGCCGGCGGCAGCGAGCAACTGCTTGGTCAGCTCCTTGTCCTGGGCGATGCTCTCGGCAATGGCCGAAGTGGCATCGACTTCGGCGGCCTGGATGCGGCGCTGCTTGCACCCCCAGCCGAACTGCACCAGCGAGGCGGTGTTCAGGCGGCGATAGGGGATGCCACGCGCCACCGCTGCCTGGACGATCGCGCCGGTGGAAGGGCCGAGCCTCTCGTCCTCATCCAGATCGCGCAGACGGGCGAGCGCTGCGGCCAGATCGAAGGGCGCATCGGCGCGCGCGGCGGCGATCAGACGTTCGGCCAGTTCGAAGGCCAGGCGCCCGACTTCCTCTTCGCTGTATTCAACGACGACGAGGAAAATCCCGGCTTCGACGGTTGGCTTCGTGCGACTGAAGGTGACCGGACAGCCGGCTTGGGCCTGCAGGCCGAGGGCGGCATATTCGAGGATGTGGGCCAGCGAGACGGTGCCCTCGTGACCGGCGCTGCGCAGCGCGCCGACATCGGGAAAGCGCGCGCGCAGGCGGTCTTCGAAACTGGCCAGCGTATCGATATCGCATTCTTCGGGCGTACAGGCGACGACGGCTTCGATCGCCGTGTGCCGGCTCCAGAGATTGGGACCGCGCAGGGCGCGGAGACGGGTGATTTGCATGGCAAGCAGTGGGTAGTAGGTAGTGGGCAGTGGGCAGCGGGCAGTGGGCAGAACTGCCTACTGCCAACCATCCAAGAAGTCAGCCGCCGGCAAAGCCGAAGGTTTCGGCGCCAGTGCGCAGCAGATCGTAGCCGAAGCCCAGCGCCCAACCCGCGGCCAGCGCCGCCAACAATGCGCGCCGGCCTTCATCGTCGCCGCAGCCTTGGCAGCGGCTGACCGGGATCAACGGTTGCAGTGAGGCTCCTTGCGCCAGCATCAGCATCTCGTCGGCGAAAAACAGTGCCCGCCCACCCGCGCTGCGCTGGCGGGCGATGGCCGTGTTCTCGTCCGGCGCGAAAAGGATGGTTTCGCCATCGCACAACGGTTGCATCGCCAGCAGGCGCTCATCGTCGGCGGCGAGCACCGCCGCGCCGCCGGGCAGCACGACATCGATCTGGGTGCGTAGGACGGCGAACAGCTTGTCCTCGTCGTCGATCCACCATTCGTCCAGCGTGCCCAGGCCTCCGGCGTCGAGGACGATGCCGACGCGGCAGCGGTCGTAGGGCAGGCCCACGTCGAGGATGTGCTGTGCCGTATGGGTGAAGAGCGCCAGATCGAGTGTGCGGTGGGTGAGCAGATGGGTTGCCGTCGGCCAGCGACTGGCATCGCTGGCGGTGATGCGCCGCTCGTCGAGATACAGGCCGGTGCGGCACGCCAGACCGGTTTTGCGGCCGGCCAGCCGGCCCAGCCAGGCGAGGCGCTGGCCGACTTCGGCGGTCAGCCGGCTGCCGGTAATGCCGACGACGTCGATACGCCCATCCTCGCCGGGCGGGAAGAGATGATCGACGATCGCCGGGCCGACCGGCCGTGGCTGGCCCTGCGCCGGCTTCAGGTGCATCAGCAGGCCCGGGCCGGCATTCACTTCGACGATGGCGCCGCCGGTTTCCTCCAGCGGCCGGCTGATGTCGCTGCACACCAGATCGATGCCGGCGATGTCCAGCCCCACGGTCTTCGCCGCCAGCACGGCCCGTGCTGCCACCTCGGGGTGCACTTTGTCGGTGACGTCGATGGCGACGTTGCCGTTGCGCTGCACCAGCACGCGCCGTCCTGCTTCAGGCACCGCCTCGCCATCGAGCTTCTGGCGGGCAAGCAGCAGCTGCATCGCCGGCTCGCGATCCAGCACGATGGTTTCGAGCGGAAATTCCTCGGCCTCACCGCGCCGCGGATCGGAATTGAGCTGGGCATCGATCAGCTGACGCACCGTCGAGTGGCCATCGCCGGTGATGTAGAGATTCTCGCCCTTTGCTGCCGCTACCAGCTTGCCGCCGACGACGAGCAGGCGATGCTCGTCGCCGGCGATGAAGCGCTCGACGATCACCTCCGAGCCTTCGGCCTCGGCGATGGCGAAGGCGGCCTCGACCTCGGTCCGCAAAGTCAGCTCCAGTGACACGCCGCGACCGTGATTGGCGTCCGACGGCTTGACCACCACCGGCAGTCCGATGTCTGCGGCCGCCTCCCAGGCCGCAGCCGGGCTTTCGACGATGCGGCCCTGTGGTACCGGCACACCGACGCTTTTCAACAACTGTCGTGTCAGTTGCTTGTCGCAGGCGATGCTTTCGGCAATCGCCGAGGTCGCGTCGGTCTCGGCGGTCCAGATACGCCGCTGCTTTTTGCCTAGCCCCAGCTGCACCAGATTGCCATCGTTCAGGCGCAGCCAGGGAATGCCACGGTCGATGGCTGCACCGACGATCGCCGCCGTGGACGGGCCGAGCCAGTGGGCATCGACCTTGGCGCGCAGCGCTTCGATGCAGGCCGCGACATCGAAAGGCCGATCCTCGATCGCCGCCATGACCAGATCGCGCGCCACCAGCACGGCGGCCTTGCCGACCTCGAAGGCGCGTGTGCGCACGACGAGCTTGTAGACGCCGCGCTGCGGCGTCGAGCGCGCCTTGCCGAAGCCGACCTTCATGCCGGCGCGCGTTTGCAACTCGATGGCGACATGTTCGATGATGTGCGCCGGCCAGGTGCCTTCGCGTAGACGCGAGACGAAACCACCGTGGCAACCCTCGCTGCAGCGGTGCTCCAACAGGCCGGGCAGCCAGGCGATGAGCCGGTCGGTGAAGCCGGGCAAGGTATTCGAAGGGCAGTCCTCCAGTTCGCCAATATCGACCCAGGCTTCGACACAGGGGCGATAGGTCCACAGGTTGGGGCCGTGCAACGCGAACAGGCGCAGGATACGGATGTCTTTGGTCATTACATTGGAATGGTCAGAGAGAAAATCTTGGCGCGCAAACCCTTTCTCGGGAACGCAATCCGTGGGCCAGTGAGCCCACCCCGAAAAACTCGCTGCGCTCGTTCTGCCCAGCGAGGGGCAAGCCGACCCGTCCGCAGCAGCGGACATGTTGGCAAAGCTGAACTCGTTGGAGGCCCGAAGGGCAACACTCGGGCTGGCCTTTCGTTTTCGAGAGTCAAGGAATCGCTCGTCACGCACTCTGGTGTCGGGGCAGAAACACCCGCGGCTGCCCTACTAGGTGCGCTGGTGTCGGCGACATCCGAAGGCAAACGCCAGCACCGGCTACGAAGTTGACCACGATTCGCCATCGAGGTGCCTCGATGAAAAAATCGGCGAGAGGGATGAAGTAGCTGGCGCACGCAGCGCAGCGACCGTAGCCGATCAAACGGATCGGCGAGGGAGCGAGCAGCGCGCAACGCCGCGATGCCCCCGCGCAGCAATTTATTCAGTGTTTCCTTCAGCCGCCGTGCCGACGGGTCTGACTTTGGATAATGCCGGCATGGAAAAGAGATTCAATACTGCCGGTCCGTCGAAGCCCGAGCGCCATTACCTGATCGACCCGCTGAGCCGCATCGATCTCGCCGAAATCGAAGCGCTGATCGATGAGGAGCGCAACTTCGTGCTGCACGCGCCGCGCCAGAGCGGCAAGACGACGGTGCTGCTGGCGCTGATGCACCATCTCAACGCCCAAGGGCGATACCGCGCGGCCTATGCCAACATCGAAAACGCGCAGGCGGCGCGTGGTA
>Ga0209207_1000881_pt1 | contig 15861 bp, 18 predicted proteins | sample SaghotsprinmetaG_FD_184140 | JGI IMG/M metagenome (GOLD analysis project Ga0209207, IMG submission 184140) | Hot spring microbial communities from South Africa to study Microbial Dark Matter (Phase II) - Sagole hot spring metaG (SPAdes) (version 3) | ecosystem: Environmental > Aquatic > Thermal...
TGCGGTCGAGCGCACGTTGGGGATGGACTTGGCGTACACCTGAGACAGTGCCACGCCCAGCGGGTAGTACACGCCGCTCTGGCCGCCCGTGAGGACGTTGACGAACTGTTGTTGCTGGGCGTTTGCGGCCCCGGCAATGAGGGCGGCACCAAGGCTCAGGCCCAGGCCGATCTTTTGAATCCAGCGCATGGATGGGTCTCCTTTTGTGGGTATGGACGAAAAGGGCAGAATAGCGCAACTTGCAGCCCGGCAACCCGTGGTATGGCTGAATCGGGCGGAGGGGTTTTCCCGGGTTGGGGCCGCGCCCCGCGTCCGCAGCTTGTCCGGGGTCCGTTGAAATCCATGTCCATTCCATCTTCTTCTGTGCCTGGTGGGCCTGCATGCGCTGTGCACAGGGCGGCCAGCGGCCTGGCCATCGATGCGTTTGTGGACGCGCTTTGGCTGGAAGAGGGGCTTTCTCGCAACACGCTGGAGGCTTACCGCCGTGACCTGACTTTGCTGGCTGCATGGCTGGAGGGCCAGGGCAGACCGCTGCTGGAGGTGGGCGAGGCCGACCTGGGCGCCTACTTCGCCCATCGCCACAGCCAGACACGGGCCACCACTGCCAACCGGCGCCTGACGGTGTTCAAGCGGTTTTTTCGCTGGGCCTTGCGAGAGCGCCGGATCGGCGTGGACCCCACCTTGCGCCTGCAGGCGGCGCGCCAGCCGCTGCGCGTTCCCAAGACACTTTCCCAGGCCCAGGTCGAGCGCCTGCTGGAGGCCTCTGATGCCGGGACGCCGCTGGGCTTGCGCGACCGGGCCATGCTGGAGCTGATGTATGCCAGTGGCCTGCGTGTGTCTGAACTGGTGTCGCTCAAGACCTGGAACGTGGGCTTGACCGAAGGGGTGCTGCGCGTGCTGGGCAAGGGAGGCAAGGAGCGCCTGGTGCCTTTTGGCGATGTGGCGCGCCAGTGGCTGGAGCGCTATCTGCAGGAAGCGCGTGCCGCCATTCTGGCCGGTCAGCAGACGGATGATCTGTTCGTGACGGCGCGCGGCGCGGGCATGACGCGCGTGATGTTCTGGGTCATCGTCAAGAAATGTGCGCTGGCCGCAGGCATTACCGCGCCGCTGTCACCGCATACGTTGCGCCATGCGTTTGCCACACACCTGCTCAACCATGGCGCCGACCTGCGGGTGGTGCAATTGCTGCTGGGGCATGCCGATATTTCCACCACCACCATCTACACCCATGTGGCACGCGAGCGGCTGAAGCAACTGCACGAGCGGCACCATCCACGCGGCTGAGAGCAGCCCGCACAGGTTTCCTGGCGCCGTCGCCCGCACCGAGCCAGTGACGTTGCGCAGTGCGTGGCTGCCGCAGCAGCCAGGATGCCTATTCGGCGCCCAGGCTGTCGGCCCAGGCCAGGGCCTGGAGGTGTGCCATGTTGACCTGATGGCCCGAGAGGTGCAGCAGCTCGGTGTTGTGCGCGAAGGCCGCGTCATCGCCGCTTTCGCAAGCCTTGGTCAGGGCAAGGAAGGGGGCGAAGACGCCGGTGTTGCTCAGCAGGGCTTCCGTCACGGGTTCTGGCAGTGCCACGGACTCCAGGGCCTGTTCGAGCGGAATGCCCAGCATGGCATCAAGCAGCGAGAACACGCCGACGACGAAGGCGTTGTCGCATTCCTCGGGCGACAGCATTTCGGCCGCCAGCAGTTCCATGAGCCGCCCGCGTACCACGGCGGTCGTGCCAATGGCCGGAGCCGAGCCGCTTGCGCGGGAAGTGGTGAGCAGCAGCGCGGCCCAGCGGAAGAGTTTTTTCAGGCCCAGGATCATCACCGCGTGGCGGAACGAGGTGATCTCGCACGAAAGGCCGAAACCCGATGAGTTGATGAACCGCAGCAAGTTGAAAGAAAGCGTGGGGTCTTTCTTGAGCAACTCCTCGATCTCGGTTGAACTGGCCTGCTTGCGGACCAGGTTGATCAACTGGATGATGATGGCCTGCGACGGCCTGATGGTCTTGGTCTGAACCAGCGAGGGCTTGGCAAACCAGTAGCCCTGGAACAGCTTGACGCCCAGATCGGCCATGAGCTGGTATTGCTCTGCGGTTTCGACCTTTTCCGCGACCAACTGAATCTTGCTGTTGGCGCTGCGCGCAAATTTCACCAGTGGCCCCGCCATTTCGGGTTTGAAGGCCGTCATGTCCAGTTTGATGTACGCCGCCAGCGGCAGCCACGCGGCATAGGCCCGGCGCAGCACGTTCTGGTTGAAGGCCAGCTTGAACCCCCGCTTGTTCAGCGCTTCCAGTTGGTCAATGGCGTGCGTGATGTCTTCCGGGCTGGCTGTTTCGGGCAGCGTGGGTACCTCCAGCACCACCTTGTCGGGGTGGATCAGTTCAAGGTGTCCCGATGCCAGGCTCTCTTGCGTGCAGTTGATGAAGACGATCTTCTTGCCCACCAGGGCTTCGGCATCGCCGTGCGAGAGTGCGTTGAACAGCAGGGCAGCGTCGCTGGCGGCGGTGTGGGAATCCAGCTCGGTGGAGCGGTCGTACAGCTCGTAGCCGAAGACTGCGCGGTGCTCGTCCACGATGGCCTGACGGGCGATCAGGGCCGTGTTGCCCCCTTGCGCAGGCGTTTCAGGGGAAATGGTCGATTCTGGCTCTTGGGTGCTGGACATGGGCATGCAGGGACTGAAGGTCAGTCCATTCTAGAGCGAAGCCCGCACATTGGTGCAGATATCAGTCGCTGATGTGGTCGGCCCAGGCCAGGGCCTGCAGGTGGGCGCCGTTGATCTGCTGGCTGCTCAGGTGCAAGGTGCTGGCTGCGTGGTGGAAAGCCGCATCGTCACTGGACTCGCAGGCCTTGGCCAGCATGAGCAGATCGCCCAGGATGCCCTCGTGGCGCAGCAGCGCCGCACTGACGGCGTCGGGCACGCTCAGCAGGCCCAGTGCGGAGTCCATGGACATGCCCAGCATGGTGTCGAGCATGGAGAAGATGCCCACCACGAAGGCCTCGTCGGCTTCTTCCTGCGACAGGGTTTCGAGCGCCAGCAGCTCCATCAGCCGGCCGCGCACCACGGCGGTCTGTCCCACGGAGGAGGGTGTTCCGCTGGTGCGCGAGGCCGTCAGCAGCAGCGCCGCCCAGCGGAAGAGCTTTTTCAGGCCCATCAGCATCACGGCCTGGCGGAAGGAGGTGACCTCGCGCGTCAGGCCGAAGCCCGAGGAGTTGATGAGCCGCATCAGGTTGAAGGCCAGGCCCGCGTCTTTCTTGAGCACTTCCTCGATGTCGTCGGTGCTGGCCTGCTTGCGCACCAGGTTGATGAGTTCGAGGATGGCTGCCTGGCCGGGGGCCACCAGTTTGGCGTGAACGAGGGACGGGCGGGCAAACCAGTAGCCCTGGAACATCTGGATGCCCTGGCTGGAGGCAGCGTCGTACTGTTGCGCCGTTTCCACCTTTTCAGCGATCAGCTCGGCCTGGGAATGGCGGTTGGCGTAGCTGATCAGCACGGCCAGCTGGTCGGGTGCAAGCACCGAGAGATCAAGCTTGATGTAGTCGGCCAGCGGCAGCCAGGAGGCGTAGGTGGACTGCAGCACCGTGTGGTCGAACGCGAGGTGAAAGCCGCGCTCGCGCAGGCCCGTCAGGATGGGCAGGCGGGCAGCAACCTCGTCGGCGGCGGCATGGCCCAGCGGGGGGATTTCCAGGACGACCTTGTCGGGGTCGATGAGCTCCAGATGACCGCCGGTCAGGCTCTCATGTGTGCAGTTGACGAAGATGAGCTTTTTGCCGACCAGTTCGTCCGTGCCGGCATGTGACAGCGCGGTGAACACCAGCGCCACATCGGTCGCCGCGGTGTGGGTGGGACCGGTGCGCGAGCGGTTGAACAGCTCGTAGCCGATCACCACATGCTGTGCGTTCACGATGGCCTGGCGCGCAATCAGGGCCACGGATGTCAGGCTGGCGTCGGGGGCCGTCGGTGCGGTGGCGTTCCCGGGGGCGTTGGTGCTTGACATGGTTGAATGGTGGGTAAAAGACGGAGTCAACAGGGTCGGGCGCTGATTGTAGGGATGTTTGCCGTGCGGCCGATCAGCCGTGCTGCAGCCATAGCAGCTCGGCATCGCTGAAACCGGCCGTGCGCCGGGCCTGTGCATTGAGCGGCGGCTTGGGGCGGGGGGCTTCATGGCGGGCCACCAGGGCTGCGTAGTGCGGCTCAGGCTCCAGGCCTTGGCGTTCGCACAGCCAGCGGTACCAGTGGTCGCCAATGGCCACATGGCCCACTTCTTCCTCCAGGATCACGTCCAGGATGCGGGCGGCGGCCAGCGCATCGGGCGTGCCCACCTGCCGCAGCTTGCGCTGGATGAGGGGCGTGGCGTCCAGCCCGCGCGCCTCCATGGTGCGCGGCACCAGCGCCATGCGTGCGGTGGCGTCGTGCTGCGTCTTCTCGCACATGGTCCACAGGCCCTGGTGGGCAGGAAAGTCGCCGTAGTCGTGGCCCTGGCTGCGCAGGTGGGTGCGCAGCATCTGGAAGTGCTTTGCCTCCTCGGCCGCCACGCGCAGCCAGTCGAGGTAATACGGGCGTGGCATGCCATCGAAGCGCCAGAGGGCGTCGAGTGCGAGGTTGATGGCGTTGAACTCGATGTGCGCGATGGCGTGCAGCAGCACGGCACGGCCCTCGGGTGTGGCAGGCGAGCGCCGGGCCATTTCGGTGTGGTTGCGCAGTTCGGGACGCTCGGGGTGGCCAGGCAGGGCGAGCCCGTCCGTGGACGGGGCCTGGGTTGCTATTGAAAGATGAGCTGCTTGCGCATGCAGTTCAAGCGTCTGAGCCACTTTTTGCTCAGGATCTGAGAGGCACAAGACCTGCAATGCGCGGTGGCGAAGCTCCATCTCTACAATTCTAGGTGCTGCCATCCGGAGCGCGTCGTCGCTTTGTAACCGAAGGCAGCTTCTTTTTTTTGCGGGAGTGGGTGCATGGCGATATATGAACTCGACGGCGTGGCGCCGCAGGTGGCGGCTTCGAGCTGGGTGGCCGACAGCGCGCAGGTGATGGGGAAGGTGACGCTGGGCGAAGATGCCAGCGTGTGGTTTGGCACCGTGGTGCGTGGCGACACCGAGAGCATCAGCATTGGTGCGGGTTCCAACATCCAGGACGCGAGCGTGCTGCACGCCGACTTCGGCAAGCCTCTGGTGGTGGGCGAGCGCGTGACCGTGGGCCACCAGGTGATGCTGCACGGCTGCACCATCGGCGACGAGTCGCTCATCGGCATCGGCGCCGTCATCCTCAACGGCGCGAAGATCGGCAAGAACTGCCTGGTGGGCGCTGGCGCGCTGGTGACCGAGGGCAAGGAGTTTCCCGATGGTTCCATGATCATCGGCAGCCCCGCCAAGGTGGTGCGCCAGCTCACGCCCGAGCAGATGGAAGGGCTGCGCATGAGCGCGCTGCACTACATCGAGAACGCGCGCCGCTTCAAGAGCGGCCTGCGCAAGATCGGCTGATTTTTCTGGAACCCCGCGTGTCTGAACTTCACAAGTTTCTTTTCGATGGCCTGCCCGTGCGCGGCATGCTGGTGCGCCTGACCGACGCCTGGACCAATATCCTTGACCGCCGCGCCGGTAACACGGCCACGGGCGCCTACCCGGCCCCGGTGCGCGAGTTGCTGGGCGAGATGGCGGCCGCGGCCGTGCTCATGCAGTCCAACATCAAGTTCAACGGCGCGCTGGTGCTGCAGGTGTTTGGCGATGGCCCCGTCAAGCTGGCGGTGGCCGAGGTGCAGTCGGATCTGTCCTTGCGCGCCACGGCCACGGTCAACGGCGAGGTGCCGGAGGCCGCGCGCCTGAGCCAGATGCTCAACGTGGGCGGCGGCGGGCGCTGCGCCATCACGCTCGACCCCAAAGACCGCCTGCCCGGTCAGCAGCCCTACCAGGGCGTGGTGCCCCTGCACGGCGACCACCACGAGAAGCTCGAACGCCTGTCCGACGTGCTGCAGCACTACATGCTGCAGTCCGAACAGCTCGACACCGTGCTGGTGCTGGCGGCCGACGACAAGGTCGCCGCCGGCCTGCTGATCCAGCGCATGCCCATCAAGGGCGAGGGCAATCTGGCCGGTTCGCTCAGCCACAGCGAGAACGAGGACCAGATCGGCCGCAACGAGGACTACAACCGCATCGCCCACCTGGCCTCCAGCCTGACGCGCGAGGAGCTGCTCACGCTGGACGCCGATACCATCCTGCACCGCCTGTTCTGGGAAGAAAAGCTCCTGCGTTTCGAGCCCCGGCAGGGCGCGGACGGCCCGCGCTTCGCCTGCACCTGCAGCCGCGAGCGCGTGGGCCGCATGCTGCAAAGCCTGGGCACGGCCGAGGCCGAGAGCATCCTGGCCGAGCAGGGCCATATCGAGGTGGGGTGTGAATACTGCGGCCAGCAGTACCGCTTCGACGCGGTGGATGCGGCCGGGCTGTTCACCGCTGCGCCCGTGGTGCAACCGCCGACCGGTTCCACGCTGCACTGACACAGCGCGCGGCCCAGGCCGACAGCCACCGCGCAAGGGCCGCCAAGCCGTTCAAGCGGCGCAGCCGCTCAGGGGAGGCCCCTATTTCTGGGTGAACTGGACGAAGATCTCGCCCTGCTTGACCATGCCCAGCTCGCTGCGGGCTTTTTCCTCGACCATGTCGAGGCCTTCCTTCAGGTCGTGCACCTCCGAGGCCAGCCGTTCATTGGCCAGACTGGCCTGGGCATTGGCCGCCTTCTGTTCCTTGATCTGCCGCTGCATTTCGTGCACGCGTGGCAGGCTGCCCCGTCCCAGCCAGAGCTGGGCATGCAGGGCCGCCAGCAAAGCCAGCAGCACGGCAGGGACGATGCGTGAGGCCACGGCAGAGGCGGTGCGTGATCAGCGCAGGTTGTAGAACGCGCGGCGGCCGGGGTAGTACGCGATGTCGCCCAGGTCTTCCTCGATGCGCAGCAGCTGGTTGTACTTGGCAATGCGGTCCGAGCGCGACAGCGAGCCGGTCTTGATCTGGCCGGCGTTGGTGCCCACGGCGATGTCGGCGATGGTGCTGTCCTCGGTCTCGCCCGAGCGGTGCGAGATCACGGCGGTGTAGCCGGCGCGCTTGGCCATCTCGATGGCGGAGAAGGTCTCGGTCAGCGTGCCGATCTGGTTGATCTTGATGAGGATCGAGTTGGCGATGTTCTTCTCGATGCCTTCCTGCAGGATCTTGGTGTTGGTGACGAACAGGTCGTCGCCCACCAGCTGCACGTTCTTGCCCAGGCGCTCGGTGAGGATCTTCCAGCCTTCCCAGTCGCCCTCGTGCATGCCGTCCTCGATGGAGATGATGGGGTACTTGTCGCACCAGGTGGCGAGCATGTCGGTCCACTGCTGGGCCGTCAGGCGCAGGCCGCCTTCGCCTTCGAGGACGTACATGCCGTCCTTGTAGAACTCGCTGGCGGCGCAGTCCAGGCCCAGGGCGATCTGTTCGCCGGCGGTGTAGCCAGCAGCGTCGATGGCCTGCAGGATCAGCTGGATGGCGGCTTCGTGGTTTTCCACGGAAGGCGCGAAACCGCCTTCATCGCCCACGGCGGTGCTCATGCCCTTGTCGTGGATGATTTTCTTCAGGGCATGGAACACCTCGGCGCCCCAGCGCACGGCCTCGCGGAAGCTCGGCGCGCCCACGGGGATGATCATGAACTCCTGCAGGTCCAGGCTGTTGTTGGCGTGCGCGCCGCCGTTGATGACGTTCATCATCGGCACGGGCAGTTGCATGCCGCCCATGCCGCCCAGGTAGCGGTACAGCGGCAGGCCGGACTCTTCGGCGGCAGCGCGGGCCACGGCCATGGAGACGGCGAGCATGGCGTTGGCGCCCAGGCGGCTCTTGTTGTCGGTGCCGTCGAGGTCGATCAGGGTCTTGTCGAGGAAAGCCTGTTCGGAGGCGTCCAGGCCGAGCACGGCCTCGGAGATTTCGGTGTTGATGTGCTCCACGGCCTTGAGCACGCCCTTGCCCAGGTAGCGGGATTTGTCGCCGTCGCGCAGCTCGATGGCCTCGCGCGAGCCGGTGGAGGCGCCCGAGGGCACGGCGGCGCGGCCCATCACGCCCGATTCCAGCAGCACGTCGCATTCGACGGTGGGGTTGCCGCGGCTGTCCAGCACTTCGCGGCCTACGATGTCAACGATGGCACTCATGGGTTTCCTTTGTTTGCGGAAGTTTCAAATCAAATCGGCATCCAGCCCTTATCCGGTAAGCGCTGGAGGCTATTAAATTGGGAGCGTCAAAGGCCTTCAACGCAGACCAGGCGCATGATGGCCGCGCCTTCGCGCGCCGCACGGGCCTTGCCGTACTCGGGCGAGTGGTAGAAGGCCTTGGCGGCCTCGAAGCTGGGGAACTTGGCGATCACCAGGCGCTCTGGCGTCCAGTCGCCCTCCATCACCTCCACCTGCCCGCCGCGCACGCAGATCTCGGCCTTGTGGGCCTGGAAGGCCGCAGTGGACCATTTCTTGTATTCCTCGTACTGCGCGGGGTTGGTGACGCGCACGTTGGCGATGACGTAGCCACTGGGCATGTTCTCAGGCTCCAAAGTTGTTTTCGAGAAAACCGTTCTTCTTGGTGACGTCGTCGAGCGCCACCAGGGTTTCGAGCAAGGCCCGCATGTGCTTGAGCGGCACGGCGTTGGGCCCGTCCGACCAGGCCTCGGCGGGCTTGGGGTGTGTTTCCATGAACAGGCCCGCCACGCCGACGGCCACGCCGGCACGGGCCAGCACCGGCACCATCTCGCGCGCGCCGCCGCTCACGGCGCCCAGGCCGCCGGGCTTTTGCACCGAGTGGGTCACGTCGAACACCACGGGCGCGCCGGAGTTGCGCATCTCGGCCAGGCTGGTCATGTCGGCCACAAGGTTGTTGTAGCCGAAGCTCACGCCGCGCTCGCAGGCCAGGAAGCTGTCGGGCGACAGGCCCACCTCCTGTGCGGCAGCGCGGGCCTTGTCGATGACGTTCTTCATGTCCCAGGGCGCGAGGAACTGGCCCTTCTTGATGTTCACCGGCTTGCCGGACTGCGCCACGGCGCGGATGAAGTCGGTCTGGCGGCACAGGAAGGCGGGTGTCTGCAGCACGTCCACCACGCTGGCCACCTCGGCCACCTGGGCGGTTTCATGCACATCGGTCAGGATGGGCAGTTGCAACTGGCGGCGCACTTCATCGAGGATCTTCAGGCCGGCGTCGATCCCCACGCCGCGCTGGCTGGTGCCCGACGACCGGTTGGCCTTGTCGAACGAGCCCTTGTAGATCAGGGGCACGCCCAGCGCAGCGCAGGTTTCCTTGAGCTGGCCCGCGACGTCCAACGACATCTGCAGGCTTTCGATGGAGCAGGTGCCAGCGATCAGGAAGAAGCGGTGTTCCAGGCCGACGTCGAATCCGCAGAGTTTCATGGCGGTGTCCTTCAAGCCTTGACAGCTTTCTGGTGCTCTACAGCCGCCTTGATGAAGGCGTTGAACAGCGGATGACCGTTCCAGGGCGTGGACTTGAACTCGGGGTGGAACTGTACGCCGATGTACCAGGGGTGTACGCTCGTGGGCAGCTCGACGATCTCGGTCAGATGCTCGCGCTGCGTCAGTGCCGAAATCACCAGGCCGGCCTTGCGCAGCTGGTCGAGGTAGTTCACGTTGGCTTCATAGCGGTGGCGGTGGCGCTCGGTCACCACGTCGCCATAGATGCTGTGCGCCAATGTGCCGGGGGCCACGTCGGAGCTTTGCGCGCCCAGGCGCATGGTGCCGCCCAGGTCAGAGTTGGCGTCGCGCGTCTGGATGCTGCCGTCGGCATCCTTCCACTCGGTGATCAGGGCAATCACCGGGTGCTTGCAGGATGGATCGAATTCGGTCGAGTTGGCGCCGGGCAGGCCGGCCACATGGCGAGCGTATTCAATGGTGGCTACCTGCATCCCCAGGCAAATGCCCAGGTAGGGGACCTTGTGCACCCGGGCGAACTTGGCCGTGCAGATCTTGCCTTCCACACCGCGCGAGCCAAAGCCGCCGGGCACGAGGATGGCGTCGTAGGAGGCCAGCTTGTCGGCTTCCTGGCCTTCGATGGATTCGGAGTCGAGGTGGTCGATGCGCACGCGCACATGGTTGCGCATGCCGGCGTGGCGCAGGGCCTCGTTGACGGATTTGTAGCTGTCGGACAGCTCCACGTACTTGCCCACCATGGCGATGCGCACTTCGCCCTGGGGGTGTTCGGTTTCATAGACCAGGTCGTCCCAGCGCTTGAGGCTGGTGGGCGGCGTGTTCAGGCGCAGCTTGTCGCAGATCAGGCCGTCCAGCCCTTGCTCGTGCAGCATGCGCGGCACCTTGTAGATGGTGTCCACGTCCCACATGCTGATCACGCCCCACTCGGGCACGTTGGTGAACAGCGAGATCTTTTCGCGCTCTTCGTCAGGAATGCGGCGGTCGGCCCGGCACAGCAGCGCGTCGGGCTGGATGCCGATCTCGCGCAGCTTTTGCACCGTGTGCTGCGTGGGTTTGGTCTTGAGCTCGCCCGCGGCTGCGATGAAGGGTACGTAGGTCAGGTGGACGAAGGCGGCGTTGTTCGGGCCCAGCTTGAGGCTGAGTTGGCGCACGGCTTCGAGGAAGGGGAGCGATTCGATGTCGCCCACGGTGCCGCCAATTTCGACGATGGCCACGTCCACGGCGTCATCGGTGCCGACACCGGCGCCGCGTTTGATGAATTCCTGTATCTCGTTGGTGACGTGCGGGATCACCTGCACCGTCTTGCCGAGGTAGTCGCCCCGGCGCTCTTTTTCCAGCACCGACTGGTAGATCCGGCCGGTGGTGAAGTTGTTGGCCTTCTTCATGCGCGTTTCGATGAAACGCTCGTAGTGGCCGAGGTCGAGGTCGGTTTCGGCGCCGTCGTCCGTCACGAACACTTCGCCGTGCTGGAACGGGGACATGGTGCCCGGGTCCACGTTGATGTACGGGTCGAGCTTGATGAGGGTGACTTTGAGGCCGCGCGATTCGAGGATCGCGGCAAGGGAGGCTGAGGCGATTCCCTTGCCCAGGGAAGACACCACACCGCCGGTGACGAAGACAAATTTGGTCATGTCTTTTTAAGGTGGTGGGAAATTGGGATTATAGAGGGCGGCCCCGTCTTGCCGTCGTCCGCTTGCCGCGAAAGGGGGTACTGTCTGCTAAATTGCGGCCCATGAAAGAGCTTGCCGGCAAACACATCGTCCTGGGCCTCAGTGGAGGCGTAGCCTGTTACAAATCTGCGGAGCTGTGCCGCGCACTCATCAAGGAGGGCGCCACCGTGCAGGTGGTAATGACCGAGGCTGCCGCCCAGTTCATCACGCCTGTGACCATGCAGGCGCTGTCGAACCGGCCCGTGTACGGCTCGCAGTGGGATGCGCGCGAGGCCAACAACATGCCGCACATCAATCTCTCGCGCGAGGCGGATGCCATCCTGATCGCGCCCTGCAGTGCCGACTTCATCGCGCGCCTGGCGCAGGGCCGGGCCGACGAACTGCTGAGCCTGCTGTGCCTGGCGCGCCCGCAGGAGAGCGTGCCCCTGCTGCTGGCCCCGGCCATGAACCGCGAGATGTGGGCGCACCCGGCCACGCAGCGCAACCTGGCACAGGTGGCGCAGGACGGCGCCACGGTGCTGGCCGTGGGCAACGGCGACCAGGCCTGCGGCGAGACTGGCGACGGCCGCATGCTGGAGCCTGCGGAACTGCTGGAGGAGGTGATCGCCTTCTTCACGCCCAAGGTGCTGGCGGGGCAGAAGGTGCTGGTCACGGCGGGGCCCACGTTCGAGGCCATCGACCCGGTGCGCGGCATTACCAACCATTCCAGCGGCAAGATGGGCTTCGCCATCGCGCGCGCGGCCCGTGAGGCGGGGGCCGAGGTCACGCTGGTGGCCGGCCCCGTGCACTTGCCCACGCCGCGTGGCGTGCACCGCATCGATGTGCAATCGGCGCAGCAAATGCTGGAGGCTGTGGTGCCGCGCACGCAATCCGCGCGTGTTTTCATCGCGACGGCGGCCGTGGCCGACTGGCGCCCCGCCACGCAGGCCGACCAGAAGATCAAGAAGGACGGCTCGGGCCAGACGCCGGTATTGAGCTTCGTCGAGAACCCGGACATCCTGGCCACCGTGGCACAGACACAGCATGCCTTGGTGGGCGACCTGTTCTGCGTGGGCTTTGCCGCCGAGAGCCATGACCTGCTGGAGTACGCAAGCGCCAAGCGCGCACGCAAGGGCGTGCCACTGCTCGTGGGCAATATCGGCCCGGCGACGTTCGGGCAGGACGACAACGCCCTGCTGCTGGTGGATGCGCAAGGCCATCGCGAGTTGCCGCGCGCCTCCAAGCGCACCTTGGCCCGGCAACTGATTACGGAAATTGCGCTGCGGTTGTCGGCTACTCGTGTTTGAACGTCAAAGGAGTCCCGCCATGTCCGGTCCGGTCAAGCCTGAGTGGGATACGCCACCCCATGGCGATTTTGCGAGCTATGTGGAGCGGCTGAGTTCGACAGGCGGGATGGCTCGCCCTGGTGCGGCGCCGCTGGCCAAGACCAGGAAGGGGATCACCAAAGGCCAGGGTGCGGCAGATGCCCCTGGTCTTCCACCGGATCTGGCGCAGGTACTTGCCCCGCTGATCGGGGTGCTCGGTGTGGTGCGGGCAGTGCTGCTGCTGGTGACACTGGTGCATGCGGCCGCATTCTTCGGTTTGGGCCGTGGGTCGCTGCCTGGGCTGCTGGTCACCGGGGTGTTGTGGTGGGGGCTGGGCCGCGTGGCTGCGGTCGCATCGGGCGCACTGTCCAAGAACGGAGCCGGGCTGAAAAAGCCTGGTGTGGCGCAGTTGCAGGAGCGGCTGGCGCAATTGGCGAAACAGCGTACGACAGGGAAAAGTGAGTGAAAATCGACGTCAAGATTCTGGATCCACGCATGGCGCAGCAACTGCCTGCCTATGCCACCCCGGGCAGTGCAGGTCTGGATCTGCGTGCCTGCCTGCAAGAGCCGCTCACGCTGGAGCCCAACGCCTGGCAGCTCGTGCCTACGGGCATTGCCATTCATCTGTGTGATCCCGGCTATGCCGCCCTCATCCTGCCGCGTTCGGGGCTGGGCCACAAGCACGGCATCGTGCTGGGCAATCTGGTGGGGCTGATCGACAGCGACTACCAGGGGCAGCTCATGGTCAGCGCGTGGAACCGCAGTCCGCAGGCCTTCACGATCGAACCGATGGAGCGGCTGGCGCAGCTGGTGATCGTTCCGGTGGTGCAGGCGCAGTTCAACGTGGTGAGCGAATTTGCAGTCGCCAGCGAGCGCGGCGAAGGCGGGTACGGCTCTACGGGCAAGGCCTAGCGGGGCTGATTTGTAGGCGTGGGCCTACTTGCCGGCGGGTCCGCGTCTGGCGCCCGCTGCGGCCCTTGCCCGGCAGCCGGAACCCGGCGGGCATGATTCAATCCATCCAGTGCCCGGGTTCGGGCTTGCCGTTGAACGATTGGAGTAATGCGCTATGCGAAAAACAGGTTTATCCCGAATGTCCTTGCTGGTGGGCGGTGCCGTGCTCGCGGGTTCACTGGTGGGCTGTGCGCCTTATCGCCAGGCTCCCGCGTCTTACCCGGCAGCTTCCTATCCCGCACGTGTGCCTGCGTCCGTCGAGTATGGGCGCGTATCGCATATCGAGGTGTTGCAAAGCCAGCAGCGCGGGCAGTCCACAGGTGCGGGTGCCGTCATTGGCGCCGTGGTGGGTGGCGTCCTTGGCAACCAGGTGGGCAAGGGCAGTGGCCGTGCGGCCGCCACCGCCGTGGGGGTTGTGGGCGGGGCGGTGGCAGGCAATGCCATCGAAGAACGCAACAGCGGAGGCTATGCCACGGTCTACCGTCTCTCGATCCGCCTCGACCAGGGGGGGCAGAGGGTGTATGACGTGAACTCCGTGGGGGATTTGCGCGTCGGTGACCGGGTCCGCATGGACAACGGCCAGATATCGCGCTACTGACCGCCGCCCGGCACTGCTGCCGGGATGTCGCACTCAGTGCAGCGACTGGCCGCCTGACTCCGGGGGCTGTATGCGAAAGAAACCGGTGCCTGCCGTCCCCCGGCCCACTTCCTCTTCCGTGGCCTCACGGACTCCGCACACCTTCAGATGCAGCCGGATGGCAATGCCCGCGAGAGGGTGGTTGCCGTCGAGTACCACATGTTCGGGGTAGATTTCAGAAACCGTGTAAAGCGCATCGCGGGGGGCCTCAGGATTGCAGCCCTGGGGCAGTGCGCTGCCTTCGAAGGTCATGCCTTCTTCCAGCTCGGCAGGGAAAAGTGCCCGTGGCTCCAGGAACAGTAGCTGCTCCTGAAAGTCGCCAAAGGCATCCTCGGGTTCGAGGTGCAGCGATAACGTGGCGCCGACGCCGTGGCCTTGCAGGGCTTCTTCGATGCGGGCGAAAAGATCGTTGCCTCCCACCAAGAACTCGACCGGTTCGTCGAGTACGTCGAGTTCTTCGCCCAGGGTGTCTTTCAGTGTCCAGGTCAGTGCGACCACACATTGTTCGGTGATTTCCATAGGAGAATTGTCGCAGTTCGACAAAAGGCCTTGTGGAATACCGGTGAGCGCCCCGTAAGCTGTGCGGCTCCGAAGGCCGTTATGTTTTGTTGGCAGAGGCTGCGGACTTGCCTTGCCAATGACTCTGGGAGATACCGATGTCTGCCGATGCCCCCCTTCACCCCGCAGAAACTCCTGCGCCCTTGCCCGATGGCCGTTTCAGTGGACGCGAGGCGTTCCAGCAGCTGGTTCGGGATGCGCTGGCCGCAGCGGCCCGTGAGGGCTGGCGGGAAATCATCATCAGCGATGCCAACTTTCATGACTGGCCATTGGGCGAAAAGGCCGTGGTGGAGTCTTTGCAGGAATGGGCGCGGGGTGGTCGGCGCTTCACCATGCTGGCTTGTACCTACGATGAAATCGTGCGGCGCCACGCGCGTCTGGTTCGCTGGCGCGGCACCTGGGACCACATCCTCACATGCCGCGTGAGTCCCGCTGCCGACCCCCTGGATATTCCCAGCGCGTTGTGGTCGCCGGACTGGGTTTTGCAACGCATAGACCCCGAACGCTGTGTGGGAATTTCGGGGCGTGAACCTGATCGCCGCGTTTTGTTGCGTGAAACCCTCAATGAATGGATCCGCAGCAAGAGTGCGCCGGGCTTTCCGTCGACGACACTGGGTCTTTGATGAAAGTCAGGTTGCCGTCAGATGGCTGTCAGTTGGGCGTCAGTTGTGGGTCGTGCCGGGTAAATTGACGCGGTGCTCGGTGTTATTCAGTATTGACGAATACGCAATATAATCGCCGGTTGAGTTAAAAATGTGCTCCGCCGGGGCACTCTCTGCCAGAGCGGAGCCGGGCTGCAAGAGGCTGGACGTTGTGGCATTTTTTGTTTTTTTGACCGTCCTCAAGGAAAACCTGAAATGAACAAGTCTCTCGTCATCGCCTCCCTGATCGCTGCTGCCGCTCTGGCCGCCTGTGGCAAGAAGGAGGAGCCGGCTCCCGTACCCGCTCCCGCTCCGGTGGCTGCCGAGCCCGCTGCGGCTCCTGCATCTGAAGCCGCTCCTGCTGCCGATGCCGCTGCTGACGCCGCTTCCGCTGCTGGTGATGCCGCCCAGGCTGCAACCGACGCGGCTTCTGCTGCTGCTGACGCTGCTTCTGCCGCCAAGTAATCTCTCCAGCGATTCGTGGCGTGGTGCCGAAAGGCCTGCAACGCGTACCGCCCGGCCCCGCACCATCACTGGTCGGGGCTTTTTTATTCTGGTGTGGCTCAGTGCAGCATCAGCGACCCCGCCGCCTTGCTCTTGCCCGCGCGCGCCGGCGGGTTGCACAGGCCGCAGGTGTAGTGGCGGTTCTCGTACAGCTCGGTGACGAACTGGCCGCCGCACTGGCTGCAC
>Ga0209207_1000882_pt1 | contig 15855 bp, 11 predicted proteins | sample SaghotsprinmetaG_FD_184140 | JGI IMG/M metagenome (GOLD analysis project Ga0209207, IMG submission 184140) | Hot spring microbial communities from South Africa to study Microbial Dark Matter (Phase II) - Sagole hot spring metaG (SPAdes) (version 3) | ecosystem: Environmental > Aquatic > Thermal...
CACGGAGATGGTGATGCCTGGCGACAACGTGGCCATCACGGTGAGCCTGATTGCACCGATCGCCATGGAGGAGGGCCTGCGCTTCGCCATCCGCGAGGGCGGCCGCACCGTCGGCGCCGGCGTGGTGTCGAAGATCATCGAGTAAGACGGCACGGGGTGGGTCGATGGGCGGGGTTATCCCTCCCGCCACACGCCGCCTCCCCCACGCCGAATAAAGCTGTTCTGCCGCAGGGGCATAGCTCAATTGGCAGAGCGTCGGTCTCCAAAACCGAAGGTTGGGGGTTCGAGACCCTCTGCCCCTGCCACCCACCAATGATCAGATAAGCATGGCCGACAACATCAAGCTCCTGGTCGCAGCGCTGCTCGCGGCGGCCGGTGTGGCTGGCTTTTATCTTCTGGCCGACAGCCCCACGGTGCTGCGTGTGGTCTCGGTCCTGGCCGGCCTCGCCGCCGCCGCCGCGGTCATGTACTTCACGGCGCCGGGCAGGCAGTTCGTGATCTTTGCCGGTGAGGCACGGGACGAGGCGCGCAAGGTGGTGTGGCCCACCCGCAAGGAGACCATGCAGGCGACCGGCGTGGTGATCCTGTTCGTGATCGTCATGGCCCTGTTCCTGTGGGCGGTGGACGGGGCCTTGTTCTGGGTGGTGAAGACCCTCATGGGCAGGAGTGAGTGATGGCGATGCAGTGGTATGTGGTGCATGCCTATTCGGGGTTCGAGAAGAGCGTTCAGCGCGCACTCAAGGAGCGGATCGAGCGTGCCGGCATGCAGGACAGGTTCGGTGAGATCCTGGTACCGGTGGAAGAGGTCGTGGAGATGAAGGGCGGCCAGAAGAGCGTCACCGAGCGCAAGTTCTTCCCCGGCTATGTCCTGGTGCAGATGGAAATGAACGACGCCACCTGGCATCTGGTGAAGAGCACGCCCAAGGTCACCGGCTTCGTCGGCGGCACCGCCACCAAGCCGGCGCCCATCAGCGAGCGGGAAGCCCAGGCCATCCTGCAGCAGATCCAGGAGGGCGTCGAGAAACCGCGGCCCAAGGTGATCTACGAGGCGGGCGAGCTGGTGCGCATCATCGACGGTCCGTTCAGCGATTTCAACGGGTCGGTGGAAGAGGTCAATTACGAGAAGAGCAAGCTTAGGGTGTCGGTGACCATCTTCGGTCGCGCCACCCCCGTGGAGCTGGACTTTTCGCAGGTGGAAAAGGCCTGAGTGCGCGGCACTCAGGCCTTTCGGCGAAGGCCCGCCCGCGCCGCGGGCGGGCCGAAGCCAAAAGGTCCAACCGGGGCTTTGAACCGGTCGATAAGGCCGACCGGGACATCGTTCCGGTCGGAAAGGCCGACCGGGGCTTTGAACCGGTCGATAAGGCCGACCGGGACACCGTCCAGGTCGGAAGGCCAGACCGGGGCCTGAACCCGGTAGAGGAGCGTCGGTAGGGTAACCGAAGGCGCGTTTGCACTCACTTTAAGCAAGGAGCCAGACATGGCGAAGAAGATCATCGGCTACATCAAGCTGCAAGTGCCGGCGGGCAAGGCCAATCCCTCGCCGCCCATCGGTCCCGCGCTGGGTCAGCGCGGCCTCAACATCATGGAATTCTGCAAGGCCTTCAATGCCCAGACCCAGAGCCTGGAGCCCGGCCTGCCCATCCCCGTGGTGATCACCGCCTACGCGGACAAGAGCTTCACCTTCATCATGAAGACGCCGCCGGCCACGGTGCTGATCAAGAAGGCCACCGGCGTGCAGAAGGGCTCGTCCAAGCCGCACACGGACAAGGTCGGCACCATCACGCGGGCGCAGCTGGAAGAAATCGCCAAGACCAAGATGCCGGACCTCACCGCCGCTGACATGGACGCGGCCGTGCGCACCATTGCCGGCAGCGCCCGCAGCATGGGCCTCAACGTGGAGGGGGTGTGACATGGCCAAGGTATCCAAGCGCGTCAAGGCCCTCAAGGCCAAGGTGGACCGTACCAAGCTCTACAGCATCGACGAGGCGCTCGCCCTGGTGAAGGAGGCGGCCACCGCCAAGTTCGATGAGTCCGTGGATGTCGCGGTCAATCTGGGTGTGGACCCCAGGAAGTCCGATCAGGTGGTGCGCGGCTCGGTGGTCATGCCCCGCGGCACGGGCAAGAGCGTGCGCGTGGCCGTGTTCTGCCAGGGCGCGGCGGCGGAGGCGGCACGAGCCGCCGGTGCCGATGTCGTCGGTTTCGACGACCTCGCTGCCGAGGTCAAGGGCGGTCGCATGGATTTCGATGTGGTGATCGCCACGCCGGATGCGATGAAGGTGGTGGGTCAGCTGGGTCAGATCCTGGGCCCGCGGGGGCTCATGCCCAACCCCAAGGTGGGTACGGTCACCCCCAACGTGACGGAGGCGGTGAAGAATGCCAAGGCGGGTCAGGTGCAATACCGGACCGACAAGGCGGGCATCGTTCACGCCACCATCGGCCGCGCCTCCTTCGAGGTGGACGCCCTGCGGGAAAACCTGAAGGCCCTGCTGGAGGCCCTGAACAAGGCCAAGCCGGCCAGCGCCAAGGGTATCTACATGAAGAAAGTGGCGCTCTCCAGCACCATGGGGATCGGCGTGCGGGTGGATCAGTCCAGCCTGCAGACGCTGGCCCAGTAAAAGAGAATTGGGGCCGTCTGCCGCCGGTATGGGGCAGGCGGGTTGTCCAAGACCGGAGGGGAGTCTGGTTTCAGGATACAAGTTGGGGATATCGGTAATACCTGTCTTGTGCTGAACGATGACTCTTAATCCAGGGTGGCGGTAGACGGTTTGGGGTTTTCTGGACCCTGTGGCCTGCAACCTGAACCCTGACCCCCCGCAGACGGCGTTACCCGAAGCAGGAAATGCACGTGTTGCTCCTGAATCAGGCCGCCGGTGGGGCCCGAGCCGCCCGCTCAAACGGGTGGCGAGGGTGTGATTGACGAAAGGAGTCGGACCTTGAGTCTCAATCTTGATGACAAAAAGGCGGTCGTCGCCGAGATCAGCGAGCAGCTTGCCACGGCCCAGGCCGTGGTGGTCGCCGAATATCGGGGCGTCACCGTCACCAGCATGACGGCCCTGCGCAAGAAGGCCCGCGAGAGCGGTGTCTATCTGCGGGTGTTGAAGAACACCCTCGCGCGCCGTGCCGTGGCGGACACGCCGTTTGCGGGTCTGGCCGGGATGCTCACCGGCCCGCTCGCCTATGGCATATCCGCCGATCCGGTGGCAGTGGCCAAGGTCCTGAATGATTTCGCCAAGGCCAACGACAAGTTCGTGATCAAGGCGGGTGCCATGGCCAATTTCGTGATGTCCCCCAAGGACGTCACGGCGTTGGCCACCATGCCCAGTCGCGATGAACTGTTGGCCATGCTCATGGGCACCATGCAGGCGCCCATCGCCAAATTCGTGCAGACCCTCAACGAGGTGCCGGGCAAGTTTGTCCGCACCTTGGCGGCGCTGCGCGACGAGCGCGAGAAGCAGGCGGCGTGATCTACCGGGCGTAGACCGTATCTCTAGTGCAACTTTGACTTAATTCAGGAGTGCAACATGGCTTTGTCCAAAGCTGAAATCCTCGATGCCATCGCCGGCATGACCGTTCTGGAGCTCTCCGAGCTCATCAAGGACATGGAAGAGAAGTTTGGTGTGTCCGCCGCCGCCGCCACCGTGGCCGTGGCCGCCGGCCCCGCCGCCGGTGCCGCTGCCGCGCCGGCCGCCGAAGAGAAGACCGAGTTCGACGTGATCCTGGCCGCCGCCGGCGCCAACAAGGTAAACGTGATCAAGGTCGTGCGTGCCCTGACCGGCCTGGGTCTGAAGGAGGCCAAGGACCTGGTCGACGGCGCGCCCAAGCCGGTGAAGGAAGGCGTGCCCAAGGCCGAGGCCGAGGACATCAAGAAGCAGCTCACCGAAGCTGGCGCAACCGTCGAGATCAAGTAATCCCGGCGTGGCAAGCGGGCTTTTCGCCCAAGGATGGCTGGTGGTCATGGACCGCCGGCCGTTCGCCATTTAGGGATTAGGGATTAGGGATTAGAGACGGGAATCGGCTGGATGCTCAAACATCTTCTAATTCCTAATCCCTAATTCTTAATCCCTAATCCCTGTCCACCGAGACGGAGCCGTCATGAGCTACACATTTGCCGAGAAAAAACGCATCCGGAAGAGTTTTGCCAAGCGCGCAAGCGTCCTGCCGGTGCCCTACCTGCTGACCACCCAGATCGACTCCTACCGGGAGTTCCTGCAGGAGGACGTGCCCGCCGACCAGCGCCGTGACGTGGGGCTGCAGGCGGCGTTCAGGTCCATCTTCCCGATCGTAAGCCACAGCGGCAATGCTCGGCTGGAGTATGTCACCTACAATCTGGGCCAACCGGTGTTCGACATCGTCGAGTGCCAGCAGCGGGGGCTGACCTTCGCCGCCAGCCTGCGCGCCAAGGTCCGGCTGGTGATCCTGGACAAGGAGAGCAGCAAGGAAAAGATCAAGGAGGTCAAGGAACAGGAGGTCTACATGGGCGAGATCCCGCTCATGACCCCGAACGGCTCCTTCATCATCAACGGCACCGAGCGCGTCATCGTCTCGCAGCTGCACCGCTCGCCCGGGGTGTTCTTCGAGCACGACCGGGGCAAGACGCACTCCTCCGGCAAGCTGCTGTTCTCCGCACGCATCATCCCCTATCGCGGCTCCTGGCTCGATTTCGAATTCGACCCTAAGGACATCGTCTTCTTCCGTGTCGACCGCCGCCGCAAGATGCCGGTGACCATCCTGCTCAAGGCGCTGGGCTACACGCCGGAGCAGATCCTGGCCGAATTCTTCGAGTTCGAGACCTTCCATCTGACCAAGAAGGGCATCGAGTTCGAGCTCAAGCCCGAGCGTCTCAAGGGCGAGGCGGCGCGCTTCGACATCGTGGGCAAAGACGGCAAGGTCATCGTGCAGAAGGACAAGCGCATCACGTCCAAGCATATCCGCGACCTCGAGGCTGCCGGCATCAAGAAACTGACGGTGGACAGCGACTTCCTGCTGGGTCGCGTGCTGGCCAGGAACGTGGTCGACAAGGAGACCGGCGAGGTCGTCGCACGGGCCAACGATGAGATCACGGAAGCTGTGCTGGAGGCCCTGCAGGCGGCCAAGGTGGCCAAGTTCGAGACCCTGTACACCAACGAGATGGATCACGGCCCCTACATCTCGCAGACCCTCACGGTGGACGAGACCGTGGACCAGTGGACCGCTCGCGTGGCCATCTACCGCATGATGCGCCCCGGCGAGCCGCCCACCGAGGACGCCGTTGAGGCCCTGTTCCAGCGGTTGTTCTTCAGCGAGGAGTCCTACGACCTGTCCAAGGTCGGGCGCATGAAGTTCAACCGCCGCATCGGCCGCGCGGAGCTCACCGGCCCGGGCACCCTGAGCAAGGAAGACATCGTTGCGGTGATCAAGATCCTGGTCGAGCTCAGGAACGGTCGCAACGAGGTGGACGACATCGACCACCTGGGCAACCGCCGCGTGCGCGCGGTGGGGGAACTGGCCGAGAACCAGTTCCGGGCAGGGCTGGCGCGCGTGGAGCGTGCCGTGCGCGAGCGACTGTCGCAAGCCGAGAGCGAGAACCTGATGCCGCACGACCTGATCAACGCCAAACCGATCTCGGCGGCGATCAAGGAATTCTTCGGCTCCTCCCAGCTCTCCCAGTTCATGGACCAGACCAACCCGCTGTCCGAGATCACGCACAAGCGGCGCATCTCCGCCCTGGGTCCCGGGGGGCTGACGCGCGAGCGCGCCGGCTTCGAGGTGCGCGACGTGCATCCCACCCACTATGGCCGGGTGTGCCCGATCGAGACGCCGGAAGGCCCCAACATCGGCCTGATCAACTCGCTCGCCCTGTATGCCCGGACCAACGAGTACGGCTTCATCGAGACGCCCTACCGCCGGGTGGTGGACGGCAAGGTCACGAACGAGATCGAGTACCTTTCGGCCATCGAGGAAGGGCAGTACGTGATCGCCCAGGCCAACACGCCGCTGGACAACGAGGGCCGATTCGTCGACGACCTGGTGTCCTGTCGGCACAAGAACGAATTCGCGCTGTCCTCGCCCGACCGCATCGACTACATGGACATCGCCCCCTCCCAGATCGTGTCGGTGGCGGCGTCCCTCATTCCCTTTCTGGAGCATGACGACGCCAACCGTGCGCTCATGGGGTCCAACATGCAGCGCCAGGCCGTGCCCTGCCTGCGGCCGGACAAGCCGGTGGTCGGCACGGGCGTCGAGCGCACCGCCGCGGTGGACTCCGGCACCGTGGTCAAGGCCCTGCGCGGCGGCGTGGTGGACTATGTCGACGCCAGCCGGATCGTGGTCCGGGTCAACGACGACGAGACCGCGGCAGGCGAGGTGGGGGTAGACATCTACACCCTGACCAAGTACATGCGCTCCAACCAGAACACCAACATCAACCAGCGCCCCCTGGTCAAGGTGGGCGACCCGATCGCGCGCGGCGACGTGATCGCCGACGGCGCCTCCACCGACAAGGGTGAACTGGCCCTGGGCCAGAACATGCTGGTCGCCTTCATGCCCTGGAACGGCTACAACTTCGAGGACTCCATCCTCATCTCCGAGCGGGTGGTGGCGGAAGACCGCTACACCTCGATCCACATCGAGGAGCTCTCGGTGGTGGCGCGCGACACCAAGCTGGGCCCCGAGGAGATCACGCGCGACATCTCCAGCCTCAGCCAGGCCCAGCTCGCGCGCCTGGACGAGGCCGGCATCGTCCACATCGGCGCCGAGGTGCAGGCCGGGGACGTGCTGGTGGGCAAGGTCACGCCCAAGGGCGAGACCCAGCTCACCCCGGAGGAGAAGCTGCTGCGCGCCATCTTCGGCGAGAAGGCCAGCGACGTGAAGGACACCTCGCTCAAGGTGCCCACCGGCATGAGCGGCACGGTGATCGACGTGCAGGTCTTCACCCGCGAGGGGATCGAGCGTGACTCCCGCGCCAACCAGATCATCGACGACATGCTGCGCAAGTATCAGAAGGACCTCGCCGACCAGATGCGCATCGTCGAGAATGACGCCTTCGCCCGCATGAAGAAATTGCTGCTGGGTAGAATCGCCAAGGGCGGGCCGAAGAAGCTGGCCAAGGGCGCGGCCATTTCCGGGGACTATCTGGATGCGGTCAATCCGCACGACTGGTTCGACATCCGCGTCGAGGACGAGGAGGTCTCGCGCCAGATGGAGGGCATCAAGGACGGCCTGGACAAGGTCCGCGCCCAGTTCGACGCCATGCTGGAGAACAAGAAGAAGAAACTCACCTCCGGCGACGAGCTGCCGCCGGGTGTGATCAAGATGGTCAAGGTCTATCTGGCGGTCAAACGGCGGTTGCAGCCGGGCGACAAGATGGCCGGCCGGCACGGCAACAAGGGCGTGGTGTCCAAGATCGTGCCGGTGGAGGACATGCCCTTCATGGCCGACGGCACCCCAGTGGACATCGTGCTGAACCCCCTGGGTGTGCCTTCGCGCATGAACGTGGGCCAGATCCTGGAGACCCATCTCGGCTGGGCCGCAAAAGGCCTGGGCCTCAGGATCGGCGAGATGCTGGACCGACAGGCGAACGCCAGGGAAGTGCGCCAGTTTCTGGACAAGATCTACAACAGCTCCGGCAAGAAGGAAGACCTCGCCGCGCTGAGCGATGAGGAGGTCCTGGAGATGGCCGGCAACCTGCGCGGCGGGGTGCCCTTCGCCACGCCCGTGTTCGACGGTGCGCACGAAGACGAGATCCGCGCCATGCTGGACCTGGCCTATCCGGATGACGATCCGTGCACGCAGCGGCTCGGCTTCACCTCCGGCAAGACCCAGGTTCGCCTCTACGACGGCCGCAGCGGGGAGATGTTCGACCGCCCGGTGACCGTGGGTTATATGCACATCCTGAAGCTGCATCACCTGGTCGACGACAAGATGCACGCACGCTCGACCGGCCCCTACAGCCTGGTCACCCAGCAGCCCCTGGGCGGCAAGGCGCAGTTCGGCGGCCAGCGCTTCGGCGAGATGGAGGTCTGGGCGCTGGAGGCCTACGGCGCCTCCTACACGCTGCAGGAGATGCTCACCGTCAAGTCCGACGACGTCACCGGCCGCACCAAGGTCTACGAGAACATCGTCAAGGGCGAGCACAAGATCGATGCCGGCATGCCGGAATCCTTCAACGTGCTGGTGAAGGAGATCCGCTCCCTCGCCATCGACATCGATCTGGAACGGTACTAGTCGGGTTACAGGTTACAGGTAACAGTGGGTAATCGGGGTTATTGGTTTGGTATGGGACTGAGGCGGGTATGGTGGCGGATTGGTTTTACTGTCACCTGTCACCTGTCTCCTGTCCTCTGACACGGAGTGTCACATGAAAGCACTGCTCGATCTGTTCAAACAGGTCACCCAGGAAGAGGAATTCGACGCCATCAAGATCGGCCTGGCATCGCCGGAGAAGATCCGGGCCTGGTCCTACGGCGAGGTGAAGAAGCCCGAGACCATCAACTACCGCACCTTCAAGCCGGAGCGCGACGGCCTGTTCTGCGCCCGCATCTTCGGCCCGGTGAAGGACTATGAGTGCCTGTGCGGCAAGTACAAGCGGCTCAAGCACCGCGGCGTGATCTGCGAGAAGTGCGGCGTCGAGGTGACCCTGTCCAAGGTGCGGCGCGAGCGCATGGGCCACATCGAGCTGGCCTCCCCCGTCGCGCACATCTGGTTCCTCAAGAGCCTGCCCAGCCGCTTAGGCATGGTGCTCGACATGACCCTGCGCGACATCGAGCGGGTGCTCTATTTCGAGGCCTATGTGGTCATCGAACCGGGCATGACGCCGCTCAAGCGCGGACAGCTCCTGACCGAGGACGACTACCTGGCCAAGGTCGAGGAGTACGGCGACGAGTTCAAGGCCGGCATGGGCGCCGAGGGCATCCGTGACCTGCTCCGCGGGCTGGACCTCGCGGGCGAGGTCGAGCTCCTGCGCCGTGAGCTGGAGAAGACCAGTTCCGAGACCAAGATCAAGAAGATCGCCAAGCGGCTCAAGGTCCTGGAGGCCTTCCAGAAGTCCGGCATCCGCCCCGACTGGATGATCCTCGAGGTCCTGCCGGTGCTGCCGCCGGAACTGCGGCCGCTGGTGCCGTTGGACGGCGGGCGCTTCGCCACCTCGGACCTCAATGACCTCTACCGCCGCGTCATCAACCGCAACAACCGCCTCAAGCGCCTGCTCGAGCTCAAGGCCCCCGAGATCATCGTGCGCAACGAGAAGCGCATGCTGCAGGAGGCGGTGGACTCCCTGCTGGACAACGGCCGCCGCGGCAAGGCCATGACCGGCGCCAACAAGCGGCCGCTCAAATCGCTGGCCGACATGATCAAGGGCAAGGGCGGCCGTTTCCGCCAGAACCTGTTGGGCAAGCGGGTGGACTACTCCGGCCGCTCGGTCATCGTGGTGGGGCCGACGCTCAAGCTGCACCAGTGCGGCCTGCCCAAGCTGATGGCCCTGGAACTGTTCAAGCCCTTCATCTTCCACCGTCTGGAGGTGATGGGACTGGCCACCACCATCAAGCAGGCAAAGAAGATGGTCGAGGCCCAGGAGCCGGTGGTGTGGGACATCCTGGAGGAGGTCATCCGCGAGCATCCGGTGCTGCTCAACCGTGCGCCCACCCTGCACCGTCTGGGCATCCAAGCCTTCGAGCCGGTGCTGATCGAGGGCAAGGCCATCCAGCTGCATCCGCTGGTGTGTACCGCCTTCAACGCCGACTTCGACGGCGACCAGATGGCCGTGCATGTGCCGCTGTCGCTCGAGGCCCAGCTCGAGGCCAGGACGCTCATGCTGTCCTCCAACAACATCCTCTCGCCGGCCAACGGCGACCCGATCATCGTCCCCTCGCAGGACATCGTGCTGGGCCTGTATTACATGACCCGCGAGCGGGTGGCGGCCAAGGGCGAGGGCATGATCTTCGCGGACACGGACGAGTTGCGCCGGGCCTGGCTGTCCGGCGTGGTAGACATCAACGCCAGGGTCACGGTGCGGATCCGCGAACGCCTGCAAGACGGCGTGGGCGGCATGCAGACCCGCCTCACCCGCTACGACACCGTTGCCGGCCGGGCCTTGCTGTCCGACATCCTGCCGCCCGGGCTGGACTTCGCCCATGTCAACAAGGCGCTGAAGAAGAAGGAGATCTCCAAGCTCATCAACGCGGCCTTCCGCAAGTGCGGTCTGAAGGAGACGGTGATCTTCGCCGACAAGCTCATGTACACCGGCTTCTCCATGGCGGCCAAGGGTGGCATTTCCATCTGCATGCAGGACATGCTCATGCCGCCGCAGAAGGCCGACATCCTGGCCGCGGCCGAGCGCGAGGTTAAGGAGATCGAGGCCCAGTACACCTCGGGCCTCGTCACCCAGGGCGAGCGCTACAACAAGGTGGTCGACATCTGGGGTCAGGCTGGCGATCGCGTGGCCAAGGCCATGATGGAACAGCTCTCCAGCGAGGAGGTGGTCAACGTCAAGGGCGAACGGGTGAAGCAGGAGTCGTTCAACTCCATCTACATGATGGCCGACTCCGGGGCCCGTGGCTCCGCCGCCCAGATCCGGCAGCTCGCCGGCATGCGCGGGCTGATGGCCAAGCCGGACGGCTCCATCATCGAAACGCCCATCACGGCCAATTTCCGCGAAGGCCTGAACGTCCTGCAGTACTTCATCTCCACCCACGGCGCGCGCAAGGGCCTGGCGGACACCGCGCTCAAGACCGCCAACTCCGGCTACCTCACCCGTCGCCTGGTGGACGTCACCCAGGATCTCGTCATCACCGAGGACGATTGCGGCACCACCAACGGCATGGTCATGCGTGCCCTCGTCGAGGGTGGCGACGTGGTCGAACCGCTGCGCGACCGCATCCTGGGCCGTGTCGCGGCCCTGGATGTGGTGCATCCGGACACCGGCGAGACGGTCATCGAGGCCGGCACCCTGCTGGACGAGACCATGGTCGACCTGATCGAGCAGCTGGCCGTCGAGGAGGTCAAGGTGCGCACGCCGCTCACCTGCGACACCCGCTGGGGCCTGTGCGCCAAGTGCTATGGGCGCGACCTCGGCCGCGGGCATCTGGTCAACGCCGGCGAGGCGGTCGGCGTGATCGCCGCCCAATCCATCGGCGAGCCGGGCACCCAGCTCACCATGCGCACCTTCCATATCGGCGGCGCCGCGTCCCGTGCCGCCGTGGCCAACCAGGTGCAGAGCAAGGCGGCCGGCGTGGTGCGTTTCACCGCCGCGATGCGCTATGTGACCAATGTCCGCGGTGAGCAGATCGTCATCTCGCGCAACGGCGAGGTGCTCATCACCGACGAGAGCGGTCGCGAGCGCGAGCGGCACAAGGTCCCCTACGGTGCGACGCTCGCCACCCTGGACGGGGCCGAGGTCAAGGCCGGTGCCGTGCTGGCCAGCTGGGACCCGCACACCCGGCCCATCATCACCGAGTATGCCGGACGCGTGAAGTTCGAAAACGTCGAAGAGGGGGTGACGGTGGCCAAGCAGATCGACGAGGTCACGGGCCTGTCCACCCTCATCGTCATCGACCCGAAGCGTCGCGGCGTAGCCACCGGCAAGGGGCTACGGCCCCAGGTGCGGCTCATGGCCCCGGACGGCTCCGAGGTCAAGGTGGCCGGTACCGAAACCCCGGTGTCCATCACCTTCCAGATCGGCGCCATCATCACCGTCAAGGACGGCCAGGAGGTGGGCGTGGGCGAGGTGCTGGCCAGAATCCCGCTCGAGACCACGAAGACGCGCGACATCACCGGGGGTCTGCCGCGTGTGGCGGAGTTGTTCGAGGCCCGCAGCCCCAAGGACGCCGGCATGCTGGCCGAGGTCACTGGCACGGTCTCCTTCGGCAAGGACACCAAGGGCAAGCAGCGCCTGGTGATCACCGACTTCGACGGTGTGGCGCACGAGTATCTGATCCCGAAAGACAAGCACGTCACGGTGCATGACGGCCAGGTGGTGCAGAAGGGCGAGGCCATCGTCGACGGCCCGGCCGACCCGCACGACATCCTGCGCCTGCAGGGCGTCGAGGCGCTGGCGCGCTACATCATCGACGAGGTGCAGGACGTCTACCGCCTGCAGGGCGTCAAGATCAACGACAAGCACATCGAGGTGGTGGTGCGTCAGATGCTGCGCCGGGTCAACGTATTGGATGCCGGAGATACCCGCTTCATCCCCGGCGAACAGGTGGAACGCTCCGAGGTGCTCGAGGAGAACGATCGCATGGCGGCAGAGGGCAAGCGCCCGGCGACCTACGAGAACGTCCTGCTGGGCATCACCAAGGCCTCGCTGTCGACCGATTCCTTCATCTCCGCGGCCTCCTTCCAGGAGACCACCCGGGTGCTGACCGAGGCGGCCATCATGGCCAAGAAGGACGACCTGCGCGGTCTGAAGGAAAACGTCATCGTCGGCCGGCTCATCCCGGCGGGCACGGGCATGGCCTACCACCGCACGCGGCGTCGGCGGGCCCAGGAGGAGGCCCAGGCTGTCGTGGAGGCCGCGCAGGCCGTATTCGAGGAGTACGGTGAAGCGCCGGATGCTTGACAGCCGAGCAGCCCCTTCTTAAGATTCATAGTCTTTTCGGCGGCCCGCTTCGGCGGGCCGCCTTGCCCGTGGGTTCGGCTTCAAGCAGCGGCTCGCGCGGTCATTTCGAAACCCATACAAGATCAGGAACACGTCAGGAACCCATTCGATGCCTACCATCAACCAACTGGTGCGCAAACCGCGCAAGGCCCCTGTCGACAAGAGCAAGGTGCCGGCCTTGGAGTCATGCCCGCAGAAACGCGGTGTATGCACACGGGTGTACACCACCACACCGAAGAAGCCCAACTCGGCGCTGCGCAAGGTGGCCAAGGTGCGCCTATCCAACGGTTTCGAGGTCATCGGCTACATCGGCGGTGAGGGCCACAATCTGCAGGAGCACTCCGTGGTGCTGGTGCGCGGCGGACGGGTCAAGGATCTACCCGGTGTGCGCTACCACATCGTGCGCGGCAGCCTGGACACCCAGGGTGTGAAAAACCGCAAGCAGGCCCGCTCCAAGTATGGCGCCAAGCGGGCCAAGGCCGGCAAGTAATCTATCAGGAGTTCAGGCATGCCCCGTCGTCGCGAAGTCCCCAAGCGTGAAATCCTGCCCGATCCGAAGTTCGGCAGCCAGGAGGTCGCCAAGTTCATGAACGTCGTCATGACCAGTGGCAAGAAGGCCGTGGCCGAGCGCATCGTCTACGGTGCGTTCGAGCAGATCGAGAAGAAGAGCGGCAAGAGCCCGCTCGAGGTCTTCACCGCGGCGCTGGCCAACATCAAGCCGGTGGTCGAGGTGAAGTCGCGTCGGGTCGGCGGGGCCAACTATCAGGTCCCCGTGGAGGTGCGCCCCTCCCGCCGAACCGCGCTAGCCATGCGCTGGCTGAAGGAAGCGGCGCGCAAGCGCGGCGAGAAGTCCATGGGCCAGCGACTGGCCGGCGAGCTGATGGATGCCGCGGAAGGTCGCGGCGGTGCCATGAAGAAGCGCGAGGAAGTGCATCGCATGGCAGAGGCGAACAAGGCCTTCTCCCACTTCCGCTTCTAAACACGACAAGGGCAGATCAACGTGGCACGCAAGACCCCCATCGAGCGCTACCGCAACATCGGCATCTCCGCGCACATCGACGCCGGCAAGACCACCACCACCGAGCGCATCCTGTTCTACACCGGGGTGTCGCACAAGATCGGCGAGGTGCACGACGGCGCCGCCATCATGGACTGGATGGAGCAAGAGCAGGAGCGCGGCATCACCATCACCTCCGCGGCCACCACCTGCTTCTGGAGGGGCATGGACCAGTCCCATCCCGAGCATCGCATCAACATCATCGACACGCCGGGTCACGTCGACTTCACCATCGAGGTCGAGCGCTCCATGCGTGTGCTCGATGGGGCCTGCATGGTCTACTGCGCGGTGGGGGGCGTGCAGCCGCAGTCCGAGACCGTCTGGCGTCAGGCCAACAAGTACAAGGTGCCGCGTCTGGCCTTCGTCAACAAGATGGACCGTTCCGGCGCCAACTTCTTCAAGGTCTATGAGCAGATGCGCACGCGGCTCAAGGCCAACCCGGTGCCCATCCAGGTGCCCATAGGCGCCGAGGACAAGTTCCAGGGTGTGGTCGATCTGCTCAAGATGAAGGCCATACTTTGGGACGAAGCCTCGCAGGGGATGAAGTTCGAATACCGCGACATCCCCGCCGACCTGGTCGACACCTGCCAGGAATGGCGCGAGAAGATGGTCGAGGCCGCCGCCGAGGCCAACGAGGAGCTGATGAACAGGTATCTCGAAGAGGGCGATCTCCCCGAGGCCGACATCAAGCTCGCCTTGCGTGCACGCACCATCGCCGGCGAGATCGTGCCCATGCTGTGCGGTTCCGCCTTCAAGAACAAGGGCGTGCAGGCCATGCTCGACGCCGTGATCGACTACCTGCCCTCGCCCGTGGACATTCCCCCCGTGAAGGGCGAGCTGGAGGACGGCGCCGAGGCCGAGCGCAAGGCGAGCGACGACGAGCCCTTCGCGGCGCTGGCCTTCAAGATCATGACCGACCCCTACGTCGGCCAGCTCACCTTCTTCCGCGTCTATTCCGGCGTGGTCAACTCCGGCGACACCGTCTACAACTCGGTCAAGGGCAAGAAGGAGCGCATCGGGCGCATCCTGCAGATGCACGCCAACAACCGGGAGGAGATCAAGGAGGTGCGCGCAGGCGACATCGCCGCGGCGGTGGGTCTGAAGGAGGCGATCACCGGCGACACGCTCTGTGCCGTGGACAAGCCCATCATCCTGGAACGCATGGAGTTCCCGGAGCCCGTAATCCACGTCGCCGTGGAACCCAAGACCAAGGCCGACCAGGAGAAGATGGGCATCGCGCTCAACCGCCTGGCCCAGGAAGATCCCTCCTTCCGCGTGCGCACCGACGAGGAGTCGGGTCAGACCATCATCTCCGGCATGGGTGAGCTGCACCTGGAGATCATCGTCGACCGCATGCGCCGCGAGTTCAACGTCGAGGCCAACGTGGGCGCCCCCCAGGTGGCCTACCGCGAGGCGATCAGGAAGCCCGTGGAGAGCGAAGGAAAGTTCGTCAAGCAGTCCGGCGGCAAGGGCCAGTACGGCCATGTGTGGATCAAGCTGGAGCCGAACGAGCCGGGCAAGGGCTACGAGTTCATCGACGCCATCAAGGGCGGCACCGTGCCGAGGGAATACATCCCCGCCGTCGACAAGGGTCTGCAGGACGCCATGAACAATGGCGTCCTGGCCGGGTTCCCGGTGGTGGATGTGAAGGTTACCCTGTTCGATGGTTCCTACCACGAGGTGGACTCCTCCGAGCAGGCCTTCAAGATGGCGGCGATCATGGGCTTCAAGGATGGCATGCGCAAGGCCTCCCCCGCCCTGCTGGAGCCTATGATGGCCGTGGAGGTGGAAACCCCCGAGGACTACATGGGCGACGTCATGGGCGACCTCAACCGCCGCCGCGGCATCATCCAGGGCATGGAGGACCTGCCGGGCGGCAAGGCCATCAAGGCCGAGGTGCCGCTGGCCGAGATGTTCGGTTACTCCACCGACCTGCGCTCCATGTCCCAGGGCCGCGCCACCTATTCCATGGAATTCAAGCACTACGCCGAGGCGCCCAAGAACGTCGCGGAAGCCGTGATCAACAGCAAGAAGTGATTTGAGGTAAGCAAAATGGCCAAGGAAAAGTTTGAGCGAACGAAACCGCACGTGAACGTGGGCACGATAGGACACGTGGACCATGGCAAGACGACGCTGACGGCGGCGATCACGACGATCCTGTCGAAGAAGTACGGCGGCTTGGCGAAGAAATACGACGAGATCGACTCGGCGCCGGAAGAGAAGGCGC